>Ga0334722_10002574_pt1 | contig 20334 bp, 17 predicted proteins | sample C3_bottom_MG_FD_207210 | JGI IMG/M metagenome (GOLD analysis project Ga0334722, IMG submission 207210) | Sediment microbial communities from Yellowstone Lake, YNP, Wyoming, USA - C3_bottom | ecosystem: Environmental > Aquatic > Freshwater > Lake > Sediment | place: USA: Wyoming | collected...
GTCATCCGCGACAGGCCCTCCTGGTCCGTGTGGCTCACGGCCAGCGAATCGATGTTGAAGTTGCGCGCCCGCATCAGGCTCGAGACGCGGTTCAGCACGCCGGGTTTGTCCAGCACGAGCGCCACCAGCCTGTGGAGGCGGGTCGCGCCGCTGCCGGGCAGCGCCCGGGGCGGCGGGGCGGCATGCGCGGGCGGGGGCGGGGGCGGGGGCGTGTTCCCCTTGGCGCTCACTCTTCCGGCCCGCCCCACGTCTCGATGAGATCAGACAGGCCCTTCCCGGCCGGCATCATCGGGAAGACGTTCTGCTCGCCCGCGATCTCGAACCAGACGAGCGCCGGCCCGTCGGTGCCCTGCGCGAAGCGGATCGCATCGTCCACCTGGGCCGGGGTCGAGGCCTTCACGGCCGGGACTCCATACGCCTCGGCCAGCTTCAGGTAGTTCGGGCCCTGGAGATGCGCCGAGTGGTAGTTCCCGGCATAGATGATTTCCTGCCACTGCCGGATCATCCCGAGCTTCTTGTTGTCGAAGAGGGCGATCTTGACCGGGATCCGGTCCTGGACCAGGGTCATGAGCTCCTGGCTCGTCATCTGGAAGCCGCCGTCGCCGGCGATCGCCCAGACCTCGCGTTCGGGGACGCCCAGGGCGGCACCCATGGCGGCGGGCATGCTGTATCCCATGGTCCCGAGGCCGCCCGAGCTGACGTGCGTGTTCGGGTGCCGGAACCCCGCGTAGCGGGCGAGCCACATCTGGTTCTGGCCAACATCGGCGACGTAGATCGCCTCGTGGTCGGTCAGCTCGCCGATCCGCTGCACGACGTAATCGGCCGACAGGAAGCCGTCCCGCCACGCGCCGGAGCCGTGCCAGGAGGACGCCTCGGATTCGCGCTTCCACTCGGCAAGCTGCGCGAGGTACTCGTGGCGAGCCTCGAGCGATGTGGCCTCGACCATGGGGGCGAGGGCCTTGAGGACTCGCTTCGCGTCACCCACGATCGGCACCTCGACGGCGACGTTCTTGCCGATCTCGGCCGGGTCGATGTCGACGTGGATGATCCGGGCGTACGGGGCATAGGTCCTGACGTTGCCAGTCACTCGGTCGTCGAAGCGCATCCCGATCGCGATCAGCAGGTCGGCCGACTGGATCGCCCGATTGACATGTTTCCAGCCGTGCATGCCCATGAAGCCGTAGGCGAGGGGATGGGTCTCGTTGATGGCGCCGATCCCGAGCAGGGTCCAGGCGACGGGGATGCTCGTCTTTTCGGCGAAAGCGAGGAGCTCGAGCTCGGCCTGGGCGTGGAGGATCCCGTGGCCGGCCATGATCACGGGGCGCTTCGCCCCGGCGATCTCGGCGGCCGCCGTCTTGAGCTGCCGGTAGTGGCCGTCCATGTTCGGGCGGAAGCCAGGCAGGCCGGCGATCACTTCGGCGTCGGTGGGGTGCGGGGCACGGGTCTCCTGCTGGAGCGCGTCCTTGGTGATGTCCACGTGGACCGGGCCCGGCCGGCCGCTGCGGGCGATGTGGAACGCCTCGGCCAGGACCCGCGGCAAGTCGTTCGCGTTCCGGACGAGGTAGTTGTGCTTCGTCATCGGCAGCGTGATGCCGTTGATGTCGATCTCCTGGAATGCATCCTTGCCGATCAACGCGGAGGGGACGTTGCCGGTGATCGCGACCATCGGGATCGAGTCAAGCTGGGCGGTGGCAATGCCCGTCACGAGGTTGGTGGCACCGGGACCGGAGGTCCCCATGCACACACCGACCTTGCCGGTCACCCGAGCGTAGCCGTCGGCGGCATGCGCCCCGCCCTGCTCGTGCCGGACGAGGACATGCCGGAGCTCGGGATGATCGCCGAGGACGTCGTACAAGGGCAGGATGACCCCTCCGGGATAGCTGAAGAAGACGTCGATCCCCTGGCGAAGGATCCCCTCGCACACGACGTCCGCGCCGATGCGGGCCCGGGGAGCTCGTTCCTTTGCAGTCGCGTCGGCGGGCATCGATGCGGCGGCAGTGCCCTCGTGGAGCATCTCCCGCTGAGCCTTCTCGACGGCGGCGGCGTGCTCGGTGCCCGCTGCCGGCACATGGCTGCGGCGGACGCGAGCAGGAGACGGTGCCGCGGTGGCGGGCGCGGCAGGCACGGGCATCGGCAAACCGCTCGCGGCGGGCACGGGCATCGGCAAGCCGCTCGCGGCGGGCGCGGCCAGCGCCGCGGAAGCCGGGCCGACGGGAGTGGCGGGCGCGGCGGGAGTCGCAGCGCTGACGGGAGTCGCAGCGCCGACGGGAGTCGCGGCGTGGCCCGGCGGCTTCGCCGAGTCCCCCTTTGTCATCGTCATCGGTCCTCGCCCCTCCGTGGCCCCGGTCCGTCCCGCCCGCCCTGCGGCTGGCGGCTCGTCCCGGAGATACAACAAGACCCCCGCCTCCCGGCGAGGGTCCCTTGGTTGTCGGTGGTTGGTTTCGCTACGAGCGCCCGTCCCTCCGCGTTCCTCGGTTCTCCCGCCGGGAGCCGGTAATGAGTACCAGGAGGTTCTCAATGCCGACCACGAGCGAGCGAATAAGGGAGAGAAGGGATACCTCGAGCGTGCCGTCCTCGACGGGCACGTGAACGTGGCGGCCGTCGCTCGTCACGACGACGGCGACTCGGCGGCGATCCAGCCCATTCGAGGTTCGCATGGTCCGCGCAGTGTACGTGCCGATTCCCCGATCCGCAACCACCCCGGACCGATCGGGTGCGCGGGGCTCACCCGGGCCGCTCCCACGCGGTGCCGGTGTCCACCAAGCATAGTTCTCGACCCAAGATGTCCCGATTGTGCTTCAGAGACACGAGAGCGACCGCCTGGACGCCCGTCTCGCCCACATCCGCGGGGCAGTTATGCACCCGGCGCACAATCGCGCCGTTTCTGGCCGCCAACTATGCCCCCCGGACAACGCCGGGGTGGACAAGCGGTGATCGGCGGTGAAGGGCTCAGTAGTTCACTGCCCTGATGACGGCAACCGGCCTCGTGAGGCGGGCGCGGCTCGCAGCGGAACGACTGCACCGAACAATGGGAACGGACGTGCAACGGATGCGGGAGGACGCTGGCATTTCGCGCCGTGCCCTGGCGGCGGGCTCCGGCGTTGATGTGGGGTACCTCTGGCGGATCGAGCACGGCTCGGAGCACCCGTCGGTCGAGATCTACGCTCGGTTGGCGGCGGCGCTCTGGGCCGACCTCGCGGTCAGGCTCTACCCGAATACAGGTCCCACCGTACGAGATCGGCACCAGGCGCGGATTCTGGAAGCGCTGCTCTCGATCCTGCATCCGAGATGGAAACCGTACCCGGAGATCGCGGTGCGGCGGCCGTCGCGCGGCTGGATCGACGCAGGCCTGCACGACGCTCGCAGCCGGACCCTCGTTGCCACCGAGATCCAGTCCGAGCTGCGCCGCCTCGAGCAACTCGTGCGTTGGGCGGCCGAGAAGGCTGCGTCGTTGCCCTCATGGGAAGGCTGGTCCCGCCTCGGCGACGAGCCGTCCGTGTCCCAGTTGCTCATCGTTCGCGACACCCGGACGACCCGCACCGTGACACAGGAGTTCCGGCGCACCCTCAGCGCGGCGTACCCAGCTCACCCGGACGACGCGCTCGCGGCGCTCACCGGGATGGATCCGTGGCCTGGACCGGCCATCCTCTGGGCGTCGAACAGGGGCATGCCGGGAGGATCGATCAGGATCATGGCGCGGAGGTGACTGCGAAGGACAGGAGGGTCGGATCTGGGTCTCGTGCTAGCCTTTTGGGCCGATGAAGACCCCTCCTCGCACCCTCGTCGAGAAGATCTGGGATGACCACGTCATCGCCGAGGACGAGGGCGCGCCGAGCATTCTCGCGGTGGATCTCCACCTCGTCCACGAGGTCACGAGCCCGCAGGCATTCACGGGCCTGCGCCAGCGCGGGCTGAAAGTCCGCCACCCCGAGCGGACCGTGGCCACGGCGGACCACTCCGTCCCCACGACCCCGCGCGGCCTCCCGTTCCTGGACCCCATGGCGGCGGCGCAGGTCCAGCAGCTGGAGACGAACTGCCGCGAGTTCGGCATCCCGCTCCACGGCCTGGGCGACCCGAGCCAGGGCATCGTCCACGTCATCGGACCGCAGCTGGGACTGACCCAGCCGGGCATGACGATCGTCTGCGGCGACTCCCACACGAGCACCCACGGGGCGTTCGGGGCGCTCGCGTTCGGGATCGGGACGTCCGAGGTCGAGATGGTCCTCGCGACCCAGGCGCTGCTCCAGCGCAAGCCGAAGACCTTCGAGGTCCTGGTCGACGGGCGGCTGACCCCCGGGGTGAGTGCGAAGGACGTCATCCTGGCCCTGATCGCGCGGATCGGCGTCGGCGGCGGGACCGGTCACGTCTTCGAGTACCGCGGCGAGGCGATTCGGGCCATGACGATGGAACAGCGGATGACCATCTGCAACATGAGCATCGAGGGCGGCGCCCGGGCCGGCCTCATCGCCCCGGACGACACCACCTTCGAGTACCTCCACGGCCGCCCGCACGCCCCCGCCGGCCCTGCCTGGGACGCCGCCGTCGAAAGGTGGCGCGGCCTGCCGACCGACGACGACGCGACCTTCGACCGCTCCATCGTCATCGATGCATCGGACCTCGAGCCGATGGTCACCTACGGCACGAACCCCGGGATGGGCATCCCGATCAGCGCCCGCGTCCCGGATCCGGCGGTGACCCCGGACGCCTCCGCCCGCCGCGCCCTCGAGCGTGCCCTGGAATACATGGATCTCAGGCCGGGCCAGACGATCCTCGGCCAGCCGGTTGATGTCGTCTTCATCGGCAGCTGCACGAACGGCCGGATCAGTGATCTGCGACTCGCCGCCGCGGCACTTCAAGGCCGCCACGTGGCCGAGAACGTGCGGATGATGATCGTGCCCGGCTCGGACGAGGTGAAGCGCGAGGCCGAGGGCGAGGGCCTCCACGAGATCTTCCGGGCCGCGGGCGCCGAGTGGCGCGAGGCTGGCTGCTCGATGTGCATCGCGATGAACGGCGACCAGCTGACCCCGGGCCAGTACGCCGTCTCGACGAGCAACCGCAACTTCGAGGGTCGCCAGGGCAAGGGCGGTCGCACGTTCCTGGCCTCGCCGCTCACGGCCGCCGCGAGCGCCATCGCCGGGATGGTCGCCGACCCGCGGCTCCTGCCCGGCATCGAGGCCGTGGCCGGCATCGGGGGCCGCTGATGGCCGCCCTGACCGCCCCGGCCGCCCCGGCCGCCCCGGCCGCGAGCTCGTAGGAACCACGATGGCCGAGCCGTTCAGGGGCTTCCGCTCGAAAGTCGTGCCGCTCCACGCCGAGAACGTGGATACGGACCAGGTCGTCCCCGCCCGCTATCTCAAGATCACCGACAAGGCTGGCCTCGCCGATGTCCTCTTTCGCGACTGGCGCTTCAACGAGGATGGGTCGCTGAAGGACCCGCCGTTCGTCCTAGACCAGGCCGGCATGGCCGGCCGAAGCATCCTCCTCGTCGGCGACAACTTCGGGACCGGCTCATCTCGCGAGCACGCCCCGTGGGCGCTCGCGGCGTGGGGCATCCGCGCCGTCATCTCGACCGGCTTCGCCGACATCTTCCGCAGCAACGCGCTCAAGAACGGCGTGCTGCCGATCGCGCTGGACCAGGAAACTCACGCCCACCTCTTCTCGCTGGTGGACGACGACCCCGATTCCGAGCTGACGGTCGACCTCGCCGAGCAGGGCATCCTCCTCCCGGACGGCACCACGATCGATTTCGATGTCGACACGTTTGCCAAGCTCATGCTGCTCCGGGGGACGGACGAGATCGGCTATCTCGTCGACAAGCTCCCGGCGATCGAGGCCTGGGAGGCGTCGCGGCCCGGCCGCGTCGACACCCGCCCCGTGGGCGCCCCGACCGGGCCTTCGTCCTGAGGGTGTCGGGCCTCGACCTACACCACTCGTCGAGACACGACTGCGCGGCGCCACAGGGGCGAACTTAGGCCGCGACCATGAAGAATCGGGGCTCTCGCCCAATCCCGCGGCCGACGCCTTAGCGCAACTGTCATCGCTGTCCGAAGGAGGGACCAGCGATGACAACGGGGACAGGATCAGCGAACCGGGTAGCGATCACAAACCTGCTGCGAGCCGGCTGCACGCCGACCGAGGCGGCCAATCTCCTCGGGTTGTCGGTGGGCCTCCGGCCAGTAGCGTCGGGTTGGAGTCTCCGCGAGATCGAGCGGCTTCGCTTCCTGCGGCACCTCGTCCAGGCGGGTCGGCTTTCAAGTTGAGATCACGGGGCCCGTGACCTACGGCGCCTCGACCACGAGGGAGCCGACCATGCCGGCCTCGGCGTGGCCGGGGATCGAGCAGAGGATCCGGTACGTTCCAGGCGTATCGAGGACGAACCGGAGGCGTGCGGTCTGGCCGGGCCTGGCGGCGACATCCACGTTCGGGATCCCCTCGACCATCCAGTCGTGGACAACGGGGTCGGCGTTCGTGAATTCGACGATGACCCACTGGCCGGCGCGTACCCTCACATCGGCCGGCTGGAATCGGAGGTTGCCGGCGGCGACCGCTACCCGCTGGCTCGCGCCGTCGATCGCCCGGTCGGCCGCCAGGACGCCACCGGCGATCGCGAGGGCGAGGACGGCGACCCCGAGCAGGAACGCCCCGTCACGGACCAGCCCGAGCGGTCCGCGGCGCATCGTCCGGACCTGTCCGGGTCGCGCGTCCACGGATCGCAGCCGGAGCGAGTTGGTCACGACCGACACCGACGACATGGCCATGGCTCCCGCCGCAAGCGCCGGGTTCAGGGTGATCGAGAAGGCCGGGTAGAGCACCCCCATCGCCACCGGGATGAGGAGCACGTTGTAGGCGAACGCCCAGAACAGGTTCTGGCGAACGACTCGAATCGTGGCCCGCGAGAGGCCGATTGCCGACGCCACGAGCCGCGGATCGCCTCCGACGAGGGTGACATCGGACGCTTCGATGGCCACGTCGGCGCCGGTCCCGATCGCGACACCGAGATCGGCGCGAGCAAGCGCCGGTGCGTCGTTGATGCCGTCGCCGACCATGGCGACCTTCCGACCCTCTGCCTGGAGCCGCGCGATGGTCGCGTCCTTGTCCTCGGGCAAGACCTCGGCAATCACTCGGTCCGGCGGGATCCCGACCTGGCGCGCCACCGACTCCGCGGTGAGTCTTGAGTCCCCGGTCAGGAGCCAGACATCAAGGGCCATCGCCCGCAGGAGACGGATCGCCTCCGCGGAATCCGCCTTGACGGGATCGGCGATCGTGAACAGTCCGGCCAGTCGGCCGTCGACCGCCGCCCAGCTGAGGATGGAGCCCTGGCCCGCAGCCGCTTCGCCCGCTTCGGCGAGCGTACCGGTCGCGATCCCGATCTCGCCGAGCAGCCGGGCGCTGCCGATGACGACCTCGTGCCCGTCCACCAGGCCCCGGACGCCACGCCCGGCGACCGCCTCGAAGCCCTCGACCACGAGGAACCCGAGCTCGTCCTCGCGCGCACGCCGGACGATCGCCTCGCCGAGCGGATGCTCGCTCCCCCGCTCGAGGGACCCAGCGAGATCGAGGAGCCGCGGCGCGCCGCCCTCGAGCCCCTCGGTCGGGATGACCGCAGCGACGGCGGGCCGTCCCAGCGTCAGCGTGCCGGTCTTGTCGAGCACGACCGTGTCCACTCGCCCCGCGCCCTCGAGCGCCTCGCCGCCGCGGATCAGGATCCCGACCTCGGCCCCCTTGCCCGTCCCGACCATGATCGCGGTCGGGGTGGCGAGGCCCATCGCGCACGGGCAGGCGATGATCACGACGCCGATGAACGCGGTGAGGGCGAGCGTCACCCGCGGCTCCGGACCAGCGAGGAACCAGGCGACGAACGTCAGGGCAGCGACCACGAGGACAACCGGCACGAACGTCTCGCTGATCCGGTCGGCCAGCTTCTGGATCGGCGCCTTGGAACCCTGCGCCCGCTGGACCAGGTCCACGATCCGGGCCAGCGCCGTGTCGCGCCCGACATGGACCGTCCGCATCACGAAGGATCCCGTGGTGTTCAGCGTCGCCCCGATGACCTCGTCGCCGGCCGACTTCGTGGCCGGGATCGGTTCGCCGGTGAGCATCGATTCATCGACCGCCGAGGCGCCTTCGACGACGACCCCATCAACCGGGATCTTGTCGCCCGGCCGAACGCGGAGGAGGTCGCCCGGGACCACCAGCGCGAGGTCGATGTCTTCCTCGACCCCGTCGCGGATCCGGCGCGCCGTCGTCGCCTGGAGTCCGATGAGACGTCGAATCGCACCCGTCGTCCGGCCCTTCGCCCTTGATTCGAGCCAACGGCCGAGCAGGATGAGCCCGATGATGATTGCCGAGGAGTCGAAGTAGGTCTCCGGGTGCAGGCCCGCGAGGTGGACGACGTCGGGCCACATCGTCACGAAGACCGAGTAGACCCATGCAGCCGACGTCCCGACGGCGACAAGCGTGTCCATCGTGGCTCCGCCGTGCCGCCCGGCCCGCCAGGCCGCTCGATAGAAGCGGCCGCCGGCCCAGAACTGGACGAACGTCGCCGGCCACAGGATCAGCTTGTTCAGATCCTCCGTGGCCACGACTGTCTGGGGCGTGAACATCAGGACCATGAAGCTGAGTGCAGCAACGATTGCAACGGCGGACTGGAGTAGCGTCCGGCGCTGCGTGCGCTCGCGCTCGAGGTCCTCGGCCGTGACTTCATCGGCGAGGGCAGCGGTCGAACCGGCGACTGCGCCGCCCGCCCCCGTCGCCGGCAACGCTTCCGGTCTGACGTCGTAGCCGGCCGCCTGGACGGCGGCGACGGCCTCGTCCCGGCCCGCGACGGCCGGGTCCACGAGAACGGTCGCGCGCTCTGTGGCGAGGTTGACGCTCGCATCCTCGACGCCCGGCGTCTTCTTCAGGAACCGTTCGATGCGGTTGACGCACGACGCGCAGGTCATGCCCTCGATCGGCAGGACGATCTCGATCGGGAGGCGACGGGCATCGAGCGGAGCGACGGGCGCGGTCATCGCCGGGAGCCTGTGCTGGTGAAGGCTTACATCGAGGGGACGTACGTCGAGTCGAGGAAGCGCCCGGGATCGTCGCCGAATTCGAGCTTGCAGCCCTTGCCGCAGAAGTAGAAGGTCATGCCGTTGTGCTCACCGGACAGGCCGCGCGCGGTTGCTCCGGCAATGTCGACGGTCATGCCGCAGACCGGGTCGATCGCCGAGCCGGGCTGGGCGGCACCGGTGTGGTGTCCGGCAATGGGAAGCTGCTTGTCCACGTCTGTTCCTCCGTCGGTTCGGGTTCATCAGGACGGTGCCCGACCTGCCATCGAGATATACTCCATGGGAGTATACGTCAAGGGCCAGACCGCCCGCAGCGGCGCCCGCGTGGCCCCGGTCCGCCGGCGCGCACCGGGAGGCGACCCGACCGCGCCGGCACCCGGCAGGCCCCACTGTGCGACGATCGGGTCGGTGAATCCCCTCGATGCCGTGGCCCTCGCGCTGCTCGTGCTCGCCGTGATCCTCGGAGCTCGATCCGGGGCGTTGCCGCAGGTCGGCGGTCTTATCGGAGCAGCGGCCGGGACGATCGCCGGGCTCGCCGCGGTCCGTTTCGTGCTGCCACAGCTGCAGGACGTGTCCGCGCCCGTCCGCGTCGGCGCGGTGCTCATCGCACTCCTCCTGTTCGTCGGCGTCGGTGAGATGGCAGGGGCGCGGATCGGTCGGGCGGCGTCGCATCTCCTGGGGGACGGCCTTTTGGGCGCCCTCGATCGAGTCGCCGGCGGGATCGTCGGGGCCGGCCAGGCCGTGCTCATCGTCTGGCTCATGGGCGGAATCATCGCCACCGGGTTCCTGCCGTCGCTGACACGCCAGGCCCAGACATCCGTGGCCGTGCGCGGCGCGTCCGTCCTGCTCCCGCCGCCGACCGAGATCGTTCTACAGCTGGGCAGGGCCCTGAACGACTCCGGCCTGCCGGACGTGTTTCTCGGCCTGGAGCGCGTACCGGCGGCCCCCGTGGACCTGCCGTCCGACCCGATCGCTCGTGCGCTCGGCCAGCGGGCCCTCGCCTCCGTGCCCCGCGTGGAAGCCGACGCCTGCGATTACCGGTCCACGGGCAGCGGCGTCGTCATCGCGTTGGGCTATGTCGTGACCAACGCGCATGTCATCGCCGGCGCCCGCTCCATCTCCCTGATCACCGCCGACAGGGTATTCAGCGCCACGCCGGTGCTGATGGACTCCCAGCTCGATGTCGCGGTCCTCTGGGCGGCGCGCCTGGCCGCCGGGCCCCTGATCTTCGCCGCGGCCGATCCGCGCCGCGGAGCCATCGGGGTCACGATCGGGTACCCGAGCGGCGGCGCCGCCGTCATCGGGCCGGCAGCCGTGGCGGATACCTACGAAGCCGAGGGCCTGGACATCACGGGCGAGGCGCCGGTGCTGCGCGACGTCATCGAGCTCCGAGGCGTCATCGACCCGGGCGACAGCGGCGGGCCGTTGATCCTGGCCGATGGCACGATCGGCGGGCTCGTCTTCGCGGAGTCGCGGACCGACCCGTCGGTCGGCTACGCGCTGACGCCGACGGCCGTGGCGATCGACATCAGCCCGGTGCTCGGGAGAACGTCCGCGGTCTCGACGGGCTCGTGTCTCCATTGAGCGGTACCATCGCAGGGTGACTCCCCCCGTCATCGGCACGACGCCGACGGTCGACATCGGTGCGCCCTCCGTCGGGCTTTCGGAAGCCGCGGTCGCGCTTCGTGCGCTCGCGGACGAATTCTGGGAGTCGTTCCTGGCCTCGCACCCGGGCTTCGCGATGATGATGGGCGACCGCCGCTATGACGATCGCCTCGACGACGTCTCGCCCGCGGGACGAGCAACGTGGGCCGCCGTCCTCGAGGGCACGCTCCGACGGGCCGGGGCCATCGACCGCCGAGGCCTGACCGCCGTGGAAGGCGTCACGCTGGCGATGCTCATCCAGGAGGCGAGCGGCCAGCTCGGCGTCATCCGATCCGGCGTCGAGGACTGGTCGCTCAACCCGCTCGATGGGCCCCAGACCTGGATCGTCGACCTGATCGACTACCAGCCGATCGCGACGACCGACCAGGGCCGCCGGCTCATCACCCGGATCAGTGGCGCCGACCGGATGATCGACCAGCTCGTCGGCAGGCTTCGGGACGGGCTCGCCCGAGGCTGCGTGGCATCCGTCTCTCCCGTCGAGAGCGTCATCGACGAGGTCCGCCTGCTCGTGTCGACGCCGGCCGCGTCATGGCGACTCGCGGGACCGGCAAAGGAGCCGCACGAGGATTGGGACCCGGAGGCACTGCACGCCTTCCGTGCCGACCTCGTCGCGGTCATCGAGAGGGTTGTCATCCCGGCATTCCGCCGGTACCTCGAGGTTCTCGAGCAGGAGATCCTGCCGGTGACGCGGCCGTCGGATCGGCCGGGACTCCTCCACGTGCCCGACGGCGTGGCCGCCTACCGCGATCTCGCTCGGAGCCACACCACGCTCGACGTGGATCCTCGCGAGATCCACGAGATCGGCCTTCGGGAGATTGACCGGCTCGATGGCGCCTTCGCCGACCTGGGAGCGCGCCTCTTCGGCGTTCACGGCCTGGAAGCCACCCTGTCCCGGCTCCGAACCGATCCGACCCTGCGCTTCAGCACCGCCGACGAAGTGCTCGAGACGGCCAGGCGGACCCTGGCACGGGCCGAGGCGGCCACCCCGGCGTGGTTCGGCCGGCTGCCTGCTGCGCCCTGCGAGGTCGTGCCCATCCCGGCCGAATCGGCCCCCCACCAGACGCTCGCCTATTACAACTGGCCGGCGCTGGACGGCAGCCTCCCGGGACGGTTCCACATCAACCTCCACGCGCCCGAGACGCGGCCGCACTACGAGGCCGAGGCCCTGGCCTTCCACGAAGCGGTCCCCGGGCACCATCTTCAGATCGCCATCGCCGAGGAGCTCGACGGGCTGCCGGCATTCCAACGGGTGCTCGGCTCGAACGCCTTCGCCGAAGGCTGGGGGCTGTACACGGAGCGCCTCGCCGACGAGATGGGCCTCTATTCCTCGGAGATGGATCACTTCGGGATCCTGTCGTTCGACGCCTGGCGGGCCTGCCGGCTCGTCGTGGACACCGGGATTCACGCGCTGGGCTGGACACGGAGCCAGGCCATCGACTTCATGCGCGCCCACACCGCTCTCGGTGACAACAACATCGCCAACGAGGTCGACCGGTATGTCGCCTGGCCCGGGCAGGCGCTCGCCTACAAGCTCGGCCAGCTCGAGATTCTGCGGCTGCGGGAGCAGGCCCAGGCGGCGCTCGGAGAACGTTTCGATATCCGCGCCTTCCACGACACCGTGCTCGGATCCGGCGCGGTCGGACTCACGACCCTCGCCGGCATCGTCGAGACCTGGATCGAGCAGTCGGCCGCCCCGAGGGAACGAGCCCGCTAACTGTTTATTTCCGGAAACGTTCCTGGCACCTGCCGCGGCCGGTCGCCCATCTACCACGGATCGACCGAACCGGGGACCGCGATCGGGCTGGCTCATCAGATTCGCCGCATCTGAGCGTGGCCGAACACCGTTCGCGTCGAATCCGGAGCTTGGCCGAGCGTGGACGGGGCCGATGTGATTAACCACATCAATCAGCCTGCCGGAGCGTCCCTCGCACTAACCTCCGTGGGAATCACTCTTGGGCCGCGTGCGGGCGGCGCGCGACGGCGGCATCGATCCGCGCCCGGATCTCGGGGAATGTCGCCGTCACCCGCTCGAATTCGAACCGGCCGAGCGCGAGGAGCCGGCAGTCGGTGGCACAGCTCGCCGTGGCCGTGCGCTCGCCGTGCTCGACGAGCGCGATCTCGCCCAGGAATCCGCCTTCAGACATGGACCGGACGGTCGCGCCGTCGCGCTCGACATGGACTGTGCCGGTCACGATCACGTAGAAGGTCTCGGCCGGGTCGCCCTCGCGCACGAGGATGGTGCCCGCCGGCGCCGAGACTTCGCGCGCGAGCGTCGCCACCGCCTCCAGGCTCCGCTGGTCGAGCTGGGCGAAGAGCGGGACGCGGGCCAGAAGCTCGGTCTTGCGGTCCATGCCCGGCGAGGATAGCCCGGCTCGTACACTTGCGTTTGCACACCCACGCACGACCGAAGGACATGACATGGCCGACCGACCCCTTCCCTATGACCGACCGACCGACCCGGGTAAGCGGCATTCCGCGGCCCTGACGGACGGGCCGGATCGAGCCGCCGCCCGGGCGATGCTCAAGGCCGTCGGCTTCACCGACGACGACCTCGCGAAGCCGCTCGTCGGCGTGGCGACCACCTGGATCGAGACGATGCCCTGCAACCTCAACCAGCGCCGGCTGGCGGAGTTCGTAAAGCAGGGCATCCGCGAGGCGGGCGGCACGCCGATGGAGTTCAACACGATCTCGATCTCGGACGGGGTTTCGATGGGAACCGAGGGCATGAAGGCGAGCCTCATCAGCCGCGAGGTGATCGCGGATTCGATCGAGCTCGTCGTGCGCGGCCATCTCCTCGACGGGGTCGTCTGCCTGGTCGGCTGCGACAAGACGATTCCCGGTGCCGCGATGGCTCTCGCCCGCCTCGACGTCCCCGGCCTCGTGCTCTACAACGGGACGATCTACCCGGGCCACTACAAGGGCCGTGATCTCGAGGTCGTGTCGGTCTTCGAGGCCATCGGAGCGTACCGTGCGGGCAAGATCAGCCTCGAAGAGCTGTACGAGATCGAAAGTGCCGCGTGCCCAGGGGCCGGAGCTTGCGGCGGCCAGTTCACCGCGAACACGATGAGCACGGCGATGGAGTTCCTGGGGCTCTCGCCGGGCGGTCTCAATGGGATCCCGGCCGAGGATCCGAAGAAGGACGAGGCGGCGCAGCGGACGGGCGAGCTCGCGATGACCCTCGTCCGCCACGACATCCGTCCCTCCCACATCGTCACCAAGAACGCCATCGAGAACGCCATCGCCTCGATTGCCGCCACCGGCGGCTCCACCAACGGGGTCCTCCACTTCCTGGCGATCGCGCACGAATTCGGGATCCCGCTCGAGATCGACGAGTTCGGGCAGATCGCGGACAGGACCCCGATCGTCGCCGACATGCGCCCGGGGGGCCGGTACGTTGCGGCGGACATGTACGACGCCGGCGGGATCGGGCTGGTCATGCGCGAATTGCTGAAGAAGGGGCTGCTCCACCCGGACGAGAAGAACGTGGACGGCCGGACGATCGCGAAGATCGCGGCGGCCGCCGTCGAGACCGAGGGCCAGAAGGTCGTCGTTCCGATCGAGACGCCGATCAAGGCGGTCGGCGGCCTGACGATCCTGCGCGGCTCGCTCGCCCCGGACGGCTGTGTCGTCAAGCTCGCCGGGCATGAGCGACTGCGCCATCGCGGGCCGGCGCGCGTCTTTGACTCGGAGACCGAGTGCTTCCAGGCCGTCAGGGAACGGCGGATCGTCGCGGGAGATGTCGTGGTCGTGCGCTACGAGGGCCCCGTCGGCGGGCCTGGGATGCAGGAGATGCTGAGCGTCACCGCGGCCATCCAGGGCGAGGACCTCGGCGAGGCTGTGGCGCTGCTCACCGACGGCCGGTTCTCCGGCGGCACCCACGGACTGATGATCGGCCACGTGGCCCCCGAGGCGGCGCTGGGTGGCCCGATCGCCCTCGTTCACGAGGGCGACGAGATCGAGATCGACGTTGTTGCCAAACGCATGGACCTCCTCGTCGACGACGTCGAGCTGGCGCGTCGGCGCGCCGAATGGTCGGCCCCGCCACCGCGGTACACGAGCGGCGTCATGGCCAAGTACGCCGCGCTCGTCTCGTCTGCGTCCGAAGGGGCCGTGACCACCGGACGGCGGCTCGGTCAGGCACTTCGGCAGCCCTGAACCAGTGTCGGACCCAGCGCTTCCCCCGGACCCGGCCGCCTACGACGCCGAGCGCAACGTCCACGCTCGCAGGCGTGGGCTGAGCGCGCCCTACATCGCGGGCGGTCGCGACCCGGATCCGGCGTCGGGCCAGGCGGAGGAGCGGCGGCTCCTGCGCTGGCTCGCCGTCATGGTGATCGCCGTCGTCCTGTCGGGGTTCGTGCTCGGGATACTTGCAAACCTGATCACGGCGGGGACGTGAGTCGATGGACGTGACGGCGATGCTGCCCTCGGACCGCGTCTCGGCCGGCCAATGGGCGGCGGCGCACGAGCGGCTCGCGGCGCTGCTCGTCGAACTGATCCGGATTCCTTCGGTCAACCCGCCGGATCCGGCCGGGCCGGAGCTGGACGCGGCCCGGCTTATCGCCTCGAGGCTCGAGAGCGCCGGTGTCCGGGCGACGGTCTATGAGCCGTTCCCGGGACGCGGCTCGGTCGTCGCCCGACTGCGGGGCGATGGGTCCGGAGGCGAGGCGCTGCTCCTGCTCTCGCACCTTGATGTCGTGCCCGCGCCGGTCGATCGCTGGAGCCGCGACCCGTTCGCCGGTGAGATCGCGGACGGCTACGTCTACGGGCGGGGCGCGGTGGACATGAAGGACCTCGTCGCGATGGAGGTCGAGGTTGTCATGCTCCTGGCCGGGGAAGCCCGGGCCGCCGGCCTGAACCCCGCCACCGAGCCCATCCCGGGTCTGCGCCGCGATGTCCTGCTCGCGGTCACGGCGGACGAGGAGGCCGGTGGCCACGAGGGTATCGGCTGGCTGATCGACCACCATCCGGAGCATCTCCGGGCAGCCGGCGCCATCAATGAGTCAGGCGGCGTCAGCCTCGAGATCGGCGGCCGCCGCCTCTACCCGATCCAGGTCGCCGAGAAGGGCTACGCCGTCTACCGGCTGACGTTCCGCGGCACGTGGGGTCACGGGTCCATGCCCCGCCCGGACAACGCGGCGGTCCTTGCCGCGGCCGCGATCACCCGCCTGGCCGCGCCTGGACCCCCGCGGGTCACGCCGGTCATGCGGACGTTCTTCGAGTCGGCCGCCGAAACGCTCGGCGGGGAGGCCGCAACACTGCTGCGGGCGATGGCCGACGGCGATCCGGGCCGGACGGAAGCTGCCATCGACCGGCTGTGCGCGCCGGTCTACGCGCGGGCGGCCCGGGCGCTCGTCCGCGACACGATCTCGCCGAACGTTGTCCACGCCGGGGTCAAGTACAACGTCATCCCCGGCGAGGCGATGCTCGAACTCGACTGCCGGTTCCTGCCGGGGACGGACGAGCCGACGATGCGCGCCGACATCGTCCGGCGGCTCGGTCCGGAACTTGTCTCGGCCTGTGATCTCGAGCTTGTTGCGACGGCACTCCCGGTCGTCGCGGGGGTCGATACCGAGCTGTACCGCGTGCTCGCCCGGGCGATCGTGGACCACGACCCCGGGGGCGTCCCATTGCCGGTCATGGCTCCGTTCGCGACCGACAACAAACACCTGGTCCGACTCGGCATCCCGGCATACGGGTTCTCGCCGCTCCGCCTGGAACCCGGTGAGGCGTACCTGGAGCGCTATCACGGAGTCGATGAGCGCGTCGGACTCGACGCCCTCCGCTGGGGCCTGCCCGTCCTCTACGACGCGGTCCGCCGCTTCTGCGGCTAAGGAACAGAGCGAGACCGTCAAGGCGTCCGGGGGCCGGCGTCGACCGGCCCCCGGGCGGCGACGTCAGGCGCGATCCGGGCGCTCGCCCCCGCCGCCATGTCGCTCGACCACGGCCCGTCGGCGCGGCAGGACGAGCGCGGCGACGGCGACCACCAGCCCGAGCAGCACGATGGCCGCCCAGACGCCGCCGGACGATCCGCCAGACGGCGTAAGTGTCGATGTTGGCGGGAGGCTCGGGTTCGCGGTTGGGGCGGGGACGACGGTCTCCGCCAGCTGGCCGCGCACTTCGCCGCCCGGGTTGGCCGCCGTGTGGACGTTGAAGTACGTCCCTCCGGCGGCGATCGCGGCCACGGCCCCAGCCATGTCGGTCACGGAGCCGGTGGGCGACAGGTCCGCGGCGGTGAGCGTTCCCGTCATCGGGCTCGGTCCGGCCACAAGCGGGAGCAGGACGCCGCCGTTCGCGCCCACGTTTCCGAGGTGAATGTGAGCCGCCGCCGGGACCCCCGACAGGCCGCTGTAGGCAACGTAGTAGGTCAGCGTCGCACCGCCACTGCTCACCACGACCCAGCCGATGCCACCCGCCGAAGTCGTGACGGCCGGGACCTCCTGCGCGCCGGACAGGGTTGCGAAGTGGGCGTTGCCCTTCGCCACGACCTGCGCGCGGAGCTCTCCGCCGGGATTGGCCGCGGTGTGGAGATTCACGTACGTCGTGCCGGCCTTGATCGCCCCGACGGCCTGGCTGAAGGAGGTGATTGATCCACTGGCCGTGAAGTTCGCGGCGGTCAGGGTTCCGACCATCGGGCTTGCCGAGGCGACGAGCGGGAGAATCACGCCACCGTTGGCCCCGGCAGCGCCGGTATGGATGTGGGCGGCCGCGAGCGAGCCCGACAGGCCGCTGTACTGGACGACATACCAGATCGTCGAGTCGTCGGCCGAGATGACGACCGTGGCCTCGCCGGTCGCCGTGGTCGCCGCGGCGGGCACTTCCTGGGCGCCGCTGAGCGGGCCGCCAAACGCGGCGGTCGGGGGATTTGCGGCGAGAGCTGCTGGCGCGGTGAAGGCCAAGAGGGCGATCACCAGGAACGTCATGATTCGGGGGCGCATGCCAATCTCCAGTTCGCCGGCCGGCAGCGATTCCAGGGACGCGACCGTGCCAGTACCTCGGGATACGGCGGGCGCCGTGAATCGGATCCCGACGATCCGGAACCGCGGGCTTGCCGTATTTGCAGGTGTGATCCGCTTCGCCCCACCCGAGTGGCCGGCTCGCGCCATCTGGCGCCTTCCGGCCGTGCTGGTTGCCGCATTCGGGCTGACCGTCCTCATCGGGGTGGTGCCCGGAAGGGCGGCCGATTTCGTCGTCCAGGCCATGAACTTCAGGTTCCAGGTTCCCAGTGGCGGCTCCACGCTGACGATCAGCGTCGGCGACCAGGTAACCTGGATCGCGAGCGGAAACCCGCATACCGTTTCGAGCGGCACCCCCGGTGCCATCGACAACCGGTTCCCAGATCACCCGGCATCAGTCGGCCTCCTCGACAGTGGGAGCTCCTTCTCTGCCATCTTCACGAACCCGGGCACCTATCCGTATTTCTGCGAGGTCCACCCCGAGCAGATGACGGGAGTCGTGGTGGTCCTGGCGGCTTCGACACTGGCACCCACGAGCGCACCCAGCCCGACGCCAACCCCTCGACCGACCGTCAGCCCGAAACCCCGGCCTGTGCCGACACCGAGTCCAGGAGCCACGCCGAGCGCGACCGTACCGGCCCAGACCTCGTCTGCCGCAACCGCAACATTGACTCCCCCGACACCGGACTCCGCCGCGCTGGGCTCCCCGACGCCGACCAGCAGTCCCGAACGTGCGTATCCGGCGCCATCGCAGGCCGTGCCCGGGCCTTCGGCGACGCCTTCGGCCCTGGCGTCCCCATCGTCCACGCCGTCGGCCTCGACCGGGGGCGAACAGTCGTCAGGTCCGATCCCGATCGCGGTGGCGGCAACCGCAGGCCTCGCCGTGCTCGGTGGTCTGCTCCTGGCACTTCGCGGCAGAGGACGGAACGGCTGAGAGGGACGACGGCTCAGGGGCTCTCGGGACTTTCCCGGACCACGCGGCCTCGGCGCGAGAAGGCTCTCGTGGCGAGCGCGGCCACGCCCATTGCGACGAGGGCGCGCTCGGGTGTGGGCAATGGCCGGACCGCCGTCAGAAACTGGTCGGCACGGGCCCGGTCCACTGCACGCAGGAGGGCCTGCCCGCGCTGCGTGAGCGCGACCGAGCGCTGACGCCGATCCTCGGGCTCCTCGTGTCGCTCGACGAGTCGACGGCGGACGAGCCCATCCACGAGGCGGCTCGTGGCGGACGGTGATCTTCCGAGGGATTCAGCCAGCTCGCCGACCGTGGTCGTGCTGCCGTCGGCCAACACGTACAGTGCCGCGAGCTGGGTGAACCCGAGACGCAGCTCGGATAGTTGGGACGCGAAGCCTACGACCAGCTCGCGCCAGAGCGCGCGGCCCATCGCGACCCGCTCGGAGATCTGGCGGACGTTCGGGACCCGGGAGCCGGCGGCAAGGATCGACGCCGACAGATCCGACTCGAAACGGCGGGCGATGGAGCGGACCGTCGCGGCGCGCGGGCGGCGGCGGCGAGGTGATCCAGGGAGGGCCATGACGCGTGGCAGCGTAGCGCATCGAGGCACGATCGTGTGCAGGAGCGCACGGGTTCCACGCTCACCCAGCACCTAAGGGGGCACTATTCGCGACGGCGCCCGTCCCGGCGTCGTTGCCGGCGCCCACCATCCCTCGCACGAACATCGGGAGTCCATGACCAGCGTCGCTTTCATCTTCCCCGGCCAGGGGTCGCAGTCGGTCGGCATGGGCCGGGAGCTGGCCGCCGCGTCGCCGGCGGCCGCCGCGGTGTTCGCCGAATCGGTCGTCGCCCTCGGCGTGGACATCGCCGACCTCTCGTGGAACGGGCCAGAGGAGGCGCTCAACCGGACCGAGAACGCTCAGCCGGCCCTCCTCGCGACGTCGATCGCCTACCTGGCCGCCGTCCGCGAGCGCTGGGCGTCCGCCGGTATGGAAGCGCCGCAGCCGCGATTCGCCGCCGGTCACTCGATGGGCCAGTACTCGGCCATGGTCGCGGCGGGCGTGCTCTCGCTCTCCGACGGCATTCGTCTCGTCCGCGAGCGCGGGCGGCTGATGCAGGCATCCGGGCGCGAACGCGACGGGGCAATGGCGGCGATCATCGGGCTCGATGATGCTGCCCTCCCGGAGCTCGTGGCCCGGGCCGGCACGTCCGGCACGTTCGGCGTCGCGAACCGGAACGCACCCGGCCAGGTCGTCGTCTCAGGCGAGCGCGCCGCCATCGAGGCCGGCGCCGAGATCGCGAAATCACTCGGGGCCAAGCGCGCCATCGTGCTGCCCGTCAGCGTGGCTGCTCACTCGCCGCTGATGGCGGACGCAGCGGCCGCGATGCGGGGCGTGCTGGCGGCGGTCCCCTTCTCCGATCCGACCTCCCCGCTCCTCGCCAACGCCGACGCTCGCCCGCTCACGACGGGCGACGCCTGTCGCGAGGAGCTCGTGGAACACCTCACCGCCGGCGTCGACTGGGTCCGCGCCGTCGAGACGATGGTCGGCGCCGGCGTGGACACCTTCATCGAGGTCGGCCCGGGCCGGGTCCTGACCGGCTTGACGAAGCGGATCGCGCTTGATGCGAGCGTGCTCGCGCTCGACGATCCTGCTGCCCCCGACCGCCTCACCGTCCCGTTCGTCCCGTCCCCGGGCGACGCCTGACCCCCCGT
>Ga0334722_10002575_pt1 | contig 20330 bp, 14 predicted proteins | sample C3_bottom_MG_FD_207210 | JGI IMG/M metagenome (GOLD analysis project Ga0334722, IMG submission 207210) | Sediment microbial communities from Yellowstone Lake, YNP, Wyoming, USA - C3_bottom | ecosystem: Environmental > Aquatic > Freshwater > Lake > Sediment | place: USA: Wyoming | collected...
GGCGGCGGGGCGGGCAAGGCCGCCATCCTGGGGCCCTTGACCGGCGCGCTCTTCTTCGGGCAGTTCTCGGCCAACGCGAGCCAAATCCATCTGCCCCTCTTCGGCAGAAAGATCCCCGTCCAGCGCGCAGTCCAGGCCGCCGTCGCCGTCATGGCCGCCGCCTGGAGCTTCTTAAGACTCTTCCCGGCGAGCTGGCCAGCGGCGCTGGGCGCCGCCGCCGTCGCCGCGGGCTTGATGTACGTCGGCTCCAAGTTCACCTCCCGCAGCTGGGTCAAGTCGTTGGGCGTGGGCCTGGCCGCCGCGTCTTTGGCCCCGCTTTTCTTCTGGGGCCATATGCCCGTGATTTTCGTCGGGATGACGCTGCTGGGCTTCTTCGTCGGACCGACGGCCAACGCGCTTAACTCCTACCTCAGCCTCAACGCCAAGGAGTCCAGCGTCGGCAACGCCTTCGGCGTGAGCAGTTCGGTGGTCAACACCGCGACTTCCTTCGGCTACGGTTTTCTGGCTTTTCTCTTCAGCCGCCTCCACATGACCTTCCCAGGGGTGATGCTTCCCGTCGGGCTGGCCTTCCTCGCCGTGGGCGCGGCGTTCGTTCTGGCCCCCAAGTTCCTGCCCGGCCTGCCGGGCAAGAACACTCCCTCCGTTTTGTCCTCCGAAAAGAAGTAGCGCCTCCGAGCGGATATGTCTGGGCCTTCCGGGTTAAATTCTCTTGGGCCGTTTTTCTCCTTTCGAGTGGGCCCGACGGCCCCTGTTGCGCGTCGTCCTCCGGACTACATTGGGATCGACCGTTCCGTTTATAGATTGTTTGGAGACTTCCGATGAAAACGAAAACCTCTTTTGTCGTTCTCGCTCTTGCCGCGTCCTGTCTCGCATTCCTTTCCCCCCGTCTTTCAGCCGAGGATTCCCCGGAGCGTTCCGTCATCGAGACCGTCTCGCGCGACGGACGCTCGGCCGAGCTCGCAAAAGTCGCGGGCAAGGACGGAACGGACTCCCTGACGATCACCTACAGTGAAGAGAGCCTGCCTTCGGTCGGCCTGACGGAGGGGGATTTGAAGATTCTTTGCGCGTCGGGTTGCGCCGCCCCCGTTCTCATCGCGCCCCTGTCCGGTGGAGAGGCCGTCGATCTAAAGAGCTCCGAGGGTCTCGAATTGATCCGCAAGACGGCCCTGCGCAAGGGGGCGCAGAACCCCGAGACGAGCGGGGCCTTCGTCGCGAAGCTCGACGGCCAGCTCCAGAAGAAGATCCAGAGCATTTCGTCCCAGTCGTTTTTCGACCGGGTCAATCCTCGCGACGAGGTTGTGGTCATGGGCGGGTACGGCCGGCTGGGTCAAGAGAGCGCCTTCGAGGGGTCTATCTTTTACCGCATGCCCATTGAGTCCTTGACGGGCTCCTACGGCCACGTGGGGGTGAGCGCGGGTGTGGGATACCTCTCGGCAGGATCGAAGACCGACACTCTCGCGAGCGAGAAGAGGGGCGTTTCCTATTGCCATGATGGCACGTGCTACAGCGCGGAGGAGGAGCACAGCGTCAAGCGTGATCGTCCGGGCACGTCTCTATTCGAATTGGCGCGGGTCGACTATCAGACCCCCAGCGTCAATGGAGTGAGCCTTTACGCGGGCGTGGGCGCCGGGTATGGGAAGGTCGACACGAGGACATCCACCATCGATTCCACCCAGGTCACTTACCGCGACGGCAACGGAACGAGTCATACCGACACCCTCAACTCGAAGACCCTCGACAGCGGTCCGGGAGAAACCTGGTCCGGCCTCTTTGCGACGGCGTTCGTTGGCGCGCAGATGCGTCTGAAGCAGACGGCTTGCGCCATCATGGGGGAAGTCCTTTGCTTTGACTCCGTCAAAATCGAGTACGAGCGGACGTTGGGGCGAGAGGAGATCTCAAGTCGGATGATCCGGCTGGGCGTCGGTTTCGACTTCTAGCGGAGATCCGTCGTCGTCAAGCCGGAGCGACGCGGGATAGGCTATAATCCCGCCCATGGCCGCGCCCCGCGTCACCTTCGTCGATTTCCTGGACTCCCTTGAGCGGGAGGACTCCACCTCGGGACAGGCGCGCGTGCGCGTGGGCCTGGAGGGGGGGAGGGAGTCGGTGTTTTTGGCCGCGACCTTCGATCGCCCCGAGGCGTGGATGAAGGCGGGCAAGCTCGACCATTGGTTCGACGAGCCCGTCCTCTACGTCCGGCGCCTGGACGCTCCCACGGCGCGCGCCGCCGTCGAGGCGATGGCCGCGGAGCTCGGAGGCTACTGGCTGCGCTATTATCGCGCGGCCCCCGGCGAGCCGTCGGCCGTCGGAGTCGGCCGCGCCTGGACCGATCTCGTCAAGGACGGCTGCGGCGTCGTCGAGACCGTCTTAAAGGACGGGCGCGAGTTTTCCATCCTCGCCGCCACGCCCTCCTGGTGGCGCGCGGAGCTTGAGCGGCGCAGCATGCGCTTCTACTACGGGCCGATGGTTCTCTTCGTCAAGAAGCTCGACGCCGCGCATGCCAAGCGCGCGGCCAAGCGCATGGCGGAAGTCGACGAGCAGCTCTTCTGCCGCTACGACACCCCGCGCAAGACCCTCCCCGAGATCCTTGACGCCTTCCAAGCCGCGCATCCTTAGACTGCGTCCTTCGGCCCACTCTCCCGTGGGCCTTTTGCCTCCCCCCGCCTGGGACCTTGGCCCCCTTCGCGCGCGAAGGCGTCCTCAGTAGAATGCGCCCATGAAACGATTCCTCTCTTGCCTCGTCTCCCTTTCCATTCTCGTCGTCACCCCCGCGCCCTCGGCCTGGGCGCAATTTGCCCAAGCCGTGAGAGGAGTGCCCGCGACGTCCGCGCCCGGCGCCCAGTCCGGCGCCCTGCGTCTGGGCTCACAGGTCCAGATTCCGTCCCTTGGCGCGACCGTCGCGCCCCTGACGGCGGGCTTCGTGCCTTCGGCCGTCCCCTCGGCCCTGCCGGAGTCGATGCCCCTGGCGGACGTCTCCGCCGCGCCCATTGCCGCGTCCGTCGAGTCGGTTGCAGTCGTACCCGTCGCGGACTCGCCCATCGTCGCCGCCCAGGGACAGCTCTCCGAGACCGGCAAGGAGCTGGCCGCTCCGGCCGCCAAGCCGGAGTCGACCCTCGAGCGCCTCTTCGCGGGCGCCCTCGGCCGCGCGGTTCTCGGGTCCGAGCCCGTCGCGGCCCTGGCCGCGCGCGCCGCGGTTCCGTCGGGCTTGGAGCGCGCATCCCTTCGCCCGGGGTCCTCCGCCAATCTGATTCCTTCAGCCCCCAACGGCGCGCCCAGCGCCTCGCGCGGCTCGAAGGTTCTCGGGGTCTTTAAAGCCCTAGGCCTTTTTGCCCTCGGCGCGAGCGCGGCCGTCGGCCTGCAGTTGGGCGCGGTCGCTCTGGCTCCGGCCCTCTTCGCCGTGGTGCCCGTGGCCGCGGTCTGGGCCGTCAGCGGAGGAGTTTTTCTCTTTCCGGTCGGGCTTTACGCCCGCTACCGCTTGAGCCGGCGCGACTCCCCGCGCTTAAGCAAGATCAAGACGGTCATGGACCTGGCCCTCGGCGCCTATACCGGCGCCCTCTTCATCGCGGCCCCGAGCCTGGCCGTCGTGCTCGGCGGCGCGAGCCTGCTCGCCGCGACGGCTCCCGCCGCCGGCTTCCTCTCGGGGCTCGCCGCGCGCGGAAATCCCCTGCTCGACTCGGTCATGATCTGGGGCGCTTTGGGTTTAACGCCTTTGGTGATGGCCGCGGCCGCGACCGGGGGCCTGGCCCTGGCACCCATTCTCGGCATGATGGCCTTGCCGGCGATGACCACCATCGCCTTCTTCCTCGGGCGCGCCATCACGGCCGCGGAGAAGGGGCTTCCCTTCTCCGTGCCGGGTTCGATCCAGAAGATCCGCTTCCCGTCCTTCCAATGGGTCATGACCGGCGTCGTCTTCGCCCTGCTGACGGGCTACTCGGCCGTGCACGCCAATATGGCCTTCTTCGCCTGGCAGTTCCTGAGCTTCCGCCAGCCCACCGCGTGGGACAAGGCCAAGCCGCTCTGGAAGAACCTTCTCAATAAAGCCGCCAACTTCGATCTGCTTTACCTCGGCCTCCTGGCCTTCACGGCCGCGACGGGGTTTACGAGCCCGCTGACCTTCCTCGTCATCGCCTTCTCAGGCGAGCGCGCCGCCGTGTGGACGGAGAAGCTCCTGACCCGCTTCCTGCCGCGCGCCAAGCCCGCTCCCTCGACGGAGGCCGCCCCGGTCGCAGACCCCCTGCAGTTCAATAAGCCCTCCCGCTGGCCCCAGTTCCATTATTGGGCCAAGTTCGCAGCGCTTCTCGGCTCCATGGTCGGCGTCGGCGTGATGACGGGCATTACGGTGTTCGGCCTGCACAGCCTGATGACCAGCTTCATCCCCGCCGTCGTCATTTCCTTCATTCCCTTCTTCTTCGCCCAGCAGATCATCAAGGCGCTGATGAAGTCCACGCCCGCCGAGGAGGCTCAGGACCCCGAGTTCTTCTCCATCATGCGCGACCTGCGCGAGCGCATCAATGTCGACCGCCGCGCCAAGGGCAAGAAGGAGATCCCCATGCCCGAGATGGTCATCGACCCGATGCCCCTGCCCAACGCCTACGCGACCGGCCGCAGTCCCTCCAAGGCCTTAGTCGGCGTGACGGTGGGCATCAAGGCGATGACTCTGGATGCCGAGAACGTCCGCGACGGCGTGGCCCGCCTCGTCTCCAGCATCCCGGCCGACTCCAAGGCCTTCAAGGTCTTCCGCTTGGCCGTGGCCGGATCGGTCGCGGGCGTCTCCCTTGAGGCCACGCCCGCCGAGGTCCAGTCCGCGGTCCTCAAGGCCGACAAGACCGAGCTCAAGGCCCTGGGCGTGCGCATGCTGCGCGGCGTCCTCGGCCACGAGTTCTCCCACGTGATGGACCGCCACATGCTCACAGGATCTGCGGCGGGCGCGATCAGCGCGACCATCGCCTTCGCCTCTTACGGCATGATGTGGGCCGTGGGCCACGCGCAGATCGCAGTCCAGAAGGCCTTCGACCGAATCCTCGGCCGTCGCCCCGAGACGCCGGCCGCCGCGTCCAAGCCCGGGGCAGAGGGCTCCGGCTCCAACAAGACCCTCGCGGTCGATCCGATCAGCATCGGGGTGGCGGCCAAGTCCCTGCCGGCGCTGCTCAAGCTCTTCGCCGCCCTCTGGGTTCCGATCGTGGTCCAGATCATGCAGATGGCCGCCTCGCGCAACAACGAGGGCATGGCCGACGAGGACGGCGCGCTCCTCAGCGACGACCCTCAGGCCCTGGCCCTGGCGTTGGGGATGCTGACGACCTGGCAGCCCAAGGCGGGCTTCAAGCTGCCCGGCGCGTACCTTCCGCGCATGGCGGGCCTGGCGCATCTCATGACCGTCAATCCGTTCCAGCAGGCGCAGGAGGCCGGGGTCCTTCCCAAGCTCGACGCGGCGACCTCCGCCGCAGTAGGCAAGGCCGACGACTTCCTCTTCAACCTCTTCATCACGCATCCCGACACCATGGTCCGCATCCAGAAGCTCCATGACATGGCCGAGGCCCTTCGCGCTTCCAAGCAAGGCGGGTCCTCCGGCGGCGTCAAGAACGTGAGCGCCGCTCCGGCCGGAGATTTCAAGGTCGGCGACAAGGTCCGGCCGGTCGACCCGGCGTTTTTGGCGGCGTTCGGGCCGGTCGGCGAGGTGACTTACGTCGGAGACGACGGCCGCGTCGAGGTCATGTTTCCGAGCGGCTCGGGCGGGATGTTCCCGAAGCGCTTCTTCGAGAAGATCTGAGCTAAACGCGTCCGTCGGGACGCGGGGAGCGCTTCTTCAGGGCTTCGAGGGCTTTTTCCAGGACGATCCTGTCGGCCGTGTCCTTGTCGCGGTTCGTCCGCTTCGTGAGCAGAAGCCCCTCGAGATTCACGGTCCGAACCGGGATACCGCCCAAGTCGATCGTCTCGGCGTACGGCTTGAGCGTTTCGTAGGTTTGGCCGCAGGCGTTGAGCATGATGTCCACGACGAAGGCGTCGGCCACGCGGATGTTGTCTCCCTCGCCGAACCACCGCGGGTCCAAGTCTTCGGCGGCCTTGTCCGGCAAGAGCATCAGGGCCTGCTTGAGCCGCTCGGCGGATTTTGGATCGGCCGGAACGAGGACGTCGATATCCGTCGTCGCGCGATGATAGCCGTGGGCGTACAGAGCGTAGCCGCCGATCAGAAGATAATCGACGTGCCTCTCGTTGAGAGAACGGATCAGGTTCTTGAGGTCTTCCAGCGTGGCCGGGCGGCTGTACTCGTCGGTCACGGGCGTCGTGCCGCGAGGCGCGCCATGCGCTCGACCAGGAACTTTTGCGCGTGCGCGGCGGCCTCCTCGTGGGTTCGAAAGCGGTAAAGACCTTTGGGGATGAAAGCCGCGTCGCCGGTCGGCAGACCTCGCAGATCATCGTTGAAGCGCGCCCCCTGCGCCAAAAGCTCGCCCGAAGCGGAAAACGAAAGAGGCGCTTCCCGACGGCGGCCGATGATCCTCACGCCTTAAGTATAGCAGGGATTGTCATTGCCGCCAGCAGGCATGGACGGGAGGGCCCAGGAGGGGAGGCCAAGGTCCCTGCCATTGTTGGGACCAATGCCAAGGGGGTCTTGGGTCCTATGACCCGTCATACTTGGGGAAGGTCCCGTTATAATCATGCGTGAAGATGGGCTCAATGGAAACACGATGAAGCTCCTGCGCAAGACGCTCTCCCTCTCGCTGACGGCGGCCCTCGTCGCCTTGTCTCCGGGCTCCTGCGCTTGGGCGCAGTTCTCCGAGGCCGCGGGGATCCGGGTTGCCGTTCCGGCCGCGCCGGCGGGGTCTGCGGGAGCGTCGGGTGCGGCCGTCTCCATGACGGCGTCTTCCGTCCGTCTTCTCTCCCTGACTCCAACGATTTCGGCGCCGTTCTCCTCCCTTGAGGCTGCGCCCGCCGCTCAAGTTCCCAATGCCGCCGTCCCGACTCACGTCCTGGCCGAGGCCGTTGTCGCCGCCGAGGCTGTCGCCGCGCCGGGAGCCTCGCAGGCCGAGCCCGCCGTGACGGCCCTTGAGGGAGTGCGCCGCGAGCTCCCCGATTTCTCGCGCATGTCCGGCGGCGAGTCGAAGGACGCGGCGGGCCAGGACTTCATGGCGCGCGTGGGCGAGAAGCACCGCGCGGCGCCGGCGCTGTCTGTTTTCTCCGCGGCCCTCAGCGGCATGAGCCGCACGTTCCTTGCTAAGTCGTCCAAGGGCTCCCGAATGCCGGACTCCGGCGACAAGCACGACGGCACGGGCGGCGTCGTTGGCGAGGACGGCGGCATCGATGAGATCGGCAACCCGCGCCGCACGGGCGGCGAGGGTGGGCCGGATGACGCCACGGATCCCGATGCGGGCCGCGGAGGTTCCGATCTTTTCGCGGTCATGGCGGCGGTTGGCGCCGCCGCGGTGTCCGGGGCGTCGGTGTTCGCCCCGATTCTGATCCTGCCGATGGTTGTGGTTTCGGTCGTTTTGCATGAGATCGGCCACGCCAAGGCCGCGGCCAGGCTCGGCGACCCGACGGCCACGCTTGAGGGGCGGGCCAGCTTCAATCCCTTGACCTGGCATCGTCATGTCGACCGCTACGGCACGATCATCGTGCCGGCCGCGATCTTCGCCCTCACCGGCAGGTTCTTCGGCTGGGCCAAGCCGGTTCCCATCAACGACGCCTACTTCAAGAATCCGGTCAAGGACATGGCCAAGGTGGCCGCGGCGGGTCCTGCGATGAACCTCATCCTGGCGGGAGCGGGGGCCTTGGCCTATGCGGGGGCCGTCGCCGGAGGGCTGGGGGCGGCGTGGCTCGGGGCCCTGGTCAGCTTCGTCCTCCTTAACTCCGTGCTCGCGGTGCTCAACTTGATACCCATCAAGCCTTTGGACGGGGGCAATATCATCGCCGCTTTCCTGCCGAGGACCGTTTCCGAGGCTCTGGATTCCTTCTATGCGCGTCTGGGCGCCTTCGGGATGGTCGCGGTGATGGCCATGATCATGCTCGGCAGCGGCCTCATCGTCAGCATCGCCATGGGCGTCGCGAAGTTCTTCATCGGTGTTTCCTTGGGCGTGACCGGCGTTCAGCTCGCCGGCGCGGCCCTGCCCGCCGTTGCGGCCCTGGGCCTGCTGATGGGCCAGCCCAAGCCTGGGGCCGTCCCCGCCGTCGTTCCGGCCGCCTCCGAGGCGACGCGCCCCGTCGATCTGGTGGTGCGCTTCTCCGCCGCCAAGACCCTGACTCGGGACCTGCATCTCTCGGACGTCGATGCCTCCCAGCCGTCCTACACCCTGGCCTACCAGGGCGTCTATCAAGCCCTGCTCAAGGAGCTCTCCGCCGTCGGCCTCGATCCGGAGACCTTGGCCGCCTATGACGCGAGTCCCGTCGCTTCCTACCAGCGCATCAACGCCGCGACCTTCCGCGTCGATGCGACGAAGGCGGCGGATTTTGAGTCCATGCTCCGCGCGGCCGGCCACAGGGTCGACGGCAACGACCGCCGCAAGATCATCACCCCTGTGCCGATCAAGCCCGAGGACATGGATCCCACCGCCCGCGGCGCGATTTCGATGGAGGAAAACCTTGAGATCACCAAGGCCTCCAAGGTCCACGCCATCGCCGAGAAGCGCTGGGGCAAGCCGGACTTAAACCCCTGGCAGAGGCTCTGGCGCAAGCTTCGGCATCCCTTCACGAAGGACGAGCCGGCCCAGCCCAAAACCGCGGTCGTCGACAGCGGCGCCGACGTCAGCCACCCCCTGCTTAAACGCGTCAAGGAGGTCAAGAACGCGACCTCCGGCGAGAACGTCGACGATATCGGTCACGGCACCTGGGTCACCAGCCAAGGCCTCAACTACGCTCCCTGGGCCAAGAACGTCACCCATTACAAGACCTTCGTGGGCGGCGGCGCGACCTTAGACGACATCCTCCGGGCGCTGACCATGGCCGCCAACGACGGCAACCTGGTCATCTCCAATTCTTGGGGTTCCGATGACGGCGATCCCAACAGCCCGGACTCCGAACTCGTCCGCAAGCTCGCCGAGGAAGGCCATATCATGGTCTTTGCGGCCGGCAACGCGGGGCCGATGAAGAACACCATCGGTTCTCCCGCCATCGTGACGTACAAGGATCCGACCACCGGGGCCATCCGCGTGATCGCAGTCGCCGCCGCCGACCGGAACGAGAAAGTCGCCGGCTTCTCCTCTCGCGGCCCCGGCTCCTATAAGACGAAGGGCATTCCCGGTTATCCCCACCGCCCGAACATGATGTCCTTAGGCTACAACACCGACGGCGCCTGGCCGGCGGGACTCGGAGATGCCGACCGCACGGACCCCGAGAAGGGCGCGATGAAGGCCATCTCCGGGACTTCTATGTCGACCCCCTCGGTCTGGGGGGCTCTGACCCTTCTGCTGATGATGTTCGGCGTGACCGAGAAGGGCGCGCGTCTTGACGCCGTGGTCAACGCTTTCATGGCCTCCGTCGAGAAGACGGGCAAGAATGGGCCCGACGACGAGGGCGAGGGCTTCATGAACGTTGAAGCCGCCCACAGCAAGCTTCTTGCGACCTTGGGCGACCCTTTGACCGGGAACATCCCCCCGGCGGTCCTCGAGCGCTACCGGTCGCTCAAGCCGGAGACGAGCTTCACCGTGACGGAGGGCATGCCCCTTGAGTTCCGCAAGGTGGGTGATCCGCGGATGGCGGAGAGGCGTTCTGAGGCGAGGCGTCTCGAAACCAAATATCCCGGCATCGCCTACTGGGCGGAGGGCGCTCTCGGTCGTTTGTGGATGAGACTGACCGGCCGGGGGCCGAAGGCTTCGTGAAAATCCCATGCTGAGCGCGATCGACTCCGAGATGTTCATCGTCGAAGACGACGACCATTTCCGCGAGACCTTCATCGACGTGATGTCGCTGAAGGGTGTGGAGGTGACGGGTGCGCGCAACGGAGACGAGGCCATCAAGGCCTTAAAGCGCGCCCATCCCTCGGTCATCATCATGGACGTCCAGCTTCCCGACGTGCACGGCTTCGACCTCTGCCGGCGAGTCAAGCGCCTGGAGGGCTTCGAGGACACCCCCGTCATCTTCGTCTCGGCCTCCTCCCAGTACTCCGACCCTCGCGACCGCACCGAGGGCCTCCTCGCCGGCGCCGCCCAGTTCCTGCCCAAGCCCATCACCGTCGAGAGGCTCTGGGCGGAGATCGAGAGCGTCATGAGCGCTCGCCGCCACCACTGAAGCGTCTTTTTCCGTTTCAGGCGACCCCGTTTCAATTGCGGCCCAAAAATATGTAGAGTCTGGGCGTGGCGTGAAATGACAAATATTCCCACCGCCCTCGCGGTTGTTTTCCTCTGGGGCCTCCCCGTTCAGGCCGGGCAGATCAATCTGTCCTCGGAAGCGGCACCCATCATTTCAGACCTCCTCAGACAGGCCCCGCTTCAGGGCAAGCGCGTCGCCGTGGGGGGCTTCAAGGACTCCGAGAAGAAGATCACTCGCCTCTCGGCCGTCATCGCCGAGGACCTGGAGCAGGCCCTGGTCTCCCAGGCCTCCCGGCACGAGTTTAAGATGGTGGACCGGCGAAACTTCGCCGAGCTGGCCAAGGAGTGGGACTTAAGCCTCAACGGCTACGTCGACGACTCGAGCCTGACCCAGGTCGGCAGGCTTCTCGGCGCCGACGTCCTGTGCCTGGGCGGCTACACGCGCGTCGGCAAGAAGATCACCCTGCGGGTCACCTTGGTCGGCGCGGAGAAGGGGGATATCCTCGCCGCTTCCTCGACCGAGATCAAGCTCTCCGGCGACCTGCGCGACCTCGACGAGAAGCCTCTGGAGGCCAAGCCCGCCGCTCCGGCCCCGACCGAGGCCGCGCGGCCCGTCGCGGAGGCGCTGAAGGTCGAGCTTGCGGCCGACAAGGCGCAGTACGCCGTCGGAGATAAGATGCATCTGACGGTCAAGGTCAACCAGGACTGCTTCCTGACCCTCATCGACGTGGGCCCGACGGGCAAGGCCACGATCGTCTTCCCAAACCTCTACGCCCCGAGCAACGCCGTCAAGGCGGGCGCGACCTACGTCATCCCCGACCCCTCGGCGGGCTTTGAGTTCGAGATCGGCCCGCCCGCGGGCGCCGAGCTCATCCGGGCGATTGCCTCCCGAGAGCCGTCGGTGGACCTGGGCGACGCGATGGCGACGGTCAGTTCCTCCGCCCCTTTCGGCGAGGTGAAGCAGGACCTGCGGGTCCTCACCCGCGATATTCACGTCAAGGCGAAGAAGGCCAAGCCGGGCGAGTGGAGCGAGAGCGTTCTGAAGTTGTCGATCCGTTGACTGCCGGACATCTGAACTGAGGAGATAGGTACATATGAAAAAAACAGCGTTGTCCTTGTTTGCCGCCGTGATGGCGTTGAGCTTCCTGAGCGCGGTCCGCGCCGCCGCCGAGGAGACCCGCGTCGTGGAAGAGGAGATCGTCCTCCAGGACCCGACCGTCTCGGCCTCCAGGAAGTGGGCGGTGGGCGGTTCCTTCGAGGGCTGGTACATGCGCGGCCCGTGGTACACCAACATCAACGGGCAGTTGGCGTCGAAGGGGACCATCGACGGCGGCATGCCGGGCGGGAACTTTTTCTTCGGTTACGACAACCTCACCCTCCAGTATTCCCGCCGCGACGGGACGTTCAATGTGGATCGCACCTTCACGGACTACGGGATGAGCTACTACGGTCCCGCCACCCACTCCACCCAGCACCAGCGGCAGGTCGAGGACGAAGCGACCTTGCGGTATCTCTGGAAGCTCGCCCCGCACCTCAACCCCTACGTCCTGGTCGGTTACAACAAGACCGTCGTGGATATCGACGAGGAATACTTCCTGGCGTCCGGGGCCAAGACGGCCCGCGTCGACGCGAACCGGTCCACCTACTCCTCCGGCCTTGTCGGAGTCGGCGCGATCATCCCGTTCAACCGCAGGATCGGTATCCGCGGCGACGGGAGGCTGTTGTTTACCAGCGGCAAGTTCGAGAACCGCAAGAGCGCCTATGTCGCCACCAGCAGCGGTGTCGGAGCGGCGGCGACGGGGACCCTCTACGTCAATATCTTCGAGGGCCTCAACGTCCAAGCAGGCTTCAAGGGGCAGTATCTTAACGGCGGCAACAACGTGAGCAGCTTCGGCCGGTTCGGCATCTTCGCCAGCGGCGGCTACAGCTACAAGTTCTGAGCGGAGCGTCGTGAGACGCCGCCCGCCTCAGACCTCATTGAGGCGGGCGGCTTTCTCTTGGGTCTAGGCAGAGCGCTGCCGGGCTGTTAAACTCTGTCCAGACAGAGTGAGTGGCATGTCTCGAACATTCAAAAGATCGGTCCTCGCCGTTCTCCTCGCCCTCGCGGCCGGCCCCGGCGCGTCGGCGGCCAACAATCGGGCCCTGCTCATCGGCATCAGCCAGTACGCCGACCCGGAGATGAACGATCTCGCCTACGCCGACGAGGACGTGAAGACCTTCTCCTCGATCCTGAAGAACTTCGCCGATTACTCCGAGTCGGACATGACCGTCCTGCTCAACGACCGGGCCACCAAGCAGAACATCTCCTCGGCCCTCCTTCAGCAGGTCAAGGACAGCCAGAAGCAGCCCGTCGACCGCTTCATCTTGATGTACGCGGGTCATGGCCTGCCGTCTGCCATCGACACGAAGAAGACGAACAGCTTCCTCGCTCCGCACGACGCCTACTTAAACCAGTTCTTCCCGGAAGGCGCCGGCGACATGCTGGGCAACGAGACCTTCATCAACAAGGCGTGGCTCATCCGCCAGCTCTCGTCGATGAACGCCAAGAACATCATCATCATCCTCGACTCCTGCTATTCCGGCGCCAAGGATTTCGGCTCCCTCTACGCCGACAACCTGGGATTTAAGACGGAGTTTGAGACCGGGGGGGCGTCCAAGCGCGGCATCATGGTCGTGCGCAAGAAGGGAGCGGGCGGCGCGGTCGAGGCGTCTACGGAACGTCGCATCGCCTTCCTGGCGTCCAGCCGCGAGAACCAGCCCTCCGCCGAATACAAGGAGCTCCAGCATGGCGCGCTGAGCTACACGCTCTTTGAGTACCTCAACGCGATCCGCAAGGAGACCGAGGAGACCGAGCACAAGGAGGTGACCGTGGAGGGCATGTACTCCGGCATCTCCGGCCTCTTCGACACCGTCAAGGTTCAGGGCGAGGTCCTCTCGCGCGCGCACCAGCCGGTCCTGGTCGCCCTTCCCAGCTACGACGACGTCAAGGGGATGGGCTTCGTCTCCCTGCGCGGCATCAAGATTCACGTTCCCGCGCCCGAGCCCGTGATCGCCCAGGCCCCGCCCGAACCTCCGGCGGCTTCGACGCCGCCTGCCGCTCCTCCGCCCCCACCCGCCCCTCCCGCCTCTCCCATCAAGACGACCGGCGACATCTATCTGGCCACCGGCCAGGATCAATGCGAGGTCTCTCTAGACGGAGTCAAGACCGGCCGCGGCTCCAACGACACCTTCGCGCTCGAGGCGGGCAAGCACGTGATCTCTCTCTATCTGCGCAAGACGAATTACAACCGGACCCTCGTAGTCGACGTGAAGGCGGGGGAGAGTTCGCGCGTCGGGGTCCCTCTGCGCGGGACCCTCATGGTCGAGTCTCGCCCGGCCAAGTCGGGAGACCGCGCCCCCGACCTGGACGTGTACCTCGACGGGCGCTCCGTCGGTCGGACCGCTCTGACCTTAAGCGACGTCGCCGCCGGCACCCATCGCCTGCGCGTGGTCGTCAACGGCGTCGATAAGTCGCGCCAGGTCGAGATCCGACCGGACTCCCCGTTGCTCGTGCGCTATAAGATCGTGCTGAAGGCCGCGCCGGCCAAGCGCGACGACTCGGGCGCGGAGGACGTGACGTTCTGATTTTCGGCCGCCGTCGGCTTGACACGCAATAAGGGTCCTGCTATCATGACTCCGACGCCGTTTTCCCGAGGAGAAACCCCGCGATGGCCGAAACCCAGCTGACGGACGACACCTTCGACAAAGAGGTCCTGCAGAGCTCCCAGCCCGTGCTGGTGGATTTCTGGGCCCCCTGGTGCGGTCCGTGCCGCATGCTGACGCCGATCATCGAGGAACTGGCCAAGGAATACTCCGGCAAGGTCAAGGTGGCCAAGCTCAACACCGACGAGCATCCCAACGCTCCGGGCCGCTACCGGGTCGCGGCGATCCCCACTCTGCTTTTCTTTAAAGGCGGCAAACTCGTCGATCAGCGCGTCGGCGTTCTTTCAAAGGCCGACATCAAGAAGCTGCTCGACGGCTTGCTCGCTTAGCCGAAACGCCGTTTCGTCGTTCGCTTAAGCCGTTCCTTTCGACTTCCTGTCGATGAAATCCCGTCTCTACCTGGTCGACGCTCACGCCTACCTCCATATGGCCTATCACGCCCTGCCGCCCCTGAAAAATTCCAAGGGCGAGCCCGTGGGGGCCCTCTACGGCTTTGCCCGGACCCTGCTCCAAATCCTCAAGCGCGACAAGCCCGAGGCCCTGGCCGTCTGCTTCGACACCCCCGAGCCGACCTTCCGACACAAGGCTTACCGCGCCTACAAGGCCACCCGCAAGGAAGTCGACAAGGATTTGATCGTCCAGCTCGCCCGGGCCAAGCCCCTGGCCGAGGCGATGGGGTTTTTCTGCCTCGCCAAGCCCGGCTACGAGGCCGACGACGTCATGGCGACCATGGCCTGCAAGGCCGTGGCGCGCGGCTGGGAGGCCGTTTTGGTCACGGGAGACAAGGACGCCCTTCAGCTGGTCGGCCCCGGCGTGCGCGTCTACAATGCCTCCAAGAACCTCTGGATGGATCCCCCCCAGGTCGTCGAGCGGCTCGGCGTGCCTCCGGAGAAGGTCGTCGACTATCTCGCCATCGTGGGCGACAGCTCCGACAACGTGCCCGGCCTTAAGGGCGTGGGGCCCGTGGGGGCGCTCAAGCTCCTCAAGTCCTTCGGTTCGCTTAAAGGGGCCATCGACGCGGCCAAGACCGGCGACGCTTCCTTGACTCCTAAGCTCGTGAACATCCTTAAGGACGGAGATGAGGGGGCCGAACTCTCTTTGAAGCTCATCACACTCGACCGGGAGGTGCCGCTTGAGGCCTCCGCTGAGGATTGTTTGGTCAAGGATCCCGATCCCGCGCGTTTGGCCGAGGCCCTGCAGACCTTCGAGTTCCGCACGCTCATCAAGGAGTTGGGGGTGGCCGCAGCCGAGGAGCGTCCCGCACCTTCCGCTTCGAAGACGGAGGTCGTGGACTTCAGGGCGCTGGCCAAGGACTTGGCCAAAGCCTCCGTCGTTCTGGTGGCCGCGGTGCCCGACTGCGCAGGCGAGGGGGAGCTTTTGACCGTGTCCCGGGTGCGCCTCGCCCTGGGCCTTGAGGGCGGGCGCATGGCCGTTCTCGATGAGTCGGCGGCTCGGGCCAAGCCCGTCGCCGCCGTCCTGGGGGGCAAGGCCCTGAAGGTCGGCTGGGACCTGAAGGCCTCCCGCGCGGCTCTCGATTTGGCCGGCTTGACTTTGGCGGGTCCCGATTTCGACTGCAAGCTGGCCGCCTACTGCTTGGACCCCGGCTCGGCCCAGGACCCCCAAGCCCGCGACGCCGAGGCCTCGGCGAGTCTCCGCGCGGCGGCGGGCTTTGAGCGCGAGGCACAGCTTGCGAAGATGAAGGACTCCGGGGTCCTCAAGCTTTTCGAGGAGGTGGAGATGCCCCTCTGCTCCGTCCTGCGCGAGATGGAGCTTGAGGGCATCCAGATCGACGAGACCTACCTGCGCGGGCTTTCCAGCGAGTTTAAGAAGACCCTGGCCGGTCTTCAGAAGGAGATCGACGCCCTGGCCGGCGCCCCTCTCAACGCCCAGTCGCCCAAACAACTGGGCGAGGTCCTTTTCGACAAGCTCGGCCTGCCCGTGGTCCACAAGACGGCCAAGGGCGGGCGTTCGACGGATGAGGAGACCCTCCAGGTCCTGGCCGCCTCCCACGCCCTGCCGGGCAAGGTCCTCCAGTATCGGGAGATCGCCAAGCTCGAATCGACTTACGTCCGGGGGCTTCTTGAGCGCCGCGACGGCAAGACCGGCCGCGTCCACACGACCTTCGACCAGACGGGGACTTTGACCGGCAGGCTTTCAAGCCTGGACCCGAACCTGCAGAACATCCCCATCCGCAGCGAGGAGGGCCGCCGCATCCGCCGCGCCTTTACGGCGCCGGAGGGCCGTCTCCTCGTCTCGGCGGACTATTCGCAGATCGACCTGCGCGTGCTGGCCCACGAGTCCGAAGACCCCACCCTCATGGAATCCTTCGCCCGGGGCGAGGACATCCACCGGCGCACCGCCTCGGAGGTCTTCCATCTGCCCGCCGAACAGGTCTCCTCCGACCAGCGCCGCGCGGCCAAGGCCATCAATTTCGGCATCGTCTACGGCCAGACGGCTTTCGGCTTGTCCGCCCAGCTCGGCATTTCCCAGCAGGAGGCCTCAGCCTACATCAAGCGCTACCTGGAGCGCTATCCCGGCGTTTCGGCCTGGGTGGAGAGAAATTTGGAGCGGGCCCGGAAAGAGGGCTGCGTTCGGACCCTGCTTGGCCGCGTGCGCTGGCTGCCCGACCTCGCGGCCAAGAACACGGCCCTGAGGCAGTTCACCGAGCGAGCCGCGCGCAACACTCCCATCCAGGGGGGATCTGCCGACATCATCAAGATTGCGATGCTTCAGGTCGCGGCGGAACTGGCCAAGGGACGCAAGACCGCGCGGATGCTCCTGCAGGTCCACGACGAACTCGTCTTCGAGGTGGAAAAAGGGGAGGTCCCGGCCTTCGCCTCCTGGGTCCGAGGCGTCATGGAAGGGGCCGTCAAGCTCAAGGTGCCCGTCGTCGTGGAGGCCAAGGCGGGCCTCAACTGGCAGGACATGGAGAAGCTCAAGTGACTCGAATTTTCAGGCACGACCCCGTCGATTTTAAGTCCATGCCGCCTTCCCTGAAGGCCCTCATTCTCCTCAATGTCGGGGTCTTCTTCGTCCAGTTCCTGGGCTATCCCCTCGTCTCCATGCTGGGCCTGATTCCGGACCGGGTCGTGCAGTGGCCCCTGCCCGAGTTCTGGCGCCTGGTCACTTACCTCTTCCTCCATGGGGGGGTGTGGCATCTGCTCTTCAACCTCTTCGCCCTTTGGATGTTCGGCATGGCGGTGGAATCCGAGTGGGGCGGGCGGGAGTTCCTGAAGTACTACTTCCTCTGCGGTCTCGGGGCGGCGCTGACCTCGGTGGCACTGGCACCCCATTCCCCGATCCCCATCATCGGGGCCTCGGGGCCGATCTACGGCCTGCTCGTCGCTTTCGCCATGCTCTATCCAGACGCGGTGGTTTACCTCTACTTTCTCATCCCGGTCAAGGCCGCCCACATGGCCATCCTCTTCGGGGCTCTCGAGTTCTTCATGGGGGCCAGCAACGCCACCCCCGGAGTCGCCCGTTTCGCCCACTTGGGCGGGATGGCCACGGGGTATCTCTACATCCGCTGGTGGTGGGTCTGGAAGCTCAAGCTGAAGACTTTTTTCAAGAACTTCTTCTCGGGCGATGAGGAGGACGAGGAGGCGGCGCCCCGGGCGCGTCCGGCCCGACGGGCCGCGCGGAATATGCCACCCGCCCAGGAGGCGGACGATATGGCCGAGGTGGACCGCATCCTCGACAAGATCCTCGACAGCGGACTTGAGTCCCTCACGGACGGGGAGAAGGCGACCATGCACCGCTATTCCGCGAGGAACAAGCCCTCATGACGAGGGGGCGCTTCGTCGTGGGCCTCACCGGCGGCATCGGGACCGGCAAATCCTCGGTCCTGGCGGAGTTCGAGCGCCTGGGGGCTGCGACGATCAGCCTCGACCAGCTCGCCCGTGAGCAGGCTCGCCCCGGCCGGGACGGCTGGAGCGCCATCGTGTGCGCCTTCGGTCGAGGGATTCTGGATCGGTCGGGACGCATCGACCGCAGGGCCCTCGGCATCGTCGTTTTTCGCGATCCCGCCGCCCGGCGTCGGCTTGAAAGGGCCACCCATCCCTTGATCTTGAAGGAAATGACCAGACTTATCTCCCGATTGACGGGGCTTGTGGTTGTCGACGTCCCTTTGCTTTTCGAAAAGGGGCTTGAGCGTCATTTCGACGTGACGGTGCTTGTCTCTTGCCGCGTCTCCACTCAGGCGCGCCGGGTCATCCGGCGCGACGGCATGTCCGCCGCCGAAGTCCGTCGCCGCATGAGCGCCCAATGGCCCACGGCCCGAAAGAAAGCGCTCGCCGATTTTACGATCAGCAACGACGGAACTCTCGCGCAGCTTCGCGCGGGAGTCAAGAGCCTTCATGCCGTTTTGACGCTCTTCTACGGAGGAATGACGAATGGAAACGCCGATCAACTCGCCTGAACAGCCCAAGACTCCGGAAATCGCCGCGGCCCCGGTCGCCGCGGTCTGCGCGCCGGCGGCCCCCTTAAAGCCCTTGGAGACGGCGGAACTCGCCAAGAAAACCATCGCCGAGCTCAACGCCATCGCCCGCGAGCTTAAGCTTGAGGGCACCAGCGGCCTGCGCAAGCAGGAGCTCATCGCCAAGATCGTCGAGGGCCAGCTCAAGGCCAACGGGATGATCTTCGACGAGGGGGTCCTCGAAGTCCTCCCGGACGGCTTCGGCTTCCTGCGCTCCCCGGACTATTCCTACCTGGCCGGGCCCGACGACATCTATATGTCTCCTTCGCAGATCAAGAAATTCGGCCTGCGCAAGGGCGACACCGTCGCGGGCTTCGTGCGTCCCCCGAAGGACGGCGAGAGATTCTTCGCGCTCCTCCAGGTCAAGAAGATCAACGGCGTCGAGGCCGAGACGCTCAAGGACCGGCCGCTCTTCGACAACCTGACCCCCCTGCATCCCGATGAGCGCTTCAGCCTGGAAACGACGCGAGAAGAGGTCACCACGCGCCTCATGGACCTGATCTGCCCCATCGGCAAGGGCCAGCGGGGCCTCATCGTCGCTCCGCCCAAGACCGGCAAGACCGTCATCCTTCAGAAGCTGGCCAATGCCATCGCCAAGAACCACCCCCAGACCGTGATCCTCGTCCTGCTCATCGACGAGCGTCCCGAGGAGGTGACCGAGATGCGGCGCACGATCAAGGGCGAGGTCATCGCCTCAACCTTCGACGAGCCGGCCGAGCGCCACGTGACGGTCTCGGAGATGGTCCTGGAAAAGGCCAAGAGACACGTCGAGCTGGGGCAGGACGTGGTGATTCTGCTCGACTCGATTACGCGCCTGGCGCGCGCCTACAACACCTGCACGCCCTCTTCGGGACGCGTCCTCTCGGGAGGCCTTGAGGCCACCTCGCTTCAGCGTCCGAAGCGCTTCCTCGGGGCGGCGCGCAATATCGAGGAGGGGGGCAGCCTCACCATCCTGGCCACCGCGCTCATCGAGACGGGCTCGCGCATGGACGAGGTCATCTTCGAGGAGTTCAAGGGCACCGGCAACTCGGAGGTCTACCTCGACCGCAAGCTCGCCGACCGCCGGATGTTCCCGGCCGTGGAGATCAACCGCACCGGCACGCGCAAGGAGGAACTGCTCCTCAGCGAAGACGAGATCAATAAAATCTGGATTCTGCGCAAGGTCCTGGCCCCCTTGTCTTCGGTCGAGGCGATGGACCTCCTGCGCGACAAGATCCTCGGCACGAAGTCCAACAAGGACTTCCTCAAGTCCATGGAATTGTCTAACATGATCGGCTGATGCGCGCTTTCGCGGCGTTGGCCGTCCTCCTCGTCTCCGCGCCCGCCTCGGCGGCGAGCTTTCAGGACTTCGAACGCTTTTCCGTTCTGTCGGCGGCGGGCCCCGAGGAGCCCCCGCCCCAACTGCTGGCCAAGAGCCGCCGCCTGCTCTACGCCGAGCACCGCGTGCAGAAGGGGGAGGTCTGGGCCGGGTCCATCGCCAAGGCCTATGGGACGACCCTCAACGCCCTCCAGGCCACCAACAACAACGAGTTCATCCTGATGTATCCCGGCCTGCGCATGACCGTCCTCAACCGCGACGGCCAGCTTTACGAGGTCAAGAAGGACTCCGAAACCCTCGACCATGTCGTTTCCCGCTACCAGAAGGACAAGGAGGCCGCGCGCCGCTTTAAGGAGCTGATCGTGCGCGTCAACAACCTGCCCGGCGTGGCCCTCCTGGCCCCTTACGAGATGGAGAAAGGCACGCGCCTGGCCATCCCCGGCGTCAAGGTCAACTTCGACACCTATCGCATTCCCTTCGAGAGCTCCTCCTGGGGCCGCATCTCCTCGCGTTTCGGCTACCGCTTTCATCCCATCCTCCGGCGGCGCCGGATGCACGACGGCGTGGACATCGCCAAGCCCTACGGCACGCCCGTCTACCCCGC
>Ga0334722_10002576_pt1 | contig 20330 bp, 14 predicted proteins | sample C3_bottom_MG_FD_207210 | JGI IMG/M metagenome (GOLD analysis project Ga0334722, IMG submission 207210) | Sediment microbial communities from Yellowstone Lake, YNP, Wyoming, USA - C3_bottom | ecosystem: Environmental > Aquatic > Freshwater > Lake > Sediment | place: USA: Wyoming | collected...
TGAAAATATTTTGAAAAAAGATTATACCGAAGTAGGCTACGCGATTGTGAATGGAATTTTAAATGGTGAGCAGACGACACTTGTCGTCCAGATGTTTGGCAAACCACTATATTCATCAGTCGCTCAAAAAGAAGCCGCTCCACAACAACCAGTTATAAAAGTTGCGCCTCAAAATGTGCCCGCAGTGGCTCCAAAAGCAGCTCCAGAAAATGGCGTAGTGCTCGCTAAAGAATTTAGACCAGCTGGATTTAGTCTTCCATCCCTTACTTTTAATATGAATCTTGTTTTTATAAGTTTCTTGTTACTTGCTCTTGCTTTAGACTTCTATTTTGCTGCTAAATTTAGAATTGTTCGTGTTTCCGGTAAAAATCTGGCTCATTTTATTTTTATATTTTTTATATTAACTGCATTATTTATTTTTGGTAAAGGTGCGATAATTTAATAAATATGGCGTACATTCATCACCATCTTAAAAAAGAATTTAAAAATAACCTACTTGACTATCTGCTATTAATTACAGTCGGAGTTTTCTTCATTATGGCAATAAATTTTTTTAAGGGCGAAAGACTTATCGAATTTATTTTTCTTTTACTATTTGCCTCGTTTTATATTATTTGGGGAATATATCATCATATTTTGGAGGATTCTCTCCATCTAAAAATTGTGGTAGAATATATTCTCATTGCCTTTACTTTGATATTTTTATTAAAAATTATTATTTTTCCATAAATAGTTATGAAAGGAATAATATTAGCTGGCGGCTTAGCGACTCGACTTCGTCCCCTGACTTGGGTGACTAATAAACATTTACTTCCTATCTACAATAAACCAATGATCTATTACCCCATCGAAGCAATGAAGCGAGCAGGTATTAAAGATGTACTCATCTCAACATCGCCTGATCATGCTGGCGACTTTGCTAATCTACTTAAAGACGGCAGTGAGTTTGGACTTCACTTCTACTATTCAATTCAGAGTAATCCTAAGGGCGGTATTGCCAATGCTTTGGGACTTGCTGAAGACTTTGCCCGTGGTGAAAAAACTTTAGTTATATTAGGCGACAATATTTTTAGTCACGATCTGAAGTCAACCGTAGAAAAGTTTGAGCAGCAAAAAAAAGGCGCAATTGTTTATGGTGTTACTATTACAGAAAATGCTAAGCAATATGGCGTAATCGAACTTGATAAAAGTAATAATGTTCTATCTATTGAAGAAAAGCCGGAAAACCCAAAAAGCAACGTCGCTCAGGTTGGTATTTATATGTATGATGAACGTGTATTTGAATTGATAAAAAAACTGAAGCCGTCGGCCCGTGGTGAACTTGAAGTCACTGATTTAAACAATCTTTATCTTAAAGAAGGAACGCTCACCTGTCAGCTTCTGAAGTGGTGGATCGATGCCGGAACGTCATACGATGAGCTATTACGTGCAAACAATTTGATTGCAGAAAAGATTAATAAACACGAGTTTTAAAAATAATGGAAATCAACCAGCTTCTTATTACCGTTGCTTTAACAGTTACTACCCTATTGGTTGTGGCTGTCGGACTGCAACTTATATTTGCATTAAAAGAATTAAGAACTGCAATTAAAAAGGCAGGAATATTAATTGATGATCTTGAAAAAGAAGAGATGAAATTTACTCAAGACAAGACAAAAGATAAGACATTAGTGAAAAAGCACCTTGCACTTCATTCTATTTTAGATAAAATGAGGATATTGACACCAAGACACACGGCTAAAACGAAAAAAGTTTTCACTAAAGATGGTAGTTAGGCCGTAGGTAAAATACAGTTGACTTTTAATTGTCGATTGTATATGCTATAATAGTTTTTTTATTCCCCTTTAATTTAAGAGGGGTTTTTTCTTGTTAATAAAATCATTTAACTTTCCACCTATCACCGATGAGCACAAAAGACATTACAAAGATTAAACCCCATCACGATCTCACCCTAGGAAAAGGTGATCCAATACTCGAAGAGTTTGATCTTATTGAAGTACAAAGAGAATCTTGGAAAAAACTAGTTAGTGAAAGCATAAGAGATATTTTGAAAGAATTCTTTCCTATTGACGACTATACAGGTAAAAAATTCACACTCCATTTTGAAGATATTTATTTTGGTGAATCCCGTTATACTCTAAAACTTTGTCTTGAGAAAAAACTTACCTATGACACTCCTGTTTACTTAAAATTAAAATTAGTTAATAAAAAAACCGGTCAAGAAAAAAGTCAGGATGTCTACTTCTTCAATCTTCCAAAAATGACTGACCGTGGTACTTTCATTATTAATGGAATTGAACGTGCAATTATCAACCAGGTCGTCAGGTCACCTGGCGTTTACTTTACTGCTGAAATTGATAAGGCTACAGGATTAACTTTATACAACGCTGAAATTAGACCATATATTGGGGCTTGGATTGATATCACTATCAATAAAAACAATCTTATTGAGATAAAAGTTAATAAAAAGCGAAAGTTTTTGGCTTCAGTTTTCTTGCGTGCTTTTGAGGGTGAAAATGACACTCAAATCCTTTCCAGCTTTAATGACATTGATAAGGGGCTTGTAGAAAAATATATATTACCTACAGTAAAAAAAGATCAAACTAAATCTAAAAATGAGGCGGTTTTGGAAATATACAGAAAAATTAGACCAGGTGAGCCTCTCATTCTTGAAAATGCATATGAAACCATAAATAATCTATTCTTTAATCACCGCAGATATTCTCTTTCTGACGTTGGACGATATAAAATCAACAAGAAATTAGGATTAAATCTTGATAATAAAACTGAAAATCACTTGCTTACAAAGACTGATTTAATTGAAACCATAAAATATTTAGTCAATTTGTCCAATAAGAAAGGCAATTTTGATAATATCGATCATCTTGGAAACCGCCGCATAAGAACCGTTGGCGAACTCATTAGTATGTATGGAGTTCGTGTCGGTATGGTTCGTGTCTCAAGAGAAATCAAAGAGCGAATGAGCTTAGTCGCTGGAGACACTAACGTTACTCCTTCACAGGTTGTAAACTCAAAACCAATTATTGTTGCTATTAATTCTTTTTATAGAACCAATCAATTGTCAACAATCGTTGATCAGACCAATCCACTTTCTGAAATGGATAATTTGAGAAGAATTACCGTTGGTGGACCTGGTGGAATTGAAAAAGAAAGAGCTTCATTCTCAATCCGTGACATTTCCGCTTCTCAGTATGGAAGAATTTGTCCGATTAGATCTCCTGAAGGTCCAAATATTGGAGTCGTTACTTATATGGCGCTTTATTCAAAAGTAAATAAATATGGATTTTTGGAAACTCCTTATAAGAAACTTGAAAAAGTTAAAGTTGGTAATAAAACTAAAGTTAAAATTGGCGAAGAGATCGTTTATTTACAAGCTGACGATGAAGAAAAATACTTTATAACTTCAAATGATATAAATATCGATTCCGATGGTTACATTGCTCACGACACAGTTGTTGCTAGGAACAATGGTGACCTTATCGAGGTCGAAACAGAAAAATTAGACCTTATTGATATTTCACCACGTCAGGTAATCGGAGCATCAGCCGCGCTTATTCCATTCTTACAAAATGATGATGCTTCCCGTGCTCTTATGGGCACGCACATGCAATGTCAAGCTGTTCCTTTAATAAAACCACAAGCTCCAATCGTTGGTACCGGTATGGAAGAAAAAATTAGTTCGGTCTTAGGACGCACAATCAAAGCCCCAGAAGATGGTGAAATTAAATATATAGATGGAAGAAAAATAACCTTTAAGGGTAAAAGCGGAAAAACCTACAATTATGAGATCGAAAGATTCATCCGCACCAACAAAGACGTTACCTTTGATCAAAGACCACTGGTCAGTAAGGGACAAAAAATAAAAAAGAATGAACTTCTGATTGATGGACCATCAACTGATCATGGAAAACTTGCTTTAGGTCAAAATCTTGTTGTTGCCTACACATCTTTAAATGGTTTGGGATACGAAGATGGATTTGTCGTCTCAGACCGACTTGTTAAAGAAGATATATTGACATCTATCACAATGGAAGAATTTATAGCTGACTTAGTTGACACTAAACTTGGCCCTGAAGAATTAACTCGTGACATTCCAAATGTCCGTGAAGAAGTGTTGCAAAACCTAGATAAAGACGGTCTTGTTAACGTTGGTACTGAAGTTTCCGGTGGAGATATTCTTATTGGTAAAGTAGCTCCAAAAGGTGAAAAGGAATTAACAGCTGAAGAAAGATTATTACGTGCTATTTTTGGAGAAAAAGCTAAAGATATTAAAGACACATCACTTCGCGTTCCATATGGTAAACGCGGATATGTCGTTAATATTTCAGAAATCGATGGTAAAAAAGATCCTAATGAACTTGAGCCAAGTATCTTAAAAAGAATCATTGTTAACACTGCTCAATTGCGAAAAATTACCGTAGGAGATAAATTGGCAGGACGTCATGGTAACAAAGGTGTTATCTCAAAGATATTACCAGCATGGGACATGCCATACCTTGAAGATGGTACCCCAGTTGACGTTATTTTATCCCCTCTTTCTATTTTGTCACGTATGAATTTAGGTCAGTTGTTTGAAAATCTATTGGGAACTATTGCTGCAAAAAATAACATCAAAATCACCGTTCCAGTCTTTGAAAAGATCATGGAATCTTTTATCACATCCGAATTAGAAAAATTGGGATTGCCAATGGACAGTAAAGTAACTCTTTACGACGGTCAAACTGGAGCTCCTTACAATCGAAAAGTCTTAGTTGGTACTACATATATTATGAAACTAATTCACATGGTTGAGGATAAGTTCCACTCTCGATCAGTTGGACCTTACTCATTAGTTACTCAACAACCACTTGGAGGAAAGAGTCAGCTTGGAGGACAAAGATTCGGAGAGATGGAAGTCTGGGCACTTGAAGCACACAGAGTCCCATACACATTGCAAGAAATGTTAACTATTAAGAGTGATGATGTTCGCGGACGTACTAAGGCCTTTGAGTCGATCATAAAAGGTATCGACATTCCACAATCATCTGTCCCTGAATCTTTCCATGTCTTAGTCAAAGAACTTAACGCTTTGGGATTATCAATTGATTATATTAAATAATGGACGACCTAAACTTAGTTGATTTTTCAGGATTAAGAATTACTTTAGCGTCACCAGACCGCATCACTAAATGGTCTCATGGTGAGGTTACAAAACCTGAAACCATCAATTACCGTACTTTCCGCGCTGAAAAAGATGGACTTTTTGATGAAAGAATCTTTGGACCTACAAAAGACTATGAATGTTACTGTGGAAAATATAAAAGAATGCGCTATAAGGGAATTATTTGTGATCGCTGTGGAGTTGAAATAACAACTTCAGCTGTCCGTCGTGAGCGTATGGGTCATATAAAACTTGCCTCCCCTATCGCCCATATCTGGTATTTTAAAGGATCATCTTCAGTATTAAGTACAATTCTTAGCATTCCTCCTCAGGCTATGGAACGTATCATCTACTATGCTCTGTATTTAGTCATGAAAGTTGATGCAGAAAAACAAAAAAAAGCCATTAAAATGATTCAAGATTTAAGTCGAGAAGAGATAAAGACATTAGAAGTCGAACACGTAAAAAAAGAAGAGGAATTAAAAGCTGAGTTTAAAAAACAAGGTGAAGAATTAGAAAAAAAGATTACAAATAAAGAACAGTGGGAAATCGCCAATCAAGAAGTTGTTTTTAAAGAAAAAGAGCAGCTAAAATTAGTTTCTAATCAATTTGTTGAAAAGAAATCTAAAAGAACCGTTTTCTTTGATAGATTGGTAAAAATGGTCAAGTCATTAAAACAGTTAGATATTATTGAAGAAGATGATTATCTATATTTGAAAGAAAAAAGCATTGATGATTTTGTTGAAGTAGGTATGGGGTCTGAAGCTCTTTATGATATCTTAACTTCATTTGATATTCAAAAACAATACGCTGATTCTTTAAAAAGTTTAACTGAGTCAAAAGGAGAGAAAAGAAATAAACTTCTTAAAAAAGTTCGCGCTCTTGAAGCTTTTATAAAGGCTAAGATCGATCCAAAATGGATGGTATTAACAGTCCTTCCAGTTATTCCTCCAGATTTGCGACCGGTTGTACAATTACCCGGTGGTAAATTTGCTACTTCTGATTTAAATGATTTTTATAGACGCGTCATCAACCGAAATAATCGACTTAAACAACTTATTGATCTTGGAGCACCAGAAATTATTTTAAGAAACGAAAAGAGAATGTTACAAGAAGCGGTTGATTCATTAATTGATCTTCAAAGATCAAGAGGTAGAAGTAAGACAACCGGAGTTGCTTCAAAAGTGCAAAAATCATTGTCTGATATATTACGTGGAAAACAGGGACGATTCAGACAGAATCTATTAGGTAAAAGAGTTGATTATTCAGGAAGATCAACTATTATCGTTGGTCCAGAACTTAAGCTTGATCAGGTTGGATTGCCAAAAGAAATGGCGATCGAACTTTTTAAACCATTCTTGCTTCATGAAATCATAATTCGTGGCTTGGCTCCAAATATTAAAAGTGCTAAAAATTTCTTGGAAAAGAAAGATTCAGTTGTCTACGATATCTTGGAAGAAATTACTAAGGATCACCCAGTTCTTTTGAACCGTGCTCCAACCCTACACAAACTATCTATCTTAGGTTTTTATCCAGTCTTAACTGATGATCATGCTATAAAACTTCATCCAACCGTCTGTGCCGGATACAACGCCGACTTTGATGGAGACGCTATGGGTGTTTTCTTGCCACTTTCAAAAATGGCAATCACTGAAGTCAAAGAACGCATGTTGCCTTATCATAATTTATTGAAACCAGCTGATGGCTCTCCAATAGTATTGCCAAATAAGGAAATGGCTCTTGGTTGTTACTATTTAACAACAATTAATTCACATTGGTTGGCTAAAAAAGATGATGATTTAAGAGCTTTCTCTTCACGTGATGAGGCTGTGCAATTCTTTGATGTTAAAAAAGTCAGTCTTCGTGAGCCAATTCGTGTAAAGATCAATGATCAATTAGTGAAGACAACGATCGGAAGAATTATATTTAACGAAGCATTGCCTAAGGAATTAGGATTTATCAATCAAGAATTTAAGGCTTCAGACATCAAAAACCTTATTGTTTCTGCAATGAAATTATTTGATAACAAGACAGTCGGAGCTTTAATTGACAAAATCAAAGATATTGGTTTCTGGGCAGCGACCATTTCCGGTGGTTTATCAGTCTCTGTTTTTGACTGTGAAATAATTCCTGAGAAAGATACTATTATCGAAGAAACCGAAAAAGAAATTGAAAAAGTGAGAAAGAACTTTGAACAAGGATTATTAACAATTGAAGAAAAAAGACGTTATTCAAATAAGTTATGGATAGATACAACAGAAAAATTAGCCGATAAAACATGGGCAGCTTTGGACGATGAAAATCCAGTCAAGATTATCATTAAATCAGGTGGAGCCCGTGCCTCAAGAGAGCAACTCAAACAGCTTTCCGCTATGAAAGGATTGGTTGTTGATCCATTGGGAAAAATTATCGAGGTTCCAACAAAATCTAATTATCGACAAGGCTTATCTATTTTTGAATATGTTATTTCGGCCCGTGGTGCTCGTAAAGGTCTTACTGATTCGGCTCTAAAAACAGCTGATGCTGGATATTTGACACGCCGATTGGTCGACGTCGCTCATGACATGATTGTTCGTGAAGAAGACTGTCATGCACTTGAAGGTTTGACAATATCAACAGATATGATCCGTGGAGATAAATTTAAAGAAAGAATTAAAAATAGATACGCGGCCGAGGGTGTAATTAAAAATGACAAAATTCTGCTTGCGAAAGATGATCTTATTGATCAAGAAAAAATTAACCTATTAGAAAAGAATAATATCCAAAAAATAATGGTCAGGTCTCCACTTTTCTGCCAGTCCCCTTATGGAGTCTGTCAAAAATGTTATGGAACTGATCTTTCAACAAACAAAATCGTTGATATTGGAGTTCCAGTCGGCGTTACCGCAGCTCAGTCAGTTGGAGAACCAGGAACACAGTTAACAATGCGAGTCAGACACTTTGGAGGAATTGTTATCTCAGACGTGACTCAAGGTTTACCACGTGTTGAAGAGTTATTTGAAACAAGAACACCAAAAGTAGTCTCCCCGATTGCAGAGATTTCAGGGACAGCCTCAGTTCAAGAAGATACAGAAAAAGAAGTTTATAGTGTCAAGATTACATCAAGTAATAAAGAATCGACTATAAAAGAACAAGAGTTTATTATCCCAATATCACAAAAATTGAGAATCAAAGACGGTGATTTGGTCGCCGCCGGCGCCTCATTATCTGAAGGTTATCTTGATGTCGATGATGTTTTGTCAATTAGAGGTTTAAGAGCGGCACAAATTTACTTATTAGATGAAGTTCAAAAAGTATATGAATCTCAGGGGATCACCATTCACGATAAACATTTTGAAGTAATTATTCGCAAAATGAGCGATAAAGTAATTATTGAAGACGAAGGTGATACTTCGTTTATTAAAGATGAAGTGGTTTCAAGAATCCGTTTTGAAGGTGAAAACAAGAGAGTCTTGGCTAAGGGTGAAAAACCAGCGACCGGTAAAGTGTCTATACTAGGCATTACTCGAGCGGCTATTCACACCGACTCATGGTTGTCAGCCGCCTCATTTGAGCAAACCACCAATGTCTTAAGTAACGCCGCAATTAAAGGCCAAGTAGATTACTTGTTAGGACTGAAAGAAAATGTTATAATTGGCAGATTAATCCCGGTTACAGGTGAATTAATCCAAAAATATTATGCCGACAATCAATCAACTGATAAAAAAGAGTCGACACCCGAGGAACAAAAAGTCTAAGGCGATCGCACTAAAACAGAATTTTAATTCTTTAAAACGAAGGTATTTAAAGATAAATAATCCTCTCAAAAGAGGTGTTTGTACTGTTGTGCGTACGATGACTCCTAAAAAACCAAATTCCGCTTTGCGAAAAGTAGCTCGTGTCCGTCTTTCAAATAAGATGGAAGTGACTGCATATATTCAAGGAGTTGGTCATAACTTAGCCGAACATTCAATCGTATTAGTTCGTGGCGGCCGTGTTAAGGATTTGCCAGGAGTTAAATATCATATTGTTCGAGGTAAATTTGACGCCGCAGGCGTTGAAAATCGTACCAGTTCCCGTTCAAAATACGGAACCAAAGCTGCAGTTGCAAAATCTGCTTAACTTTATAAACAAATATGCCTAGACACCCATATAAAAAATTAACAATAAATTTAGATAAAGTTTACAATAGTCACGACGTAGCTAAACTTATTAACTATATTATGGTTGATGGTAAAAAGACCGTCGCTGAAAAAGTCGTCTATCAAGCTCTTGAAGAATTAAAAAAACAACAATTGGATCCAGTTAAAACCTTACATCAGGCAGTTGAAAATGTTGCCCCTATTCACGAAGTAAAACCTCGAAGATTGGGAGGCGCATCTTACCTTGTACCTATTGAAGTCAGAAAAGACAGAAGAACTTACCTAGCTATGAACTGGATTGTTAATGCCGCAAAAACAAGAAGTAATAAGGAATTTCACACATTTGCTTTAAAGCTCGTAGCTGAAATACTTGATGCCTCAAAGAATCAAGGGACCGCTGTCACTAAAAAAGCTCAGACTGAAAAATTAGCAGAAACGAATAAGGCATTCTCCCACTTAAAGTGGTAAATTTCTATGGCCCAACCAATCATCACCAAAAACCGCAATGTTCCACTGGATAAAATCCGTAATGTTGGTGTCATTGCTCATATTGATTCAGGAAAAACTACAACCAGTGAAAGATTTTTATTTTATACCGGAAAAACCTATAAAATTGGTGATATTGATGATGGTGACACACAACTCGACTGGATGCCTCAGGAGCGTGAGCGAGGAATTACTATCGTTTCCGCCGCTACAACTACATTTTGGAACGGAACAAGAATAAATATTATTGATACTCCAGGACACGTTGACTTTACCGCAGAAGTTGAAAGATCTCTTCGTGTACTGGACGGAGGTGTTGTTGTTTTTGATGCTGAAGAAGGTGTTCAGAGTCAATCAGAAACCGTTTGGAGACAAGCTGATAAATACAAAGTCCCTCGTATCTGTTTTATAAATAAGATGGATAAGTTGGGGGCTGATTTTGAAGCGACAGTTGCTGAGATTGAAGATCGACTAGGTGCTCATCCAGCTGTTATGGTTTACCCTATCGGTAAAGAGTCAGATTTTAAAGGCGTCGTTGATCTTTTGACCATGAAAGCTAAGTATTGGGATCAAGATCCACAAGGAATAAAATTTAGAGAGACCGATGAAATCCCAGCTGAAATGAAAGAAGTTGTCGCTAAGTTTAGAGCCAAGTTGGTTGAAAAAATCGCTGAACATGACGATCTGTTATTGGACAAATATCTTAATGGCAAAGAAATTGCAGTTGAAGAATTAAAAGTAGCTCTCCGTAAATCCGTTATTGCTTATAAATTGATTCCTGTCTACTGTGGCACATCACTTCGCAATAAAGCTGTTCAGCCAATATTGGATGCAATAGTCGATTACCTACCATCTCCATTGGACTTAAAAGAGATTGAAGGTAAAAATCCAAAAACTGGAGATCCAGTAAAAAGAAGACTAAATTCTGATGAAAAATTTTCAGCCCTCGCCTTTAAAATTCAACTTGATCCACACGTCGGAAAATTAACATATGCAAGAATTTATTCAGGGACTCTTGAGTCCGGAAGCTATGTCTATAACGTCTCAAGAGACAAACAAGAAAGAGTCAGTCGCCTGCTTTTGATGCACGCAAATACCAGAGAAGAAATTGATAAAGCTTATGCTGGAGAAATTGTTGCTTTAATTGGTCCAAAAGACACAAAAACTGGCGACACACTAGCTGACCCAACTGCCCCACTTATCCTTGAACAGATTGTATTCCCAGAACCAGTTATCTCTTTGGCGATTGAACCAAAAACAAAAGCTGATCAGGAAAAATTGTCTTACACATTGCAAAGACTTGCTGAAGAGGATCCTACATTCCGTGTCAAAGTCAATCATGAAACTGGTCAGACCATCATGTCAGGAATGGGTGAGCTTCATCTTGAGATATTAGTTGACCGTATGAAGACAGAGATGGGAATGGATGTGACAGTAGGTAAACCACAGGTTGCTTATAAAGAAACGATCGCTAAAGAAGCCCTTGATGTTGAAGTTAAATATATCAAACAAACCGGAGGTCATGGTCAATATGGTCACGTTGTTATCAACGTCAAGCCACTTGGTCGTGGTGAAGGCTTTAAATTTGTCAATAAAATTAAAGGTGGATCTATTCCTTCAGAGTTTATTCCATCGGTTGAAAAAGGTATTATTGAATCTCTTGAAAAGGGTGTCTATATGGGATTCCCTATGACAGATCTTGAAGTCACTCTTATTGATGGAAGTTATCATGACGTAGACTCATCTGATATTGCCTTTAAAATCGCAGGATCAATGGCTTTACACGAAGCTGCCAAAAAAGCCGGCATGGTATTACTTGAACCTATCATGAAACTTGAGGTAACTATACCTGAAAACTTTATGGGAGTCGCGATTGGTGATATTTCGTCAAAAAGAGGTAAGATACTAGGAACTGAAAAGCGCGCTCGTGCTGTTGTCATCAAGAGCTATGTTCCATTGTCAGAGCTATCTGGTTATGCAACAACAATAAGATCTCTTACTGAAGGTCGTGGTATCTTCTATATGGAACCTTCTCACTACGAAGAAGTGCCAAAAGCTTTGGCCGCTGCTATGGTTGCTAACAAATAAATGTTAAAATGAATTGACTTATGAAAATCCTTATTTTTTCTGATTCTCATCTTTATTTACCATTTGATAATAATAAATTTAAGTTCATCAAAAAAATTATTGCCTCATGTGACCGGGTGATAATTAATGGAGATTTTTTTGATAGTTATATGAATAAATTTGACGAGTTCGTTAATTCTCCATGGAATCAGTTATTTCCATTACTTAAAGCAAGAAAAACAGTTTATATTTATGGAAATCATGATCAAAGAACTTCTTCTGATAGTCGAGTCGCTTTATTTTCAGATATCCAAGCCGAAAGATATAAAATAAAAACACCAAATAAAACCTTTATTTTTGAACATGGCGATAAAACAAGGCCTACGCCTGATGTTATGTATACCAATCTCAGTTTTAAAATAAAACATTATGGAATGGTCTGTGTTCATTTCCTTAGGAACATATTAGTTAGACTCTTTAGAAATATAGCGATTAATATTTTATTTAAACCTAGGAACAAAATCTCAAAAAAAATTATTAAGATAAATTATAAGCCGACCTCAAATGAAATATATATTATTGGTCACAATCATTTTGGCGAAGTAGATGAAAAAAATAATTTTGCCTCAACAGGAGCAATTCTCTATGGATATGCTCAATATCTTACAATTGAAAACGACCAAATATCTCTTCATGAAGAATGGTATAAATAAACCCCTTGACAGTGAACAATTGTTTACTATAATGAATGTATGACCATTGACAGACTAGATGCTTTGAAAAAATTTTTTAAGAAAAACCGTCGTCTACCCTCTTATTCTGAGATGCTAAAGCTTTTTGGTTTTTCATCAAAAAATGCCGTTTTTAAGCTGATCAATAAATGGGTTGAGGCTAATTTACTCGTAAAAGAAGGCGGTAAACTCGCACCAACTTCTCGTTTTTTTGCTCTACCACTTTTGGGAGTTATTAAAGCTGGTTATCCTATTCTTGCCGAAGAAAACAAAAACTATTTAACCTTAGACGACTACCTTATTGAGGATCCTACTTCGGCTTTTCTTTTAAAAGTGTCTGGTGATTCTTTAATAGGGGTTGGTATTTTTGAAGGTGATATTGTTGTTATCGAAAGAAAAAAAGAAGCTTCAATTGGAGATATTGTGCTTGCTCAAATTGATCGCGAATGGACTTTAAAAATATTTAGAAAAAACAGATCAACTAGAATCGCATATCTTGAAGCCGCTAACCCAAAATACCCACCATTCTACCCTCGCGAGGATCTACAAATATTTGGAGTCGTCAAGGCAGTTGTCCGCAAATTTAATTAAAGCTTAATGATCGTTTTTTTTACCTTTATATTTTTTACAAGCGAAAGCTCCACCGTCGACGCAATTGTTTGATACTTGTTGATTAGACCGAGTACAGTTTTTTTATTCTCATCATCAAGTTCGGAAAAAATATCATCAAGTAAAAGTATCGGGATGTCTTTATTATCTTCGTGATACTTAAGCTCATTTATTTTTAACCAAAAAACTGCCAATCTCTCCTCTGATCGTGACCCAAAATGATGGATATTTTTATTGATTTTTCCATCATCCATCATGATTTGAAAATCATCCTTTTGCGGACCAATTGTTGTTTTTCTGATCAAGCATTCTTTTTCAAAAACCTCAAGAGCTTGTTCTTTGTTAAACTCATTTTTTAAGTAATTCACGCTGAATTTTTTTGAGTCAAGCGATTGATTTTTATTCAAATAATTCACATATTCATTTCTCTTTAAGGATATATATCGGGATTCTTTTTCCATATAATCATTCCAAAATAAAAGCTCATCTGAAGTTTTTTGAAGATTGTAACTTTTTTCTAGAATTTTATTACGTTTCCGGAGTGCGCTTTCATAGTTATTTAGTCTTTTTTTATATTCCATATCAAAAAACGAAATGACTTTATTAAAATAATCTCGGCGGCCGGCAGGCGGACCATTAATAATTGCAATTTGCTCTGGTGCAAAAAGAACCACGCCTGGTAATTCTTTTTTATAATAGGTATTTGTTTTTACAGTATGATTAACAAAAAAATTCTTTTCCACAAATCCGTTTTTTTTGGTTAAACTAATCTGAAAATCTTCTTCTGAATTATTGTTAAAAATTGCCCTCACTGACATATTATTAGCTTCAAATCGGATCAGCTCTTCTTCTTTATCCTCACGAAAACCAGTGCCAGTTGCAATAAAATATATTGACTCAAGCAGGTTAGTTTTTCCTTGTGAATTACGACCGACGATAATCGTCAAGGCTTTATTAAACTCGAAGATCTTATCGTTGAAGTTTCTAAAATTGTGAAGACGCAAAGATAGAAGAATCATGTTTTGCTATTTTTTTTTCTTAATATAAATTGTGTTTCGATAAAGGTTGGGATGCGAATTTTTTTATTAACCAAAGTCACATTCTCGAAGTTTGAAAATAAATTTTCCCAGTGTTTTTTGTAAAAGAAAGAGATATGAGAAAAATCGCGGTTATGAAAAATTCTATACCAAATATTTTCAGGAGTATATATTTTATGAATAATTAATCTTTTAGATACTCTAATTGTTTCTTTAATCGCTTTTTTTATCTTCGACCTCTCTAAGTGTTGAAATAAGTTGACGCTAATTACTAAATCAAAGCTGTTACTATCAAATGGAATTTCAGCTACATCTCCCACTTTAATATGTTTTTTCACCTCTTGTGTTGCTAATTCTCGGGCCTGATTAGAAAAATCCAATCCTGTTGCCTCAATTCCGAAAAATCTCATCCATTTGACTAATATTCCGGTACCACATCCGACATCAAGACAAGTTTTTGGATTAATAGTTAATTTGATCATCAAAGCCCTTAAAAATCCGACAAAGTTATGGAAAAATATTCCCCAGATAGATTCTACAAAACCAAATTTATGACCACCTCTTTTTCCCATAAAATAATCACGATTATAAAATCCCGAGTCAATATGATACGGCATAATAACAGTCCCCTCAAATGGCTCACCATCAATAATATTTTCCAGATTTACAAAATCTTTACCAGATGCCACAATTGCAGTTAGTCCAAGTCTTTTTGCCAATTGTGTTGAGACAGGATCAAATGGCGTATTTAATCCTGGAGACCACTTATCACCGACTAATTTTTCCATTCCTTCCCAAGTGATTTTTTTTATTAATTTAGCATTTTTAAATTTGTTAGGATCACTGTCATAAACACCGTCAATATTTGAAAGATTAATAATAATATTTGAATGATATTCTCGAGCCAAAATAACAGCACAGTAGTCGGTTGACCAGCCCGGTTTCCATCCGGCTCCAATCGCAACTGGTTCTTTCCAATCAGAAATTTTCTTTTCGTAATTGATAACAATCCTCGGATTTGCTATATCTTGAAATATTGTGCGGAGTAAGTGTGCATTTAATCGGGTTGCGTGAATCCCTAACCAATCAAGATCTTCATCAGACAAGTCTCCTATCACCTCTTTGCCTGCGTCACGATAATGACGAGCAATTCTCCCGCCACCGGCCACTAACATAAATCTTCTTCCTTTAATAACCTCACTTCTTATAAGTTTATTTAATTTTGACAAAAAAATTGTATCTGCACCACCATTTGGAACAATGAGGCTGCCTCCGACGGAGATGATAATTGGTGCCTCTTCTCTTTTTATAAACATTTTTAAGCTAAAAAAATCCCCCGTTTTTTCGGGGGTAATAAATAAAGGTCAAATTTTTCCAAAATTATTTAAAGTCATACTAACAGTAGATTATACAGGAAATCAGAATTTAAAACAACCCGTTCCCTAATCCAAAAATACTACTAATAACCCTCACCATTAAGTATGAAACCGCTAAAAGAATAAATCCAATAATTCCAGTTGTAATTTTTGCTTGACCGGCTTTTATTTTTTCAGGATTGCCTTGAGACATCATGAAATCATACCCTCCAGATATCAAGACAAAAAGTAAGATTATGCCTGCTAAAGGGAGTAAAAAAGATAATATCGTGCTTATAAGAGAACCAATATTATCTATGCCTTTAAGAGGACCTTCAATTGTTTGGCCGCCGATTGATAATGACTGCGCTAATAAATTATTTTTCATCTGGTTTTTTATCTTTTACAAGATCATCTTTTGCCGGTTCAATTGGTTTTGTTACTGGCTCCATTTTTTTAACATTTTCTTCTTGTTTAGGTTTGTCTTCTGGTTTAGTTGTAATAGCGGGTTCTGGTGTTTTTGGTTCAACTGGGACGAAACTGTGACCAGCACATTTTGGACATATCGTCGTTGAATTTTTAATAATTTCTGTCTTAAATTCGGCGCCGCATTTCTGACATTTAAATTCTTTAAGAACAACATCGACCATCTCAGTTTTCTCAACGTCAAAAACAAAATTATCCTGTTCCATTCTCACCTTGATCACGTCACCCGGTTTCACTTTGCTATTAATTATAAGATTAGAGATCGGATTTTCCATCAGTTTCTGGATAACTCTCTTCAGTGGCCTGGCGCCATAGACAGGATCAAAACCATCTTGAACAATCTGCTCGATAACTTGATCAGTGTAATAAAGACCTAATTCTTGATCTTCCAGCATTTTAGTCAAACCTTTTAGTTGCAACTTGACGATTTGTGCAATGTGTTCATATTTTAGAGGCTCAAATACCATTACTTCATCAAAGCGGTTCACTAACTCTGGTTTAAAGAATTTAAGTAACTCGGCCATGACCTTAGTTTTTATCTCTTCAAAGTCATTTTTTGGTTTTTCAGAATTTTGTTTTTTTTCATCCTGAGGTTTTGATTTACCTTTAGCCTCTGGTTTAGTTGTTGGTTTAGATTCTGGAGGCGGATTGATTTTTTTCAACATCTCATCCTGAATTAATTTAGTACCAATATTGGAGGTACAGATAACAACCGTGTTTTTAAAAGAAACGACATGACCACGATTATCAGTTAACCGACCATCGTCAAGTATCTGTAATAATATATTAAATATATCCGGGTTGGCTTTTTCAATTTCGTCAAACAAAACAACACTGTATGGTTTGCGACGGACGGCTTCTGTTAGTTTGCCGCCTTCTTCGTATCCGACATATCCTGGTGGTGCACCTAATAGTTTAGCTACTTCATGTTTTTCCATGTACTCGGTCATGTCAAAGCGAATCATCAAGTCTTCACTTCCAAACAATATATCTGCCAAAGTTTTTGCAAGTTCTGTTTTTCCGACACCAGTTGGTCCTAAGAATACAAAGCTACCAATTGGACGTGAAGCTGATTTAAGACCAGCTCTTCCTCTTCTTACCGCTTGGGCGACAGATGATACAGCTGCTTCTTGGTTTATTAATCTTTTGTGAATAATATCTTCAAGATTGGCTAATTTTTCAGTTTCTGATGAAGTAATTTTTGAAACTGGAATCCCCGTCCAGCGAGAGACGATATCCTGAATAATACTCGGAGTGACACTGGTTGTTGTTTGGCTTTTCTTAAGATTATATTCATCCTTTTTAACTTTAAGATCACTTTGAATTTCATCTATCTTGCTTTTTAAAATACGACATTTGATTTTATCGACTTTCTTTTCCGCTTCTTTAAGTTCTTGTGTCAGCTCAGCAATCCTTGTTTCGCTGGATTTTATTTCTTCAGGAAGAGAGATTAATGGTAAGCGGACAGCCGACGCGGCCTCATCGATAAGATCAACGGCTTTATCGGGTAGGAAACGATCGCCGACATAGCGCTTTGAAAGTCTGACTGCTGCTTCAATTACATCTTGAGGAATCTTGACCCGATGAAAGGCTTCGTATTTGTCTTTAATTGAGCCAAGCATTTTAATAGCTGCCTCTTCGGTTGGTTCCGGAACTAAAACAGGTTGAAACCTTCTCTCAAGAGCTGGATCTTTTTCTATGTATTTTCTATATTCAGTTAAGGTGGTCGCTCCGATTAATTGAATTTCACCGCGAGCTAGTGCTGGCTTTAAAAAATTTGAGGCATCAAGAGAACCTTCACCTGATGATCCTGCCCCAACGATATTATGAATTTCATCAATAAAAAGTATAATCGTACCATTTGATGCTTTTACTTCTTCAATCAAGTCCTTCATTCTTTCTTCAAAATCTCCCCGGTGTGAAGCACCTGCCAAGATACTCATCAAATCAAGCTGAAGAATTCTTTTATTAAGGAGTGATTCTGGAACTTCTTTGGCCACGATCTTTTCTGCCAATCCCTCAACAACCGCGGTCTTACCTACTCCTGCCTCACCGACCAGAGACGGATTATTTTTAGTGCGTCGAGATAATATATGAATGACTCTTTCTATGACCTGGGATCTTTCAACAACAGGATCAAGTAATCCTTGACTGGCTTTCGCGGTCAAATCGATAGTAAACTCTTCCAGTGCTTTTTTCTTTTTCTCGGCGGCTTTTTGATCATCGGTTAAACCTTCTTTTCGGCCGGTAATTTTTTTATTTAGTTCTTCTTTTTTTAGGCCCAGTTTAGCAAGTACCCGAGCGCCTGCTCCCTCACCTTCTTCATAAAGTGATAATAATAAATGTTCAGGGGATATAAATTCAAAACCTAGCTTGCGCGCGGCAATAAGAGCGCCATCCAAAATTCTTTTTACTCTCGGTGATGGTTGAGGTGGTTTTAATGGAGCTGGGGCGGGATTTCTTTTGTAGATTGCCATCAACTCTGTTTCAATAACCTGAGGTTGAATTTTAACTTCTGTAAAAAAATTATATATTTCTGGATCAGCGACCAATCCATGAAGAATGTGTTCACTATCAATAAATTCTGCCCCTAATTCTTTTGCTTTTGAAGTCGCCGACATAAAGACACGATTTGATCTTTGGGTAAGGTGCGTCATCAGGTCAAGACTATTTGAGGCCTGATTAGCGGCTTTATTAGTCGCTTGGTCTGGTGTTTGTGGCGGCTTATCGCCTACTTTATTGTCAGTCTTTGCGTCACCTGTTGGAGTCTGAGGAACTGCTGGAGGCGGGCTTCCAGGAACTGATGGATTCGGTGTATTTATTGGGGCTTTGGGTGGCTCTGCCACCACATCTTGCCCCACATTAACAACTTTACCCACTTCTACTTTTGGTGTTTGAGGGACTGAAGTTGGTGTTGGCGCAACAGGAACGGCTGGAATAGGAGTCTGCGGTGCTGGACCTCCATTTGTACTTGTATTACTAGTCTTATTTTTTATAAAATCAAAGAAATCGGCCATAAATTCATTATGAAGAAATTGCTGTCGATTGTCAACTAATATCGTATGGATATGAAGAAGATTATAATTGCCTCGACTGTTTTTTTACTCGTGATTCTATTGGCGATATTTATCCTGACCATTCCAAAAAAACAAACTAAAGAAAATGTTATTATTTCAGTAACACCGACTACTGTCCCCGCCGCCATTACCCAAATCAAAAAAAAAGCAATCCTGATGACTCCTTATGAAAACTCTGACTTTGGCTTTACTTATCAGGCATCGACTGACCAATTAATTGTTGTTGAAAAATCTTCAAAAGCAAAGGCTGAATTTGCCAAGTGGGCAAATATGAACGGATTGACAGAGCTTGCAACAAATCCAAATCTTATAATTTATGCTTCAAGTGTTAAGGATGCTCAAAAGAATGCAAGTTCCATTAACACTTCAATAACGCCATCGGTAATATCACCCACGACTTATCAGGATTTTAATCCAGCCGTTGAACTGATTAACACACTTATTCAAAGTGGTCAAGGAGGACTGTCAAATCCAATTTCACAAGTCACAATCGTACCAACTGAAATCCCTGAATCAAATTCATCGTCAAACTCAAATTCAAGTTCGAAACCTAATTCAAATTTAAGTTCTAATTCTAATGGATCACTGTCTTATACCTATTACGGCCAATGTGGAGCCCTTGGTGATATTCCTCTTCCTGATGGCTGCAATCTCTGTAAGGCAGGCTGTGGACCAACGACAGTCGCCATGATCGCCTCTTCATATCTCGGTAATAATTTTAATCCAAAAACGATTGTTGATATTTATAAAAAAAATGGTTATTACCTTGGTTGTGGCGGCTCAAGTTATGCAGATGCTAAAAGTGTTTTTGAGCAATTAGGATTAAAAACCACTAGTTACATTTCATTCAACACCGGGGACGCTAATGAAGCAGCTGCTGATTTTAAAAAATATCTTGATGGTGGATGGACAATATTCACACTGGCAAATTATTGTGATGCCGGTTGTGGACATTATTTTTGGGTGACTAAAGTTAGTGGAGGTAATATCCTCGCTTATGATCCTTATTACGGTCAAAATTCTAGTCCGCCATTCAATGAAAATAGTAAAAGTCCATTTCCAAAATACCGAATCGCATTTGGAGTAAAAAAGTGATTATAATAATAATATGCAGCAACCAAACACAAAAATTTACTTAATACTGTCAGGAATATTAATTGTATTATTTTTAGCACTTATTCTCATTCCTATGACCAAAAA
>Ga0334722_10002577_pt1 | contig 20327 bp, 19 predicted proteins | sample C3_bottom_MG_FD_207210 | JGI IMG/M metagenome (GOLD analysis project Ga0334722, IMG submission 207210) | Sediment microbial communities from Yellowstone Lake, YNP, Wyoming, USA - C3_bottom | ecosystem: Environmental > Aquatic > Freshwater > Lake > Sediment | place: USA: Wyoming | collected...
TGTTTGTTTAGAAGAGATTCAGAGGCGCGGCGGTTGGATGTTGATTGGTTTGATGATAGCTGGCTTGCCCCGCTTAAATGACTTTGTGAGGCAAAGCTGTAAGCTTTGCGAACAACGAGTTTTTTGCGGGGCGCCGCGCTCTGAATGGTTCCGTTTAAACAGGGAGTCGCCAAAGCGAATTTTGTCTGTTTTTTACGGGTTGTTGGGTTTGGTCCGGGGCCGGTTTGGGCAGAAAAAGACAATTTGCAGGGTCTAGACTTACTGTGGGAGGACCGTCTGATTGAAGTCAAACGTCCTGGGACCCAACACGTCGCTTTTCCTGCCCCCTCAGATTTCCCCATAATTTTATTTTAGTACGAAATTTTCGGTTGTCAAGTAAAAAATTTGATCCAAATCGTTTCTCATCCAAATTTATCCCCCTTCGCAGAAAACCTCGGGTGTAAGCCCGAGGATAAATGCGAATATTTTTCTGCTTCGGAGGGATTTTGCTCCAGACGAAACAATAAGGACGAAGATACCCCGAGCGTAAGCTCGAGGAGCTTCATATCCGAATTATTACGAATATATTTAGTTACCAATCTGTAAAATAAGAACTTTCCGCCCTTGTCGGAAAAACCTTGATTTCGTTCGCAGAAGCGAAGAAACACATACCACTCGAAATGCAGCGTTTAAAAAGCTGCTCTTAGGGGATCAGTAAACACAGCGCAATCTGCGTTTTAAAAAAAATAAAGCGGGGCGGGGCAGGAGTTGGGAAAAGTGTCCAATATAGGACACCCCTTTCCTGCCGCGCCGACCGCGTGTGGTAGTGGGAAGGGCATCAAGCGATGCCCGAGAAATTTCATCTCTATCCCTTCCCAGGGAAAACGTAATACTACTAATATCGAGGCCAATTGCAATCCCGGTTCTCGGGACACAGAAACTGCAATTGTTTTCCCGTCCGCCTGTGTGGCGAACACCTCGAATTCATTCACTCCGATCCATAGTGGCATCGGAGAGATTTTTCAGGAGCGCGCTACCCCGGAAAATGTCGGCTGAAACCAACATCTCCTAGCGTGCCCCTGCCTTTACGTCCCCGCCACCTAAGCGGAGGGGAGAATTATCGTTGGAGCGCGCGGCTGAAAGGGGTTACCCCCGTCCGCTTCGCTGTGCCGCGCGCTCACCTCTTCCCCAAGCCACTTTAGGTGGGGTTGAGTTCTGGCTTTTCAACCCCCAGGAAAGACGGTCTAGTCCCCTTGGCGCGCCCCAAACAGAGTTGGGAGGTCCAAGTGAGAAAACCTCATCTTCCCGGGTTGGAAGGGTGGTCGGAGGATAGCTATTATTCCCATGGGAAGAGCCCCAAAGGAAAGCTCATGAGCCTCCGCTCTTTATTCCGGTAGAAAAGCCAGAGACGGTGGTGAGTAGCGTAAAAGCTTACAGGATCTTGATTCCTGTGCCTCCTACTCGTCCGCCATCCTGACTTTCCGCTTAACGAAAAACCAAAACTACTATTTAATTGTCAAAATCATTACCTTTATTTTACTACCGAAATTTCCGTTGTCAACATTTTTCCTGAGGTTAAGAAAAAGATTTTAGCACATCGCAACAACTTTGTCAATACTTTTACTAAACTTTTTCCTTTTTCATTTAACTTTTTACTTTGAAAACCAGTATTCCAAAATTTTCTTTGCCACGGGCACAGAGGCCGAAGATCCCTCTCCTCCGCCTTCAACCAAAACCACAAGCGCAATGGTAGGATTGTCAAACGGCGCAAAAGCCGTAAACCAAGCGTGGGTTTTGGAATTTTGCGGGCCGTATTGGGAAGTGCCGGTTTTGCCGGCCACTGCAACTGGAAGCGAGCTTAAACTGCGGGCGGTGCCGGCCGTAACAGTTTGACGCATACCAGTTCTAACCAAATCAATAACATTTTTTGGGGCAATGTTGGCACGGATAACCTCTGGCGCAAAATCTTTAATAACATTGCCGTTTGCGTCTAAAACTTGGCGCAAAAGCTTTGGTTTATACAAGGTGCCGCCATTGGCCACCGTGGCGGTATAATTTAGGTCCTGCAAAGGTGTTGCCAAAACATCACCCTGGCCAATGGCGGCATGATAGGTATCCCCCACATACCACGGCTCGCCCTTTACTTTTTGTTTCCACTCCGGTGTTGGCACCAAGCCCGCGGCTTCACTCGGCAAATCAATGCCGGTTTTTGCCCCTAGGCCAAATTTGTTCATCCAAGAAGCCAGTTTTAGCGCCCCCAGCCCTTTAATGCCCGGCATTCCCCCGCCGCCAACCGCATAAAAGAAAATATCGCAGGATTCTGCAATAGCTTTAATTACATTAACACTGCCATGACCGCCGGGTTTCCAATCTGGAAACGTAAACGTAATTGAGGGATCATATTGGTGCTTAACCGTTAAAACACCCTTGTCTGCAATGGAAGTAGAAGAGGAAATTACACCTTCTGTTAGACCGGCCGTTGCCACTAGTGGCTTAATGGTTGAACCAACTGGGTAGGTCCCAGAAATGGCTCGGTTAAAAAGCGGCCGCGCTGGGTCCTTGGCAAGCTTTTCGTATTCTGCGCCCGGAGAACCAGCTGCAAAAATGTTGTTGTCAAAATTTGGGTATGAAACCATGCCCAAAATTTCTCCGGTTTGGGGATTTAGGGCAATGGCCGCGCCGCCTTTTGACTTATTTTGCTTAACGGATTCTAAAAGCGCTTCTGCCATTTTGGCTTCTAAGCCGGAATCAAGCGATAAAACCAAGTTGTCTCCCGCAGTTGAGTTTAAGGAGTTTGAGGGGTATAAATTTTTTACCACTTGCCCTTTAGCATCCACCTCAACTAATCGTTTGCCGTGGATACCTTTTAACAAATTTTCATATTGGGCTTCCAGGCCAGTTTTTCCAGTCCAATCTGTTAGTAAATAATCGCTTTTCCTTTTTTCATATTCCTCTGGACTAATTTTGCCAGTATAACCTAAAATGTGGGAATAGTTTGCCCCACCAACATATTGGCGAATAGGGTTAATGTTTAGCCTGACTCCCGGTAAATTAGAAATTTTTGCCTCTAGTATAAGCGCTTTTTCTAAATCTAATTTTTCTGCCACCAAAACCGGATCAAAAGAGTACGGCCCCACTTTTAAAAGCGGTGCTGTTATTTGTTCCACGGAAACGCCAATTGCGCCAGAAAGAGTGGTTAGGATTTTTGATTTTTCTGCTTCATTCTTGGGCAAATCTGCCGGAATTATAGAAACTTCAAAATTAGGAATGTTTTTAACAAGTGGCGTTTTGTTTCTGTCATATATTACGCCCCTAGGCGCTCGCTCCACTTCAATTCTAATGCGGTTCCCCTCGGCTTGTGCAAAATATTGGTTACCTTTAAAAATTTGAAGCCAAAAAAGGCGGCCTCCTAAAATAGCAAAAAGCAATCCCGCAATAATGTAAAGCGGCAAAAGCGTTCTTGGGGAAACTTTTACCTCTGCCTCTGGCGCTTCTTCATCTTGAGGCACAAACCCCTCCTGCCAGCCGTCCAAATCCCTGTGGTGCCGTGGGGCTTTTTTTAACTTTTTGTTGAGGTTTGAAAAATTATCAAACGAAAAATCACTCATTTTATTACTAATTACCTAATTGCCTAATTAACTTACGCTGGTTACCTTTTTAGTATATTCCATTTTTGCTGTCGCAGATTTAAATTTGGAAACCAAAAAAAATGTCAAAACTGCTAAAACAGCGTTTCCCACTACCTCCACCAGGCCCAAACCTAAAACTTGGACAAAAATACTAGCGCTGGCGCCTGAAATATAAAGTGATAAGGCAACAAAAAAGTTATAAAAAACTGTAAAGACCGCCACCAAAACAGCAAGGCCTAAAAAATTGGAACTTTTAAACATGTTTCCAGATACCCAAACTGTAAGCGCGGAAATTAACCCAAAAGCAAACATTTGAAAACCAATGTTTAGGCCGCCGAATATGCCAATTAAAACTCCGCTAAAAAGCGTCCATGGCAATGCCTTTTGGCCAAAAAACACACTCCAGGACACAACCAACACTAAAAGTAAGTTTGGATGGGCGCCAAAAAATGTAAATTCCGGCACCAGTGTTACCTGAGCCAAAGCAGTAAAAAAGAATATTAAAAATATTAGAAAATTTTTCACGCGATATTATTTGCCTAATTGACTAATTACTTAACTCCAATAACAATTTCCACTATTTCTAATTTTTTAAAATTTAAAAGGGTACGCACTTGAGCTTGTTGTAAGGGCTGATTTTCTTGCGCCTTAACACTTTCAATTTCCCCCACTAAAATACCCTTTGGAAATGTTTCTCCAAGACCTGAGGTTACAACCAAATCCCCTGGCTTAATTTGTTCGCCTTGAGGAATTAAATCCATTAATAAACTTGAACCAATTTGACCCTTTAGGATCCCCGGCACTCTTGTTTGTTGGATCATGGCTGGAATAGCGCTTGTGGAATCTGTAGCTAACAAAACCTTGCTGCTATCCCCTGACACCTCAACCACTCTTCCAACCAAAATGCCAGAGGCCAAAACCGCCATTCCCTCACTAACGCCATTTTTTTTGCCTTTATTAATAAGAACAAACTGCACCAAATTTGAAGGATCACTAAACAAAACTTCTGCTGGAACTAAATTAAATTGCCCCCGAGGCAAAAGCCCAATTTCTTGGCGCAAAATTGAGTTTTCGTTTTCAAGCTCTCCTTTAGAGGCTAGCTGGGATTTTAAATTCCTGACATCCTCTTCTAATTGTTTATTCTTTTGCGACAGCGAACCAACTGAGCCAAAAAAACTAAAAAAGTTAGTAACGCTTTTTCCAGCAGAGACAATTGGTTTAGTCACTGGCTGGGTTAGAGTAATAATGAAACTTTTAGGCGTGTCTAAATAGTGTCTGCCATCGGCAACTGCCAATAAAAAAATCCCCACCACTAAAGCGCCGATATATAAGTATTTTTTAGAAGTTAATTTTTGCATTTTACCGAATTAAGGAGCAAGAAGCATGAATCAAGGGTTTTGTCTCATTTCGTTTTCCCCTCCCTTAATTCTTAATTCATTATTCTTTATTCATTTTTATCGCAATGGCTTCTCATATCCCGTTGCAACAAGCACTTCTTTTAGGGAATCAATATCTTCTAAAACCAAACCGCACCCGCGTACTACGCAAGTTAAGGGATCATCTGCCACATGAACCGGCATTTCGGTTTGCTCTGCTAAAAGCTGATCTAAGCCCTTTAAAAGAGCGCCGCCGCCAACTAAATAAATGCCTTTGTCCATAATGTCCGCCACAAGTTCTGGCGGCGTTTCCTCAATAGCGGTTTTTACTTCATCAACAATAATTGAGACAGATTTGTGCAGCGCCCGCCTAATATCTTCATCTGTTACCACAACTGATTTTGGAAGGCCAGTTACTAAATCCCGGCCTCGCATCACCGCTTCTAAAGGCTGCTCCAAGGGATAAGCTGAACCAATTTTAATTTTGATTTCTTCTGCGGTTCTCTCTCCTAAAAGCAGATTAAATTCGTCTTTGGCAAAAGTGATAATGTCTTCTGAAAGTTCGTCCCCTGCAATTCTAAGTGAGCGGTTGGTTACAATACCGCCAAGTGATATTACCGCAATTTCTGAAGTGCCGCCGCCAATATCAACCACCATGGATCCGGCCGCTTCATTAACCGGCAAACGGGCGCCAATGGCTGCCGCCATGGGCTCTTCAATTAAAAACACTTGTCTTGCCCCAGCGTTTAGGGCCGCTTCTTCAACGGCTCTTTTTTCAACTTCGGTTACGCCGGAAGGAATGCCAATTACAACCCGAGGGCGAGGGAAAATGGAAAAGGTTTCCTTGTGAACTTTTTCAATAAAATATTTAAGCATTTGTTCTGTCACTTCAAAATCTGAAACAACACCGTCAACCAAAGGCCGGTTTGCCACAATGTGGGAAGGGGTGCGGCCTACCATTTTTTTGGCCTCTGCCCCAATTGCCAAAATTTGCTTTGTTTTGTTGTTAATGGCCACAACAGAGGGCTCGTTAATAACAATCCCTTTGCCTTTAACATACACAAGTGAGTTGGCAGTTCCTAAATCTATTCCAATGTCGTGGGAAAAAATCCCTAAAATATTGTTTAGCATTTAAATTTATTCCTGATTAAAACAAAAAAACAAACAGTAAGGCGTCAGCTTCTAACTTTATCACAAAATGTTTGTTTTTGGAATGGTTAACTTTTTATTTCTTTTAACATGTCTGATATTTTTACAAACTTCATCTGCCCAGTTTCTCTATCTTTTAACTCAACGCTTCTTTTTGCTAAAGTTTTAGCAGACACAACCATTCTTTTTGGTATTCCTATTAGATCTGCATCCGCAAATTTTGAGCCCGCGCTTTCTTCCCGATCGTCCAGCAACACACTAACTCCCGCTTTTTCTAATTCTTGGTAAATTTTTTCTGCCTCTCTCTCTTTACCATCTAAGACGATTAGGTACACACCAAACGGCGCCACTTCCTTAGGCCACAAGATACCTGATTTATCATGATGCACCTCTGTAATAGCGCCAAAAACTCTTGTTGGGCCAATACCATAGCAACCCATTTGGACAAGGTTTTTCTTTCCTTTAGCGTCATTAAACTCTAACCCAAACGGCTTAGAAAAGCGCTCACCTAACTTAAAAATGTTGCCAACCTCAATTGCTTTTTCTTGTTTTAATTTTAGAGAACCGCATTGCGGACATTTTGGCTTGGGTCCAGCAATCTCCTTGTTAATTGCCACCTTGCAAGAATCGCAAACATAAATTGTATCCTCTCCTGCCTGCGTAATGGTTTGAAACTCATGGGAATATTTTGAAAACGCACCGCCAGACGCAAAGGTTAAAATGGTTTCTGCTCCAATGCCGCAGCAACTAAAAATTTTGTCATAGGCAGTTTTTACTTTTTCATAATAACGGTTTAGGTCTGTTTCGTTTTCATGAAATGAATACAAATCTTTCATTGAAAATTCACGCAACCTCAACAGTCCTGATTTGGCCCGCGGCTCGTTTCTAAACTTTGTTTGAATTTGATAAATATAAAGCGGCAAATCTTTATATGAAGAAATAAATTTTCGGGCTAACGGGGTAACAATTTCCTCGTGCGTCCAACCAAGGCCATATTCCTTATTTGAAACTCCTTTGGTTTTAAACATTTCAGGAACATTCCATCTGGAAGTAGTTGTCCAGTTTTCTTTAGGGTGAAGAGCCGGCATTAAAATTTCAACGCCTCCAATTGCGTTTATTTCCTCCCTAATGATGTTTTCAATTTTGCGCACAACTCGCAACCCCAAAGGCAAAAATGTAAAAATGCCAGAAGAAAGTTGGTCCACAAAACCACCGCGCACCAAAAGTTGCTGATTTAAACTTTCAGCTTTTGAAGCTTCTTTTTGGGTTTTTAGCAAAATTTCACTTGCCCGCATATAAATTTAAATTCTTCTTGCTACAAGAACGAATACGTCACTCACTGCCTAGCAATTATCTTTATTTGGATGTTTTTTAATACACAACCAATCTTACGATTGAGATGCACTACTGTTGCCATATTTTTTAACTAAATATTCCTCAATATGCCCATATTGGGACGGCCTTAAAAAATAAAAAAGCATATGCACATCAAAATAAGCATCTTCGCTTAGAGCGCTCGCCTCATCAAGCACATACCTCATTGTTTCAATTGTATGAAACCACCTATAATGAAAATCATCACTGAGTTGTTTTATGTGTTGGCTAAGAATTTGATCGCCTTCGTTTTCAGCGGTTTTTATTATTTCCCTCATTTTCCTTCCAAGCTCTTTTGTTCTTTTTTCTACTGTTGATAATCCATATCCTCCAAACAGCTCTTCAAGTAACTGCTCTTCGGCGGTTTTTGCTTTTTTAGAAGCACGAAAATCAGCTTGTTCAGCTGCGGGAATCGCCGCGACTAATTCAAAATGTAAATCATCTAATAAACGCCATGCTTTTGTTTTAATTAGTAGTTTTTTTGCGCTATCAATTAACCATTGTGGCGCACCCTCTCTTCTCAAGGCATTATATCTTTCAATCCTTTCATCAAATAACATATTTAATCCTCCACGGGATAAATTAGCAGCGTCTGTGTAACAATGAATTTCCTCATGCTTTATGCTATCATTCATTCTGCTTTGATCTTCTTGACGCTTGATTAAAATGAATGGGGTGCCGCCTAAAAATAATCCTTCAATCGAGGAAGAGCTAGATAGTTTTTCAAAATAATCGGGGTTGGATATTAAAATAATGCTGAATGGTTTGACCATCACTTTTTCTATTTGATTAAAGTCAAATTCCTCACTGCTTAATTCTTCTAAAAACCACTTAGACAAAACAGTTCGCCAATCCTTTACATCTGACTCTTTGATAAAAATATTTTTAGCAATTAGGTCAGCAGTCATGTTGTCTAGATTTAATATCAGTTTGGTAATATTACCCTCGCTCAACCTTCCTATTTCATCCGTAATCTCCTCCGTTTTTTCCATAATGATTCTAACTTGATTTTCTTCCTCTTCATTTAGCTCATCTACTTCGTCTCTAGAACGCAGCACATCATAGGATTTCCAGTGTTCTTCACGCTGTGATCTGAGTTCCTGAATCCTTTCAATATCTTCTGATTCTTGTGGAAATTTAGCCTTCACGGAATCCATATAAGATTCAAGCTTGGATTCTATGTCTTGCTGCGACTCTTCTGGTGATATTGACTCTACTAAGTCTCGCAAATCATGACCAAATTGTAATGTAGTTTCTATTTGTTCGTATAGCTTTTCCCGACGGGACTCCAAATCTGGCCCCAATTGTTTTAGTCTGTGGTGCATTCTTTTGTGATCTTCGCTTTCTAAAGATGGTTCTCGTTCCATAAATTTTCCAAGAAAATTTTACTACAGATTACATAACCATCAGATTTACAGGTGGTTATCCTTAGCAACTTACAAACTTATTTATCCTGAGCGAAGTCGAAGGAAAAACTTACCAACTTCTCACCTATCTAAAAAACCTTCCAACGTCATTATAAGTAATTAGCAGCAAAAGCAAAATTAAAACGCCAAATCCAACTGCATGAATAGCCGCCTCAATGCGCTCATTAACTCTCTTGCCCCTAATTTTTTCAATTGCCAAAAACAAAATTCTAGAGCCGTCTAGGGCCGGAAACGGAAGCACATTAATTACCGCCAGGGTAACTGAAAGCTGGGCTAAAATGGCAAAAACATAAGGCAATCCCAGAGAAACCGCTTGTCCAACAATGTTAAAAATGCCAACTGGTCCAGCCACAGATTGGGACACTTCCCTTAAACTAAACGCGCCCGTAACTAAGGCCCATAAAAATGTGCCAAGAAACGCAATAAACTTTAAGGAAATTAATAACCCAACTAATGGCGCTTTCCAAAAAGAGTATGAAACGGTACCAACTTCCGCCATAGAGATGCCAATTTTACTCTCGCCCTCTATTGTTGTTGGGGTAGCTTTTAATATTTTTTCTTCGCTGTTCCTGGAAACCTTAACTGAAACTTCAGTACCGGAAGTGGCTTTAATTTCATTTTGAATCTCTGCAATTGAGTTTGGTTTTTTGCCATTAACTTCCAAAATTTTATCCTGCGGCCTTAGGCCTGTTTTATCGGCTGGTGAATCTTTTAGAACACTTGTTAAAACAATGCTTTTGTCTGCAATATTGGCACCGCCATAAACATTTTCATCTATGGCCTGAGGTAATCCCACTGTAGCGTAACCAATTGTTAAAATAAAAACCGCCAGTAAAAAATTAAAAAATACACCAGCTAAAACCACTTTAATGCGCACCCATATTGATTTTGAAGAAAAGCTATCCTGCCCCTTTGCAACGCCGTCTTCACCTTTCATTTTCACAAAACCGCCAAAAGGAATAGCGTTTATAGAAAACAAAGTTCCGCCTCTTTTTCTGGAAAAAAGACGGGGTGGAAAGCCAAATCCAAATTCTTCCACCTTAATGCCGTTTCGCTTAGCCGTAATGTAGTGGCCATATTCATGGATTAAAATGAGAACCGAAAGTATTAAAATAAAAACTAAAAGGGTAAGCATTTATTACCTCCCAAAATTACGCTTTCTTAAGGCAAAATCAGCAAGCGCCTTGTCTAATTCTTCCACAGTAAAATCCGGCCAAAGGATTTTTGTAAAATAGAGTTCAGAATAAGCCGCTTGCCACAGCAGGAAATTAGAAAGTCGCATACAACCGCCAGTTCTAATAATTAAGTCAGGGTTCCGCTCGCCTGTTGTATATAAATTTTGTTCAATAATTTCTTCTGTGAGCTCCTCTGCCTTAATGCCCTTTTTGAGTAATTTTTTTACGGCGTTTGTTATTTCCGCCTGTGCACCATAATTTAGGGCCAAGTTAAAAATGCCCTTAGTATTATTTTTTGTATCTAATTTTATTTTGGCAATAAGATTTTGTAGAGATTTTGGGAATTTACTCAAATCGCCAATTGTTCTAAATTGAACATTGTTTTTCATTAATCTTTTTGCTTCCCGCTTTAAGGCGGTTTCTAAAATCCTTAAAAGCGCTGCTACCTCTGCTTTTGAGCGCTTCCAGTTTTCCGTTGAAAAAGCGTAAACTGTCAAAATTTTTACACCTTTTTCTAAACACGCGTCTGCAATTTCCTTAAAACGCTCATAACCAACCAAATGACCCGTTGAAGCGTTTTTGCCTTTTTGCTTTGCCCACCGCCTATTGCCATCCATAACAATGGCAATGTGTTGGGGGACTTTTTGATTGCTTGTATTTTTGATGGTTTGCATACGTTAAATTTCGTTTAGTTCTTTTTCTTTTGCTCGCAATACTTCATCTGCCTTTGCCTCAAAATCACTAACCATTTTGTTGAAATCTTCCTTGCCGCTAAAAAATTCATCTTCTGAAATTGAGGCCTCGCTCTTCCGTTTTTGCAATTCATCTAAGCCCTCGTGCCTTGAGCTCCGCATTGCCACCTTGGCTTGCTCTCCCTTTTCTCTAACCAACTTAATTTGAGCGTCTCTTACTTCTTGTGTCATTGGCGGAAGCGGCACCCTAATAATGTTGCCGTCATCTGAGGCAGAAATTTGCAGTTTCCCTGAAACTGCTTTTGAAATAGCTGGAATTAAAGTTTTATCCCATGGCTCAATAACTATTTCTCGCGGCTCTGGTGTTGTAATTGTTCCAAGTTGAACTAGTGCCATTTTTTGGCCGTAGCTTTCCACCTCAATGCCCTCAACTAAAGCCGGCGTGGCCCTTGAAGATCTAATTGTCCCAAGCTCACTTATGAAAAAATCAAGTGATTTTTGCATTTTTATTTTATTATTATCTAAAATGTCCGTAATCATTCATTATCCTTTAAGAAATTAAAGTTCCAATTTCCTTACCCTTTATAACATCTATTATACTGCCGCTTTTATTTAGATTAAACACCACAATTGGCATTTTATTATCTTTGCACAATGAAACGGCTGTGTGATCCATTACTTCCAAATCTTTCCCTAATACATCTTTATAGCTAAGACGCTTAAACATTTTTGCGGCCTTATTTTTTTGAGGATCGCTATCATAAACACCATTAACCTTTGTGGCTTTTAAAATCACCTCGCAATTAATTTCCAATGCCCTTAGGGCCGCGGCAGTATCTGTTGAAAAATAAGGATTGCCAGTTCCTGCGGCAAATATTACAACTCTTCCTTTTTCCAAATGCCTTATTGCTCTTCTTCTAATGTAGGGTTCCGCAACGCCCGGAATCAGCAAAGCGCTCTGCACTCGCGTTACAACTTCTTCTTTTTCTAAGGCATCTTGCAGGGCAAGCGCGTTCATAATAGTTGCAAGCATTCCCATATAATCTGCTGTTGCCCTGTCCATGCCAGATTCAACAGACCCTTCGTATCCCCTGAAAATATTTCCTCCCCCAATAATTATTCCCACCGCGCAGCCCAATTTTTTAATTTCCTTAATTTCTTTGGCAACTCTTGATAATACTTTCTGATCAATGCCATATTGCTTTTCGCCAAGAAAAGCTTCACCTGAAAGTTTGAGTAATATCTTGTCGTATTTAATATTAGCCACTTTAATTTCCTAACTCGTATTTCACAAAGCGCTTAATTTGAACATTTTCGCCAACTTTGGCCGCAATTTCAGTAACCATATCCTCAATTTTAATTGATGGCTCTTTAAAAAACGGGGAATCCAAAAGTTCTTGGGTATTTTCAAACTGGCCGCCAGCCACTTGAAGAGCAATTTCATGAGCCAATTTCTTAAACTCTTCATTTTTAGCCACAAAATCAGTTTCGCATGTTAACTCAACCAAAACACCAATCTTACCGTCATGAACATAAGCGTCAATAATACCCTGATTGGTTTCCCTGCCGCTCTTTTTAGCTAAAATTTCTTTTGCTCTCTCTTTTAGTAACTCAAGTGCTTTGGCAAAATTTCCATTTGCTTCTTCTAAGGCCTTTTTACAATCCATTACCCCAAGGCCTGTTTTTTCTCTTAATTCTTTAACTTTATCTATCATATTCGTCTCTAATTACTAATTAATAAATTGCGAATAAATTGCGGTGGCGTAGGATGTTGTTTTGTGCAAGACCGGCATCTGAAGCAAGCGGAGACGAGGCTTGACCAAGCGAAGCGAAGCGGAAGATAGGGATGGCGTGGTTGGTCTGAAACAAAACAATCATCCAAGTCACCATCACCACAATTACTCCGCTAATTTTGCCTTTTTAATTTTTCCAGCCTCTTCTGCTACAATCTCCTCTTCCAATTTTTCCTCTATTTCTTCCACTTCCTCTGGCAAAGCCACTTTTTCTTCCTCTTCTTCGCCCTCCTTAGGTTCAACCTTCTCTACTCGCTTTCCCTTAGCGCCAATAATAATGTCGGCGATTTTTGAAACCATAGTACTAATTGCTTTTTTGCCATCATCGTTAGCTGGAATTAAATATGTAATACCCTCTGGTGAACAGTTTGTATCCACAATACCAACTATTGGAACACCTAAATTTTTTGCCTCCTTCACTGCAATGTGTTCAGCACCCACATCAAGAACAAAAATGGCGCCAGGCACTTCATTCATTTCTGTAATGCCGCCAAAAGATTCTTTCAACTTTCTTAATTCTACTTCTAAACCCAACTGCTCTTTTTTTGTGTATTTTTGCGCCTCACCTGTCCCGAACATTTCCTCAAGTTTTTTGAGCCGCGAGATGCTTTTTTTAATGGTTTTAAAATTTGTTAAAAGGCCACCAAACCAACGCTTGTTTATATATGGACACCCTGCCCGAATGGCTTCCCTTCCAATTACTTCCTGCGCCTGCCTTTTAGTGCCCACAAATAAAATTTGCTTTTCTTCCTTAACCAATTGCTCTAAAAATTTTGCTGCCACCTCTAATTGAGAAGCGGTTTTTTCTAAATCAATAATGTGCACCCCAGCGCGTTGCCCAAAAATAAAAGGCTTCATTTTAGGGTGCCACCTAGAGGTGTGGTGCCCAAAATGAACCCCTGCTTCTAACATTTCCTTTAATAATTTTTCATCCACTATTTTTCTCCTTCTTGCCCCATTCAGTCAACTGTCAGCTGTCAATTGTCAGTTGTTCCGTAGAGCCCTCCGCCTTCATCATTTTGATTACAGCTCTGATACTATCAGAGAGGAATGTAATCAATCAAAAGGCGTGCGTGATTAATAACATACTAAAAATAATTCTACCATATAATAAGAGGCGTTGCAATCCTCCCTAATATCTGCTACAATATCTTAGTAATATCAGCGCAATCAGCGCTATTGGTAAATAATCAGCGAGATCAGCGTTAAAATAATCAGCGTAATCTGCGATTCCATGAAGAAAGACATTCACCCACAATACAATAGCGGCGTCCAGGTTACCTGTACCTGTGGCAACACTTTTGCCACGGGCTCAACCGCCAAAGAAATTAAGGTAGAAATTTGTTCCGCCTGCCATCCTTTTTATACTGGAAAGCAAAAACTTGTGGATACTGCCGGCCGGGTTGACCGTTTTAGAGAAAAAGTAGCAAAGGCCCAAGAAATGAGAAAAGCCACCTTAGAGCGCTTGCGAAAAAAGGCAGGGAGTAAAGAGGTAGAAGGTCAGGAAGGCAGTGAGGCAGAAAGTAACCCAGAGGAAGAGCCAAAAAACCAAACCCCAAATTCTTAGGTTAAATATTTTTTGTGCGCCAACTTTCCAGTGCTATTAAATGGTTTATGCTGACAGAGGAAGCACTGACGAGGGAAGCGCCCTTTTTGTACCCTTCATTTCCCATAATCACCCTTTATAACCCTTAATTACCCATATTAATATGACTGACAAATTCCAGCAAATTAAAACCGAATATCAAGAAATCCTATTAAAGCTGGCGGACCCGGCTGTTTTGGCAAACGCAAAAGAACTTGCCGCTTTAAGCCAGCGCAAAACCCAGCTCGAGCCAAGCATCGCGTTAATTAACGCTTACGAAAAAGCGTCTAAAGATTTAGCTGATGCAAAAGAAATGGCAAAAGACCATCAAATGGCTGAATTTGCCAAAGAAGAGGTTGAAAAATTAGAAGCAACTATTTTAAAGCTTGAGAGAGAGCTTAAAACGGCGCTTACCCCCCAGGATCCAAATGATCAAAAAAACGCTATTTTAGAAATTCGCGCCGGAACTGGCGGGGATGAAGCCGCCTTATTTGCTGGTGATCTTTTTAAAATGTACAGCAAGTTTGCAGAAACTGCCGGATTTAAAATTTCCATTATGGACTCCTCGCCTACTCCCATTGGCGGCTTTAGAGATATTACTTTTGAAATCTCCGGACCCTCTGCTTATGGCACTTTTAAATATGAATCCGGCACTCACCGGGTGCAAAGGGTGCCGGAAACCGAATCCCAAGGCCGCATTCACACTTCTGCTGTTACAATAGCGGTTTTGCCGGAAGCCGAAGAGGTTGACATTAAAATTAACCCCCAAGACATTAAAATTGATGTTTTCAGATCTTCTGGTCCGGGCGGCCAAGGTGTAAATACAACCGATTCGGCTGTTAGGGTAACGCACATTCCAACCGGCATTCAGGCCTCCTGCCAAGACACCAGAAGCCAGCTTAAAAACCGTGAAAAGGCCCTAAGTATTCTGCGCGCTAGATTGTTTCAAAATTTGCAAGACGAAGAAGCAAAAAAACTGGGAGATGAGCGTAAAATTCAAATTGGCTCCGGCGACAGAAGTGAAAAAATTAGAACCTACAACTTCCCCCAAAACCGCTTAACAGACCACCGCATCGGCTACACATCCCACAGTTTAGACAGAATGCTTGAGGGTAATATTGGCGAGTTAATTGAGAAGTTGAAAGAAGAAAATATGAAGCTTTTGACAAAAGAAGCGTAAAGAGCAAAACGAAAAAATAAAAGTAACAATTTAAAACCTAAAATATTTCTAATTTTGAACTGTTGTTTTGCGTTTTTCGTTTTTAGTTTTTCGCTGTAAAAATGACTCTTTCTCAATCTCTCAAACTTGCAATAAATAATCTCAAAACCGCCGGCGTTGATTCTCCTATTGTTGATGCTGAAGTTTTGTTATCTTTTGTTTTGGCAAAACCCAAAGAATATTTATATTCTCACGGCAATGCTAATATGGCCAGTGGTGATTTAGAAAAGTTTAAGCGCTTAATTAGCAGGCGAAAAAGATTTGAGCCAGTTGCATACATTGTTGGCAAAAAAGAATTCTATGGACTTGAGTTTAGTGTAAATTCTTCTGTATTAATCCCCCGCCCAGAGACAGAACTACTTGTTGAAAGCGCTCTCCAAAAAATATCTCCCCTCTCCCATCTCCCTTCTCAACTCTCAATTGTTGATGTGGGAACCGGCAGTGGAAATATCATAATCTCTATCGCCAAAAATCTCTCAACTCTCCTCTCTCAACTCCCAACTCTCATTGCAACCGACGTATCGGCGGAAGCAATCTCCGTTGCCAAAGAAAACGCGCAATCCCACGGCGTAGATAAAAAAATTACTTTCCTAAAAGGAAATTTATTAGACCCTGTTCTCTCCGCTCTCAACTCTCTGCCTGCGCAGCAGGCGACAAAGTCGCCGGCGCCGCTCTCAACTCTCATCCTTGTTGCCAACTTGCCTTACATAAAAGAAAATGATTCCTTACCCCCCGATGTTCAAAACTTTGAGCCGACATCAGCGCTCTGCGCCGGCAAAAACGGCTTGAAATATTATGAGGAATTATTAGAGCAACTAAAAAATAAATATGGTGAGTTTACCCTGAGCGGAAGCGAAGGGCCACGGGAAATTCACCTCTTCTTAGAAATTGACCCCCGCCAAACAAAAAAAATCACCAAAATGGTGAAAATCTACTTCCCAAAATCGACATTAAAAATCAAAAAAGATTATGCGGGGAGGGATAGGGTTTGTGGGATTTTAGTACAAGAAAATTTATACAGTAAGTTGCGTTAGTTAAATTATTACGAAAAAATCTGTTTGTAGGCTGTCTGAAAATTACTTTGCAAGTCCGGTTCCATCTCTAATCTATGCAAATATCCATTGGGTCTAAAAACAGAATTGGCTATATCATCCACTAATGACGCAACGCTTATTTGAAATATAAGCTCTTTGCTCTTTTTTATTGAATTAACTATAAAATGTTTCTCGTAATCTTTCTCATGACATAACCACCACAAATAAACCCTTCCATTGTGTTTGGTTTTAGGATTTGGTTGCGCAAGATGTACTATCTTATGACGAAAAACCTTTTGTAATAATTCCGCTTTCTCCTTTGGATAAGACATCATATTAATCATATAATCAAGCGCTCGCTTGGTTATTCCTGAAGAACTTTTCGCATCGCCTGCATACAAGGATCCCAACAAATCTATAACAGAAAAACAATAGAGTAGAGCCGGAAAAGGCGCTGGATGATCCTTGAATAAACAATGTTCACAATCCTTCTTAAGCGACTCCGTCCGCTCGTTAAGCATGTTTCTTGCCGCTGTCAAAATTTCATTTTTATTCATAATCTCATTTAAATAATACCCTTCTCTTTAAACTCATCTAGTTCACTTTTTAGTGCTTTAGTAAAGCTAGATACAGATGGATCTGTATTTTCCATATTTTCGCTAATTATTTTTTCTAATTTTGGTAGATTGTCTTTAATTGTGGAAACATATTTATCCGCATCCGATTTAGTTATTTTTTCATTACAATTCCCAACTTCTTTGCATATTTCGTAAAGGTACGATCCTTGCTTGTCTGACACCTTGATTTGGGGTGATAAATTTTTAATCAATACGCGATTATTTATTTCATTAAAGTGGTTTAGGGCCTCATTTCTAACCCCAATAATGTGAGCTGGATTTCCATAATAACTTGTATTTAAAATTCCTTCAGGCAAAGCATAATCTCTTTCGAGTTTTTTTATTTTTTTATTATTTTCGTCTAGCGCCTTTTGAATTGCATTATGCTCTTTCTCCTTTTCTTGTATAGACATGCGTTTTGTGTAGTCTTCGTAAGAAGTTTTAAGGTATGGATAAAAAACGCCAGCAACTATTAAAACCAACAGAACCAGAACAATTTTCTGCCAAAAATTTAGATTTTTTAATTTTTCCATAAACCAACCTCCAGAGTTTTTTCACTTATATTTATTAATAGGTTTGAGTGTTAAGCACAATTTCATAGTTACTTACAGTTGCCTTTCGATTGCTAATTGCTTACTGCTATTTGATTTTATACACCCTCCCTTCATACATCTCCAAAATCTCCCTGTTAGAATCTATTCATAAACATACGATGTCAAAATAAGAACCTTTCGTTTCACTCAAGAGCCTTGTCTTCCTTCGTCAAATCAGCTATATTTTTCCGAACAAAATCCTTAATCGCCAAAACTACACCATCTTTTAGTTGCGGTTGGCTTTCAGCAACCCAGAGAGCAATCTGATAAAGCTGATCGTTTGTTACATTTAGCCATTTTTTGTTTAGGTGTAAAAATGTAAACAGCGTAGTTACAGCAATGCGCTTATTACCATTTAAAAACGGGTGGTTTTTAACCATTTGATAAAACATAATTGCAGCTTTATCCGGCAGGGTTGAGTATAGATCTTTTTTCCCATAGGTTTGAAAAGCGCCCGCTAAACAACTTTCAAGCTTTCCGGGATAACGAGTTTTAAAATCAGGAATTGGCTCATCATAACTCATTAATTCTTTAGCGAGCCTGTAGGCTATATATTCCACTTCTGCCACCGTAATTTGCTTCATAATTACTCTTTGCCAAGTTTTCTTAAGGCAGGCCCAAATTCTTTTACAACTTTTGTTACTGCTTTTTCTACCTCTTTTTCCTCAGCTTTGGTTAGCTCTTTATAAATTGATCCGAGAGATTTTTTTTCAATAATATAATTGCGTCCAACTTTCTTGGCCTTAATTTCATCTGACTTTATTTTTTTAAAAACAGCAACACGACTAATGCCTAAAAGTTTCGCCGCTTCAGTTGTGCCTATATATTCCTGATTTTCCATGTTAACCTCTTACCATAATGTTATCCTATGTTAACCTTATTGTCAATGGTTAACATTCTCACATTCTTAAGAATGTGAGAATGTTTTTATTGCAGCTGACAGTTGTAATTATCTGATTTTGTGCACTCTCCCCTCATACATCTCCAAAATCTCTTGGTCTGTGGTGGCGTCTTCGGGGGCTTTGTCATCGCGGTATTTGCCGGTAAAGCGCGGGAAGCGAATGGCTAAACCGGCGTTTTTGCGCACTTTTTCCCAAGCGGTTTTGTGAATTGGCGAAAGGGTAATTTCTGCGCCAATAATTTCTAAAACAAGTCCGGGTATAAACCAAACATCCGCCTTCATATCACTTTCCGCTCTTGGGTGCTTGTGGGAAATTTTTAAAGGATTTAAGCGTTTAGAAAACCCTGCCAAATCCAAATCTGTAAATCCAGAACCACACTTGGTTACAGAGTGAAACATATCGGTTTTTGGATCGTATGATGCTAACAAAAGCGCGCCGTATGTGCCGGCTCTCCTGCCCCGGCCGTGCAAGCCGCCAATTACAACCAAGTCCACTGTGTCTGTCATTTCGCTTTTATAATCCCTTTTATATTTTATCCAAGCCCAACCCCGTGCCCCTGCTTTATAAAACGAATCTTTGGCAACTGACTTGCAAATTACCCCTTCAACCCCTTCAGCAACCGCCCGCTCAAAAAACGCTTCTAATTCTTGGGCATCTTTTGTAACAATGGACTCGCCAAGTTTTAGCTGATCCGAAAGTGTAATAATTTCTTCTAATTTCTTGCGGCGAACTGGGTATTCGCTCTTGGTTAAATCTTTACCGTTAACAAATAACAAATCAAAACAAAACATGGCAATTGGATAATCTTGGACGGCTTGGGTGATGCCGTGTTTTCGGCGGCGGTGCATGAGTTCCTGAAACGGCAAAAGCTCACCTGTTTCTATGTTTAGAGCCACCACCTCGGCCTCAAAAATGGCGCTTTTGGCTTTTACGTTTTTTTGAACAAGCTCTATGACATCAGGGTATTGGTGCGTTGTTTTTTCTAACCGCCTGGAAAACAATTCAACCTCATTACCATTTTTGTGAACCTGCAAACGCTCACCATCATACTTAAACTCCACCGCGGTTTGGCCCCCCATTTTTTCTAAAATTTCTTTGGGGTCACTTAACCGCTCTGCCAGCATGGGGCGAATGGGGCGATTAACTTGTACACTAAAATCTTCTGCGCCTTTTAGGCCTCCTTTGGCCACTGCCGCGGCAACTGTACCCAGATCACTTGATATATTGTAAGCCCGTTCTAAAACTTCCTTAGTGTGTTTCCCTCCCCCAAAAACAATGGCAAGCGCGTCAAGCATGGTCATATCTGCCACGCCCAAGCGCAGTTTGCCAGTGGCTGTTCTAATTAGATATTTTGCCTCACCTGCTGATGCCTTAAAAATTAAATCTGCCAATTTTTTAAGTTTGGCGCTAACTGTGCCAGCGCCGGAAATTCCCGCAATTTCATCTAAAGTTTTATAAACTTCTTCAATGGTGATGCCAGAATTTTTATGCGCGCTTTTTAATTTTATCTCATATGCGGTTTGACCCAAATCCCCCACTTTGTTAAAAAGCGTGGTAACATCTTCTGCCTTCTTGCCAGTGCCTTCACTAATAGCGCGGATGGCAAGCTTGTCTGCAATGCCAATTTCAACTCCCTGGAAATCCGGATACAACTTGCCTTGCGTTAAGTACATCATTTTGGGAAGCAATTCCTTTGGCGTTTTTTTAAGCAGCTCCACTAAAAGATCGGTCATCTCCAACCGCTTTGTTGTTGCCTCAATTTTAGCATATGCGAAAATTGAGG
>Ga0334722_10002578_pt1 | contig 20306 bp, 38 predicted proteins | sample C3_bottom_MG_FD_207210 | JGI IMG/M metagenome (GOLD analysis project Ga0334722, IMG submission 207210) | Sediment microbial communities from Yellowstone Lake, YNP, Wyoming, USA - C3_bottom | ecosystem: Environmental > Aquatic > Freshwater > Lake > Sediment | place: USA: Wyoming | collected...
AATAAATTATTACGCTGAACAACTCGCATTAAATAGTTTTTTTGAAAATTACGAATCTATTGCAGCACGCTTATCTGTTGATCTCATCCATAATTTTGAATCATTGTTATCGATCAAAGGTACTGGTGCTGCATCACCCTGGTTATCTGAGAATTTTAATAGGGCGGATGAATTGTTGAGCGCATCCAATGGGTGGGTATTAAAAAACTGCACAATATCAGTGGTCAACAATAGGGCCGTGCTTACCATTAATCCCAACGCATCTTCAGCGGTCGCAACTAATTCTACCGGGGTAAACTCTCCTGATTATTATGTTGAGTCTGTGATCAACTTGCCCGCAACTGTATCGGATATTATGGGAATCGGCGGTCGGCGCGTTAATTTTGGTGCATTGGATAGCGATTATTACGCTGCATCGCTGGACAAAAATAGCCAAACGGCGGCATTGTACAAAAGGGTATCGGGAGTTTACACATTGCTTGGCACCTGGGTTATGTCTCCACCAGGGCCTGCGGATGCGGTGGATTATACTCTGCGCCTAACAATGTCGGGCTCTACGATTTCAGTCGACATAAACGGTGTCACGCGAATAAGCGTGACAGACACCTCACTAACTGCACAAGGCGAGTATTGCTTAACGGCTTTTTCTGGAAATACTGCTACCACTACGATCTGGGATGATTTTGTAGCGAGCCCACTTACGGGAACATCACCAAACAACATTACTGTACCGTATTGCGCAGATATCGGCGTGTCAGCAAGTCCAGTGCTATCGTATACCGCGCTGATGGCAATATCCAGAGACGCACTGTTTGATTACGATGCTAAATCACCGATACAGACCACCATGATCGTTAGTTATGATGCCGCGCAATCGATAGAGGCGTTGCCGTCGGCCAGCTATGAGGCTTTACTTGGTGTGCTGACAAATGTAATTGTGAACTTTGAATCATTGAATGGTGTAACAACAACCACGGTATCGAACGATTTTATTATTAGCATCACAGCAGAGGCATCAATCATTGTTACATTTTTGCCGGTTTACTCCGTACATCAAATAATTTCAGTTTCCACATTAACGGATTATGAAACAAAATCCGCCGCACTTATTAACGTTACCATGAGTAACGAGTCCTCGGCGGCACTGTCCAATAGCGCTATCGTGAGTAACGAAGCGGCTCAAGCGATCACTTTGAGCGCCGTAGAGAATTATGAATCAGTATCATTAATATTCTTGGACAAGATACTCAACTTTGAGTCCCTGGGTGTAATAGAAGTACCTGTTTCAAAGGATTTTATTATAGCCATGGAGTCGCTGGGTACAGCTATCAACGCGATGACCATAGACTTTTCGTCAGTCTCTAATGTGCAAATATCGTCGTCATTATCGTTTGAGGCCAAGGCGACCATTCAGTTATCAAAAACGGGAGACTATGAATCGTTATCATCGGTTGCGGCGATAGGATCGTTGCCTTTTGAGGTCTTACAGGCCATATCGTTTTTAACAAACGTGCCCTACGAGGCCCTGCTGGGAAGCAATGTTGTTGTGGTATTCAATCTCGTTGCGAAAACCGCATCCTTTACGCTGTCGCTTAACCGATCTATTTCAGTAAAAAAATCAGTAACAGGTACGCTGACGTTCAAAAATAAAGTTGATAAAACATCCAGTTTCCACTAAAACATCCATAGAGGTAAAAAACTATGCCAATTATTGCAAGTGAACTACAAGCACGCCAAGCCGCGAACATGCCGGAAACAGATGCCGCGTTATGTGGCGGTGCCATTCTAACCACGGGAATCGTTGAACTAACCCAGCTCGCGGTTAACGATACGATCCGCGTATCATCTAGTGCGGCTGGCGACACCACGCAAACGGTAACAATTGACGGTCGTCTTGCATCAGGTGTGCGCACAACTGAGGTGTTGACATTAAACGGCACAACAGTCGTATCTGGTGCCGTGACATTCGAACGCATACTCAAGCTAACGCTGTCTGCAGCCGCCGCCGGTATCGTAACCGTTGCGCGAAACACCACGCCATTTACGACAATTGTGGCTGTGCCCATTGGTATCACCAGCGTTGTTACCCTGTTTATTGATTCGGCCTCGGATGTTGCTCAGGTCGTACGCTATATGAAAATGTTCATGCGCAACACCAATGCAACGCTCGCACTGACCACGGCGGTCACTCGATTAACCACAGATCCGGCCACATCCATACGGATCGCCAATGCGGCGGCAAAAGGTGATGCAACGACAATTGCAAATCGTTTGGCCGCGCCTGCTGGCGTTACCTTTGTTGACGATGGTATTGATCAGGCGGTGCCCACCGGAAATTTAGGCGCAGCAGAGAATATTGGCGTGTGGATCGAGATGACACGAGGCGCAAGTGCTGCGGCTATTAAATCCACATTTACGGTGCGTTTAGCCGGTAACACTGTCTAAAAAAAAGAGGAATTTTCAAATGAAATGCAAAGGCAAAGTGATCAAAACAACAGAAACAGAAACGATCCGAGAGGGTTGCGGTTTTGATATGACTGAGGTCATTGCGGCAATACCAGATGATGGTGACGTGTATGAGTATGAGTGTCCAGAGTGCGGCAATACCGGTACAGTACGCAAGACACCAACTGAATGACATGCACGTTTGATTTTGTTGTTGATGATAATTTCGTTCTGGCGGTGACTTGCCAGGACGCAGTAGGTGCGGCCATTGATCTCACTGGCGCGGTTGTGTCTTTACAGTGGTTGTCCAGCGCTGGGATACCAGTTACTCGGACAAACATTACTTACGTTGATCGCCCAGCGGGAAAAATATCGTATGAATTTCAGATTGGCGAGTCATATAGTCCAGAGATGGAGATCGACATTGTGATTGTCAGTGGTGGAAAAACATTTACTAACACATGCCCCTTGGTGATCAAGGGGCGGAAACAGGTGGCGTAATGACGAGTCTTGAGAAGATGCTTATCAAACAAGAAGCCTTACGACTGCGGACATATCGTTGCACGGCGGGAAAATTAACTATTGGTATCGGGCACAATCTTGATGCAAACCCACTGCCAGGCTTTTACGAGGATATGCCACCGATAACAAATGAAGTGGCCATGAAAATATTGGCTGATGATATCGATGCATGTAGACAGGAGTGCGTTAAGACGTTTCTTTTCTTTAACAGCCTGGATTCAGTTCGTCAAGACGCATTGATCAATCTGTGTTTCAACATGGGTATGCATGTGTTGTTGCAGTTCAAAAATACCCTGAAAGCAATTGCCGATCATCGCTGGGAAGATGCGGATAAAGGCCTTGAATCTTCTCTGTGGGCCAAGCAGGTTGGGAAAACCCGATCCGGCGAAATCCGGCATATGATTTTGACCGGAACATATCCGTGAGAAATCATGTCCTTGTTTTTATCGGCGTGGCCATCGCTTTTGTAATTGTGGTGATCGGTTGTTCCGTGTTTCACGTTCATTAACTAGAGAGGTCACTTATGAAAAAGTTTATCGCATCACTGTTTTTATTACTTATTATCCCTGTTACATTTGCTGCATCAGTGTATAAAACACCGCGATTTATTGTTACCTACACGGACGACGGAACCACCTTCCGGGCGATTAATTTTATCGGAATCGGTGTGCTTTCTCCGGTGTATGTCGATACAACTCGCACATTTACAGTTAACATAATCAATAAGCGTATCTCAAACTTTAAGCCCAATATTATGGTTAACGTCCGGCATCAGCATGCGAATATTGGTGGGGATGGCGGCCTGATATATATAGAATATCATGATTCCCCTGATTTCGCGGTTGTATCAGGCTGCGATGGGATATTGCCGATTGGTGCAACGTGCTCAATTACAGTAACGTTTACACCAGTTAAGCCGGAGACATATGACGGCAGTATCCAATCAACACAGACGGAGTCGTTACGATTGTATGACGGCTATTTTTCTATAGAGGAATTTACATTAACTGGTTGGCAGAGGTGAATCTATGGACATAATTATAGTACTCGCAGCACTGGGCATTCTGGGTTACGTTCTGTACACGATGTTTTTCAAAAAGGCTAAGACTCAGATCGTTGATTCAAAAAAAGAGACTGAAATAAAAACGCCTGAGCGTGATCACGCTAATGAGCGTGATCAAAAAGAGGTACAGGAACCAAAGAAACGGGCCGACGAAGACAAACGTCGCGAACAAAAAGAGGATGACCACTAATGTTTGAATTTATCGCAAACATATTCAAGGGCGGCTTTGTCAAAGACGCTGGTGACGCGATTGACAAAATCGTGACCTCCGATGAGGAGCGGCTAACTCTGAAGAACGAATTAGCAAAAATCACAACCATGCACGAGGAGAAAATGCAGGAGTTCGCCGGGAAATACGAAACGGAACTCACTGAACGTCACAAATCAGATATGCAGTCTGATAATCAACTGGCAAAAAACATCCGGCCAGCGTCACTTATCTTTCTGTTGGTGGTTGTGTGTATCCTGGCAGTGACCGATGGCAACCTCGGAGAGATGGCGATAAAAGAAAGTTACATTGACTTGTTTGCCTCTCTACTGATGGTTGCATTCGGTTTTTATTTTGGCGGGCGCAGTCTTGAAAAAATATCAGCGCTGATCGCCGGGAAAGGAAAACAATGAAAGTATTATTTTTGACGTGCGCTTTATTGGTGACCTTATCCGCACAAGCCGGGCCGCTGGATGAAACGCGGTGTTGCGTTGATATAGTACGTAATGCTGATGGGACGATTCACCGCCGCGCCGATGTGTTACGCGCCTTTCGCAAGCGCTGGCCGTGCCCATCAACCGGCCTGACAACTGGGGCATGCCCTGATTGGGCAATGGATCACATCGTTAGTCTCGCGTGCGGCGGAAAAGACGAGGTATCAAATTTGCAGTGGTTACCCAACTCAATTAAGTCCGGCAAGGATGCCGATAATAAAGACCGGTGGGAGCGCCGCGTTTATTGCCAATAATAAGACGCCTAATTCAAAACGTCCGCCAATTCGGGCCTTTGTACCCGTACCAGACCTAACTCAGGTTGGTAGCCAGGGTGTCCCAGCCACAATTAACATGATCAATCCCCGCATGGTGACACTCTCGCTCAATCGCCACCTGCCGACAATAATCTCTAACAATTTTTGGCGTCTCTGATTTTCCGGTCAACCATTCGTAAATACGGTTTGATCGTATTGCCATCCCAGTTGCCTGCTCCAGCTCGCGCCTGGCGCTGGCCAGAGTGTGCCCAGGAATACCCAGCATCAGATCGCAATAACTGCGCAGTGCTGACGCTGGGTATTTTTTCAGTCGCTGGTTAATTTTTAATTTCATTTTGGCGATTAACAAAAATGTAATTTTCTAACCATACAGACTGTTGTTCGTCAACGCCTTTTGTTGCACCGTGGCAATTTTCAACATTGCCGTGCCGATCTAGCACAATTAACGGGTCAAAAGTGTCTGGCCAGCCGAATTCCTCTCGTGCGGCCTTGATCGCCGCCAATAGCGCAGGTGGCCGACTATCATAGTTATCGTCGTCCGCGATTGATCGCATTGGTTTTGCCATGATGCTGATACTCCTAAGATTCCGAGACTCTCACCGTCTGGATGGTGCCTCGCCTGGTACCCGGCGGGGTGGGTTGTTGCTTGGTACGCTTATAATATAGTCCAGACGGCGGCCTATTGTCAAGTGCAATACTGATATTTTGTCATCCAATATCGCATCTAACGACGTTATAACCCATTGATAAATAAGGCAACAAACTATATGCCATATTTGACGAAAAAAGAGATAAATATTTGATATTATTGATTTACCGTACAGATTCGTAATCAGTAGGTCATCGGTTCGATTCCGGTCTCCAGCACCAGATACCTAAGCGTTTAGCCGTAGTATTCACTCACTTCACACCTCTTTTACTCATGTCATTCAGCGTACAAGAGAACGATTTAACAACCAACTTATCGTCTTCAATATAAAACCTCAGTGGACAATTAATATTGTGTTTGGCTTTCATAATGTCGATTGCTTGCTGATCTGGTTTTTTTGCATCACCCATTAAAAAACCAAGAAATAAACAAGAAACGACTAAGGCTATATTGGTAAGTAATTTTTTCATTGCTGCTTAACCTCTTGTTGTGGTAATTGCTTAACATCAATCCACGTATACTCGTCACCGTCGATATCAACTAATTCCAACACCTCACCAGCAATCACAATCTGTTTGCCGATGTGCCAAGTCTTTGGGCATGTGTTGCGCTTTATAACTTTAATTGTCATGAGCCCAGTCGTCCTATGAGTTTGTCCTTTAATTCTTCTAGCCGAAGTTCAAGTTCTTTATTTTTCTTTTTTATTTTTTTCGAGTCAATCAACACCCATGCACATAGGATCAGTATCAGATGCATCGGCCATATTAAAAACAGAACGAAAAACTGCATAATAAAGAAAATAATGGCGTAGAAAAATCTTCCGGCAAACAAAAGTCCCAGAAATGGAAACGGAATAGCCAGCAGATAGGTCATACGATCAATTCCTTTTCACAGTCCATCCACGCTTGTTGGACGGCCTGGAATTGATGATCACTTCCGCCCCTGTCTGGATGCGCCGCTGATCGAGCAAGATAATATGCTTTGATCGCAGCATTCAGGTCGTGACCATAATATGCAAGCACCTCGCGCCACGGCTTACCTGTCGGCGACGGCAACGCAACAAACCCAGTGAAAGCACGATCTAATATCTCACCGCCTCCCCATCGCTTTATTCCGCGCATAGCATCCAGCGTCATGGCGATGGCATAAATGTTTTCTTCCACCCGCGCATATTTATCCACGGCAATCACTTTGCGATCATTGTCCGGGCTTTTGTGCCACCATACAGACACACCAGTATCTTGTGGTTGCGGTTGGTTAGAGTAGGGCAGTCCATCTATTCGCAATCTTAAATCGGTTGATATAATAATATTGTAATCATTAATACCCATTTGCCCAAGCTGATGCAGCACATCAGCCACGCATGCGGATATTGATTTACTTTTAAAACGGCTGCGATCTCGTGTTTTCGTTCGCGCCCAGCCTTCTGGCCACGTCAGCGGATAACTGGATATTGATTTTTCATTCACCGATTACGCCCTCTTCAATTGCAATCAAAAATAACTTCGAGCCAGGAATCGCTATTTTCGCCAGCTCTTCGCGATCCTTGTGCTCGATCCGCACCATGGTATTAATTCCTTTTTTGCTCGTTCGCGTCTGCACCACCGTTACAGCAACCGCGTTTTTGAACAACTGATCTCGATGCCATGCTGCTTTGCATGTGCGCGAGTGAAACACATGACCGTCATTAACCGGTGTGAACTCGGTACTGCATGGCGTGTATTTACAGAGCATGATCCAACACCTCTTTGTAGTGCGGGTATATTTTATTGCTGACGTTATAGATCGTTGATCGATTGATTCCATACTGTTCCGCAATGGCTCCCGCATTGTGACGTTTTGTATCACGATTACCAGACGCGACAAGCAGTGTATGATTCTTCTTGAGCTGAAGAATTTCTCTAATATCCGCGTCTGATAATTTTCTGTACATTTTATCTATCCTGTTAATTAATTTTTGTAACGCTCAAACTTTTTGGTTCTCTCTGGCGCATTGGCTCGCTCACTTATTGTGGTTCTCTCGCTTTTAATGGCTCGCTCTTGAGCTATGGTTCTCTCTGGACAGTGGCTCGCTCACTTATTGTGGTTCTCTCGCTTTTAATGGCTCGCTCTTGAGCTATGGTTCTCTCTGGACAGTGGCTCGCTCAGTGGTACTGGTTCTCTCAGGTGGTATGGCTCGCTCGACCTTCCTGGTTCTCTCGGCATTTATGGCTAAATTTTGTGTGCATGCCCCAATATTGCAATTGGATACGGTAACGGTGGTGGCCCATCAAAGTGACCCTCAAACGCTTTTTCATGGTAGTGTGCTAAAAAAAGCTTAACCGCCCACCGTTTTGCGCGCATATGGATATGTCCGTCAGGCAATTTACCTTCCTCGTACCTGGCTTTTTGTGCGTGCGTAGGCCGCGCCTTTAAAACAGCGGCGGCCTGTTCCGCATATTCGCCATTTTCATTTTTTTGTTTTTCATATTCTTTGCGTTTTAAATACAACTTTCCATAAATATCATTGTCGTTGCCCGACACTTTTACAAATGATTCACCGATTTTCCAGCACAATGTTTTCAATGATGCGTTGTGCGGACGTTTTTCACCCTTCCCCCATTTTGATGTCGGGTCAAGTCCCGCAAACCGCCAGATGTGGCCGACCGTTGGCGCTTTGGTGATATCAATGTGAGCAAGCAAGCCAGAACAAATAACTGGCCCGATACCAACGATTGATCGCGCCCAGCGGCCCAGCTCGGATGCATTGCTGTATTTATCTAGCGCACGTTTGACCTGATCTTCTAGCGTCGTCGATTGATCAGACAGCCAGTCCAGCACAGCATGTTGTTCTTTGCTTTCCGACATTGATCGTATTTGCCCGTCTGTGCGGATACGTTGTTCCTGCATCATGTAGTAAGCATCCACCAAAAAACGTGCCTCATCCCGCGTCAGCGGGTTATCGCTGAGTATGGTTTTTAACACATCTTTGTTCAGTTTCTTTATTGGCTCAAACGTGTCACTTGGTTCTAAAATATCGCTCATTGTGTCGTCCTTTAGGTTAACTATTTGTATGTGAAAATATAGATACCGCGCTTATATTAAAACGGTATATCGTCATCAAAAACAGCCTCACCTTGATATCCAGAATCATAATCACGCTCTCCTTCCTTCGCTGGTTTGCCTTGTTGTGGTGTTTGTTCATTCTGCGCACTCGGTTTACCCGTGCCACCACTCAGCATTTGCATCTCATTGCCAACGATCTCGGTGGTGTAACGATCAATGCCTTGTTTGTCCTGCCATTTACGAGTCTGCAAACGGCCTTCTATGTAAACCTTTGCGCCTTTCTTCAAATACTCACCGGCAATTTCTGCCAGCCGCCGAAACAACACAACACGGTGCCACTCTGTTTTTTCCTGTGCTGCACCGGTTGCCTTGTCTTTCCATGATTCGGACGTGGCAAGCGTTAATGTTGCCACTGCCTCACCATTGGGCATGTACCGCATTTCCGGGTCTTTTCCCAAATTGCCAATAATCATGACTTTGTTTAATGTGCCTTTTGCCATAACTACCTCGTCAGTTAATGATATTTTTAAACCCGATTACCGCTGCTACCCATAAAATTTAGCCCCTCGGCGTTTCGTCGTGCAGCGGCTGTCTACCAACGTCAAACACGGGCCACAGAGTGCGCTTTTTCCAGATATCAGCATCCATCACCGCATAACGCTTGTTGGTATTTCCTTCGATGTCTACCTCGCGTATGCCAGAGGCATTTATAACGTCACACCGCCATAATAAAACTCGCTGGATGGCGAAGCCGCCGTTATACCCGTTATATTGCAGTACTTCGATGCGTGGAATAGGTAATGTGTCGTTCGCCATGTGCCGCCTCGCTTAAACGGTTATTGTTGATGAGTGATTGAGCGCATATGAACAAGGCCCGTTGTGAAGGATGCAGTTATATATTTCCATGCACGCATCCACATCCGCCAGCGCATTGTGTGCGTTCTCCAACTCCTTACCAGTGAAAAACTTGTAGGCCTCTGACAATTTCGGCATCTTGAAACCGTATTTGTTTTTTGGTGTCATCTGCATGATGGGTTTTGACAAAATACCAGTGCATTGATATTCGCCATCTTTCCATGCGTCACTGATAGACTCATCGCAATACCGCTTTGTTGCGATCCGGATAATCCGGTTATCAAAAGTGGTGTTATGTGCAATGCGCAACCGGCCATCCCACATATTTAAAAACAGTTCCAGGGCTTGTTTTTCCGAGCAGCCAACGTTCATGGCATGATCAGTCGTGATGCCATGAATATCCGTGGTTTCCTGCGGTATCGTCCAGCCCTCCGGTTTTATAATTAAATCAAGGGTCTGTTTGATTTCCAGAGACTCCATATCAACCAAGTGCGCCGCAATCTGTACAATATGCGGCTGATTCTCTGCCTCTGATGGACTTTTCCAATCTGGAAGACCGGTTGTTTCGGTGTCGAAAAATATTACTTCGTTTTGTTTTGTGCTCATGTGTGTATGAATCCTTTAGTTAGTTAAGTTATTTGTATTAAGTGCGCTGACTGATGCCGGATTTTTTAACAACCTTAATACCGGGAATATTTAGCTGTTCCTTCAGCGCCTTGGCTTGTTTGTTTAACAGTGTCATATTCACGTCCAGGTAAATTTCTGGCACTTGCCCGGCGGCAACGGCCTTAATTAATGCCATTTTGTCGGTCAGTTCGGCGACATAGGTAAACGTTTGTGTCATACCGGTAACTTTCTGCACTTGCGCAGCAACAATGGGCGTAGGCACAAACAGGGCTTGCTCATGCAGTGCTTGTGTTTCTTCTTGCGCGTTGCGTAGCGCCTCGTCTGATTTGGCTTTTTCTTCCTGAGCTTGTTTTTGCAATGCAGCAGCAGCAGCAGCGTTGCCCGCGTCTTGTGCTTTCTTGGCCTCGGCCTGTATACGCGCTTGTTCTTCACGCGCCTTGCGTGCTTGTGCCGCCGCTTCATCCGCAATACGTTTGGCTTCCGCTTCTAATCGTTGACGCTCAACACGCGCCAATCGTTCAGCCTCAGCTTGCGCGGCAAGGCGCTTTTGTTCCTGTGCTGTCATGTATCCATCAATCGATCCTTTGAGTTGCTGCTCAGCCAGCGCCAATCTATCCCGTGCTGGCCGGAAGAAAGCGATCCATTTTGTTTTGAGATCATTCAGCGGTTTTGTAAAATCCTTTTCTTTGGCCTCCAGCTCTTTTGCAAAGTTCTTGATCAACTTCAGTTCGTCGACCGCCGCTTCCAGCATGTCCTGAGAGTCGATCTCATACGACTGCGCGATCACATACAGGCGTTCACTTTTCGGGCCGTAATCCATCATTGAATTTTCAAAATTCAGGTTAACGGTTTTTTCAGGTATCGGTATTAATTCAGCAGCCATGTTTTGTTCTCCAGTTGTGTAATTGTAAACAAGCCAAGAAGGTCGAGAAGTCGGAACGGTCTTTGTATTCCTCAAGGCGATAAGTGCCGTCTGGTTTTAGTTGCAGGCCAAAACGGTGTGTTAATGGAACGGCCAATGTTTCGTTTGCAGCGGCAAGATAAGCTGCCGTTTGTACGCCAACAGCTGGCGATAGCACAGCAGTGGTTTTCAGATCGATCACGCAGCTGTGCCCATTGAGCATGCCGGTGCGATCATTGGTGCCGCAATACTGATAAGCCTGGTGGTAAACAATTCGCTCCAATGATTCGATCTTGAAATGGGTATCGGCCAAGAATTTAATCCATGCATCGAGATAGGGTTGTGCCGCAGGATCAACGCTGGCTTTGTCCAACGTGCCCAGGTCATACAGTTCGCATGCTTTATGTACTGCAACACCAAGACCCCGCTTATATTCCAAAACGTGTGGCGGTATGTTGTCGAAGTTGGTCAGCGGCTTGATCGCCGTGGTCACTCCTGGAATGATTCGACTGCCCACAGTATAGGTATGCGTCGCTTCATCCAAAACCGGCCAATCTAAATTCAATGCTTCCATAATTAGCCTCGGATAAATTTCAAAATGTCGTTGATTTTTGCGGCTGGTAATTGATCCAGCGATGCGACACCAAACTGCGCAGAGATATCCGCCTCCGTTTTTTGTCCGCCGACAAGCTGGGCTTTGATCACTTTCAGCATACTTTGATTTACTGGATTGTTATTTGCGGCTGGCGGCTGCGATTGTGCAACAACCTCACCTTGCACGACTTTTGGTTGCTCGGGTTGTTGCTGTGCTGGCGGTTGCGACACAGGCTGGTTAGTTGGCGGGATCGGCTGTTGAGTCACCGCCGCTTGCGGCATAGCAACCGGCGCTTTTGTTGGCGCATCACCCGGTAAATCAAAACCCTCTGAATCATTCAGATAGTGTATTGCCGCGTCCAATTTTTTGGATTTTGGCCAGAATTTTGAGCCGACCTTGATTAACGTCTTGAGTCGCATCGCCTCTGGCCACGCCGTCCAAATATTTTTTGTTTTGGCTACGTTGCAAACACGAGAAAAATAGGCCTCAGTTTGTACGTCAACGATGTAATCACCGCCAGCTAATTTAGCAACCGAGTACCCGCCGATAATATTTCCGCGACCTGTAGAAAATGGATTGTATTTGTGAAATGGCAGCGAATTGATGCCCGTCATCTCGAACTGATCGTTTTCATAAACCAATTCGGCTTTCGCCCATATGATGTTGCCGGTGTCGGTCGCGAGCTTAATCAGCCCGATGTAACTGATGTCCAGACATGCGTTTTTATCACGCGGTACCAAATACGCCAGCTTTTCGGCTGGATTCAGCGATAGGCCAATTGATGCCACATTGATCACCGCATTGAGCAACGACTGTGGATTCTGGTTCGCAGCCTCCATTAAGTAAGAACTTTTCGCGACAGATTGCATCGCAAACAAAGCTTCTTTCTGGTAATTCAGAAAATTACCCTCGGCTACCGCAATTTCAGTAAATTTCGCCTCAGCATCCGCTATGGCTATTTGCCAAGGCGCTGGTTGTGCGGTCATGGTTTGTGTGTTATTGCTCATGTTTTATTCCTCGCTTATCGCTTCAAATTCGATTGATTTTATTGTTGCGACGGCACCAACCAGCGCCACCGATGCGTGTATGTGTTTTTCTACATCCTCAATCGTCGTGTCGTCCACGACCGGAATACGCCACATTTTTTGGCGCACGTTGCCTATTTCAAACTCAGCGGACAGGTATATGATTGCTGTTTTCACAATGCGGCCTCGACAAAATACGCGGCCATCAGCAGTAGAGTTAAAACCACAGATACCAGCGCATGACGCATGCGGTTAATCACGCTGTACCGTCCGTTGTACCCGTACCACACAGACAAGTAACGCCGCTTGGTAATTTTATGCAGTCCATGCGGGCAAGCGGGCATAAGTGATAAGCGCCGCCTGGGTCTTGCGAATAGTCGGCCTGTTCCTGCGCCTCCGTTTCTGGGGTCGGAAGCGGGATCACGATCTGATCGTTGTCTTCGCTAATTTCGATGGGTTGCCAAAAAGCGTGGATGTATTTTTTTCTGAGATGCTTTAACTCTGTTCGCACCGACTCCCAGTTTTTGTAATGCTTGGCTTTATGCAGGTAGGTCGTCAACACCTCATCACCCACCCACAAACCGGCGCGGGGCTGAAACTCATAAAACCAAACCATCAATACGTAACTCATATCAAACCCCTTTTGTCATGTAGTAAAAGCCGACGCCAATAATCACCAGAAGCGTAAGTCGAAAAACATTTACTAACAGACGCATGTAGCGCGACCGACTGGTATTCATGTCGATTATTTTCATACTCGTATCCCTGATATTTCAAAAAACACGTCCGCATCAAAATTTGGCAGGTTACGCAGCATCTCGATGTCTTCATCTGTGGCACTTTTAAAAGATTCTTGAAAACTTTTCTTGTAATCCGATCCTATGGAAAAATATAAAAATCTTGGTTTTTTTGCGTTTTCCCAATCCGCTCTGTTACACGGCATATTAAATACACGTATAACATCGCTTTGCACCGTGTTAAATGAACCAGTTTCGTAGGCGCACGCATTCCATTGTCCTGAATTTCTGTCGCCGGAATTTCTGTCGCCGGAATTGACGTCGCCGGAATTGTTGTCGCCTGAATTTCTGTCGCCGGAATTGTAGTCGCCGGAATTGTAGTCGCCGGAATTGTAGTCGCCGGAATTGTAGTCGCCGGAATTGTAGTCGCCGGAATTGTAGTCGCCGGAATTGTTGTCGCCGGAATTGTAGTCGCCGGAATTGTTGTCGCCGGAATTGTTGTCGCCTGAATTTCTGTTGCCGGAATTGCTGTAGCCGGAATTTCTGCCGCCGGAATTGCTGCCGCCGGAATTGCTGCCGCCGGAATTGTTGTCGCCGGAATTGCTGCCGCCGGAATTGTTGTTGCCGGAATTGTTTTTGCCGGAATTGTTGTTGCCGGAATTGCTGCCGCCGGAATTGTTGTTGCCGGAATTGTTGTTGCCGGAATTGTTTTTGCCGGAATTGTTGCGCTGATCCAGGAGAGCAACAACCTCCTCATCGGTTAATACGCGTATTATTTTTAGACCGGCAGCGACGCCCTTATGCTCTGTAGGCTGCTCTAAAATTATAGTACCCAATGGCTCAACGACTGCGTAACGGTTGTCAGTGACGTCTTTCACAGGATAATATTGCAGCGTTAAAACCAAGTCTTTGCAAAAATGGAATCCTTTTTCACACAATATTGGATCGCCTTCGATCCAATAAGTCTGACCCTCAACATACTGAAAACCACGACATTTAAGCTCCCGGTCGAATGCTTTGTAGTAATGTGCCATTATTCGTTGTCCTCGGAAATATTGTTTTGTTTAAACCGGTAGGCCGCAATATAATGCGCTCATGATTGCAGGCACCGACGTTCAGCGCGCACTAGTACCCGCATTTCGCGCTTGATGACGCTCAACAGCGTGATCGGGTTGGCTATCAATGTTGGCCCGCGTGACGCCAGACCGTCACACACCTGATGACCGTCCAACGTGCGCACATAGATACCGATACATAGATATGTGACTGTTTCGCGTTCACCGGTAATCAGGTTGTCTCTCTCCACTGTCACATACTGGCCGGTTTGCGTGTATTTTGTTTTCATGGTATGTACTCCTGGTTGCTGTGTTATTACTGCTCTGTGTTGTAAACAATAGCCCGGCTATTACATTATGTCAATAGCCTGGCTATTAAATATATATTTGTCAGATCATGTTTTTCCCATTTTTTCTAATCGCTGTGCGATCAGCTCGTCCGCATACTTCCTGATCGCCGGACGATCAACATCAAACACATATACCGTTTGTGGCAGCAGACCTTGCTCAAATTTGTTGGCCCGGTATGTGGCCGTATTCTCCGCCAGCCGTTTAGCCCGAGCCGTTTTAGATTCTTTTTTAACCATGGCGGGCCCCTCGCTCGTGCCGAGCAGCCTGTCTAACGATGATGTCCCCGAGGTTGTCGGTCGACCGGCGCTTATAGCTGGCCATCCCCAGATCGCGGCGTTGCTGATACCGCACATACAGCCTGATTACGATTACCTCAATGGCCAAAAACACCAGGAGGCCCAGGATTACGATGGTTGTGTTGCTCATGATTGCACCTCAATCAAGGCATGAGCAAAATTAATGATATTGGCCCATCCACCATCATAATCGGCAAAATCCCCAACGTTAGCATCAATGTAGATCGAGTAACCACCGTTGCGTACCTCGTCCCACGTGGGAGCTAGCGCGGCTGCATCAGCATCGTTACCATCCCAATCTAGGGGGGACTGGCCGCGATCAATCTGGTTGTAATCACTGGCCGCTTGCGCCATATCATCGTAGCGGTGCGCATAACCGGCGGTTTGCAGGGTTAAGCCGCCGCCGTTATCAAATATTAATGTAATCATGTTATTTACTCCTGGTTTTGATGGTTGTGTTGCTTATAATGTCCCCGCCTTGAAACGCGCGAGCTGGGAATCTATCTCGGTCACGAATATCTTGCCGCTCCATTGTTTACGGGCCTGCCGACGCGCAGCCGTAGCACTGGTGGCCACGACAACCATTAAATGAGCGCCTTGACGGTTAGTGATGCTGTATCGTGATTTGATCATGTTATTTACTCCTGGTTGGTTTGTTTGGTGTATGTATCTATTATAGACCTATAACATGTTATAGCAAGCAAAATAACATGTTATTTCAAACTTGCCGACAAACGGTAGGTTTTAACGAATTTGCCCTATAACATGTTATTTTTCGGCTGATACCAACGCCAGGGGCCAGCACAGATAACGCCCTACAGCGTGCCCTGCGAAGCCACTTTTTTTTGACGACAAATATGTATCAGTGGCACGCCTATTGATTTACGAAATAGCTGTGCTAGTATTATCAAATGACACTAAATGACTACCTGAAATCACAAAATTTGACCCAAAAAGCATTTGCCGCCGTACTAAACGCCGACTCTGCCGCCCATGGGATCAATAAAACCGCAACACAAGGAGCCATTTGGCAATGGCTGCAATCAAAAATCCCCGCCGAGCGACTACCACAGCTTGAGCGTATCTCTGGTGGGAAATTAAAAGCCGAATTTTTGCGGCCTGATTTGTTTCCCATTTTACCAATAGAGCAATTAACACCTAAAAAATAGGCATTTTCACGTTTTAAAGGAGACCGCATGAGCAACACCACCATACGTCGCATGGATAATTCTGACTTTCATAACGAGGAAGAAATAGAGCGGCATTATCAGATTGTCGAGGATGAAGCTCGCACATTACATGATCGACGCTTGGCGCTGAAAACGATCAGTGAGTTGGTGAAGCGGAGATCTGTGTGTGTGGTTTGTAAGATGGAACAAGAGATGGGATTACGCTGATGTACGGGAAAATATTCGATTCGATTTATGACGGAACCCTCGCTGAAGACTGGAGGGCACTGATCACCTTTCAGCAGATGATCGTTTTATGTGATGCCGATGGAATGATTGATATGACCCCGCACGCCATATCTCGCCGAACTGGAATACCTATCGAACACATTGAGGCCGGTATAAAAATTTTAGAAAATCCAGACCCATACAGCAGAACCGATGCCGATGAGGGGCGGAGAATCATGCGTATTGATTCACATAGGCCGTGGGGGTGGCATATCGTAAACCATACTAAATACAAGAACTTGCAGGATTCCGACATGATTAGAGCGCAGACCAGGGAGCGTGTTAGGAGACATAGGGAAGCGAACAAAAACGATGTAACGGACGGTAACGAATGTAACGGTGATGTAACGGACGGTAACGCAAAGAAACGGCATACAGATACAGATACAGATACAGATACAGATACAGATACAGATACAAACACAGAAGAAAAGATCAAGATCAAACCCATACGGGAGAAACCCGAAAAAACAAACCCACAAGAAAACACACATTTGCCGGATTGGGTTGACATGGCGGCATGGAGTGATTTTGTCACGTACCGGAAAGAACTGAAAAAGCCGCTCAAGAACATGGGCGTTACCCGGTGTCTGTCATTGCTGGAAAAATATAAACCTCAGCAGCGGGAAATTATCGACCGAAGCATCCAGGCCGGATGGACAGGTTTGTTTGAACCAAAACAAAAACAAAAAGTCGTTGATCAATTCGCAGGTTGCATATGACCCCGAAAGAAATTAATTATCTGCTGACGAAAGACGTGGAGGATATTTGCCACGAGTTATTGCCGAACGGAAAACGTGAAAGCGGAAACTGGTGTACTGGATCAATCCACGGTGAAGAAGGTCACAGTTTCAAAGTTTGCCTGAGTGGTGATCGTGCGGGGGTGTGGAAGGATTTTAATTCCGACCAAAAAGGCGGAGACTTGCTTGACCTGTATTCAAAAATAAAAAATGTCAAAATTGTTGACGCGATTAAGTGGGCTAAGTCACGGCTTGGCATCAACGACGTTACATTCACGTCATCATCACGCACATACGTGAAACCGGAAAAGCCAGAATGTCATACACCAAAATCGAATGTGTTGACGTGGTTGATTGAGCAAAGAAAATTATCGTTCGACGTGATCAAACAATACAAAATCGCAGAGCATGCCGATGATGTTATTTTCCCCTCGCAACGTGACGGTGTTTTAATCCGCTGGAAATCGCGCAATATCTACGACAAACACAAATGCCAAACGTCGAAAGACTCGGAGCCTTGCTTGTTTGGCTGGCAAGCGATCCCGGCGAATGATCGCAGTATCGTAATTTGCGAAGGAGAGATTGATGCGATGACGTGGGCACAGTTGGGATATCCGGCGCTGAGCGTTCCAAACGGTGCAGCAGGGTTAACGTGGATTGAGGCCGACTATGACATGCTGGAGCGGTTTGACATCGTATACCTGAGCATGGATATGGACGAGGCCGGACAGAAAGTGATCCCGCAAATTATCGAACGTTTGGGAAGGGAGCGTGTTCGCGTTGTCAGCTTACCCAAGCCGTGGAAAGACATTAACGAAATTTTGCAAACAGGAATTATTGTCCCCGCATGGCAATACATCGCCGAAGCAAAGACGCTCGATCCCGCAGAGCTGAAGCCGTCAAGTTTTTACGCGGACAAGGTGTTTGATATTTTCACCGGCAAAAACAAAGACGAAGTTGGCTACTTCACGCCGTGGACAAAAGTCAAAAACCGGTTTCGCTTTCGGCCCGGCGAAGTAACGATTTTGGCGGGTGAAAATTTTCACGGAAAATCCGAGGGTGTTGGACACATCAGCGTTGACGTTATGAACCAGGGTGGCAGAGTATGTGCCGCTTCTCTTGAATCAAAGCCAGAGCGCTGGATAGCGAACATAACCAGGCAGGCTTCTGCGTTGGCAAAAAACGAGATCACAGAAAACTATTTGCACGAAGTGATCGCGTGGTTCAACGATAAACTTTGGGTGTTCGATGTGGTTGGCACAACCAAAGCCAGTAAAATAATCGAGGTGTTCAGGTATGCCGCACGTCGCTACGCAATAAATTTTTTCGTCATCGACAACCTAGCCAAGTGCGGATTCGCGGAAGACGACTACAACAAACAAAAAGATTTCATTGACGAGCTGACTGATTTTTCAAAACAACACAACTGCCATGTCGTGCTGGTGCATCACCTTAACAAAAGCCAGGATGAGACAACAGCCAGAAACAAAAGCGCCATAAAAGGCACGGGCGCGCTGACAGACATGGCCGACAACGTCGTGATCTGGTGGCGTAATCGACCCAAGGAAAAACAAATCGAAGATCACAAAATCGCCGGGGAAGAAGTGCCCGATGAAATTTTAAAAAAACCTGATGCGATTGCTATCGTTGAAAAGCAACGTAATGGCGAGGGCTCGCCACCAAAAGTCATGCTGTGGTTTGATTCTGCAACACATCAATTCGTGGAGTACAAAAATGCAAAACCAAAATCCTACGTCAGACACCTGGGCGGCGATTCCCAAGAGCGAGCTACTGGAACACATCCAGAAGACCGATCCGATCCTGCATCAGTTCATCCAGGATTTACGGATGACCTTCGGCCCGTTAGCGACAAGACCGAAGCGTTTTGAAAATAAAAAAGGCGAATCAAAGTGAGTTCACTGAAAAATGAAATAATCGCAAACCTAAGTCAGGGCGCGAAAACGATTGAGCAGTTGACTCGGTTAAGCAAACTGACTCGGCATGAGCACCGCGTCGGCTTGGCAATTAGGGAGCTGGTGGATTCCGGCGTGGTGCAAGAACCTTCATGGGAGCCGCATGCCCCCAGAAATTTAATCCACAAATACTTTTTGTCACCGGAAATAAAAAACCCCCAGACTGTTTCCAATCCGGGGGCCAGGAGCAACACAACAAGGAGCCATGAAAGCATAGCGAAAACAGAAACCAATAGCAAGATTATTAATCACACACAGCCAGGAGTATGAAACATGAAAAAGTTACAATTTGAACCCACTGAGGCATTCGTAAAAAACATCAATCTGCGGCGTGAAAAGCACGGCGAAGAAAACAAAATTGCTGTTGACATCAATGTCCGCGCAATTGTGCGGCCAGCTATTTTAGATTCGTTGGTGTACGGGCTGGATAAATCATTCGAGTCAATCCTGTTTTCTGGAAGTGAACAGCAAAAAACATCCGGCCTCAATACAATCAATTTCGACACCCAGTTTTCCAGCTATATCGTCAGTTTTAATTACTCAATGCTGGACGATGGCGAGGCGTTGCGTTTTACAAATGTGAAAATCGGTAAATTCAGCGCGACACCACAAAACGGCGGACTGGTTGAATTGTGTTTTCAGATACAACTCAACCCCGCCAGTGACGAACTGGAATGGCTAGTTGACGGCTATGAGCACCAGATTTGGATGGTCGAATGTATCGGGCCTATGCAGCAAGATTTACTGGACGACAACCCGGCTATCGACATGAGCATGGGCGATGATGACAGCCAAGAAGACGACGAGGCGGCATGATCCCATTTCCCGACAAGAAGTTTTCGGTGATTTATGCGGATTGTCCATGGACATACTCGGATAAAGCCAACGCAGGGAAGCGTGGCGCTTGTCACAAGTACAACGTGATGAGTATGCAAGACATTTGCGCGCTGCCTGTCGCGGATATTGCCGCCGAGGATTGCGCGTTGTTTTTGT
>Ga0334722_10002580_pt1 | contig 20299 bp, 20 predicted proteins | sample C3_bottom_MG_FD_207210 | JGI IMG/M metagenome (GOLD analysis project Ga0334722, IMG submission 207210) | Sediment microbial communities from Yellowstone Lake, YNP, Wyoming, USA - C3_bottom | ecosystem: Environmental > Aquatic > Freshwater > Lake > Sediment | place: USA: Wyoming | collected...
CGGCGCAATGAATGACCAATATCATTTTTCCAAATTATTTCTCGATCAGCGACAAATTTCATCACGCTTGCCTAGCCGGCCTGCCGGCGCCGACGGCGCGCACACTCAACTAGGCAGAAGGTAAACCATGGCAGTGACCCGCGTGCGATCTCAAACTGGATACTCGATGACCGAGTCCATAGACCGCTGCGGCAGCGAAAACAACTGCGGGGCTGCACTCGCCCGAGAACTATCGCTGTCCAATTCGTGGCGCAATCACGCACTACACCTTTCCCGTGCCGCTAGCTGCTACTCGCAGTGGGCGCTTTTGGCGAGCGTGTTCGTTCTGCTTCCGTCGCCTTGCGAACAGCAACCGCAGCCAAATGACTTTTGGCCCGCTAGAACTCGGCAGTTCGTTGAGGTCACGTGTCCGCAAGGAAAAGAAAAAGAATCGGCGATAAACTGACTATCGTCATTTTTCCGTGGCCTCCGCACGAATTATCATCGACGGCGTAATCGCATCAGTCCGTAGCGAGGAACCTGAAGATCATGCATGGATGCCCTTTTTTTGCCGAGTCATTGACCTGACAGACATCGGAGCTCGCTTGCAATTCTCGTACCTTCACGACTAGTCCCGCAGCGTTTAGCTGTCTTTGGTTTGAAACTTAACAATGCAGAGGGACAAGTGCGCATTTAAGTTGTTGTGACAACCATGTGACCATTCGATGGTAACCACGTTACTATCATTCCATCATTCAAACAAAGAAGGACCACACGATGCTCAAACGCGGGCACACGATGCTCAAGCGCGGAAAGACCTATGAGGATGTATATAAGGCATTCTCCTGGAACATCCCGGAGCATTTCAATATTGGCACCGATATCAGTGATCGATGGGCGGATGGAACAAATCGCCCCGCAATCATTACCGAGGACAAGTCGGAGAAAGTCCTGACATACACATTTGACGATCTGAGTCGTTTGTCAAACCGGCTCGCCAATGCCCTGGTTGCGAACGGAGTCGAACGTGGCGACCGCGTTGGCGTGCTGATGGATCAAAGCGTGGAAACCGCTTTATCCCATATCGCAATTCTCAAGATCGGCGCAATCGCTGTTCCACTCTTGTCGCTCTTTGGCCCAGACGCTCTGGAATATCGGCTTGGGCATTGCCAAGCAAAAGGGCTGATTTGTGATGCTGACAACATCGAGAAGGTTCTGCAGATTAAGGACAATCTTCCAGATTTGAGGATTGTCATTGTGGCCAATTCCGAGTGTCCGGACGATGTGCAGGATTTCTGGGCGTTGATTGAGAAAGGCTCTAGCGCCTTCTCGGCGGCGCCGACAACGCCTGATGATCCAGCGTACATTATCTACACCTCCGGCACCACCGGCGCCCCTAAAGCAGCCCTGCATGGACACCGAATGCTCTTGGGGCATCTTCCCGGGATTCAGTTTGTTGGGAATTTCTTTCCGCAGCCAGATGATCTCGTTTGGAGTCCGGTCGACTGGGCATGGATAGCGGGCCTAGGAGCCGTCTTACTGCCAAGCTTGCACTTTGGTGTTCCTGTGGTCGCACATCGGATGAAAAAATTCGATCCAGAGCGGGTATTCCATCTACTTTCGAAACACCGCGTGAAGAACGCACTCTTTCCTCCTACCGCACTAAATATGATGCGGCTAATTGAAGATCCGAAAGCAAGATGGGATCTAAAAATGCGATCCGTAGTATCAGGTGGCCAAGCGCTTGGAAAGGATGTCTTCGAGTGGGCATCGAATGTGATGGGGGTATCCGTCAATGAAACGTATGGTCAAACGGAAGTCCACATGGTTATAGGAAATTGTTCTGAGATTATGGACATCAAACCCGGCTCAGTTGGAAGACCTGAACCGGGGCGCATAGTGGAACTCCTTGATGGGTCTGGGAATCCAGTCGCTCCAGGTGAGATTGGAGAAGCCGCTGTACTATGTCCAGATCCAGTCACGTTTCTGGAGTATTACAGAGATCCGGATGCGACTGCCAACAAGTTCAACGGTCCGTGGTGCATGACCGGGGACATGATGCGAAAGGACGAAGACGGCTATTTCTGGTTTGTCGGTAGAGAGGACGACATGATCAAGAGTTCCGGTTATCGAATCGGCCCTGACGAAGTGGAAAGTTGCCTGAGAAAGCACCCTGCGGTCCATATGGCGGGCGTCATCGGATCGCCGGACCCGGTTCGCGGATCGATCGTCAAGGCATATATTCACTTGAAACGAGGCGTGAATCAGAGTGATCCGGGATTGGCCAAAGACATTCAAGATTTTGTGAAAGCACGCCTTGCCGCTTACGAATATCCGCGCGAGATCGAGTTCGTCGAGCAACTTCCATTGGGTCTTACCGGGAAGGTATTACGCAGGGAGTTAAAGCAAAAGGATGCGGAGAGTAAGAAGCGGAAGTAGCTGTTAACGCGGCGCATTGCAATCAGCGTTGTCCCCTTGGGATCCTGGGCTTCAATCGCACTTTCTGCCTGCTGACCTGCGATGCTGGGTCTATGTGGGGCTAACCCAATTTCAGCACCAGTGCCTTCTTGCGGCGGGGGTTGGCTTGAAGTCGAAGGTGTCGAGGGAGGCTCTTGGGCCGAGGGGTTCTGCCCTACGGGAGGCGCCGCCCCACGCTCCATGTTGCGACGATCCCGGTCGATTCTACCCAGCTCACACAAGCGCAACAGATAGCGAGGGCAACCTCTCTTTGCGCAGCAGCAGCAAGGAAAGGCAAGCGGCCGCGAATGCGAAACCGCTAAACACATAGTAGGCCATATTGAACGATGCGGTTACCTGCAGGACATAGCCGACGAGAATCGCACCAACAATGCCACCTAAAGAACCGCCCGAAAGCATTATTCCAGCGACCTTTGCGACATCTGTTCCCTCGAACAACTCCATAGGCATGGTGAACATAATACCAAGACACCCGTAGCATAAAAACGTAGCTACAGAAAAACCCGCAAGGCATACCGCAATTGATGAAGCATTAATGGCAACAACAATGGAAGGGACGACTAAGAACAAGGCGAGCGCCAGCCAGAGGCTTCGAATTCTATTTCCACCTTTATCGGACAGCCATCCAACAGCCAATGGCCCCATGGTGCCGCAGACTGCCGTTATGGATGTAAAGAAACCTGACGCTATCAGATTTGCTCCCCTTGTTTTCATGAAATATGTGGGAAGCCAATTGACGTTAGCCCAGATCAGGCATAAGAGAGCGAAAAATATCCCGAATAAAGTCCAGACCGCACCGTTCGCCATCAGTTGCTTAAACGTCATTCCGGATTTCAAATTGTTCATGGTACGGGAACGCTGTCCAATGGCGGCTTGAATTTCACTTACTTCCCCGGCGGTCATGCCGGGGTGATCAGCTGGGTTATCCCGCATCAGGATCCAATTCAATACGGCAACAAAGATGCCTCCTATGCCAAACACGTAAAATATAGCTCTCCAACCAAATTCTGTAGCGATAACGGCGCTTAACATATTTCCCAATATTGTTCCAATCGGAATAGCAGTTAACCACAATCCGGAAGCCCTGCCCCTTTCCCCCGGAAACATCCAGTTATTCACTATAGCGGTATTTGCAGCAGGCATCGGTCCCTCAAAGAGTCCAAAAGCAATTCTGATAATCAACAGGCTCAAGAATGACCAGGCGAGGCCAGTAAATACAGTCATGACTGACCAAAATAGAATAATGCCGGATAACAAGCGACGACAGGACAATTTTTCGAGAAGAAATCCGGCGGAAAAATTTGAGAAGGCAAAACCGATTGTAAAGGCACTCATGATAATGCCCATTGCCGACGGCGATAACGCCATTTCTTTCATCATGAAGGGGGCCGCTATCGCTATGTTAACCCGATCCATCATTGAAATAAGCGTAATAAAGAATAACCAAAACAACATTCCGTAGCGCCGCTTGCCGGTTAGCATGCCTAATGTCCTCCTAAATAGAATTATATTTTTGACGACAAACAAAACGTTCCCGCGTTTCCTCCAAACATAAATGACCCGTTTAGCTGAATAGACGATAGCGTTATTTGGAACCACAAAAAAATGACGCGGAACATTATTTACTTATTTATTTGCAACGTCTGACTTAGTCATCGAGTTTTGAACATTTTTGGCCACAGTCGGAGAACGTCATCCGGGCGAACCGCTATTGCTTTTCGGACTAAGACAAAGATCAGATTGCTGGCGACCGCGTCTATTGCCAGTTTCGCCGTGCGTGCGCGCGGCCAACCCTAGTTCTCACGCTCCAGCAACAATCCCTTGGCGTGCCGTTACTCGACCTACAGTCGACTCATTGAACTCGACGGCGCACTTCGCCTTCGATACTGTCAACTCATTTCTCATTTGCGTCAGAAGTACGCTCATGCCCAACTTTCCGATACAGGAAATTGCGGGAAGCCCCAATAAAGTGACCATCGTCATTTTCTATGACGTTCACAAGACTTATGATCCAAGGCGTTAGAGTTAGGGAATCAGCCTGGGACCAGCACTCGGAAGAGCGGCGTGGGCGAAGACAACGGAGTTTTTCGTGAATCGCCCCGCCGCACCCCCCACCAGTGCTCTGTTGCAGATTGTCGAGGCCCTACATGCTGGACACCCATATTTGATTTCCCGCGAGGGAATCGGACAGGGAATGGACCTAAAACGGTTTTAGGAGCCATTCCAATTACCACAAAGGACCATGCGATGCTAAAACGCGGAAAGACCTATGAGGATGTATATAAGGCATTCTCCTGGAACATTCCGGAGCATTTTAATATCGGCACCGATATTAGCGATCGATTGGCTGATGGAACAAATCGCCCCGCAATCATTACCGAGGACAAGTCGGAGAAAGTCCTGACATACACATTTGACGATCTGAGTCGTTTGTCAAACCGGCTCGCCAATGCCCTGGTTGCGAACGGAGTCGAACGTGGCGACCGCGTTGGCGTGCTGATGGATCAAAGCGTGGAAACCGCTTTATCCCATATCGCAATTCTCAAGATCGGCGCAATCGCTGTTCCACTCTTGTCGCTCTTTGGCCCAGACGCTCTGGAATATCGGCTTGGGCATTGCCAAGCAAAAGGGCTGATTTGTGATGCTGACAACATCGAGAAGGTTCTGCAGATTAAGGACAATCTTCCAGATTTGAGGATTGTCATTGTGGCCAATTCCGAGTGTCCGGACGATGTGCAGGATTTCTGGGCGTTGATTGAGAAAGGCTCTAGCGCCTTCTCGGCGGCGCCGACAACGCCTGATGATCCAGCGTACATTATCTACACCTCCGGCACCACCGGCGCCCCTAAAGCAGCCCTGCATGGACACCGAATGCTCTTGGGGCATCTTCCCGGGATTCAGTTTGTTGGGAATTTCTTTCCGCAGCCAGATGATCTCGTTTGGAGTCCGGCCGATTGGGCATGGATGGCTGGCTTGGGAATCGTCTTGCTGCCGAGCTTGCACTTCGGTGTCCCCGTGGTCGCACATCGGATGAAAAAATTCGATCCAGAGCGGGTATTCCATTTCCTTTCGAAACACCGGGTGAAGAACTCTTTCTTTCCTCCTGCCGCTCTGAACATGATGCGGCTAATTGAAGATCCGAAAACAAAATGGGATCTCAAGATGCGGACCGTAGTATCAGGTGGCCAAGCGCTTGGAAAGGACGTCTTCGAGTGGGCATCGAATGTGATGGGGGTATCCGTCAACGAGATGTATGGTCAAACGGAAGTCCACTTGGCAACAGGAAAGTGCTCTCAGATTATGGACATCAAGCCCGGCTCAGTTGGACGAGCCACGCCTGGGCGCATAGTGGAACTCCTTGATGGGTCTGGGAATCCAGTCGCTCCAGGTGAGGTTGGTGAAGCGGCGATACGAAGCCCTGATCCAATCATGTTTCTGGAGTATTACAGAGATCCGGATGCGACTGCCAACAAGTTCAACGGTCCGTGGTGCATGACCGGGGACATGATGCGAAAGGACGAAGACGGCTATTTCTGGTTTGTCGGCAGAGAGGACGACATGATCAAGAGTTCCGGTTATCGAATCGGCCCTGACGAAGTGGAAAGTTGCCTGAGAAAGCACCCTGCGGTCCATATGGCGGGCGTCATCGGATCGCCGGACCCGGTTCGCGGATCGATCGTCAAGGCATATATTCACTTGAAACGAGGCGTGAATCAGAGCGATCCGGGATTGGCCAAAGACATTCAAGATTTTGTGAAAGCACGCCTTGCCGCTTACGAATACCCGCGCGAAATCGAATTCGTCGAGCAGCTTCCATTGGGCCTTACTGGAAAGGTATTACGCAGGGAGCTAAAGCAAAAGGATGCGGAGAGTAAGAAGCGCATGTAGTCGGTGTCAAGGCGCAACGAGTCCTGCGTTTTCGTTTAGCCTTCGTCAGCCTCGACCGCACCCTCCAGCGACTGCACGTCGATTCTCGGGCCACGGGCGTGACCATCGCGGTTCCATTGCTTCGATCGTAGTTGCCACCGCATGGTCTGATCGAATGTGCATTGTCTGCAAGACCGTAAGTTGCACTAGTGCTACATGCGGAACTTGGGGTTCCGTTTATTGTTGAAATTAATTTTTGGAAATCGTAATTGGAGACGTCAATGACCTAGCGAGTACGCAGAGTGATACCTTAGCATTCTTCCTGATTGTTACTTTTTGGCTTCTTTTACAGGAGACTTACCAACATGAGCACCTTCCAATCGAGAAAGATTACGCGCAGATTTGCGCAGAAGTACGCTGGAGACCCGGTCAAGATCTTCCCAATGCTTTGCGCAGTCCGTGAAATCGAGTGGATTCCACAATGGGAATACGAGATGATCTATTCGATTTCTGGAGTTAACGAGCGAGGCTGTATTTTTAAGACGCAGAAACCTTACGGAACGGAGACGGTTTGGGTCACTACCAAGTGGGATACCGACAACTACGAAGTTCGCTTTGTACAGTTCGCGAAGGACTCGCTGGTGGTTAATCTGAAAATCGCTCTAGACGATAACGGAGATGGCACTACGACCGCGAACTGGGAGCAGGTTTTCACCTCCTTGTCAGAAAAGGGAAACGAGTTTATCGAAAGCTACACAATTGAAAAGTTTCAAAAAGTTATGGGGGGGTTGCAAAAGGCGATGAACCACTACCTCGAGACCGGCAAATTGATCGGTACTTAACTTACCCATAGGTGCGCGGTAGGTGTTGGCCAGGGGTACCCGGAGTTGAGCGGCCAAGGGGGCCCTCTGTGCCAATATGACGCGAGGCACCTACATCTGATCAATTAGGGTGGAAAAGTGGGATCGAATCATGGCCATTTCTCGCATGAAAATTCCAATGAAGATACATCAGTCTGTCTTCGCGATGGACGATAGATCCAATCACGACTGTCGTTAGTCCTTTGAGCTGATGGTCAACTACCTCTAGAAAATCGGGTAGATCGAGTCCAACCAAGCCGTTATGAAAATCGAGAGAGAGAAAGCTGTTCTTTTGGTCATCGACATGCAGGAAAAAGTCTTGCGGCTAATTCCAGACTACGAAAAGACTCAGGCCGAATGCGGGTGGCTGATGGATCTGGCGAGTGACCTCCAGGTACCGGTACTGCTTTCCACCCATTACGCCAAGGGTCTGGGGGAAGTCGTACCTGTCCTCAAGAAGCGCGTCCGGAATGAGCGCATTGCCCACAAAGAGTACTTCTCCTGTGTCGAGGCCGATTGCTTTCGGCAGATGCCGGAGGCCGCACGTCAGCAATGGATCCTCTGCGGCATCGAAGCCCATGCCTGCGTAATGCTCACCGCCCTGGACTTGGCGGCTGCCGGCAGGGACGTCTATGTCGTCAGTGACGCCATTGCTGCCCGCTCCCCGGAAAACAAACGGGTTGCGCTGCAACGCATGTTTGCGGCAGACGTTACCGTCGTCACGCGGGAAATGGTTTTTTTTGAGTTACTGCGCAAGGCTGGTACTCAGGAATTCAAGGACTGCAGCAAAAAATACCTTCGTTGAAGACTAACTGTCCAATTCCTTTACCAACTCAGGCACGACCTGGAACAAATCGCCGACGACGCCGTAATCGGCCACCTGGAATATCGGCGCCTCCTCGTCCTTGTTGATGGCGACGATGACGCGGCTGTCCTTCATGCCCGCCATGTGCTGGATTGCGCCGGAGATCCCGATGGCGATATAGAGTTCGGGCGCGACGATCTTACCGGTTTGGCCCACCTGCCAGTCATTGGGAACGAATCCTGCGTCGACCGCTGCGCGCGAAGCGCCCATGGCCGCGCCCAGCTTGTCCGCGAGCGGCTCCAGAATCTTGAAATTTTCCGCCGAGCCCATGCCGCGCCCGCCGGAGACGATGACTTTGGCTGCGGTGAGTTCCGGCCGTTCGGACTTGACCAGCTCCCTCTTCACCAGGCTGGACAATCCCGTGTCTGCCGCTGCCGCGACCGCTTCCACTGCGGCCGAACCGCCTGAGGCCGCCACCGCATCGAATCCGGTGGTGCGCACGGTAATCACCTTGAGCGCATCCTTGGACTGCACTGTCGCGAGCGCGGTGCCGGCATAGATCGTGCGCACAAACGTGTCGGGAGATTTGACTGCGACGATTTCGGATATCTGCGCCACGTCGAGCAGCGCGGCGATGCGCGGGCCGACGTTCTTGCCTACGCTGGTGGCGGGGAGCAGGATATGGCTGTAGCCCGAGGCAATGGACACCACCAGCGCAGCCAGATTTTCGGCGAGTTCGTCTTTGTACTGCGGCGCGTCCACCACCAGCACCTTTTTCACACCGGCAATCTGCGCACCGGCCTGTGCCGCAGCGGCGCAGGCACCGCCCGCGACCAGCAGCACGATGTCGCCACCGATCTTTGCGGCAGCGGCAACGGTATTGAGGGTTCCACCCTTGATGGTTTGATTGTCGTGATCAGCAATAACGAGTATGGACATTTAGATCACCTTCGCTTCGTTGCGCAGTTTTTCGACCAGCGTCTTGGCGTCAGGCACCTTGACCCCCGCTTTGCGCGTGGGCGGCTCTTCCACCTTCAACGTGGCGAGGCGCGGGCTGACATCGACGCCCAGCGCATCCGGCTTGAGCGTCTCCAGCGGCTTTTTCTTCGCTTTCATGATGTTGGGCAAAGTGACATAGCGCGGCTCGTTCAGTCGCAGGTCGGCGGTGATCACCGCCGGCAGCTTCACGGAAATGGTTTCCAGGCCGCCGTCGACTTCGCGCGTGACTTCGGCTTTACCGTCCGCGATTTTGACTTTCGAGGCAAAGGTGGCCTGCGACCAGCCCAGCAGGGCCGACAACATCTGCCCGGTCTGGTTGCAGTCGTCGTCGATCGCCTGCTTGCCGAGGATGGCAAAATTCGGGTTTTCCTTTTGCACCACGGCTTTCAACAGCTTGGCTACGGCGAGCGGCTGCAGTTCGGCGTCGGTTTCGACCAGGATGGCGCGGTCGGCCCCCAGCGCCAGCGCTGTGCGCAGGGTTTCCTGGCTTGCGGCCGTGCCGCAGGAAACGACCAGAATTTCCTTGACCACACCGGCCTCTTTCAGGCGCACTGCTTCTTCGACGGCGATTTCATCGAATGGATTCATCGACATCTTGACGTTCGCGGTCTCTATACCCGAGCCGTCCGATTTGACCCGCACCTTCACGTTGTAATCGACCACCCGTTTTACGGGGACTAGAACTGTCATCAAATCCACTCCGGAAGAGTTAGCAGGCTGTTGAAATTCGATCACGTGTAAACGGGGTGCGACGGGTACGTTATGGATATCGTGTTCATAAGAAATTGAATGGAGTGAAGCCAATCGCATGAGGATGTTCCGTGCCAATACGCGCATCCCAGCACACCTGCCGATCGCCCAAGGAAGCTCTCCAGTTCCTTGTACGCTGCCATTTCATCGCTCCGATTGAAATTCTACCCTCCGCGCCATGCTGCTCAGCCCGGAGATCACGTCACCGGACTACGGGCTAAAGCATCGGCGCGCTGCCGTAACTCATACTTCAGAATTTTTCCGGTTGCTGTTTTCGGGAGATCGCAAAAGATTACCGTCTTCGGAACCTTGTAGTGGCTGATGTGCCGCCTGCACCAGGCGATGAGATCGCTGTCGCTGACTGCGACACCTGGTTTGAGAGCAATGAATGCACAGGGACTTTCCCCCCAAACATCATCCTGTCTCGCGACCACCGCGACCTCCAAAACGGCTGGATGGCGGTGAAACAATTCTTCTAATTCGAGGCTGGAGATATTCTCTCCACCCGAAATAATGATGTCTTTTTCTCGATCTCTGATCTCAACGTAACCATCCGGATGGACAACCCCCAGGTCGCCGGTCCGCAACCAGCCGGTGCCCAGTGTCTCCTCTGTCGCCGCGGAGTTTTTGAGGTATCCCTTCATGACGGTGTTGCCGCGGATTATAAGTTCACCCAGGGTTTTGCCGTCCGAGGGTACCGCTTCGCAGGTTTCGGGGACGGCAATTCGCAATTCGCCGATCGTCGGGTAGGGAACTCCCTGCCGTATCATGAGCCTTCGTCGTTCATCCTCTGACAGATCCTCCCAGTGGGGTTGCATGAAGCAATGGGTCGCATTGCCGTAGAGTTCCGTCATTCCATAGAAATGGGTGACACGAAAGCCCACGGCTTCGGCTCTGGCAATCGTGCTGCTCGGCGGCGGAGCGCCTCCCGTACCGAATGCCACCTCATTGGCCAGCCGGATTCCTCGTACGTTCGCCTCGCTCGCCAACATGTTCAATACGATCGGGGCGCCACACATGTGGGTCACTCCTTCTTTGGCGATAATATCAAATACCTCAGACGGATTGATGCGACGCATGCACACATGGGTCGCCCCGAACAGCGTGCCGACCCACGGATAAAGCCACCCATTGCAGTGGAACATCGGTAGCGTCCACAAATAGACAGAGCCGGGTGGCAAGCCGAAGACAATTGCGTTGCCCAGCGTATTGAGATAGGCTCCGCGCGAATGATACACGACGCCTTTAGGATTCCCCGTCGTTCCCGAAGTGTAATTTAGGCAGATGGCTTGCCATTCGTCCTCGGGCGGAGCCCATTGGAATTCGGGATCGCCGGTCACTAGCAATTGCTCGTAGTCTAGAAATCCATCCAGCGAGCCTTCCTTGATGACCGAAGGATCGACGATCACGATGACAATCGGCCGAGACCGAAGCGCGCTTAGCGCCTTTTTGGCTAACGGCAGATATTCGACGTCGACCAGCAGTACTTTCGCCTCGCCGTGAGCCAGAATGAACGAAACCGCCTGATGGTCGAGCCGTACGTTGATCGTGTTGAGCACCGCACCGACCATCGGTACGCCGAAATGGGCTTCCAACATGGCCGGTATGTTCGGCGCGATTACCGATACCGTATCACCGATACCGACCCCCAATTGAGACAATGAAGACGCCAGTAACCTGCAGCGCAGCCGGAATTCCCGGTATGAATAGCGAATATCATCATACACGACGGCCGTTCGGTCTCCATGTATGAGGGCTGCGTGGTCAAGAAACATGACCGGCGTCATCGACTGGTAGTTTGCCTCGCGCCGATCCAAGCCCAGATCAAATATTCCATTTGCATTCATCGTGTATCCTGATCAAAGGATGCCAGCGGCACGAAGGGGATGGAATATACCCATCCGTCAGCCGCTAGGCTAGTTGCAATGCGTGCGGTGCGCATCGGGTGAGACAAGCGTCGAATTCGCGCTTTGCGCCCGGCCCGTCAGAGCCATGCTTCTTCCATATCGGTGAACATTGGATCAAGGTTCGATAGCACGTCCAACTTAGCAGCGGCCAGGGGTAATTCGTAGGTTATGAAATATCGCGCCGTATGCAACTTACCGAGATAGAATTCTTTTTCCTCGCCGACGGTGTTCCCAATGCGCTGTGCAGCGACCGCAGCCTGACGTAGCCATAGCCACCCGACCACCACATGACCGATGACTTCCATGTAGATTGAGGCATGGGAAAGGACGGTAGCCCGGGCTTCTGTATGCAATGCACCTCTTAGCTCCGAAGTTCGTTCCGTTATGCGTTCGACCAGCAGAGACAGCATGTTGGCCATTGCCTCAACCGTGCGATACGGTCCTTTGGTCGTTTCGACAAGGGTGGAGCGAATTGCTGCGATGAGAAGACCAAAGGCACGTCCATCCCCCGCCGGAACTTTTCTACCGAGAAGATCCAATGATTGGATCCCGTTGGTTCCTTCATGGATAGGATTGAGGCGGTTATCTCTGTAGAGTTGCTCGACAGGGTACTCGCGAGAGTAGCCATATCCGCCGTAGACCTGTATAGCGAGATAGTTCGCTTGCAGGCAATATTCTGCCGGCCAAGCTTTGATGACTGGGGTCAGCAGGCTGAGTAGCAGTTTCGCATCGTGCCGTTCGGCTTCGCTCCCTGCCGTCCCCACGTCGTCTGCGAGCCGTGCCCCGTAAAGGCACAAGGCAAGGCCGCCCTCGACGTACGCTTTCTGCATCAGCAGCATCCGCTTGACATCGGGGTGCTCAACAATATTCACTTGCGGCGACTTTAGGTCGCGATTACCTGGTTTTCGGCCTTGCGGACGATTGCGTGCATATTCGAGGGATTCCAGATAGGCTGCATATCCAAGCATGCTTGCCGCCAATCCGATGATTTGGCGGGCCTCGTTCATCATGTGAAACATGCAAGCCAGTCCTTCATGAGGAGGGCCCAAGAGGTAGCCGATACAACAGTTGCTGTCACCGTAGTTGACGATCGTCGACGGGATGCCACGCCATCCCATCTTATGAATTATCCCGCTCACCGCGACATCGTTATGCTCCCCAAGAGTCCCATCCGCATTCACGAGATACTTTGGAACGATGAAGAGGGAAATCCCCTTCGGGCCAGGAGGCGCATCCGGCAGACGAGCCAGGACGAGATGAACGATGTTTTCGGAAATTTCGTGATCTCCGGCCGAAATATACATCTTCGTTCCTTTCAGCCGGAACGTACCGTCGGCGGCGGGGACTGCTGACGTTCTGATGTCGCCAAGAGATGAACCCGCCTGCGGCTCGGTCAGATCCATAGTGCCGAGAAACCGTCCCGATAACATCGGCTGCGCGTACAATCTGCGCTGCTCTTCTGTCCCGTGCGCAAGAATGACATTCGAACCGGCCATGGTAAGAAATGCGAAGGTCGTCGTTGCCACATTTGAACTGTGGAACAGTGCCATGGCGGCCTGTCCGACGCACCATGGCAATTGCAGGCCTCCATCCTCGGTATCTTGGGTTGCTGCAAACATTCCTAAGTCTGCCAAGGCGGCCAAGGCCGTCTTTATCTCTGGCCGGACAATGACCCGACCGGCAGAAAACGTAGGTTCGTGCTCATCGGAAGCGCTTCTATATGGAAGAAAATACTTTTCCGAAACCTTGAATGCCGAATCGAGAAATTCATTAAACCCTTCTTTGGAGTGTTCCCTGAATTTTTCCCTACCGCAAAGCTCCTCAGTAGCAAAGACGTCATATAGCAAGAACTCCAGGTCCTTCAATATCGCTTCTCTTAGCAACATGTTGATCTTTCCCTCGAAATGAACTGTCGAGAGCAGCTTAATGCGGCTATGAACGCCAAGAAATGACAGCGATCACTTTTTGAGTGTATTCTTCAGGGTGATTCGAAGTGACGGTGTTGCCGGCGAAAATTTGATGTATTAAGAATCGCGTAGTCGTGACAGCACAGAACCTACCAGCCGGCTTCCAAAGTGCGCCTATGAGGATGGTACACCGCAGCGCAGTCCGGATTCAGGGCGAGAGCATAGGGCGGCGGGAAAGCCATCGCAATAGGTGTTTTTGCGCCGATGACGGTCTGATTGAGAATGCGTCGCCTCCCAGCTTCTTCGCCTATTCGCACTACGCGCATAAATACAATCCAGATCGCCGGCGTACAAATCCGGCGTGCAATTCTGATGCGGCGAATTGCAGCAGCCGTGGCGACGCTCGATCGATAGGAATTTCCCCTTTCGAAGCAGGATGGCCACCCGATCTATTCGGACGGGACCGTCAATACGAACGTGACATTGCGGGCCGCCTTCAAACTGCCGCTGCGCCAGACCCAAGGACCGATGAGTTCTGTGTTCCATGTGTCAAGGGAAACCCAATTTGCCATAGGAGCGGGAATTGAAAACAACCTACTCGGTTCATGCTTCGGTCTCTTCGGAGCGAGCAGGGTCGGCCCTCGACTTCTCTGTGCTAGTCGGTACAAGTTGCCGCCAATGTTCAGCGTCGCGGCGTGATACAGCAGGCGGTCGAGGATCGCGGTGGCGATGACGCGGTTGCCACATTAAGACACACATGAGTTCATCGCTTCATGCAATTACTGCTTTTCCAGGCCTTTCGATAGCCGTGGAGTTATTCAATTTGGCCATCAAGCCAAGCACGAAGGCGGTTGCGCGCGATGTGAATCCTGCCGCTGCTTAGCTTGAGAAGCCCTTCACGTTTAAATCTCGCGGTGACGCGGCAGACGCTCTCCTTGGTACATCCACTCATTTCCGCAAGGTCTTGACGAGTTACACGAATGCAAAGCAGAGTCATCTGCTGATGTGTGGATTCTGCCAATCCGTCGCAGAGCTTCAGCAATACGGTGGCGACTCTCTGATCGACCGGAGCCATGGAAAAATCCTGAAGAACGCTGTATGCCGATCGAAGACGAGAGGCAAAGATTTGACAAAGATAAATCGCGAAGTCGGGATGGTGTCTTGTGAACGACAATATGGTCGGACGAGGAATTTCATATAGGAATGCTTCATCCACCGATTCGGCCGTTGCTGGGTAGGGTTGCCCGTCAAATGCGGCTATCTCTCCCAGCAATGCCCCGGATCCTTCCAGCCGAAGAATTAGAGCCCTGCCGGTTGAACCGTACTTTGCAACCTTAACAGTACCATCGCGGATAATGAACAGGCTTGAGCACGGTTGTCCTTCGGCGAATACGGTTTGGCATGGCGCAAAGCGACGTTCGACTATCCCATTTGCCAGCAACGTCAACTCTGGCGTTGAGAGTTTCGATAACAATGAAACTCTGCCAAGAAATTCGGCCCTCTCGAGAACTTTCTCTGCCATTTGCGCCTCGCCGTATTGTTTAACACGTACCGGTTCAGCAATCACCACCCATGTTGCCAAATTCCGTTGACACGGTTCTGCGAAGATACGTTTCCTACAATATCTGCTCCGTGCTGACGCCGATATTCCTCGGGGAGCCCTGGTCCAGCGGTGTCGCAAACGCCACTATTTGCGGGCCGTGCCCTCGACCGAGGAAGCGCGCTCCTCGATATTCGCAACGACCCACCCGCGCAATATTGCCAACGATTATCACGCGCCATGGTGCATCAGAGATTACCACCAAACGGCTCCCGGGCGTCCCCGAAAGGCTGCAAGAAGCGTTATCCGCGTGCGCCCGATGCGCTCTTGCTGGCGCAGCAGGTCGCGCACCATGCGGCTGCCAGCGAACGGGTACGGGAGGTGCAACTCGTTGATCTTGTGCATCAACATCAGGTCTTCGGGCGACTCCGGTTTTGACGTGTAGTCAGCCGTCGAGCGGGGAAGCTTCAGCACCTGGCACGACCGGACAACGGAGAGCTTATGGCTGCGGTCAATCATCGACTCGCGCTCACCCGGCCCGCCTTGGAGAGCGCGCCTTCCAAAACAATCGTCTACCAGCATCACATGCCCAATCTTAGCTTGCAGCACCTCCAAATCTGGTTTCGCCGATGACTTGGCGTCGCCATCGAGGACCTTAGCAGTTCGTTGCAGCAGCTGCATTTTCCGGTCGATTATCTGGTTGGGATGCGCGTCGTATTCCTGGGTCCAGTCGGCCAGCGTCTTGTCGCTGTTCAATGCCGCCAGCGCCATGTGCGCCTTGAATGTCAACGAGTGGTTCCGCCGTGTTTCCCACTTGCCATGCTTTTGCTCCAGTTCAAGACTGCCTGCGCGGTCAGTTGTCGAAGCAAGACTATCCCTCATTTCCTGGTCCAATTTGCGGAGGGGGCTCGCGGCCGTGCGCGAGAAGATCGTCTGACCATTCAACCGCCGTTCGAACATCAGGTATTGTCGTTCCTCTTGATGTGTAATTCCGAATGCCGCGCGGTGACGAAACTGTTGGCGGGGACGCTCTCCATCAGGAACACATTGCCGCCTACGATCGAGCCGCTGCCGATCACGGTTTCGCCGCCGAGAATAGTCGCATTCGCGTAGATAACGACGCTGTCCTCGACGGTGGGATGGCGCTTGATGTGCTTGATCGGGTTTCCGTGCTCGTCGAGCGGAAAGCTTTTCGCACCGAGGGTGACGCCTTGGTAGATCTTCACATGATTGCCGATCGCCGTTGTTTCGCCGACCACCACGCCAGTCGCGTGGTCGATGAAGAATCCGCGACCGATCTTCGCGCCCGGATGAATGTCGACGCCGGTCGTTGAATGCGTCCACTCGCTCATGACGCGCGGCACGATCGGTACGCCGAGCTTGTATAGCTCGTGCGCGATGCGGTGCGATGTGATCGCGAGCATGCCGGGGTAGGCGATCTGCACTTCGGCGTAGGTCAGCGCCGCTGGGTCGCCCTCGTATGCGGCCTTCACATCCTCGATCAGCAGCGCACGAACGCCGGGTAGACTCCGAGTGAACGTCTCCACTATGCGCGCCGTCTCCGCGCGCAGGGCGGATGGCGGCGGCGGCCCCTCGATACGCGCCGCCTCGCCGATCCACCGAAACGGCAGGGCCCGCCTTATTTCAGGTGTGAGATATTTCAATCCATCCGCGAGCCGGAGACGGAGGTAGCTGTCGAGCGTCTCCTTCCGGATTGCGGCAGCCGACATTCGGCCCGGGAACATCAGGTCGATGATCAGCTTCAGCGCTTTGACGATGTTCGCGGAGTTGGGATGCGAACGCACGATGCTGTCGGGCCGGTCGATGCTGCCGTCCGAATAGAGCGGAAGCAACGTCTTGACCGTGCCATCTTGGATGGTCTTGCCTTGAGAACGTTTTTTCATGGATAAATGGAGACCTGGAAACGTAGCATAGAATGCACACAAGCTTAAGTCGGGGTAGAACGATAGGCAAGTCAATCTTGCTCACGCGACGCGCTGCGACAAACGAGCGATCGACGGACCGGCGCGTGCAACGCACCCGCCGTGCGCTGCACGAGGCCTTGGTGTCAAGGACAGTCCAAATTTCCCCAGTTGTGTCAATTGAATTTTCCCCACCCGGTTCAAGAACTGGTTGCTTCTTCGGCGCGCACCAAGCCGGCTTTGAGCTTTTCCTTGAGCCGGTAGGAGTTGCCTCGGATGTTCAAGGTTACCGCGTGATGCAGTAAGCGATCGAGGATCGCAGTCGCGATCACCCTATCGCCGAACACCTCGCCCCAGGCGCCGAAGCTCTGGTTGCTGGTGAGAATCATAGGGCCGCGCTCGTAGCGCCGGCTGATCAACTGGAAGAACAGATTCGCTCCCATCCGCTCGATCGGCAGGTAGCCGATTTCGTCGATGATCAACAGCCGCGGCGTGGTGTAGAACTTCAGTTTCTCCTCCAGCCGTCCCTCGGCGTGCGCTTTGGTGAGCGCTGCGATCAGGTTGGCCGCAGTGCTGAAGAACACCCGGTAGCCGGCCTCGATCGCCTTCAACCCCAGGCCGACGCCCAAGTGAGTCTTGCCCACGCCGGGCGGGCCCAGCACGACCACGTTGTCGCCATGTTCGATGAAGTGGCAGCTCGCCAGAGTCTGAACCTGCTTCTTGTCGATCGAAGGCTGGTAGCCAAAGTCGAATGTCTCCAACGGCTTCACGAACGGGAAACGCGCCATGCTGGTGCGCATGGTTACGTTCTTGCTCGTCTTGGCGGCCACCTCCTCGGAGAGCACCTGATCGAGGAAATCCGCGTAGGCGAGTTCCTTCTCAGCCGCCAGCTGCAACAGAGCTTCGAGCCGCTCGCGGCTCTTGAACAGGCGCAGCTTCAGCAGGTGCTCGGACAGACGTTCCAGTTGGCCCGGGTTCATGCGGCCTCCAACATCTGCTCGTAGATCGCCAGATCGCGCTGCTCGACCACGGCGAATCGCTCGCCGGCATCGGACTCCTGGACATCGAGCATCACCCTGTCGGCGTGGCGCTGACGGGTGTTGCGCGCTATAGCGCCGGGCCCGTGCTCCGGATTGACGACGAGCCCATAGCGCCCCTCGCGCACCGCATGCTCGGCAACCACTGCCCCGCGGTGGCAAATTTGCCAATGGCCCCCGACCCGGAACACCTCGACCGTGGCCCCGATCAGGCGCCAAGGCACCGAATAGCGGTTGGTATCGATCGACACCAGCCAGTCGCTTGCCACCACGCGGCTCCTGGGCATGGCCGCGAGAAAGCCTGCCCGCTCAGCTAAGGGTGTCAGGGCGTTCGCCTCGCGCGCAAAGCGCTCGATCGGCACCTCGTGGGTGGTGCCGTGGATACGCCGATCGGCGATCTCGGCTTGCCAGACGGCGAGTTGCTCGTTGAAGTCCTCCAGGTCGCGAAACACGCGACCGGGCACGAAGTTGCGCTTGACGTACTTCACACCAGACTCGACTTTGCCCTTGGTCTGCGCCCGGTAGGGCCGACACACCCGGGGCTCGAACCCCCAGTGCTGGGCGAAGGCCGCAAAGGTCGGGTTCCAGCGCTTCTTGCCCTCGCGCTCGCCCTGGATGACGGTGCGCATACGGTCGTACAGGATCTCCCGGGTCACGCCACCGAAATGCTCGAAGGCATGCTCGTGCGCCGAGAACAGCGACTCCATGCGCTCGTGCTCTTAGCCCTCCGCCCAGGCGCGGCGTGAATACCCCAGCGTCAGCACGAAGATGTGCACCTTCACGATCTCGGCGCCCAATCGTACCCTGACTTCACCCCAGTCCGCTTGTGCCTGCTCGCCGGGCTCGGTCTCGAATCGGCACTGCGTGAGCAAGGTCGCCCCCGCATCGGTGCGAAGCGGGCGCACCGCGTCCCGCACCGTTCCGTAACCGCCATCAAACCCGCGCTGGGCACATAGCTCCTGATACAGGATCCGTGCCGAGTATCCGACCTGCGGCGCGCGCTCTTCGAGCCACCCCTGATGCAGGGCAAGCAAGCTCTCCCGCCTCGCCGGCCGTCGGTACGCCTGCCAGCGCACTTGGCGCACACAGCGGCGTACCGTTTTTCGGTCCAATCCGATCGCACGCGCAATCCCCGAGACCGTCATCCCCTCCGCCTTCAGGCGGTGTATCTGTTCCCAACGCTCTTGACCAACCACCGGCTCCTCCCCGCCCACCCCGGGCGTGGGCATGGTAGCCGCCGCGCCGATGTTGCTGCCCTGCAGGGCAGCAACATCGGCCACTTTCCCGTCGATTCCATCGTCCACTTTCCACCTCCATCGTCAGAGGGTGGGGAGATTTCAATTTTCCTAAGTGGGGATTTTCGGACTGACACTGACACATGGCCGAGGGTGTGAGAAATAGCTCGGTCAATCGCGTCATGGAAGTGGTTCGGGCGGTTCTGCGCAAAGCTGCCTATGAGTGGGAATGGCTCGATCGGGTCCCGCGTGTGCGAATGCTGCCGGAAGCAAAGCGGCGTATTCGCTGGATCACGCAGGACGAGGCCGGGCGGCTCATAGCGGCGTTGCCGGAACATCTGGCCGCGATGGTACGGTTCTCCCTGGAAACAGGCTTGCGGCGTGCAAACGTCACCGGCTTGGAGTGGTCCCAGGTTGATCTAGCCAGGCGGACGGCGTGGATACACCCGGATCAGGCCAAGGCGAGGAAAGCGATTGCTGTGCCGTTGAGTGCTGCCGCTGTCATCGTGATACGAGAGCAGATCGGCAAACACCTGACGCACGTGTTTAGCTACCGGGGGCATCGGGTAACGCAAGTCAATACGAAGGCTTGGCGGTCGGTGCTTGAGCGGGTCGGGATCAGTGAATTTCGCTGGCACGATTTGCGGCATACCTGGGCGAGCTGGCATGTGCAGGCAGGAACTCCGCTGCACGTACTGCAAGAGCTGGGCGGCTGGGAGTGCGTCGAGATGGTGCGGAAGTATGCGCACCTATCGAGCGAACACCTGGCGGTCTACGTGGATCGCCTATCCGGCTTAAAGGCAGTAGGTAATGGGGAAATAGCTACGATTCAGCTACGTTCGCCGCAAATGACAAGGGCCTAGGTTTCCCTAAGCCCTTGTTTGAATGGCGCGCCTGGCAGGATTCGAACCCACGACCCCTTGGTTCGTAGGGCGTTGTCCGTAGGTAAGTAATTGATTTAATTTAACCGAAGTAGACCGCACGTCGCCAACTTAGCCGGACTTGTCCGGACT
>Ga0334722_10002581_pt1 | contig 20297 bp, 21 predicted proteins | sample C3_bottom_MG_FD_207210 | JGI IMG/M metagenome (GOLD analysis project Ga0334722, IMG submission 207210) | Sediment microbial communities from Yellowstone Lake, YNP, Wyoming, USA - C3_bottom | ecosystem: Environmental > Aquatic > Freshwater > Lake > Sediment | place: USA: Wyoming | collected...
TCTCAACTTTGCCATCTTAGAGACGCCACAAATGGCTTTTGAGCGCAAGCTCAAAACGGAGGTTTAAAAGCATGAAACAACTTTCAAGCTCGAAAGGAAATAATATCAGGATACGACAGGAACCAAGTCCAGTGCAAAGATTTATAAGAAAAAGCAAGAAAAACAATTGTATGAACATCGAAGAAAAACTCGCACTCATCAAACGCAACACCCAAGAAATCATCACCGAAGACGAACTCAAAACACTCATCCAACAAAAGAAAAAACCTGTTGTTTATCTCGGAACTTCCATCACAGGATCACCCCACATCGGCTACTTTGTCTGGGTCACCAAAATGGCAGACTTCATCAACGCAGGATTCACCGTCAAAGTCCTCCTTGCAGACATCCACGGCGCCCTTGACAAAACACCCTGGGAACTCCTTGAAAAACGCTACGAATACTACTCAATCATCATCCCCGCATTCTTTGAAGCCATCGGCGCAGACACAACCCAACTTGCCATCGTCAAAGGATCCGACTTCCAACTCAAAAAAGACTACATGTTCGACCTGCTCAAAATGAGCACGTATGTCACCGTCCACGACGCAACCAAAGCAGCAAGCGAAGTCGTCAAAATGGGAGATAGCCCCAAACTCTCCGGCCTTCTCTACCCCCTCATGCAAAGCATCGATGAAGAATACCTTGGCGTTGATGTCCAATACGGCGGCATTGACCAACGCAAAATCCTTGTCTTTGCAAGAGAAAACATGCCCAAACTCGGCTACCGCTCACGCATTGAAATCATGACTCCCTTAATCCCCGGACTCACTGCCAGCGGAAAAATGAGCAGCTCAGAAAAAGGATCAAAAATCGACGTCCTTGATGATGAGAAGACCGTCAACGAAAAACTCAATTCCGCATACTGCGAAACAGGAAAAACCGAAAACAACGGCGTCCTTGCATTCCTCAAACACGTCATCATGGTCCACAAACACGACAAAAAAGAAAGCTTTTCGATTGAACGCCCAGAAAAATTCGGCGGAAACTTAACGTATTCAACCTACGAACACCTCGAAGCCGATTATGTCGCGGCAAAAATCCACCCCCTCGACTTAAAAAAAGCCGTCGCAAAAGAAATCAACAAACTCCTTGCACCCATTCGCGCCAAACTTTCCGGCAAAGACGCACTCATCAAGTCGGCGTATCCGGACCGATAATTCTTTTCGTTCCATTCGTAACCTTTAAATACTCTCCTCTTGACAATACGGCGAATGGCCAACGGGAAAGAAGGCATCAGCTTTGGGTATCAGACCAATATCGGGGGACTTGAAGAAGAAAACCGGTTCTTACGAGAAAGCGTTGCAAACCTTGAACGCGAACTTGAAAAATTCAAACGCAACCCATTAATCCTCTGTGAAGTACGCGAAATGATGGACGACAAAGCACTCATTCGCCTGCCGAATGGCAACGAATTCCTCGTTGATGTTATGAGCGGATGCGAAAAACTCGTCGCAGGAGACACTATTTTGGCCGAACAAAAAAACCTCACCGTCATCCGAAAAATCTCACAACTACGCAAATTCGACGCGGACAAATTCGTCATCATCGACAAACCCACCATCAGCTGGCAACACGTCGGCGGGCTCAAAGACCAAGAACGCGAAATCAAAGAAGTCATCGAACTGCCCCTCCTCAAACCCGAACTCTTCAAAAAAGTCGGCATTGAACCCCCAAAAGGCATCTTGCTTTACGGACCGCCCGGAACGGGAAAAACACTCCTTGCAAAAGCAGTCGCTGCAAGCACGAAAAGCACGTTCATTGAAGTTGTTGGAAGTGAGCTTGTCCAAAAATTCATCGGCGAAGGAGCAAAACTCGTCAAAGAAATCTTCCAAATCGCACGAGAACGCGCACCCAGCATCATTTTCATTGATGAAATCGACGCCATCGCAAGTGTTCGCATCGACGTAGGAACATCCGGCGAACGCGAAGTCCAACGCACCTTCATGCAACTCCTTGCAGAAATCGACGGATTCGAACCCCTTGACAACGTCAAAATCATCGGCTGCACAAACCGACGCGATATTTTAGACCCGGCAATCATCCGCCCCGGAAGACTTGATCGATTGATTCACGTCAACCTCCCCAACGAAGAAGCACGCCTGGAAATCTTCAAAATCCACACCCGCAACATGAGCCTCACCAAAGTCAACGTCGACCGCATCATCAAAGCAACCGACAACTTTAGCGGAGCCGAAATCAAAGCAGTCGCCACCGAAGCAGGATACTTTGCCATCAGAGAAAACAGAACCAAAATCACCGAAGAAGACTTCCTCAACGCCGTCGACAAAGTCAACGCAGAAGTAGAAGTCGAAGGACAAGATTATTTGAATATGTTTGGTTAAACTTTCGCATCCACACACACTCTATACCGTCTCACGCCCGGCTGACCTGCCTTGACAATTTTCAGAATCTTGCACGAACGCTTGCTTGCCTTGCATAACTCTTTAAGCCTTCTTGCAGGTTCGTTTAAATCCTCCTCTTGCGCAAAATCAAGAATGTGCAACACTGCACCCTTTTTTGCGAACTTTAAGAGCCTTGGAACAAACGCAACCCCAAAAGTTGGCATCGCAAGAACAATCCGATCAAACTTGCCCAACGGAAGAGCGAACACGTCCCCTAAATGTACCGTCACGCGCTTTTGAAACTTGTTTCGAACCACGTTTTTCTCAGCAAATTTGTGCGCAACCGGGTTTATTTCAATACCCACAACCTCTTTTGCCTTGCTATGCTTTGCAATAACAAGCGGATATACACCCACACCTGACCCTGCAACAAGCACGCGCTCATTTGCCTTCACTTGCGCTGCAATACGCAAACGCTCAGACGCAAGACGCGGTGAATAATAACACTTTGCCACGTCAAGCTCGAGAATCACGCCGCTTTCCTTTGCAACCGTCACAAAACGCTTCTCGCCCGCAATCACTTTGAGCTTTTGCCTACGAAACACACCCGAATGCTCACCCTGTTCAAGCGCAACCACCTTGATATTTGAAAGCAGCGACAACAACGTTTTACCAATCAACGACTGCCTTTTTTTCAACGCTATCGGCAATTCAATAATCGCAATATCCCCAATCACGTCAAAACTGCGCGGCAGAATCTCTTGCTCCTTTGCAGATAATTTCCCCTTCAATGCAGCTTTCAACATCAAAAATCACCCAACGAACGCTGATTTTTTGCAGGAGCTATCGCGTCAAGCACCTTCTCGACTCGCTCAGCACCAAAATCATGCTTTTCAACGAGAAATGAAAAAACCTGATTCCTATTGACCGGTTTCCATTGAATGTCAACCGTATCAGAAACCGGCAACTTCTCAAACACCTCAAACACCTCGCGCCAATCAACATCATCCGCAAGCTTATGCGTTTCAAACAACTCCTCGCGCGACTTCACCTGCTTCACCAGCGCCAAGCCCTTCTTTGGACCAATTCCCTTCACCCCTGCAGGAGCATAATCTGTACCCACTAAAACGGCAAGCGTGAGCAATTGCTCACGAGAAATCCCAAGCGCCTTCAGATTCTCCTCAAGATCCAAGAGCAACGGCTCAACGGTCTTAAACGCAAGTTTGCCCGGCACCTTTCTTCGCCCCTCCACCGACAAATTTTGCACCAGCCTTGGCGCGCCACACACCAAACTATCATAATCCTGAGACGCAACCGCCCAACCCAACCCCTTTTTTACCATATGCGCCGCCTGAGCCTCCCCTTCCGAAGGAGCTTGAACCACCGGAACTCCCAAACCCTCAAGGAGCAACCGCGCTTCTGCAATCATGTCCTTCGTCAACCGCGACGTCCTTGCGGCAAACATCTTCATCCCCTCAACATCCTTTGACTCAAGCGCAGCTTGATATTTTTCCTCAGCCTCTCGCTTCACCTCAGCACGCTTAGCCAGCTCCCGATGCTTTAACTTTGGAACCTCACCATCAAACACAAACGCCAGCTTGATGTTCTTTTGCATCAACGCCGTGACCCTTGAGAACAGCCCAATCAAATGACTCGTCACCACCCCATTATGATCCGTTAGCAGCGCGCCATCTCGTCCTCTGATCGTACTCAAAAACTGATACAACATATTATTGCCATCAACAATCAACGTTTTTCCTGAGAGGTCTTCTAACGCGATTGGTTTTCTGATAAGCAAATCCTTGAGATTAACGCCCATCTCACACCCGCCTCACTGCAATGCCTTTGAGCTGATCTAGCACCTCTTGCGCACCCTTGCTCAACTCACCATCGGTTAGAATCAACACCGGAAGCTTACGCATCTGCCCTTGCACGTACGCCGTACTAATATCCCCATCACTCACCCGCTTCTTACTTCTCGCCTTACAATAATACTCAAGCGGGCCAACCGGAGACGGAAGCTCAAGCAACAAATCAAACTCCACCTTCTTCTTAACAACAACAGACTCTTTGATTTTGATATTACTTTGCGCCAAAAAAACCGACAAACGATCCCAAAACACGCCATCAGCAATTGACTGCTTTTTCTCAACCGGAGCAAGCGTTTGCTGCTCCCCAACTGACTTTATTTCCTGCTTTACCGCCCCAGATATTTCCTGTTTTACTTCTTTTTTCACTTCTTCTTTCGCTTGCGCCTCGCGCTCAACGGTCTTCTGCTCACGCTTCACCTTTTTCTCGACAACTGGCGCGGCTTTTGGCGCCACTGGAACCACCTTTTGATCTCCTGCCAGCTCTTTTTGCTTCTCCACAACAGGTGGCTGTTCTCTTTGCACCTTTTGCTCTACCGCAGGTGTTTGAGGCACCTTCTCTTTTTGCACTGCATCAACAATTGCACGAATCACCTGTTCGGCATCACTATCACCTAGCTCAAACCACTTATAGAAACGCTCCTCCCTCCCATCAAACTGAACAACCAGTGGTTTTGCAAAATCCTTAATCTGCGCCAAAGAAACACGAATCAACGGATCCGCATCACTCTCACGAATCACCTTGAGCTCTTGCAACCTCGAAACCGTACGCCTATCCTTCTCATTAAGACTTTGCACGTAATTGAGCAACTGCGACTCGTTCCCCGGCGTATAATAAAGCGGAGAGCCACCCACGCGCAACGCAGACGTTTTAAGAATACCCCTATCACACATTTCACTTAGCATCGCACCCGCCATAATACTATTTGTTTTAAGCTCCTTTGCAACCCCACTTGGAAGAAGCGGCGAACTCTTTGCAAGCGCAAGAATCTGGTCACGATAATCCATACCGAATGAAAAGAAATACCGACATTATAAAAGTTTAGGGTTTTCTTGCCAAATTCCACATTAATTCAAAATAACTCCGATACGACTCTGCAGCTTCCTTACTTCTGATTAAGAATACGATCGGCTTTGGTGTAATGATCACCGTCGCAACATAGTCATCAAAGAGCTCTATCAATGCCGGAGTTTTCATCGCGGGCGGCAAATAACGCACCGCAGTACATGAAAGCTTTTCACGCATCCCTCCATGTGTCATCGCATCTGCATTGTATATCGCCCGTAAGTGGATCTTTCGTTTTGCCCTCTTTTTTTGCCACTCAAGATTATACGCTCCAAAACGCGCATTCACCTCTTTTGAAACCCCCAGAATACCGTACTTCGTCTTCGACGTTATCGTCTTTAACGCAAAATCACAAAACGTCTTATATCCTCCTTCTCCCTCAAAAATCTCTGCCTTTTGCGCGGGACCCCGTTCTTTCATGAACACATCAAAATAGTCCACCACCTCACGCATCTCTTGTTTCACCCGGGCAAGGTCACTTTGCGCTTTTTCAACGAGATCAAGCAATCTGAACGGTGATGTCGGGCTAAAATATTTCCTGCCTGATGAAATAATATACGTTGCCAAACCCCGCTCAATAAGCTTGCCTAAAATCTCATAAATTTTTCCCGAACTAATCCCTGCCTCTTTCACAATCGGGCCTGATGTCGACGATCCCAACGTCACAAGCGCCACGTATACTGCAATCTCAGAATCTGTCAACCCCACTTGCCTTAGCAGCCCTTCGAACATGTCCCTTGCGCAGATTCTCCTGCATTTAAGCCTTTCTTTATTACTCCATACTAAGAGGGAGGTAATATTCAAATACCCTTTGCTCGTCTTTTTTCAGTAGTAGAACCGGAGGGAAACAATGAAAATCACACTCGCAATCCTGTTGTTTTGCATGATTACTGCATGCACTATGCCTGAACAATCCCTGCAAAAAACGATCACTATTGGAGCAATCCTCCCACTCACCGGAGATGGAGCGTCTTGGGGCGCACAAGCACGCTACGGAATCGAAGAAGCAATCACCGATATCAACCGCAACGGCGCAATCAACGGAACTGCCCTCGCAGTGATATTCGAAGACGGAACATGCGACCCAACCCAAGCAACAACCGCGGCACAAAAACTCATCGCATCTGAGCACGTCCCTGCAATCATCGGAGAAGTCTGCTCCGGAGCAACACTTGCGATTGCACACGTCACCGAACCACAACACGTCATCTTGATGAACCCTTGCTCCGGATCCTCATCGATAAGCACGGCAGGAGACTTCGTCTTTCGCACCTGGATCCCAAACAACTACCAAGCACGCGCCCTTGGGCGATACGCCACGCAGCACGTTACGCGCATTGCGCTTCTTCAAATAGACAACGACTACGGAAAAACCCTTGCGAACAGCTTCAAAGAAAACTTCGCAGGAGAAATCCTCATGCACGAAACATATACTGATACCGACCACGATTTTCGAACCCAACTTGTCAAAATAAAAGCCACACACCCTGATGCACTCATCCTTATCAGCTATGCAGCAGACGCAGCTTTAGCAATCAAACAAATCCACGAACTTGGAATAGACAGTCCCATTCTGATGACCAACGGCGCAAACAGCCCTGACTTTTTCCAATCCCTTGGGCCGCTTTCTGATGGCATCATCATGACCGAAATCAACGACCAAACAAACCCTGAATTCGTCAAACACTATGAAAATAAAACCGGGAATCGCTGGACCATCGGACAATGCGCCGCAGCCGCATACGATTCCACACAACTTGTTTTCGCAGCACTCCAAACTGCAAGAACAAACCCGAACGATATGCAGCACTATCTTGCTGCCATTCACGACTTCCCGGGCGTTAGCACCAACATCACCTTTGACAAAAACGGAGACCTGCAAGGCGAATATGGACTCTACGCGGTCAAAAACCAAACACTTGAAAAGATATAGTGTTTACGGCCGCAGCCATCTTGCTTCCCAATAACTCACATCACCCTCATCGTCAACCACGCCTATTAAGAGCCGCTTTTTCGTACTGTGCGCAACACGATTCTTTGCCGCGAAATCCTGCCAGGTCAAACGCTCGCTCTCGCGCACGGGATACACAATCCACTTCGCATGCGCTTCACCGGGCTTCACACCGCGCTCATAAATACGAAAATCAGCGCCAAACTTCAGCGCAGTCTTGATAATATACCCACGATTCCTAAAATCCTTAAACACTGCATACCGCGTCCAAAAATCATGCTCCACACGCGACGCTGCAAGCGTTAACTTCTCAAACGAAACTTCCTTTTTGCGCGCGTCCTGCACGGCTACGCGCTTTTTTTCCACCAAATAACACGCCTCAAGCAAGGAAAGCTGCACGCGCCCATCACCCAGCAACGAACCATACCTATTCTTCTCACACAACTCCTTTGCGAGCGCGCTATTTTCCGTCGTCACCGCGCCTTTACTCAGCAATGCATTTATCACATCCATAGGACAACTATTCGGCTCACGATTTAAAAAGGTTTGGAAAAGAAAAGAAACTGAAAAACAAAAAAATCAATCTCGATCAATCTGAAACGTAAACCACAAAGGACTGCTCGGAGGAACGACTCATCCCATCAAGCACCATGATACGCACGTTTGCCTGACCATCCTGACCTCGCTGCGGAGTCCAGGTGACCACGCCACTATCCTTGTCAATTAACATTCCTGCAGGCGCCTTTTGCAACGAAAACTGCAACGGAGGAACATCCGCGCGCACCATCGCATCATAGGTGTAAAATTCTCCCACTTTCGCATCAACATTAGGCCCAGAAACAAACACCGGCTTAATCGTATCCGAACCACGCACTGCCTGCCCGGTCGAACCACTCAATGCCAAAAAACCAAGACCGCCAAGCGCTGCCAAAAACACCAACGCGAGCACCAACACTGCATGATTATTCTCATCCATGTGAACACCTCATTATACCTCTCTTAAGAGAAAGACACTATAAAATGATACTGACTGTATAGTACGACCTTGCGCACAAACCTTTAAATACGCCCCTCGTGAAAAACAACCCATGCAACTCACCTTTTTAGGCACATCCTGCATGATGCCCACCAAAGATCGAAACCCCAGCGCGATGTACTTTGAATACAAAGGAGAGGGCCTCCTCTTTGACTGCGCCGAAGGAACACAACGACAAATGCGTATTTGCGGCATCTCCCTTGGCAAAGTCCACAAGATTTTAGTCAGCCACTGGCACGGAGACCACATCCTGGGCCTCCCTGGGCTTTTGCTTACTATTGCATCACTTGAACTGAATAGAAGCGTCGACATCTATGGCCCCCGCGGCAGCAAAAAATCGTTCCAACAATTATTCGGCGGCATCGAGTTCGAAACCAAATTTAACATTAAGATACACGAAGTCCACGAAGGAATATTTTTTGAAAACGAAGATTATCAATTAGAAAGCATGCCCATGAAACACCCCGTCCCTTGCGTTGGATTCGCATTCAACGAAAAAAACAGACGACGCATTAATGTTGAACACGTGAAGAAACTCGGCATCCCCGAAGGACCACTCCTTGGCAAACTCCAACGCGGAGAAACCGTCGAATGGAAAGGCAAAAAAATAACCGCGGATGATGCAACACGCACAATCCCTGGCAAAAAACTCGTGTTTATTACCGATACACTGCCCAATAAGAACTGTTCCGTGCTTGCTGCCAATGCAGACATCCTTGTGATCGACAGCACCTATACAAGCAAATTACAAGACAAAGCAGAAGAACACGGACATTTAACCGCACTCCAAGCCGCGCAAATCGCGTCACAAGCAAGCGTCAAGAAATTAGTACTCACCCACTTTAGCGCACGCTACAAAAACACCATCGAACTCGAAGAAGACGCGCGCACTGCATTTGACAACGTTGTAAGTGCGCATGATTTTATGCGAATTACGATGTGAAACGTCTTAGAAGGTAGAGTCAAGCCTATGGTCTGCAAAGGGTAAACCTTGGATAAATTTGAAGGGTTGTGAGAATGTGCTTAACTGGATTATTATCCGGATGAACAACTGTTCAGTTCCTAGAGTAGTTTGCAGAGACTGCAAGGGCGGGTTTAACCATTGGAATTGGTTGCCCCCGGAATATTCGCACTGCAACAGCTATTTGTTGGAATAAACTTGCACGTTCGGATGTATTTACGGTGACCTGCACAGATAGATCTTGTCTTACCCGGCAGTATCCCATTTTAATGAGAGAACTTAGGGCGTTGACCTTTTCAGCTAATTCTCTCAGTTGATCTGCATTTTGTGACACCGCACTTAAAAAGGCCCTATCGTTTTGTACTGTTTTGAGGTTCTGCAATTTTTCAACATCTTCCTTAAGATGCTTCATAGCGTCACTCTCTTTTTTTATCTCTTCTAGCTTTTCGCTGCTTTTTGCCACTTGTGCAATAAGCTCGTTAATTCGCCGGTCAAATTTGTCTAATTTCTCAAGACCATTTTGTAGCAACCCTACTTTCTTTTCAAAATCTCCTTGTGCTTGCTGTTTAAATGCGGGGTCAACTCGTGCTTTTCGGGCTTCATCTACAACTCCCTTTGTTGCTTCTCTGAGTTGAGCAACCATTTTTTCATGGAACAATTGCATTTCTTTTTTCGTTTTTTCAAAGTCATTCTGCATAGCAATGAGGTTGCCTGCAGCAACGGCTTCTTCGCTGGCTCGTGAGGCGTGTGCCTTTAGCTCTTGGTCAATGACTCCTAAGACTTGTCGTTCTTCTGGCGGTGCTTGAACGGCTGCTGCTTCAAGTTGTGGAGATAATCTGTTCAGCAAATCAGCTGCTCTCTCTTCAATCAGGGGTAGTTGTTGTAACGGAATCTCAACGCCGTCCCTTCCGTGAAAGCGATCATGGAACTTATTCAGTAAACCAACTCCTGGCAATTGTTGGTCTTTCTGTTGTATGAATTGCCTTAATTTAGAAACTGCATTTTGAAATTGTTGAGCTACAGGTGGTGCAACTGGGATTGCGCTAGGGACTTTTTTGAAGTTTTCCTGAACTTGTCTTAATCGCGCCACATTCGCTGCAATTGGTCGTGCTGGTATCGGCTTTGGTGAAGGTATTGCAAAAACTCCGGCTCTAACTTGCTGTACTTTCGCTGCCTGTGCGGCAACTTTAGCGCCAGCACCAGGCAATACGATTGGCTTTGGAGAGGGCATTGCAAAAACCTGAGCACGAACTGCGTTCAATCGTGCCGCTTGGGCTTGTATCTTAGCTCCACCACCAGGGATGACTGCTGGTTTTGGTGATGCGAATGCACCTGGTGCTTGCCGGATCGCTGCAGCTGGCGCAGCTCGTGGAGGAGCAGCTCTTGCGACAGGCGCTGCCCTTGCTGGCGCGGCTCCTTTTGCTGCCATTTTAAGTAAACTCCTTTGCCAGTTTTTGGACTTGTTGCGCGGTTTTGATAAGTTCTTTACTCGCTTTGTTTACACCCTTACAGTGAAGTGCAGAGAAATGTACTGCTGCTTTATTATATTCAGTAGTCAATGCTGCTAATTTTCTGACCTGCACTTCAAGCCCTTTATCGATACCGTCCATTAATTGTTTTAATTGTTGAACACTCCTCGCAGAATTCGTTTTTCGCATATTTACTATTTTACTGATTTGATTTAAAATGATTTATAATCATTGGGGGGGGGTGAAAAACGCGGTATGCTTATGAAACGATGGAAGATGTCACCTTCTTCGCCCGTTCAAACCAATCCTTATTCAACTGCCCGAACAACTCTTTACTTCTTCGCAGCTAGTTTAATATCGCCTGCCTTGATTGTTTTACGGCCGGCGTGCACGGCAAACTTCACCGCGTCAGTTGCGATCTTCTTCCCATACTCTTCAAGAACTTCTTTGAGCGCGGCTTTTGCATCATCCGAGACACGCTCGGCACCTGCTTGCTTCATGACCTGCTCCATTGCTGCTAACGGAATTAAACGTTTTGAACTTGGCATAGCTACCACCCACTGGACAGGAACGGCCGATAGTATTTAAAGATTTGCCTCCTTAACGCATGAAAAGAACAGGATTGATAAAAAGAAGCACGAAACAAGGAGCTTGGCCTCAACCAAGGTGAAAATGGGCAACCCAAAAGGAGCAAACGCAGAACGAGAACTCATCCACCTCTTCTGGAAAACCGGAAACTGGACCGCATGCCGAGTCGCAGGCTCAGGAAGCATGAAATACCCCTCGCCAGACTTAATTGCAAACAAAGAAGGCATCAACCTCGCCATCGAATGCAAAGCAACCAAAGAACACAACCAATACCTCGAAAAACGAGAAGTTGACGAACTTATCACCTACGCACGCAAAGCAGGAGCCCGCCCCTTAATCGCCGTACGCTTCAACAACAAACCCTGGCGCTTTCTTAACCCCGACGACCTTGACCTCAAAACCGCAAGCGTCGGCATCAACTGCGAACTCGCCGAACTACGCGGACTACTCTTTGAAGAACTCATCGGACGCTACTAACTCCTAGCACTACGGGCACGAAAAGTTTATAAGAGCACGCCTACGCAAAACGCACCAGATGAGAATCACGAGCAACATCGTCAACGAAGTCGTTTCTGAAGTCGCAGGCCAAGACGTTTTGCCCCTTGTCAAGGTCCTACGCAACAAAAGCAACGTCTCAGAATTCAAACTTGCGACCAGCCTCAAAAAAGAAATCAACCTCACCCGCAACATGCTCTATCGCCTCTACGACAACAACCTCGTCTCATTCATCCGCAAAAAAGACAAGAAAAAAGGATGGTACATCTACTACTGGACATTCAACCAAAAACGCGTCAAAGACCTTGTCAAAGACATCAAAAAACGAAAATACGAACGCCTCCTTGAACGCCTTGCCCGCGAAAAAAACATCACGTTCTACAGCTGCCCAAGCAAATGCATCCGATTAGACTTCGAACAAAGCCACGACTTCAGCTTCAAATGCCCCGAATGCGGAACACTCCTGAACCAAGAAGACAACCGCCAAAAAATCAAAGACCTCGAAAAAGAAACCGAAACCCTAAGCAAAGAACTCAAAGCCTTAGCAAAGGCAAAACTCTAGATACTTCCTCTTTCAAAAACTCCGACGGAAACACTCCCACTTCTGACACCACCTTTGCAAGCGGCACAAACTCCAAATGCGCAACATCCCTTGAACTCAACTGCGCAACACTTGCAACCGCAATCGCAGGATACTTCCCAATCAATTCTGACTCATCCGCACTCACGAGCACACCACCATCCACCAACAACTCAGGCTCGCACAAAAAAACATCCGCACCCGCAGCAGACCCCTCAATTAGAACACCCGCATCCGCAAACTGCTGCACTGCCTCCCTTGACGCACCAAGCGCAATCACGCGCGCACGTTTTTCTTTTGCAACCTGTGGAAGCAAACGCGCAAGAATCACCTTTGGGTGGAGCACTGCTACAATCCCTCCCCGCGGAATTACCTGACTTAGATAAAACCGCAAGGCATACTCAGATTTTTTCGGAACTAAAAGATCACTCATCGCTTTCGCATCTTACGCTCAATCGATAGTTCTTCGTGCAAAATCTTATGCGCGACATTATCAATATGCCCTTCAATGCGGGCGACACGACGCTCCATCAACACCAAAACACGCATGCAGTACACGATCCCAAACAAAACTCCCACAATTACTGCAAGAACAATACGAATCAACAAATCATCAGCCATAACCTTCACCTCTTTACTATCACTGACTTATAACAATAAAAGAGAAGAACAGAGTATAAAAAGGTTGTGCCTAGTTCTTATCCCAAGCGAGCTTGAACATGTTTTCAAAGCCACGGGCGAAATTCTCTGCACTCACCCAAACACCGAAATCATAATTCGGATGGGTTTGCGCATCGTCAAGAACCATGAACACCACTTGCTTACCGTCAACCACACAGAACCTTGCAGGAAGAACATCTGCTTGCTTAACCTGAACAGATGATGCAAGCAGCTTTGCCACATTTTGCGACTTTGGTGCAATCAACTTGATTTGCACGCCGCGCTCCTTTGCCTTTTGGAACGCGCCCTTGAACTCTTCCGCTTTACGCACAACGCCAAGCTCTGTCGTCATAATCAAGACGGACTTTTGCGCATTCTTAATCGCTGAAGAAAGATGATTGTACAAGTTGCTTCGGCCGCGAATCACGCCCGTCAAGTCAACCGGTTCGACCATCTTGATACCTTGCGTGTACAGGCCATTCAATTCACCTAAGACTTCTGTCTTTTTGAGCCCTTCAATCAAGGTCGCCTGACGATCTGCATCTTCCTTAATTGATTTCTTGACACGCTCGATCACTTCTGCAGGAGGAACTGCAATGTACTTAATCGGCTTGCCAAGTTTCATAATCACAAAACCTTTTCTTTCAAGGCTTTCAAGAACATCATAACTTCGACTGCGAGGAACATTTGCAATATCAGAAAGTTCCCCTGCTGTTGCGACACCGCGCGAGAGGAGCGCAGTCCAGAGGTTTGCTTCGTAACTGTTCAATCCGAAATCCTTAAGCCTGTTTAAAAATTCCTTCTGGACTATCATAGTTCCTCCTCGATAAACATCAGTACTGATGATTTGCTACTCCCTAGTAGATATTACGCATATATAAATGTTTCTCTTTCACTACTCTCTTAAGGCAACACGGATTATATGCACGATCCTGTGTGACCCCTTGATTTCGCCTGGAACGAGTTATATGAAAATGTTTGGTTCTGTGAAAGCTTTGTTTCATGTGCAGTAAAAATGACTTATTATCTATATACAAAATAATGTGTTTTGTTTGTTGTTGTGTTTTCATTTTTTTATTATTATTTATTATATAGAAAGTAAATATATAATAATATAATGATAACTTAATCTAAAAATAAATATGATAATAACTTATCTAAAAACTTATACCCGATCAAAAAACCAAAAAACAAGCAACAATCCAATAACAACGAATAAAAACAGACCAAAACACACAGACCATCTGGTCATAACTCACACAACCACTCACTTAACATCGGCACTCAAGCGAACACGTAGACAACACAACAAACCAGCATTTATTCGTTCTTATTTTTTTCATACAAGACCTCTTTTCTTTTCTCCACCGGTTCCAAAGGAAATAAGGGGGTGAGGGGTGGCAAAAAGCTTATAAGTAAAACGCGCACACAATTCCACATGAAAGAAAAGGGGCTGGTGAACTTCTTTGAAAACTATCTTGAAAAGAAACCACTATTCAAAGACAAAAACATCCTCCAATCCAACCACACTCCAGGACACATCGTTCATCGTGACGAACAAATCGCACAAATTGCCAACATCCTTGCACCCGTCCTACGCTCTGAAAAACCCTCAAATGTCTTCATCTACGGAAAAACAGGAACCGGCAAAACACTCACCGTACGCTACACCACCTCACAACTCCAAACCGTCGCAGCCCAGAAAAAAATCCCGATCAAAGTAATCTATCTTAACTGCAAACTCAAAAAACTCGCAGACACCGAATACCGCCTCATCGCACAACTCCTTCGCGAATACGGCAGAGAAATCCCAACAACAGGCCTTCCCACCGATGAAGTCTATCATTACTTCTTCACCACCCTTGAAAAAGAAAAACACAACCTTCTCCTCATCCTTGATGAAGTCGACCAACTCATCGGCAAAGCAGGAGACGAACTCCTCTACAACCTCACACGCATCAACGGCGAACTCAAAAACGCCCAAATCACCCTTATAGGAATATCCAACGACCTTGTTTTTACCGATACATTAGACCCGCGCGTCAAAAGCAGCCTCTCAGAAGAAGAACTCGTCTTTCCCCCCTACAACGCCCTGCAAATCCAAGACATCCTCACCGAACGAGCCAAACTCGCATTCGCAACCGACACCCTCCAAGAAGGACTCATCGAAAAATGCGCGGCATTCGCCGCACGCGAACACGGCGACGCCCGCAGAGCACTCGAACTTTTACGCGTCGCAGGAGAACTCGCCGAACGCGACGGAGAACAAAAAATCCTCATCGGACACCTTGATCGCGCAGAAGAAAAAATCGAACGTGACCGCATCCTTGACATCGTCGCAACCCAACCCAAACAATTCCAAGTCACCCTCCTTGCAATCATCGACTCCTGCGCCCAAAAAAAAGGCGTCTTCACCGGCGAAATCTACACCCTCTACGAACGCTACTGCGACCATGTCAGCTTACGTCCACTCACACAGCGGCGCATCAGCGACGTCATCGCAGAACTCGACATGCTTGGCATCATCAACGCCAAAGTCATAAGCAAAGGACGCTACGGAAGAACCCGCGAAATCACCTTAAGCGTCCAAGACGCGATCATCCAAAAAATGAAAACCATCCTCCACGAAGAACTGGGAGTCTAAATGGAACAACTCCTCAAAAAAAAAGAAATCGTCAGCATCTTTTTGAAAAACAACATCTTAGTAAGTAGAGAACTCCTCGAACGCCTCAGCCAACCCAACCTCGTAGAACAATGGCATTCATTACTCCTCACCGGCACCAAACCCCATGACCTCTTGAAACCTGCAACGGCCACTGCACCTGTTCGTGTCCTCTTTGACTACGTAGACCCCCCAAACAAACGCACCATCCAAGACTTCATCAACTACTTCAACGCGCGCTACCGCCAAATCCACAAAATCTTAAGTTCACGCCAAGACCTGCAAAACCTCACCAGCATCGGCAGAATCAAAATGAAAAAAGAACGAGAAAAAGCAAGCATCATCGGCATCATCGCAGACAAAGGAATCACCAAAAATGAACACATCATGCTCACCTTGGAAGACCCCACAGGCAGAATCAAAGCACTCATCAAAAAAGACAACAAACCCCTCTTTGAACAAGCACGCGACCTCGTCTTTGATGAAGTCATCGGCATCAGCGGCACCTGCGGAGACGACATCATCTTCTCAGATGCAATCGTCATCCCTGACATTCCCCTTGCGCCCCCAAAAGTCACCCCTGACGAAGTGTACGCTGCCGTTCTCTCGTGCGTCCATGTCGGGAGCTCACGATTCGAACACGAAAAGTTCAACAACTTCCTGCAATGGAGCAAAGGAGAATTCGGAACACCACAAGAACGCGAAATCGCGCGCAAACTCAAATACATCTTCGTCTGCGGAGACCTCGTTGACGGCATCGGCATCTATCCCGGACACGAAAAAGAACTCGCGATCAAAGATATCCGAGAACAATACCGTGAATTCGCCCGCTTGATCAGCCAAATTCCAAAACACATCACCCTCTTTCTTGCACCCGGCAACCACGACGTCGGAAGAATCTCCGAACCCCAACCCAAACTCCTCAAAGAATACGCCGCGCCGCTCTACGAAATTCCCAACGCACTCTTTGTTTGCAATCCCTGCGCCATTAACGTCCACGCAAGCGAAACATTCCCCGGCATAGACTTTTTAATGTACCACGGCTTTAGCTTCGACGACTACAGCGAATGCGTTCCCAGCATCAAACACAGCGGCGCACACATTTCCGACCGCGCCGCACTCGTCATGAAATACCTTTTGCAAAAAAGACACCTTGCACCCCAACATACATCCACACTCTACATCCCCGACCCAAGGTCTGACCCCCTTGTCATCGAAAAAGTGCCTGACATCTTCGTTGCAGGACACATCCACAAAGCAGGAACAACCACACACCGCGGAACAACCATCATCGCCGGCAGCTGCTTCCAAGCACGCACTGAGTTCCAAGAAAAAGTCGGACACGACCCCGAACCGGGAGTCGTACCCGTCGTTGGCCTACACAACCGCAACGTCACCATGCTGAGGTTCTAGCACTTATGGCCTTCCCTCCCTGCAGCCCTGCAATGCAAAAATACTTCGAATCGCTCAAAAAAGAAGTCACCGCCCTACACGCTCTTGCAAACCAAGCACGCGCACAAGGATTCGATCCTGACACGAAATGCGAAGTCTCTCTCGCAGAAAACATGGCGGAGCGCGTCGTTGGACTCATCTCCGTCATCGCACCACAAATCGTCGGATCCGGAGTTGTCGAACGCATCCAAGAACTTGAAAAACAATACGGCTCGCTCGACTGGCGCGTCGCCCTTAAAATCGCCGAAGAAGTCGCCCTTGAAAAATTCTGCACATTCAAAGACAAAAAAGAAGCCATGGAAGTTGGCATCCGTACAGGATTTGCCTACGTCACCGTGGGAGTTGTGAGCTCACCCCTTGACGGCATCATCAACATCGAAATCAAAAAAAGACTCGACGGACGCGGCGAATACATCTGCATGAACTTCGCAGGGCCCATTCGCAACGCCGGAGGAACCGCAGCCGCGGTCGCCGTCATCATCACCGACTACGTACGCAAATGCAGCGGATTTGACGTCTACGACTGCGCCCCTGACGAAATCAAACGCGCACGAACCGAACTTGCAGACTACCACGAACGCGTCACCAACCTGCAATACTTCCCATCTGAAGCAGAACTCGAATTCCTCATGAACCACCTCCCTGTCGAAATCTCCGGAGACCCAAGCGAAAAAATCGAAGTCTCCAACTACAAAGACCTCCCAAGAATTCCCACCAACAACATCCGCTCGGGCTACTGCCTTGTCCTATCCTCTTGCATCCCCCTCAAAGCACCCAAACTCTGGAAACAACTCTCTGCGTGGGGCAAAGACTTTGGCCTGCTTGAAAGCTGGGGATTCATGGACGAATTTTTACACATCCAAAAAAAAGCAAAAGCAGGAAAATCACCCGAAACAAAAAGCGACGCAAAAATCAGCCCCGACTACACCTATATCACCGACCTTGTCGCAGGCAGACCCGTCCTTGGCTATCCCCTACGCGCCGGCGGCTTTCGACTCAGATACGGCAGATCGCGCATCAGCGGCTTTAGCTCCCAAAGCATCCACCCCGCAACCATGTACATCCTCAACCAATACATCGCAACCGGAACCCAACTCAAAACCGAACGCCCCGGAAAAGCCTCCAGCATGAGCACGTGCGACCTCGTTGACGGACCAATTGTTCGCCTCACTGATGGAAGCGTCCTACAAATCCAAACCCTCGACGAAGCCAAACGCATCAAAAAAGACATCAAAGAAATACTCTTCCTCGGAGACACCCTCATCGCCTACGGAGACTTCTTCAACCGCGCACACCCCTTAATCCCCGCAGGATACTGCCCTGAATGGTGGATCCAAGAAGTCGAACGAAAAGTAAACCCGCCTGCACCCGCGCCTCCTGCCACGCCACCTGTAGCACCTGCACCCTTGCCTGCTCCAACGCCGCCTGTTCCTGCACCCAGCCCTCCTGCGCTTACTCCCCTTGACCCGGGAATTTCCCCCGCACGCTGGAAAGAGCTCAAAGAAAACCCACTCACCCAAACACCCACTGCAGACGAAGCAATCACCATCGCCCTTGCAACCAAAACACCCCTGCACCCGGCATACACCAATTACTGGAACCTCATCACACTTGAACAATTCTCCCAACTCCTTGACTGGTTTGACCACGCAAAGGTCCACACGAGCGAAAAAGGAATTGAAAAAATCGTCATTCCCAAACACGAAGCAAAACGATCCCTTGAACTCATCGGCACACCCCACACGTTTGTCAACAACGAATTTATCGTCTTCGACAAAGAACACGCACGCATCATCTGCACACTCTTTGGCATGCTTGACCACAAACCAAGCGAACACAAACAACACCTCCTGCCAGGAAAATCAATCGTTGAACTCATCAACACCTTTTCTCCCATCACACTTCGTGACAAATCCGGAACATTCATCGGAACCCGCATGGGCAGACCCGAAAAAGCAAAACAACGCGAACTCACCGGATCCCCACACGTTCTCTTCCCCGTCGGAAACGAAGGAGGACGACTACGCAGCTTCCAAAGCGCACTCAAAGAAGGCAAAGTCACTGCAAACTTTGCAACATTTTATTGCGACACGTGCAAAAAACAAACCATCCTCCCCCGCTGCGAAGTTTGCGGAAACCGCACCCAACAAAAATACACCTGCAACACTTGCGGACCCCAAGACACCAAAACCTGCCCCAAACACGAAGAAAACGAAGCAAGCACGCGCAAAAGCATCCCCATCAAACACTACTTCGACGCCGTCTTAAAACAAACCGGCGTCACCCACTACCCTGAACTCATCAAAGGAGTACGCGGAACCAGCAGCGGTGAACACATCCCCGAACACCTCGCCAAAGCAATCTTTCGCGCGCGCAACAACATCCACGTCTACAAAGACGGCACCACCCGCTACGACATGACCCAACTCGCCCTCACGCATTTCAAACCCATTGAAATCGGAACCCCAATCGAACGACTCAAACACCTTGGCTATACTCACGACATCAAAGGAAACGAACTCACCCACGAAACCCAAATCTGCGAACTCAAACCTCAGGATGTTATTCTCCCCAACTGCGACCAATCACCCGAACTTGGCGCAGACAAAGTGTTGCTATCAATCGCGCGCTTTTGCGACGAACTCCTTGTCAACCTCTACAAACTCCCACCCTACTACAACTGCAAAACCGCCCAAGACCTCGTCGGACACTTAACCATAGCACTTGCTCCCCACACCAGCGCAGGCATGATCGCGCGCATCATCGGATTTACCCAAACCCAAGGACTCTTTGCCCATCCCTTATTACATGCGAGCACCCGGCGCGACTGCGACGGAGACGAAGCATGCGTACTCCTCATGCTTGATGCGTTCTTGAACTTCAGCAAAAAATACCTGCCAGATAGCCGAGGATCAACCATGGACACGCCACTCGTCTTAACCAGTATCTTAACTCCTGCAGAAGTCGACGACATGGCATTTGACGTCGACGTCGCATGGAAATACCCCCTTGAACTCTACGAAGCCGCACTTGCCTACAAAGCCCCCTGGGACGTCAAAATCCCAACCATCAAATCCCGCCTTGGAAAACCCGAACAATTCGAAGGCATGGGATTCACCCACGAT
>Ga0334722_10002582_pt1 | contig 20296 bp, 20 predicted proteins | sample C3_bottom_MG_FD_207210 | JGI IMG/M metagenome (GOLD analysis project Ga0334722, IMG submission 207210) | Sediment microbial communities from Yellowstone Lake, YNP, Wyoming, USA - C3_bottom | ecosystem: Environmental > Aquatic > Freshwater > Lake > Sediment | place: USA: Wyoming | collected...
AGGTTCTCCTTTGCCTATTGCCCTTCCATCTACTTCTCTTATGGGTGTAATCTCTGCAGCAGTCCCGGTGAAGAAGGCCTCATCAGATATATAGAGTTCATCCCTTGTGAACCTCTCTTCCACAACCTCAAGACCTTCATTCCTCGCTATCTCGATAACACTCTCTCTCGTTATGCCCTCAAGGATAGAAGTGAGGGGGGTTGTCTTGATGAGTCCTTTCCTCACGATAAAGATATTCTCGCCACTACCCTCTGATACATAACCGTCTGTATCGAGAAGGAGGGCCTCATCATAGCCGCAGGCTATGGCCTCTCTCTTTGCGAGTTGAGATGTTACATAATAGCCGCAGACCTTTCCCCTCGCCATATTCGAATTTACATGACTCCTGATAAAGGATGATACCTTAATCCTTATCCCTTTTGTTATTCCTTCCTCTCCAAGGTATTTGCCCCAGGGCCATACAGCTATTGCAACCCTGATGGGGTTATCCTTTGAGAGTAAACCCATTGCACCATAGCCGATATAAACAAGGGGTCTTATGTAACACTCCTTTATATTATTTACTGCAACGGTCTTGATTATCGCATCCTCTATCTCTTTCTCTTCATAAGGGATCTTCATCATAAATATATGGGCTGATTTGAAGAGCCTCTCAACATGTTCCCTGAGCCTGAATATGGCAGGCCCTGTTGATGTCTCATAGCACCGTATACCCTCAAATACACCAAGACCATAATGGAGGGTATGGGTAAGGATGTGAACATTAGCCCTATCCCAGTCAACAAACTCCCCGTCCATCCATATCTTTTCTGTCTTCTGGATCATAGCTATATTTTATAGCACAGATAGGATTATGATTGTCAAGCTTTCTTAATAGAGCAGCAGAGCATTAGTTCTAAGCTGATGGGGGAAGGGAGATTAATGAGAAGTCTTCAATTATTTTATCAGCTAAATAAAAACAATGATATCGCGCATACTGACAAACACCTTTTCTCATAAGGTTGATGTTGAATTTCTTTATTGCATTTTGTATATGCTCATTGTTTAAGATTTCCGATGCAGTTTCATATGACTCAACTATTAAATTGCATTGATCTTCCCCACCAGGCTTATATCTGTGATTAGATACTTCGCAAAGACCTTTAAGCATTTTGAAAAGAGAAGCAGAGATTTCTGACTTCATAAGGTGAAATGAAAAGAACGACTTTTTATTATTCTCAAATACAGTTAAGACTTCTTGCCAGAAAAGATTCATTCGGCAAAATGTTTTATATGTGGCCGATGGCAAGCAAGAAATTGACCAATAAATAAATTCTGTCTTGATAGGAAACGGGATAGTTTTGCTTACATACAATCTCAAAAATGCTATCACTTTATCTGAATAAGGTTCTCGGAGGAACTTATGAAATTTCATCTTGTACTTTTCTCTTAATTCATTATCAGTGATCCTCTCGCCAGAAAAATCATTAAAGTTTAAATTCGTAAGCCAAAGATTTTGATCCCTTTCGGGGATTACATCATAGAAGTCAGTTTTCTTATAAGTAAAACTTGATAATAAAATATTTCTAAGTTTCACCTTATTTTTTTCAAGTAATTTTATGGTTTTCTCTTCAGCAATATCTAATTCGTCAGAGGGCACTTCCTTGAAATTTATTGCAATGATGTCGCTGAAATTATTTGAGTGTTGCCTGAAACGACGCGATATTTCCTTAGATTTACCCACATATTTTGTTTCATCGGAAAAATGTAAAATATAAATACCTGTCTTTGATGATCCCGGTAGAAAATCCTTTATATTAGTGCATCTTTCCACGTAATAAGGAGGAGTAAAGCCATCAGATATAAGAATTCTATAAAGTTTATTCCTGTTCATATTATTTAGATATAAGGTCTTTTTTAATAAAAATTTTTTGCCTACTCCTCATGTAAAAACCATCGCATGTTCTATCTCCCCTTAACTGAAAGGAGAAAAAGTTTTTTACCTTTAAAATAATATCTTTCTCTTCCCGATAACCTTTAGTATTCTATGGAACTCGTCGGGATGATTTAGTTCGTTCCAATTTTTATGAATAAAATTATCAATATGAAAGTCATCGTTTTTTCGCTGAAAAATCCATAGCCCTTCTTTTGAAGCAAGCAGCATGACTTTTGCCTTTAGCCTCAATGCATAAGATTTTGCCTGATAATAAGCATCTGTGAGCAGCCGATGAGTGCTGAGAGAGAATTTCGTTTCAAGAATCATCTTTGCAGACTCCTCGCCTTTTTTATTATGAACGCCAAAGGCATAATCAGGATAAATCCGTTCCCTCCTTCCCATTCTGACAGGCATCTGTCTTATCCAGTCATTTTTGCTATATCCCAACCGCTGCAACAAAGGCTCAACAAGATTCTCTTCAATTGACCTTTCATCAATCAAGTCTAACGAGGGAAGCTCATCTATATAGTCTATCTTGGGCAATATAGAGATATCCTGCCCCTTTGCCATCATAATCTCCAATATAGCCTGATATTCTCTCACCGTGAACGGTTTGCCGCTCGCTCCTTGCATATGTCCTTTAATATGCCCAGAGTTAGATATAATAGGATGTTTTTTCATTTCACCAAATGTAACAGGAACAGTCTTAATCGGATAGCCAATACGAATTGTGTTGTAATAATGAAAAAATGGATCTATAAACCCATCCGAAACCGCCCTCCAGATAGATTTAACATAGCCTCTCGGTAAAGGCTCATACATTAAAAGTATATCCCCTCTTCTGGTCTCGATATTTCCGCCCCATATGCTTGTTGTCCTTTTTGTTGCCTTATCAATAAAATCAAAGTCAAATTTTGGATGAGCGGTTAAAACCCAGACCTTTGAAGGTGACGGAAGTTCATAGTTTTCAGACTCATTGATAAAATTAGGTGCAAAGTCATATAAAAAGGCGCAAACCTCATATGTTGAAAGACCATAACGCATGCCAAATTCAATCAGGGCATTGTTAAGATGGGTATAGTATAACGCCCTTTCTTTTTTCTGAAGCTTTCCAGGAACATTCGGGATCGGAATATTGAATTCTTCACATATTGCTTGAAACTGGTTAAATTTCCACCTGAATTTGTACGGGATAAAAAACCTTGGATGGGCAAAGAACAAGCCGTGAGAGATATATTCTACATAGTTGTAGCATTCTTCAGGGTTATATCTGCCCCCAAAATCGCAGATATATTGCTCTTTGCCTTTAATATCCTTTGCATATATAGGAATACCTTTTTTTACTATGTTTGCATAAATTTTCTGAACATTTTTCAAGGATTTTACAGTTGTCTTTGATGCATAATCTTTAACAAGCCTTGTAATATGAATAGAAAAACTTTTATATCCGAAGTCTTTTACAAATTCTTCATCTATATCGACTTCATATTCTTCAAAATTATCATGATTATTCTGCAAACTTCTTATATAAGCCGCATATGTCAGCTTTTTAAAATACTGGATAACCTGTCTCCCCTTGTCAGAGTTTTTATAAAGATTCCATATGTATTCATTGAATCTCATATCTTGATATAATCAGGCCTTCCTGTGGTTTCAGGCGAGAGTTCGACTATCACATCCCTTTCATGGGGAGGTTTCTGTGCCCTGTTTTCTATGTCCCAGCCGAGGGCATTAAAGAGCGGATTTATGAAATCAATCCTGACCTGTGCCTCAAGATAGCCTCTTGAGAGGTAATGATTCCTGTCCTTTTCGAATTTCGAGATTAGGGTTTGCAGTGTTTCTCTGAAGTTCTCGATACCTGACACAGGATGATTATATCATGGAATACGATGAAGGTAAATTTATGTCTCCAGAAAGGGATACCTGGAACGAATATTTATAACATCTCCTGGCTCGATTATGCCGATAAGTAGATCTCCTGCCTCCTGGAAAAGTTTTATTTCCTCTCCAATGGGATTAAAGATACAGGAGTCCCCAGGATAATGGATATCATTACCATCGATGCCCTTGCGATTTACGCCTATGACAAAAGACTGGTTCTCGATAGCCCTTGCCTTAAGGAGCGTCCTCCAGTGATCTATCCTTGATGAAGGCCAGTTGGCAATCACATAGATCATCTGGACGTCTTTTGCAACCTTTCTGAAGACCTCTGGAAATCTTAGGTCAAAACAGATGAATACTGATGAGGGTATGCCATCAATAGAAAATATTACCGTATCTGTGCCAGGCTCGTAGAAGAGATCTTCCTTTAAAGGACTGAAGGGATGAATCTTTGCGTATTCCGCTATCCTTATCCCTTCTCTGTTATAAACAGCAGCGATATTCCTTCCCTTCTTCTTTCCTTTATCCTTCACAGGAAATCCTGCGATTATATTCATCCTGTATCTCCTGGCTGAATCAGATAAGAAGAGATTCGCAGACCCATTAATATCCTCTCCAATGAGATCTATATTCATCGAAAAACCTGAATTAAACATTTCAGGTAAAACGACCAGATCGCATCCTGCAGAGGCTGCCAGTTCTATTAAGGGCAATGCCTTATCATAATTAACCTCTCTTGATTCCCATTCAGTATTGAGTTCAATAAGTCCGATCTTCAATTAGATACTCCTGAAAATTCCTCTTTATATCGAGGTGGTGCACAGGGATGTTGGGTACCTCCCTGTTGCCAGGGATTGCAAGGGCATGGATGAACCTGAGCCCTTTTTTAATAGACATTGCCTTTTCGATCCCGCTCCTGTCAGAGACCTTGAAGGTATCCCTTATGCCAAAGGCACGCGCTATATGTTCCAGGTCAATGCCTCTTGATGTGAAGGTCGGTTGATTGCCTGTTGAACCATAGACACCATTATCAATAGCAATGATTGTGAGATTATCAGGTTTGAGCATGGCTGCCGTTGCGAGGCTATTGGGGTTCATAAGAAGGCTTCCATCACCATCAATGACTATAACATCCTTTTTTGATGAGATGGCAACACCAATACCTATGGGTGTCGCCATCCCCATACTTCCGAGCATATAGAAATTAGACCTCTGGTGCCTGATATTATAGAGTTCCTTTGATGGGATGCCAAGATTGCATATAACAGCCCTGTCTTCAATATAGGGAGAGAGTAATTCTATTATCTCGTAACGGGTAAGTGACGGAGGGGGGATACTCTCTATAGAGGGGCAGGACGAAATGGGTTCGGAAGACCTGAGACCATAGTAAGGGCCTGATGGAACAGGACCGAACTGCCCTCGGCTACCCTGGATATCCTTCTCCCATACCGCAGGATTAAGCAGGAAAAAGTGCACCCTGTTGTTAGTAAAGACATCGGGAAGATGCTTCCTTATTATCGAGAGGTCATCCCTGTTATTAATGAAGGAAAAAGAGAGGCCTGCTCCCATCAATATCCCTGGCAACCTCTGGCCCATGGGAACCTGGGCTGCAATAGCCTCCTTGTATATACCCCTGTGGCTCACAAATACAGGTAACGGAAGGTTGTAAAAGACAGTGAGTGAAAGGAGGGCATTAAGCATATTGCCGATACCTGAACTCTGAACAAAGATAGCAGGTCTCCTGCCAGCTAATGTCACACCTGCTGATATGCCCACTCCCTCCTCTTCCCTTGTAAGAGGGATGTGTGGAAGACCCTTCTCAAGAAGGGATAGTAAATCCTTTATCCTGTCACAGGGTAGGGATAATATAAGATCGATCTCTGATGACTTCAGTATATCGATCAATTCATCTTCAGCATATCGCATAATCTCTCTTCTATCTCTTCTTCAGTTATCTCCTTTGATATTAACAATGGCCTCACCTCCTGTGCAAGGCCATCCTTAACAATCCTCCTTTCACCTCCACCTGTTATATTGAGGAGGATAAGGTCATCCTTATTAATCGTGCCCTCTCTTGCAGCCTTAATCAGAGACGCTGTTGAAACACCAGCTGCCGGCACTATATCTATACCCTCTGACTCTTCAAAGAGTCTCATCGCCTCATAGACCTCTTCGTTTTTTACCGAATACATGAGGCCGTCTGTGGAGACAAGGGCATCATAAACCCCTCCTTTAACAGAATAGGCAGGATACCTTGTCGAGAGCACCCTCGTTGTTATCTCACCAATAAGCTCGGGCCTCAGGTCATAAGGTTCAAGTTCCCTGCTTCCTCTCTTCCAGGCGTTTACCATTGGTATGAAAGGGAAGTTCTGGGCCAGGTGCAATCTTGGTAACCTATCTCCAAATCTGCCCTCGCCTATCAATCTCTCAGCCATCTCCCACACTCCTATAGCCCCTGTCCCGCTGCCCACAGCCTGGAAGTAATGATCAGGTAATCTCCCTATCGTAGAAACGGCCTCGAGAAGAACGATACCAAGGCCATCCCTTTTTGCAATATTCTTCACACCTCCCTCAAAGGGTATACCGAGGGTAGAGGCAATCCGTCTTGCTACATCTATAGCTACAGCATAATCTCCATCAGCAACAGCGAGGGTCGGTATCCTGAGGGACTCCTCAAGATACCACATCTCTGTCAGACAGATCCTTGGCACGACTATTATAACAGGGAATTCAGCTATGGTAGAAAGGTGTGCAAAGGCCCTTGCAGTATTTCCTGCAGAGGCAACAACGAGGCCTGTAATACCGTTCTCCATGGCATTCTGTAATACAACGGCTGCCTCAAACTCCTTGAAGGTACATGTCATGAGCCCTGCAGACCTCTCAGGCCAGTAGCCATTAAAGGATATGAAGAGATTTCTGAGTCCCAGTTCCCTTGAAAGCCCTTCGGATCTGTATACAACAGGTCCTGGTTGCACAAAATCATGGTTGTGGACAGGTAGCCAGTTGAATCTCCATATACCAGGGCCTGAATCATCTCGAAAGGGTTCTTTATAATATGTCATAAGGAGGGCATCCTTACAATGCTCACAGAATGCACAATAGACCTCTTTGAGTTCCTTTCCACAGTTTCTGCATCTTATATTAAAATGGCTCATGACCTTATAAACCTCGCTACTAATTCCATTATGTCCACTATCTCTATCTTTTTTTCATAATCCGTCATTGCCTCATTCACCTTCGAATAACAGGCAGGACAACTCAGGATGAGCTTGTCAGCACCTTTTTCGACAGCCTCGTCTATAGTCAATCTTCCCATGGCAATGGCATTATCATGAAATACCTTTCTAGCAGCCCCGCCAGCACCGCAACACCGTGAATTCATTCCGTGACGATCGAATTCAATCAACTCGATCCCGGGGATACTTCTCAATACATATCTCGGCTCCTCAATCACACCCACTCCCCTGCTCAGATAGCACGGGTCATGGTAAATCAACCTCTCCCTGAATCCATTATTTATCTTTAACCTGCCGGACCTTAGTGCATCCATTACATACTGGCTTATATGCCTGATCCTGAAAGGCAGGGGACTCCCGTACAGGGAGGGCCAGTCCCTTGCCATGATGTTCACACAGCAGGGGCAGGACGATATAAGCATCCTGACACCCCTTGCCTCATAGGCACTGACAAGCCTCTTTACAAGGTCCTCAAGCATATCCCATTGACCTGTAATGAATAAAGGAAAACCGCAGCATACCTCTTCCTCAGGTGGGAGCATGGTAAAGGGCTCTCCAATAGCATCAAGGACTAACACATCTCCCCTGACCATTGGTTGTGCCTCATAACAACCTGTGCAACCTGCATAATAACCCAGCTCTGCCTTTTCATGAACCTTCACATCCTCTGGAAACCACTTACTGAACCTTTCCTCAGGTGGCTTGTTATAAACATTGCCTGTCTCTTTCACGAACTTTGGAAGGTTTGCCTGAGGCCCGACAGGGCCAAGCCCTATCTCAACCATCTTTCTCCTCAGGGCGGGCCAGAGCCTCTGACTGAATATACCCACTTCACAGGCATCACCACAGGCTCCGCAGGTAGTGCATTCATAGACCGCCCTGACAAAGTCTTCCAGGAGTATCCTGTCAATCCGACTTCCGAGGATCCATGCCTTCAGGCCTTCTGTGTTCTCGATGAATTCCCTGTAAAGTCTTATCTTTTCAGGAGGTGAGATCTCCTTTCTCCCTGTAACCTCCTGGACAGGGCACCACTTCAGACATTCACTACACCTCGTGCAGGCATCGAGTTCTATCAATTGCCTCTTTGTAAGACCTTCTACGAAGGATACCTTTTTCTCAGTCATGGACAAGTCCTTGCAGACTTTCTTCTCGATATAAGGAATCCTGACTCGTGAGCTGTGCAGCAAACATATGGAACTGTTTAGAAAAAGGGATAAAGCCTATAAAAAGGAGGGCAAAGAATACATGGATAGACCAGATGACTGAATAGAAAAAAGGACGTACATCAAGATGTTTGAATATCAATGCAAAGAGGGCACCCACGAAGGAGAGGTCCATTAATGGTGGTTCTGTAATAGCAAGTCTTATCCCTTCAACAGAGAATCCGGTCAGGATAATTACAGCAATCATGAGAAGGAGAGGTTTATCATCCCATCCAGAGACGATCTCTCTTGATAAGAATACCCTTCTTATTAGAAAGAATACAGTTCCAATAAAGGATGCAAGTCCAGCAATGTCAAGTATAAGAGAAAAGGATAAATAGAAGAATCCCTTGAGGATTCCGAGACCGAGATAGTGATCAAGGGCTACTGTTACTGTGCCGATAAACAGGATAGTGAGACCCCAGTAAATAAATATGAGCATTATCCCCCTTGGCTTGCTCCTTTTCATTACCCTCCTTGCAAGGAGGCAGTCCTTTGAGAAGAAATAAAAGAAACTCATCCTTATGAGATCAAGGATAGATAATCTTCTTGAGAGCAGGTCATGAGGTTCTTCCCTTCCCCTGAGCCAGAGGGAAACCCTTGAATAAAAACCTATTATGAATATAAAAAGGGAAAGCATAGAGGCCAGATAGAAAAGCATCCTCAACAGGGGAGGGATATATATAAAGACCTCTCTCGATGGCATATTAACCTCCGATTGTAAATGGATTCTTCATCATCTCGCCTCTTCTTGCGGACCTTACGGTATTCTCGAGGAGCATGGCTATCGTGACAGGCCCGACCCCTCCAGGGACAGGTGTTATAAAGGATGTCTTTTTTAGAAGGGAGTCAAAATCTGCATCACCCACTATCCTTCCGTCAGGAAGGACATTTATACCAATATCAACAACAACTGCTCCCTCTTTCACCATATCCTCTTTAATCAAACCTTTTACACCTGTTGCAGAGCATACTATATCTGCCTGTCTCGTGAAGAATGATAGGTCACCGGTCTCTCTGTGGCAAATTGTGACAGTCGCCTCCTTTGCAAGGAACATGAGCGAAAGGGGTTTCCCAACAGCAAGGCTCTTTCCTATAACGACAACGTGCCTTCCCCTGATGGGAACTCTGTAATATTCAAGGAGTCTTATGACGCCAAAGGGTGTACATGGCAGGAATCCTGTTATCAGAGGTTCATACCTGTCTGTTATCTCCTCGGGCTTATCCCTGAATAGTTGAAAGGTGGATTCATCGGCAGCAAGCCTTCCAACAGAGATGGAACCAAGTCCATCAATATCCTTCTCAGGTGTAATGGAATTGACCACCCTCCTTGCATTTATCCTTCTTGGGAGTGGAAAGAGGATGAGGAGGCCATTAATCCTCTCATCGTGGTTAATGGAATGGATTATATTCAGTATCTCATTCATAGATACATCTTCTCTCAACCTGAATTCATGTGGTATGATGCCCACTCCTTTACACGCCTTAAGGGTGGCCATAAAGTATTGCCTGGAGGCAGGATTATCTCCTACAAGCATTAATCCGAGGCCAACCTCGATCCCGGACCTCCTCAGTCTCTCGACCTCATCTCTGACCTTCTCCCTTATTTCTTCAGCAAGTCTCCTTCCATCCATTATTACAGGCACCTTATCCCTCCCTGACGAATCTTATGGTAACATCCCTTGGAAGGCAGAGACCTGCCTCTACCTCAAGGGCCTTCAATATACCACTGGGCACAGGACAGGCCACATGCCTGAGATGCCTCGATGCTGCCTTATATACAGGATTATTCATAAAACCTGTGAATGCAGCCATCATATCGAGGAATGGTATATCCTCGGAGAGGGCCTTTACCATCTCACACTCTGTCGTTATCCTCAGTTCTATCTTCTTTCCCTCTCCCTTTTCTGCTATCACCTCTGTAGTAAAGCCACAGATACCAGAGAAGATGATGACCTTTGTCATCCCCTGATCTCCACGGATGAATGTTCTTTTTTCAGCAGAGACTTCAGATTAGGAAATGGGTCCTTCATATGCGGAATATGCATGGCCTGCATGAATTCCTTCTGAAACTCAGGCTCAACAGCTATCTCTACAAACTCTACCCATCTTGCCCTTTCTTCAGCCTCTCTCCTCTTTGAGACATTGAGGAGGGCCATACGAGCGCCGTCTCCAGCTGCATTTCCAACGGCATAGATATTATTTATCTCGCAGTCAGGGAACATACCAAGCGTTAAGGCAGACTCCCTGTCTATATAACTGCCAAAGGCCCCGGCAAGAATCACCTTATCGAGCCTCTCGATACCCATCCTCTTCATCATAAGTTTTGCACCGGCGTAGAGGGCACCCTTTGCAAGCTGAAGTGCCCTTACATCAGCCTGATTTATCGTTATATCAGTCCCTATGGATGTCTCATCAGCCCAGGCGAGGACATATTCAGGTCTTCCATCGCTATCCCTTCTGAGACGTGGTGTATTGAGTTCCATATTGAATTTTCCTGTCTTGTCTATTATACCTGCCTTGAACATCTCGGCAACCGCATCAATTATTCCCGAGCCGCAGATACCCTTTGCATCTATCTTTTCAAGATGGGTATGCCAGTCAGCCTTTCCGATAACCTTGTACTCGGGTTCTTTTGTTACAGGATCGATCCTCACCTTTTCGATAGCACCAGGTGCAGCCCTCATCCCGAACTTTATCTGGGCACCTTCAAAGGCAGGGCCTGTTGCACAGGAAGTTGAACAGACCCTCTCTCTATTGCCAAGGAGGAGTTCTCCGTTGGTACCGATGTCTATAATCAGAACCTTCTCATCAAGATTATAAGGCTCTTCGGCGATCAGTACACCCACGTTGTCGGCACCAACAAACCCTGCCTCAATCGGGAGGACATGTATGTAAGAGGCAGGATTGATTTTGATGCCCATATCCCTTGCCTTTATATCGAGTGAATGCTGAATAGCAGGGATGAAGGGTGAACGACCAATATATTCAGGATTAAAACCGAGGAATATATGATGCATTGCCGTATTGAAGACAACGGTCATATCTACTATAGCCTCTCCGCCATTCCTCCCGTTAACCCGTAGGTCTGAAGAGACCCTCTCTATTATCTCATTAAGACCGTCAATAATCGCCTTCTGCATCTTCTCGAGGCCATCAGGATTCATCATCGCATAGGTTATCCTCGACATAACATCCTCTCCATATGGGACCTGAGGGTTCATCATCGACTCTGTATTGATGACCTTTCCTGTGTTCAGATCGCAGAGATAACCTACAACGGTCGTGGTCCCTATATCAACAGCAAGGCCATAGGAGGATTCCACAAACCCTGGCTCTACCTTGATTATCTCCCTGCCCATCCATACAGAGACTGTTACATTCCAGTTCCCCTTTCTCAAAATATCCTGAAGTCCTCTGAGGGTTATATAATCCATATCAATACCCTCAAGTCCATACTGGTTTTTCAGTGCCTCCCTCACCCTCTCGAGGTCGCCCATCGTAAGGTCGTGGAGGTCGGGCTGTTTTAATTCGAGGAAGTACTTTTTAACAGCAGGATCAAGACTTATGCTTAACTCCTTTGCTGCCTTTCTCACGATCTGCTTGCCTGCCCTCGATTTTTCAGGTACAAAGACCTTTACATCTCCCCTGATCTCGGCAGCACAGGCAAGCCTCATGTGAGGACCTTCGTCGGGCTTTATGAACTTCTTCTCTACCTCAGTAATTGGTGACAGATGGGACATCCTTGAATCCATTGCATCCTTTTCAAAATATCCCTCTTCTATCCTGACCTTGCATTTTCCGCAGGTCCCTTTCCCTCCGCAGATGGATTCGATATCAACACCGAGATGCCTTGCTGCATCAAGCAGTGTTGAACCCTCCTCGACTTCTCCCCTTCTTCCTGATGGTTGAAAGATTATCCTGTATCTTGCCATTACTCCTCCTGTCACTGTCTTTATATTTGAGACTATCTATGGGCTACGGCAAAAGCCTTCCTTCCATGAGGACAGATATTTATGCAGAGTCCGCAATTCGGCTTGCCCTCGAGCGTCCTTATCTTCCTCTTATAGGCATTGCACAAGCCTATCCTTACAAGTTCAACATATGGTTCGTCTCTTGACCATTCCTTTCCTGTTATCGCCTTTGATGGGCAGTAATCCCTGCAGAAATTGCAACCTCCACACTGACTGACCTCGATTGGTTCATCTACCATTAGAGGTGCATCAGTGAGGACTGTTGCGAGGGATATCCTGGGGCCATACAGGGGGCTTATGAGGAGTCCGTTCTTTCCTATCCATCCGAGTCCAGCTGATGTGGCAGCTATCTTGTGTGTGAAGAGCGGATATAGTCTTGATATGAAAGAACCTTTCTGCCTGTCAGAATCAGGGGGGATACACAGGTATCTGTAATCCCACTCCTTAAGGTACTGCACAGTTATATTCTGGAGGTTCATGAGTGTCCTGACAGTCTCTCTGTTGAGATTTCTGTTAATCATGATAGATACAGCCCTTTTAAGGTGCGATATCTCTCCCCTGACGGCCTCGGTTACATCAGCAAATCCGACTGCCGATGTACCTTTACTCAAGAGGGCCTCTCTTAGTGCCTCACTTAGATGCCTTTTTTGCCTCTGCCTCATCCCTCATCTTCCTCAGAGAGCTTATCATATTTATTGCATCTTTCAGGGCATTACTCGCATCCTTTGCATACCCGTCAGCACCCCACTTTTCTGCAATATCCTGAGATACAGGGGCACCTCCTATCATTATCTTCACATTGGGATTCTTTGCCTTAAGTTTGTCGATTACTGTCTTCATCCCCACCATTGTAGTAGTCATCATGGCAGAAAGGCAGACGAGATCAGAATCGGTCCTTAGTTGCTCTTCCACAAACTTATCGAGGGGAACGTCACGACCGAGATCATACACTGTGAATCCTGCGACATCGAACATCATCTTCACTATGTTCTTGCCGATGTCATGGACATCTCCCTCTACCGTACCTATCACAACAGAGCCATTCACACCGAGATCGAGTTTTTTCATATGAGGCTTCAGTATATCGAGCCCGGCATATAGTGCATCAGCACACATAAGCAGTTCAGGTACGAAATATTCCTGGGCCTCAAAGAGTCTTCCCACCTCTTCCATTCCCTTAACAAGGCCATTGAATATAGCCTCTGCTGCATCCACTCCGACCTCGAGGGCCTCCTTTGCTGCATCCTTTGCTGCATCTTCATCGTATTCGATAACAGCCTTCTTGAGCCTCTCGAGTATCTCTCCTTTTTTTTCTTCTGTCACCATAATTACCTCCTGTATTCCTGGATTATATCCATCATTGCCCTGAAATTATCCTCAGGCACTGTAGGCCATATGTCACAGCCAGGCCATACAGCACTGACACCGTCATCTATACACCTCTTTATAGCCTCTCTCACTATCTCAGGGGTCCCTGCCACAAGGACATTGTAGGGGTCATAGTTGCCAAAGATGAGGGCATCCTTTCCGAGTTTCTTCCTCGTCTCTGCCACGTCATTCTTCTGATCAACGCTTATCGCCCTTGCCCCTGACTCAACCATGAATGGGGCTATGTCATTCGTCTTTCCACAGATATGGATAACAGAAGGAACGCTTATCCTTTCGAATATCTTCTTTAGATATGGCAGGATAAGGCTCTTGAATACCCTTGGACTCAAGACATCGGATGTGGCTCCCATCTCCCTTACAGTTATATAATCAACCCCTGCCTTTTCATACTCCTTTGCAACTATTATGATCACCTCTGTCAGGATATCAAGCAACCTGCCAACCCTGTCAGGTTTCTTAAAAGAGAGCTTTAAAAGATCGTTCAGTTCCATTATCTGGCCTGCCAGGGTGAAGGGACCGAGGACATATGAGCCTATGGCTACGCTATTGCCGATATCGTCCTTGAGCAACCTGATCGCCTCTCCTACAAGGGGGATCCTTCCTTTTTCATGAAGATTCTCTGGAATAGACAACTCCATCTCGTCCTCGTTATGGATAACCTTTTTCCTTATTGTGGGATAGAGTATATCCTCGGAATGGGCATATACATTTATCTCACATCCGAGGGCCTCTGCCTCAACACAGAGGTCAAAGGGTACGACACCGCATTCAAAGCCAAAATACTTATGGGTTGTTGCTGCAGCATCTGCCATCTTCTTTGCATCGAGATGAACAGTGGCAAACTTGTAATTGAGGGACTTAAGTCCTGCCGTCGTTATATTCCCCATCCCACTGAAGCATGGAACCCTGTCTATTGTCCTGCCATTAAAGAGGTTTAATACCCTCTCTCTTGAAGAAATATTTGTTGAGCTCATCCTTTCTCCTTTCTCATTTATTTTCTTGCTCCTCCAGTTGTCAGCTTTTTTATGAAGTCTCCAAAATATCTTTTTAAAGGTATATTCTCAGTGGCCGGGATCCTTCCTGTCTCGTCGTAGACAAGGGTGGTAAGCAATATATGGGCTGTAGCAACTGCTGGAAAGATCCTCGGTGCGGTAACAATAGGGCCGTAGAAATTAAAATCACTCCAGAGGATAGAAGACATTCCCTGGGCAACGGCATCCATAGCCTTAAAGCCTTCGAGACCCCAGATCTCTTTTGCCTCCTTCCACATGTGTGTTCCGTTTGAATAGGCACCTCCACAGGGAAGGCCGAATCTCTCCTTGATAAGCCTGTTAGCTATAAGGGAGAAGGATGTTGCTGGCAGATTCATCACAGAGGTATCCACGATTATCGTATCAAAGCTATCAGCACCCTGGGAAAGTATAGCCTCAAGGGACTTTAACCTCCCTGCTGGTGACTGATCCTGGTCATCAAAGGCCTGGATAACTACATGTCTTATACCGAGGTCCTTGAGTTTCTGGACCTGCCCCTTTATATCCCTGTCCCAGGGTGTTATGCTGTTATAGAGAAACCTGTCCTGAAGCCCAAGGCTTGCTACATATTCAGTAGCCTTTGCCCTCTTCTCCGCCACCCACATATCTATCCCGAATGGCATCTCTGTCGTCTCGACATAGAAATCTATATATATCTTTGCCTCTTCAGGTGTATTTGCCACCATAGCAACCATAGCAGGAATCCCTGTTGAGGCTGATAGTTCTTCCTGTCTCCTTATGAGTTCTACTGCCCTCTGTCTATCGAAGTTACCCTTTCTATCGATCAATATCCTGTCTTTATTATGAAACATCGATGCAATGAGTAGGGGAGGGTTTTCACCAGGCTGGCCCCCTATCTTTATATTGCCAATATTAAAGACCTTCTGCTCCGTCTCGAATCTGAACATCTTCACCTCTTATTAAATATGAATTTAAATTAAGATGCCTATCAGGCGAGGGGCACGGGGCCCCTCGATCTCTCAGTAGATACCGTGATCAAACTTTGGCGGCGGAAGATATTCCCAGGGTTCTCCCTTCCTGTATTTCGTAGCAATATCTATGCACTTAAGGGCATATTCAAAGGCATAGGGTATCCCGGGACCGTTTGGCACAAAACCTGCCAGTATCATCCCAACTGAGGCTGCCTCAAAGATCTCACCATCTGTAGCCCCTGCCTCGATTGCAGGGATCACATGTATTATGCACCTCGGTGAGCAATAGGCAACGCCACCAGCCATAAACATCAATTCCTTTATCTTTTTTGACAGGGCGCCGTCACCAAAGATCGTTGCATAAAAGTCAGCAAAGGTCTTTCCAGGGTCAGGGGTCACGGTATTTATGATCTTGAACATCCTCGGAACAAAACCCATCTTATCCTTCATATACTTGTCAACCTCTTCGGCTGTCATCTTCTTTTCTTCTGCCATCTTTACCTCCTCCTCTTGCCCGGCTCGGGCAAAAAACTTCTTAAATTCTTCCAGGATTCCCATCTCGTTACCTCCTCACTAAATACCTTTATCTCTCACCTCCTTTCTATAACCTCCACTGTCTTGCAACATCGATAAACCTCTGGATATTCTCATAGGGGACAGTGGGCGGAATATCACAGCCAGGCATAAGGACAAACCCTCCATCAGTTCCTGCCACCTCGATGATCTTTTTGCAGGTATCCTCCACATCTTGAGGACTTCCCTGGAGCATTATCTTTACAGGGTCTACATTACCTGCAAAACAGATCTTTCCATGGAGGACCTCCTTTGCCCTGGCTATGTCAGTCTTATGGTCGAGACTTATGCAGCTTGCACCTGTTAGAGGGAACAGGTCGAGCCTGTCTGTTGTATTCCCACATATATGAACCAGGGTATGGATATTCTTTGACCTTGCCCAATCAGTAAACTTCTTGAGATAGGGAAGTGCAAATCTCTCGAACTGTTTCCTCGATATGAGGTCACCTGAGGCAGTAGGATCGGCAAGGCTGATAATATCGAGGCTTCCATCCTTTACAAGGGGTTCGTAGAGATGTATCAGGAGTTCTGTTGCAAAATCAACAACCTTCTCCACAAAGGCAGGTTTCTTAAATGTCGCCTTCATCATCGGTTCCTCACCAACAAGCCGTGCTCCGAGGGTGAAGGGACCCCAGGCCGTCATGGTCACTATGTATTCATCTCCTATTGTGGATTTCGTTATCTTCAGGGCCTCTTTAACTGTATTTATTACAGCCTCCCTATCAATAGCGGTTATGTCGAGTTTTGTAAGGTCTTCCTCAGAGGATATGAGAGGTGCCTCAAGATCAGGTGCCCCTATCTCTCTGAATTTTATACTCCCACCAAGGGCAGAGGCGTGGAAGTTATTGTAACCTGATCCAGCATAAACAATGTCACACCTCAGCTTTTCTGACATCTTTATGAGCATTGTGGCCATCCTCTGGGCATCCATTGAAAGGTCTTTAAAGGTCGTTCCATAGTTGTGGATACTCCACATGCCACCACCAAAGAGTGTGACCGGGACCCTATCAGGTTTTCCTCCTTCAAAGGCCTTAATTATAATTTCTCTCGGTCTCATGCTTAACCCCCTTATAGATTGATTGGTTATCTGATTGCGTGATGCCCTTTAACATCGATTTGAATCTCTCGAGATCGAATTCCTCGATAGATGGGCCGTTATAGACGGAAGGGCCTATTATTATAAATGGTAAGTCAGGCATTATTGTCCTTATTATCTCTATCGTCTCCCCTGTGGAGAGACCAAATGTAGTGGCATCGATAACAAGGAAATCTATCTTCTCACCTTCCATTATCATCTTCACTGCAAAGGAGGAATGATCCACAACCACCACAGAGAATCCATCATCGATAAAGAGACCATAGAGGTTCTTTATAAGCATTGGGTCATGACTGCATATCAGGATCTTTCCCATCAATAGTAGTTAAGCAATTTCGATACCAGGTCGTAGGGGCAATTCATGATTTGCTCGAAGCCGCATAAAAGGTCGCTGCCTTCTATCACAGATGCTTATAAGGAACAGATCCTCAGACCATCAGATATTATGGAATAAGGATAAAGCCTGTGTAAAAATTCCCCATTGTTGTGGAATATTTCCCTATTGGGTGGGTCTCCTCCCCTGTGAAGGGGAGGAGCAGGGGTTAAAAGAGGGGGAGGGGGAAATTGAGGCCTCTTAGTATTGAAGAGAGCATCTCAGCCCTGTTAAGGGTATAAAAGTGAAAGAATCTGACCCCGTTTTCCTGAAGGTCCATACATTGCTCTATAGCAATTTCTATTCCGATACGCTTCATCTCCTCAGGTTCATTCTGGAAAGGCTCTATCCTTTTTCTTATCCACTCAGGTATTGTGGCCTTACAGAAGCTGGCAAATTCTGTTATCTTCCTGATATCTCCTATAGGCATTATTCCCGGGATGATTGGTATCTTTATACCTATCCTCTCGGCCCTCTCCATAAATTGATAAAAGTATCTATTGTCAAAAAACATCTGAGTGATTGCAAAGTCTGCACCCTCGTCGATCTTCCTCTTTGTATATTCCATATCCATTTCTAAACTCGGTGATTCCTGATGGCCTTCTGGATAGACAGCAACCGCTATTGTAAATGAATCATACCTCCTTATGAACCTCACGAGGTCAGAGGCATATCTGAATTCTCCCTTAAAAGGATCAAAGTCAGGCACTCCTTTAGGTGGATCTCCTCTGAGGGCAAGGATATTGTTTACCCCCATCGAGATATATTTTCTCATGAGTTCGTCCATGGCCTTCTGGGTAGCACCTATACAGGTAAGATGTGACATAACAGTAAGGTCTGTCTCATTCCTGAGCCATTCGAGGGTCGTCAGCGTCCTCTCCTGGGTAGTGCCACCAGCTCCATAAGTTACAGAAACATAGATTGGGTCAAATTGCCTCAGTTCCTTAACTACACCCATGAAGGCATCCTTCCCTGCCTCTGATTTAGGGGGAAAGAATTCGAAGGATATGCCTCCAGAACGAGTCTTTAAAATATCCCTGATGAGCATCTCTTCACCTCCATTTTGCCTGCTCTCATCAATTAATGAATGATACCTGAGTTGACATTTAGCAAAAGAGATGCCAGTTTGGAAGATTTTCTGAAGTATGTCTATTCAATCACGAGATTTTTATAAGATTATCGGCAGGACTAAATCTGTTCTTTGATCTCGTACTTTTTCAGCTTAAGGTAGAGGGTCTTTCTGTCTATTCCCAGTATCTGGCTTGCCCTTGACTGATTCCATCCTGTCTCTCTAAGGATCCTCAATATATGAGACCTTTCAACCTCGTCAAGGGACGCCTGTTGACCCTCTTCTATATGGGCTATCTGGGAAATAGATATATCCTCAGGTCTGATTACCTCTGTGTCAGAGAGGATCACAGCCCTTTCGATAACATTTTCGAGTTCCCTCACATTCCCGGGCCATGTGTAATTCTTCAGTATATTCAAGGCCCTTTCATCTATGCCTTTGACAGTCTTTGAGAGTCTCAGCGAATACTTTCTGACAAAGAATTCAGCAAGGTCCTGGATGTCCTCCTTCCTCTCTCTCAAAGGCGGTATCCTTATATTTATGACATTGAGCCGATAATAAAGGTCCTGTCTGAATTCTGCCTTCTTCACGAGTTCTGCGAGATCTCGGTTCGTTGCTGTAATAACCCTCACATCCGATTTAAGGGTCTTATTACCGCCAACCCTTCTGAACTCACCAGAGTCGAGGAATCTCAGAAGTTTTGCCTGAAGACTCAAAGGCATCTCTCCGATCTCATCGAGGAACAATGTGCCCCTGTCAGCCACCTCCACGATGCCGTATTTTGTCTGGAAGGCATTAGTGAAGGCCCCTTTCTCATGACCGAAGAGTTCTGATTCGATAAGATTCTCTGAGAGGGTCGCACAATTCAGGGCTATCAGGGGATTATCGCTCCGTCTGCTAAAACGCCATATCAGATTCGCTATCAACTCCTTTCCTGTTCCACTTTCACCATATATAAATACGGTTGAATCTGTAGGAGCTATCTTCTTGATCATCGTAAAGACATCTTCCATCTGCCGGGATCTGTAGACAAAATCCTGTGGAGACTCCTTTCTGATAAGCTCTTGCTGGAGTTGTTGGTTTTTCATCTTTAATCTTCTGTACTCATAGGCCCTGTTGATGATTATCATTAATTCATCAAGCTTATAAGGCTTTGTAAGATAATCGTAAGCCCCATTCTTCATCGCCTCCACAGCCGTTTCGACGGTTGCCTTTCCGGTGAGAACAATGATTGCTGGTGAAGAGGGGTCCTGCATCATCCTCTTCATAACAGTGATGCCATCTATTCCTGGCATTACTATATCGAGCAGCACGACATCGAAGAGATTCCGCACTATAAGATCAAGGGCGACCTCTCCGTCACCGGCCACTTCAACAGAGAACCCCTTCCTCGTCAGTTCCTTTTTTAAAAGCCTCCTGAATGGCTCCTCATCATCAACTACCAGAACCTTGATCATCTTTCGCCTTTCTGAATCTTATTATAAATGTTGTACCTTTTCCTAATTTACTCTCCACGCCAATCCTTCCCCCATGTTCCTCCACTATCTTATAGCTGATGGCAAGGCCAAGGCCTGTGCCTTCACCAATGGGTTTTGTCGTGAAAAAGGGATCAAATATCTTATCGA
>Ga0334722_10002583_pt1 | contig 20296 bp, 17 predicted proteins | sample C3_bottom_MG_FD_207210 | JGI IMG/M metagenome (GOLD analysis project Ga0334722, IMG submission 207210) | Sediment microbial communities from Yellowstone Lake, YNP, Wyoming, USA - C3_bottom | ecosystem: Environmental > Aquatic > Freshwater > Lake > Sediment | place: USA: Wyoming | collected...
AGCCGGTGCTGGTAAGGATTTGCCGCCGGCGCATTGGGGCTGTAGCTCAGTTGGGAGAGCGCATGAATGGCATTCATGAGGTCAGGGGTTCGATCCCCCTCAGCTCCACCATTCACACATCGCCAAGGGTTCAGGGAGGCTAGCAGGACGATGCGGCTGACCGGATTGAGGTCCGTGCTGGTGTTGGCCTTCGCCGTTTCGACGGCGGGGGGCTTTGCGGGGTGCGACAACCCATTCGACCCGCTCAATACGACCTCCGAGATAAAAGGCCTTACGTACTTCGATTTTACGGCAGCCCAGTCGCACTGGGACTCTGACCCGGAGTGGGACGGCCTGCAGCTCACCATGGCCTATTACAACGAGTTCGGCGACACACTCACCTTTCACGACAAGGCCCACAAAGTCAGGATCGATTTTTACTCACAGGGCCCGGCGGAACCACCATCGACCCAGTTCGTTCGGGGTAGTTTGTTGACATCGAAAACGGTCAATGTCGTCAATTCGGACGACCTCATCAACATACCGATCGAATCCTACGGTGGCGCGCTGCCACTTCCCTCAACGGTATCCATCAAAGGCTGCCTGGAACTTCATGTGTTCCCGCCGAAAGCATCCCCGCAGCCCGAGCTGGTTTCTCTCCAGTGCGATATTGAGTTTTACACGCCTGAAGCTGCCCTGGCGTCCCCTCCCTAGCACGAACCGCAGCGAAGCGAAGGCCCCCGACGACTCGTCGCGGGGCCTTTTTCGATTTTACCCCCCGGCGTCGGCGCGGGAGGCGCCCGCGAGGAACGCTTCAATCTCCCGCAGTACCTGCTCGGGGTCCTCGAGTCGAACGACCCGGCGACGGAACTCGTGGGCGCCGGCGCGGCCGCGCACGTACCAGATCAGGTGCCGCCGCATCGTGTGTACGCCATGCACCGGCCCGAACTCCTCGATCGAAAGCGCCAGGTGGCGGGCCATGATCCGGCCGAGTTCGGCGGCGTCGGGCCCCGGGACAGGGGCACCTGAGAGCAGCGCAGCCGACTCCCGGAAGAGCCAAGGGTTGCCGTAGGCTCCACGACCGATCATCACGGCGGCGCACTCCGCATCGCCCAGCGCCTGCACCGCGCGCTGGGGCGTGATCAGGTCACCGTTGCCGACCACGGGCAAGGCGCCGTCGGCTGCCACGTCCCGGATCACTCCCCAGTCGGCGAGCCCGGTGAAACATTGCTTCCCGGTGCGCCCGTGGACCGTGACGGCTGCAACGCCGCAGTCGCGGGCGATGCGCGCGATCTCGACGGCATTGCGCTCGTTGTCGTCCCAGCCGGCGCGGATCTTGGCCAGCACAGGCTTGGTCGCGACCGAGCAGACGGCGTCGAGGATCGCCCGCACGCGCGCCGGCTCGCGCATGATCGCCACCCCGCAGCCGGAGCGGACAATCTTGCGAGCAGGGCAGCCGAAGTTGACGTCGATGAAAGGCACATCCAGCGTGTTCGCCACCAGTGTGGCCGCCCGCATGTCGTCGGGGCGGCCGCCGAAGAGCTGAATGCCGACCCGTGGGGCCTCGGCCGGGGAAGGCAGCAGGCGCAGCGTTTTGCGGTCGCCCCGCGCCAGGCCTGCGGCCGAGACCATCTCGGTGAACACAAGCCCGGCACCCAACTCGAGCGCGATCGTCCTGAAGGAACGGTTGGTGACGCCGGCCATCGGCGCGAGAAAGAACGGATTGGGCAGCTCGACGCCGCAGAACGTGAATGCCATGGGACGCAGACCATACCCGATCCGGCGGCGGAACGCCACCGCCGCCTACAGGTGGGCGTTGGAGTCGGCCTGTAAGCCGAGTTCTGTTCCTCCGGCTTTCGCCGAAGGTGGCGGCCATTTCTCTAGGACGCCGATTGCCCGGCGCCTCCAGCGACCGTACCCGCTCCACCCTGCCTTGCGGCAATTCCGGGCGGGCAACCCTCTTCCCCCCGAAGGAGGAAGGTGGAGCCTATTTGGTCTTGCTCCGAGTGGGGTTTTCCAGGTCCCCCGATCACCCGGGGAACCGGTGAGCTCTTACCTCGCCGTTTCACCCTTACCCCGGGACCTTTTCCGCACCTTCGCGGAGAGGCCCGGGGCGGTTTATTTTCTGTGGCACTATCCTTCCCGTCGCCAGGACTCCGCGTTACGGAGCACCCTGCCCTACGGAGCTCGGACTTTCCTCCCGCCGCGGCTCGCACCGCAGCCGGCGACCGCCCGGCCGGCTCCAACGCCCAGGCGAAGAGTACTGCCTGCGGGGACGGAACGCAACCATCACCATCATGGCCGCTCACATCCCGTGTAGGTGGCGGCGGGACGGTGCCGTGCGGGCGCCAGCTTCGCGCTCGACCGGAGCTTGTCCACCCTTACGCTCGAAGCGCACAACTCGCCCTGCGGGCTCAAACAGTGCGCTTCGCCCCTGCGGGGCCGCTTCAGGGTGGCCGCTCCGGTTCCCTCGCGCTCCGCCATGCGCCCGCCCGTCACCGCCTCGCCGCCACCCTGCCAGTCTTCCTGCCGGAACAGAACCAACGAGGCGGCTGGGGCATGCCTGAGGGAAGATGCGCGGAGCCGCCGTCAAGCCCGACATGGTGGCCGGGGCGGTCCCGCAGGGACGAAGGCTCGTTGTTTGAGCCGAAGGCGAGTTACGAGACTTCGAGCCCCGGCCGCCATGCCGGGTAGGCGGCGCAGACGCACGACCGAAGGCATGCCCCCGCCGCCTCGCTCACGGGAACGAAATCGAGTGACCTTTGGCTGCGATTAACGAGACGCGCGTCAACCGCGATGATTATCCATTGCCTCATTGGCGAGGGCGTCGGCTTCCTTGTTGAACTCGCGCCGCACGTGCGCCACGTCCACGCGGCCGATCTCGCGCATCAGCCGGATCGCCTCCTGCAAGAACTGCTGCAGGTGCGGGACCGTGGTGCGGTAGCGCCCGTTGACCTGGTTCACGAGCAGTTCCGAATCCGAGAACACGCGCAGGTGCTTCACCCCGACCTCGCGCGCCCGCGCCAGGGCGATCAGCAGCGCCTGGTACTCCGCGGTGTTGTTCGTCGCCCGCCCGATGTAGCGCGCGATGCTCTGCAACGGCACCCCGGCGCGGTCCTGGAAATACACGCCGGCCCCGGCCTCACCCGGGTTGCCCCGCGAGCCGCCGTCGATGTGCACCGTGACCTCAGGGGGCCAGTCGCCCGTCGCAGCAACAGGTACGGCGACGGCGGCGGCACTGCTCGCAACCGCCGTGCGAGCACTCGACCGCGGCAGGCGCCCCGCTGCGTCGCGGACCATCCCGCGCAGCTGCTCACGCGCCAGGCCGGGGAAGCGCGAGAGCACCTCCCCGGCGTCCAGCGAAGCGGCGAGCGCTTCGAGGACGGCGCGCGGATCGTGGTTCACGCCGCGGACTCCGGTTCAGCCGGCGCCGCCGGGCGGATCTCCGGCTTGAGGTAATACAGGATCCGCTGGCAGTGCGGGCAGTTGTGGATCTTGTCGTTGCGCATGACCTCCATGAAATTCTGTGGTGTCACCTTCGTGCTGCACCCGAGGCAGAACTCGTCGCGCACCTCGGCCACGGCGCTCCCGCGCAGCTTCAGGATCCGCTGGTAGGTCTGAATCGTCGCCGGGTCCAGGGTCGCGACCATCTCGCCACGCCCCGCTTCGGCCGTCGCCAGGTCCTGCCGCAGCTTCTCCTCGGCGCCGCGCAGGACCTTCTCCTTCTGCTGGAACTCGAGTTTCTCGCGGCCGACCTCGGCCGTGAGACCCGGCAACAGCTTTTCCGCCTCGGCCTGCTGCTCCATCTGCGCGAGAATCCGGTCTTCGGCAGCCGTCTCCTCGAGTTTCAGGGACGCTAGTTCGCCCATGAGCGCCTGGTACTCCTTGTTCGTTTTGACCTTGCTCTGCTGCTCCTGGAATTTGCGCCGCTTCTCGATCTGCGTCTCCAGGTCCTTCTCGGCGGCGCGCCGATCCTTGCGGGCGCCATCGACGCGGGCCTTTCCCTCCTCGAGGGCGCGCTCGGCCATGGCCAGGTGCAGGCGGGTCTCCTCGATCTGCGGGGCGATCCCCGCCAACTGCTGCGTCAGACGCTGGACTTCGCGGTCCAGTCCCTGAAGCCGGATCAGATTCTCGAGTTGCTCGTACATTTCGGCATTCACCTCCCGGCCGCGGTGCGTGCAGCCCGCGGCTCCTTGTAGATGGCGACCGGGCGCGGCGTGCCGACGGCGGCAAGCCCCTTCCGGATCAGACGCGCAAGCAGGTCTACGGCCGGCATCTCGGTGCGGTCGTGACCCAACTCGACGATCGCGAGGCCGTGGTGCTCTGCCTCGCGCATGTGGTGATAACGGACCTCGCCCGTCACGAACACGTCGGCGCCGGCGGCAGCGGCGAGTCCGACGAGACGACCGCCGCTGCCCGGGCAGACGGCGACGGTGCGGACTTTTGGCACGCGCGCCCCAGAGACTCGCGCCTCGGCCCCCAGGGCGCGGGCCGCCCCGCGTGCGAACGCAACGAGGCCGGCGGGGGCGATGCTCCCGACACACCCGAACCCGCCCAGCGGTTCGGAGCGCAGCGGCAGGCAGTCGATCGCGGGGACTTCGTACGGGTGCGTACGACGAATGGCTGCCAGAACGCCGGTCAGCTGCGCCTCGCCAACGATCATTTCGAGCCGCACCTCGGTGACGCGCTCCAGTTTGCCCGGCGTCCCGATCGCAGGGTTGGCGCCGGCGAGCGGGCGAAAGAGACCTTCGCCGCGCCCGAAAAAAGCGCAGGAGTCGTAGTTCCCGATCGCCCCGGCGCCGGCGCCGGCCATGGCGGCGTGCAGCTTCGGCGCCTCCGCGACGGGGACGAACACGACGACCTTGACCCACGCCGGGCCGCTGACCGGATGAAGAAAGCGCAGGCCCGTCATCCCCAGTCGCCCGGCCACCGCGACGGCCAACCCCTCCGGGGCGGCGTCGAGATTGGTGTGCGCGGCGTACACGCAGATGCCGGCGCCAAGCGCGGCGGCCGCGGCTGTCCCGTTCGCGGTCCCGGTGTCGATGCGGCGCAGCGGATCCATGAAGAGCGGGTGGTGCGTGACGAGCAGATCGGCCTTGAGCCGGACGGCCCGGCGAACCGCAGCCGGGGTGGGGTCGAGAGCGACGAGGATGCTGCTGACGCGCGCGGCCGCGCTACCGATCTGGAGACCCGCGTTGTCGTCGGGGAGGGCGAGGGCGAGCGGGGCGGCCCGCTCGATGATCCGCGCCACATCCCCGACGCGGATCACCGCCGGTGCCCCTCCCGGGGCGCCCGCTGTTCCCGGCGCATGAACAGTGCGTCGCGCGACGCACTCCCGGGCCTTCGCCCCGATCCGGAAGGATCAGGGCGCCGCGGGGAGCCGGGCTTCAACGTACCGTACAGCGTCACCTCCAAAAGCGTGGTGGGCCCACCAGGGCTCGAACCTGGGACCAACCGGTTATGAGCCGGTAGCTCTACCAGCTGAGCTATAGGCCCGCGTCTGTTGATTGTAGCACACTACTCGATAAACGATTTCAAACGCTTGGAGCGGCTCGGGTGCCGCAGCTTGCGCAGCGCCTTGGCCTCGATCTGCCGGATGCGCTCGCGCGTCACCTCGAAGTGCTGGCCGACCTCCTCGAGCGTGTGGTCCGAACTCGTGCCGATGCCAAAGCGCATCCGCAGCACCTTCTCCTCGCGCGGCGTGAGCGTCAGCATCACCGCGTCGGTCATCTCGCGCAGATTCAGCGCCGTCACGGCCTCGGCCGGCGACGGGGTGTTCTTGTCCTCGATGAAATCCCCGAGGTGCGAATCCTCCTCCTCGCCGATCGGCGTCTCGAGCGAGATCGGCTCCTTGGCGATCTTGAGCACCTTGCGGACCTTCTCGACCGGCATCTCCATCTTCAGGCCGATCTCCTCGGGCGTGGGCTCCCGGCCGATCTCCTGCACCAGCTGGCGCGAGGTGCGGATCAGCTTGTTGATCGTCTCGATCATGTGCACCGGGATCCGGATCGTGCGCGCCTGGTCGGCGATCGCGCGCGTCACGGCCTGGCGGATCCACCAGGTCGCGTAGGTCGAGAACTTGTAGCCGCGGCGGTACTCGAACTTGTCGACAGCCTTCATCAGACCGATGTTCCCCTCCTGGATCAGATCCAGGAAGTGCAGGCCGCGGTTGGTGTACTTCTTGGCGATCGAGACCACGAGGCGCAGGTTGGCCTCGACCAGTTCGCTCTTGGCTTTGCCGGCGCGGAACTCGCCGTCGACCATGATCTTGCCCTGCTCGAGGATCTCGGCGCGCGCCAGGCCCACCTCCGCCTCGATGGCCTTGATGACCTTGTGCAGCTCGCGCACCTTGCGGTCCATCTCGAGCACGGTCTCCTTCGTGAGCGGGCGGCTGCCGACCATCACCTTGGCCGTCTTGCCCTCCTTGGCCGCAGCCGCCGCCTTGCGGAAGCCGGCGAGGTCGAGACGGTAGCGCCCGTAGACCTGGTGGGCCTCGGCCTCCGCCGCGCGAATCCGCTGCGCCGCGGTGCGCAGCTGGTTGACGAAGCGCTCGACCTGGGCCGGGTTGATCTTGAGCGCCCACATCGCCTTGAGCAGACTCTGGCGCGTGGTCTCGTGCTCGCGCACGGCGCGCTGGCGGTCCTTGACGGAGAGCCCCTTGTCACGCAGCTTCTCGTTCAGGGCCTCGACCCGGCGCGCGAGCTTCTCGATGACCTTGAGCTTCACGGCGACCTTCTCTTTGTGCGTCGCCTCCAGCTGCTCGAGCTGCTCGGGCTCCTCGGTGTCGAGCGCCATCAGTTCGCGCACCCGGATCTGATCGGCGTCAAGCCGTCCGCGCCAGGCCATGACCTCGGCGAGCACGCAGGGCAGCTGGGAGATGATGTCCAGGACGGTCTTGCGACCCTCCTCGATGCGCTTGGCAATTTCGACCTCGCCCTCGCGGGTGAGCAGTGGCACCGTGCCCATCTCGCGCAGGTACATCCGCACCGGGTCGTCGGTCTTGCCGATCGCCCCCGGCGTCAGGTCCAGCTCCGGGCCATCGTCGTCGGTCGCGGCCTCGTCTTTCTCGCCGCGCAGGCGCAGGCGGCGGAAGTGGGCCGCCTCGGAGGAGTCGATCAGCTCGATGTCCTCTTCGCCGAACATGACGACGATGTTGTCGATCTGGTCACCGTTGATCACCTCCGGCGGCAGCATGTCGTTGACCTCGTCGTAGGTCAAAAACCCCTTCTCCTTGCCGATGTCGATCAGCTGCTTGACCTGGTCCGACCCTTCCTTCTTCTGCATTCCGTCATCCTTTCGGTGAAAGCGCGCGAACCCGCCGCGCGCTCCTGGGTGTCCGTCCCTGCTCACGTGGTCTTCACCGGCCTGGCGCGCAGGCCGTGCTTGATGGCGAGCAACTCCTTGACCTTCTCGTGTTCGCCGGCGGCCTCGGCGCTGCGGATCTGCTCCTGGACCAGGCGGCTCGCACGCTCGGTGCGCCGGCGGCGCATACGCGCGAGGCACTCGGTGGCCGCGCGGCGCGCCTCGGGCTCCTCGGCGAGCGGCCCGGGGTCCGCGGCCCAGCCCGTGACCAGCCGCCGCAGCCGATCGTCCTCGAACTGCAGGCGCCCGGCGAGTCCGTCAGGGCCGCCGCGATCGAGCAGCGCGAAGGCAGTCCCCGCAACGGCGCGGCAATCCTCGCTCTCGAACTCCTCAAGGGCGACCAGCCCGCGCAGTTCGGCCGCCAGCGCCGGGTGCGCCAGCAGCGCCTTGACGAGCTCCACCTCCTCGGCGCGCGGCCGTTCAGACACCGCCGGCCGGGGTTGCGCCGGTACAAGGTCTGCGCGGGAGGTGGCATCGCCCCTGCTCGCGAGACCGCGCACCTCGGACCAGAGAACCTCCTCCTTGACGCCGAGACTGCGCGCCGCCCGGGCGAGGTAGTCGGCCTGCGCCACGCGTTCGCGCACTTTCGCCAGCAGCGGCACGGTCTCCCGCACCGCCGTCACCTTCCCCTCGATGGTGTCGAGCCGGTGCTCCTGGACCGTCCGGCGCAGGAAAAAGTCCATCAGGTCCTCGGCCTTGTCGACGAGCGCGCGGAAGGCGTCGGCGCCCTGCGCGCGGATGAAGCTGTCCGGGTCGGCGCCGTCGGGCAGCAGCACGCCGCGGGCGAACAACCCGTGGGTGACGAAGACCTCGAGGCTGCGCTTGGCCGCGCGGATGCCCGCAGCGTCGCCGTCGAAGACCACAACCCACTTTTCGGCGAAGCGGCGCATCAGCGCCGCGTGCCCCTCGGTGAGGGCGGTGCCGGAGGTCGCCACCACGTTCGCCACACCCGCCTGGGCGGCGGTGACCAGATCGAAGTACCCCTCGACAATGATGCCGACGCCGTCGCGGCGGATCGGCTCCTTGGCGCGATGCAGCCCGTACAGGACATTGCTCTTGTGGTACAGCGGCGTCTCGGGGGAGTTGAGGTATTTCGGTTCCCCCTCCGCGAGCAGGCGCCCGCCGAAGGCCACCACCCGGCCGGCGACGTCGTGGATCGGGAACACCACCCGGCCGCGGAAGCGGTCGATCACGCCGCCGGTGTCGCGCTTGGACGAGAGCCCGGCCGTGAGGACTTCCTGCTCGCTGAAGCCCTTCCTGGTCAGCTCCCGGCAGAGCACGTCGCGGCCGGGGACCGCCCAGCCAATGCCGAATTCTTCGCGCGTGGCACTCGAAATCCCCCGGCGTTCGAGATAGGCGAGGGCCTGACGGCCCGCGGGCCCGCTGAGATTTGCCTTGAAGAGCCCCGCAGCGGCGGCGTTGGCTTCGAGCAGGCGGTCCTTGAGCCCCTTCTCCTCGGGGCGCCCCGGCGCATACTCGGGAAGGGCGATCCCCCGGCGCGAGGCGAGGAACCGCACCGCTTCCGGGAAGCTCAGACCTTCTCTCTTCATAATGAAACCAATGACATTGCCGCCCTCGCCACAGCCAAAGCAGTGAAAAATCTGCCGCTCCTGGTTCACCGTGAAGGACGGCGTCTTTTCGCCGTGAAACGGGCAGAGGCCCATGAAATTGCGGCCGCTCTTCTTCAGGGAGACGTAGTCGGAAACGACGTCGTAGATGGGGTTCGCACCCCTGACCTGCTCGAGTAGGTCCTCTGAAAACACCCCTAGCCTGTCCTCCCCGCCTGCCGCGCGCCGGGGCTAAATATAGGGCTGGACAGGAAAATTGCAAGTAAAAGATTAGAGTTTATGGCAACTCCGGCAGAAGGCGCTTGGCTCCTGAGTCATCCGGAGGTGGGGACCGGCCGGCGGATCGACGTGGGGGGTGTGGCAGGTGACGCAGGTGATGCGGCGACCTTTGCCAAGCGGCAGCACAGCCGGCACCGTCGGCATCCCGGGCGTCAGCGTCACGGTGTGGCGTGCGGCGCCGGGGTGGTCGACATCGTCGTGGCACGCCAGGCAGATGATGTTCACGTCGGCCACGAAGTTTACGGCTTCCGCCCGATCCCTGCCGGGCACCGGCGGCGTCACGTGGCAGAGCGTGCACCCCTTCAGGGTGTTGGCCGCCTCGCGGTGCGGGTTGCGCCCAGCCCACTGGTTCCGGTCGTGACAGAGGAAGCAGACGGCGTTGCGCGAGCCCGGCGCGCCCCCGCGCAGCAGGTGCTGCGTGCCGGCCGTCTCGGCGGGGCGCCCCGGCACGGCCCCCGGCACGTGCCCTGGCGCGTGGCAGGTCACGCAGTTCAACGCTCCGCCGGCGAGCGGCCACCCCGCGGGGATCCTGTATCCGACCGGGACCTTGTTCAACGGGTGGCTCATCCCCGGGATCACGCCGGAATCGTGACAGCGCTGGCAGAGCGCGGTCACGCTTGCCTCGCGCAGGGCGCCGGGCTTGCCCTCGGCGTGGCAGGCAAAACAGAGGGTGCGCTTGCGGTGCGGATTGAGCGACACCGAATCGCGGATCGTGTCGAAGTATCCGGCCTTGAGCCGGGCGGGGTGGCTCTTGTCCAGGTGCGGGTCGTGGCAGCCGGTGCAGTCGCGCTGCTCCTTGAAGGGATTGACGCCCGCGTAGTGACTCTCGTTCTTGTAGCCGTGACAGAATTCGCAGAGACGCCGCCCGACCGGCATGACCGCGGCCGACTGACCAGGCTGTGGCTTGACCGCGTGACAGAAAGCGCAGGAGCGATCGTCTCCGGCATGCGGCGAGCGCTTCTCCAGGCCGGCGCCGTGGCACTCGCGGCACAGATCCTGCCACTTGACGAACTGGTCGGGTTTGTCGGAACCGGGGAAGCCGCGCAGCAACGCCCAGTCGGCGTCCGCGGCGTGCACGAAATGGCAGGTGACGCAGACCACCGTGCCGCGCACGGCGGCGCTCTTCCCGAGGGGGAGGTGTTCGGGGGTGCGGGTCCCCAGGCGCTCCGGTGCGGGGACGACCCCGAGCGGGTGGATGTTCGCCTCAGCGCCGTGACAGCGGAGGCAGAGCTTCGGCTCATCCCCCTCGGCGCGCCAGAAGGTGACCGTCTCCAGGGTGTCGACGCCGAAACGGGGGATCTCGGCGTGGCAATACCCGCAATCGAGCGTTGCGTGCGGGTTCGGCTTGGCGCCGGCACCGGCAGGGAACATGCAGAGCACGCCGAGTACGGCGGCAGCGAGCGCGAGCGCGGGGCGATCCGTGCACATCGTCATCTCCTTGGCGTTCCCGTTTGCGGCTATGGTACACCAGCGCCAGACTGAGATCGCTCCCCCTCTAGCGCCACGTGATCGGCGGCTCGCGCCGCGTCGGCAACCGATGATAGCGGTAGCGGGGCTCGCCGACCAGCAGGGCGCCGTTGAAGAGATCGCCCGCGGGCAGCGCCAGCGCCGCGCGCAGCGGCTCCCAGTGCAGCGTCGCGTAATGCAGATATCCTGCCCAGCAGGCACCGAGGCCGTGGGACGGGGCGGCCAGTTCGAGGTACGCGAGTGCAAGCGTACAGGCACTCGGCGCCGCAGGGTCGGCCTTCGGCGCGTGGGTCGCGATCAGGTGGGGCGCGGCGCGGCAGATCGGGTCGCTCCCGGCGTCCCAGGCGGCCACGAGTCGATCGAGCATCTGCGCGCGGCCCACCTGCGGGTTTTCAACACAGACCGAGCGCATCCAGTCGATGACGTGCCCGGCGAGCGCGCGCACCGGCTCGCGCCCCGAGATCACCAGCCAGCGCACCGGCTGGGCGTTGCGTCCAGACGGGGCGTAGCGCGCGGTGCCGATCAGCCGCTCGAGACGGCCGCTCTCCACGAGGGTCTCCTTGAAAACCCTGATCGAGCGGCGCGAGCGCAAGAAGTGCTCGGCCTGCTCCGGGGAGAGGCGCCACTCCGGGCGGACGGGCGGACACTGTTCGACCGGCATCGTGTCGAGCGCACAGGCGGCGTGAGGGCACACCGCGACGCAGTGACCGCACGAGATGCACCGCGCCCCGGCGCCCCGGATCTGCTCGGGGGGAGCGTCGGCGTCCTGCCGCAGGACCCCCGCGGGACAGACCGCGACGCAGATCCCGTCCTTCCGGCACTTCACCGCATCGACCACGAACCTGCCCAACGCTGCACCAGCCTTTCCTGTCCGGGCGCCGGACGGGGGAAGTGTAGCGCAGATCGCCCGCCCGGACACGCACCGGCGGGCCGGGACGGCGTGACTCCCCCTCGTTCGTTGACAGCCACCACCCCGCCGTCAATACTCGCCCGGATGGACCAGACGTTGACGCGCGCCGGCGACACCGCGATCGACGCGGCAGCGGCGCCGGCGGCGCAGCTGCCCGGCGCCTCCCGGCCGCTGTACCTGCTGTGGGGCGCACTGCTCGGAGCGCTGCTGTTTGCGCGCCACCCCGACAGCCTGCTGCACCCCCAGTTCTGGGCCGAGGACGGGACCCTGTTCTTCCAGGGGGCTTTCAACGAGGGCTTCTGGCGGACGCTCCTGCAGCCGGCGGCCGGGTACCTGCACACCCTCCCGCGCCTGGCGGCCGGGATTTCGCTGCTTTTCCCGCTCGAGCAGGCGCCGCTGGTCTTCAACCTCGTCGCCTTTTCGGTCCAACTCGCGCCCGCGCTGTACCTGCTGAGCCCCCGTATGGACGCCATCATCCCCGCGCTGGCGGCACGGGCGCTGGCGGCGCTGCTGCTGGTCGCGCTGCCGGCCTCCTCCGAAACGCACGTGAACATGACCAACGCCCACTGGCACCTGGCGCTGCTGGCCGTGTTCATCCTGGTAGCCGCCCCGGCCGCGGGTCGGGGGGTGCGCGCGCTCGAGACCGGCGCGCTGATCCTGTTCGCGCTGACCGGCCCCTTCTCCCTGCTCTGCGTGCCGATCGTGGCCCCGCGCCTGATCGGGCTGTTCCAGGGCGCAGCCCGGGGGCGGCGCGAGCACCTGGCCCTGATCGTCGCAGCCGGCGCGCTGATCCAGGCCGCCTGCGCGCTGACCAGCGCGCGGCTCGGCGGCGCGGCCCCCGCCGGCGCATTGACGCCGGCAGCGTTGGCGAGCGTCGTCTCGATGCACACGTTTTTCAACGCCATCTTCGGCATCAACGGAGTCTCAGGATTTTACCCGTCCCTCCCGCCGGCGGCGTACCGGTTCGGTCTCGCGGCGATCTGCTTTCTGTTCGCCGTCGTCATTCGCGACCGGGTGCGGCCGCTGCTGGTCCTTGGCTATCTCGCCGCGCTCTCCATCGCGCTGTCGTTCGCCTTCCCGTTGAACGACCCGCGGCTCTGGTTGCACCCGCTCGCGGGCCCGCGGTATTTCTTCTTCGCCATCGTCTTCATCTACGGGAGCCTGCTCCACCTGGCGCTCAAAGGCGGGTCCCTGCGCGTGCTCGGCGTGGCGCTGCTGGCGCTTGGCGTCGCCGCAGGCGTGCGGGCCGACTTCTTCCATCCCCGGCAACCCGACATCCGCTGGCCAGACAACGTCGCCGTGTTCCGCTCGCTCCCGGCCGGCGTCGATTTCTCCATCCCGGTGACCCCCCTGTTCTTCTCGAGCATGGTGCTGCACAAGTCCGCGGCGGAGCGCGGGCCCTCCCCGCTGACGCGCCTGCAGCCAATCCCCGCGACGACTCCCGCCGAGTTTGCCATCGCCCGCCCGGAGCGGGTGTTGCTGACGCGCATGGTGAACGACCGCTTCCTGAGCGTCTCTGGCTGGGCCATCGACGGGGCTGCGAGAACGGCGGCAGGCGGCGTTTTCATCCGGATCGACGAGAAGCTGTTCCCGGCAGCGTATGGACTGCGGGGACGGATCGAGGTCGACGGGCGCTCCTACGCCGACTGCGGCTTCACCCGGCTGATCCCCGTCGCCGAGATCGGGCCCGGCGCGCACCGGATCTCGCTGATCGCGCTCACGGGCGACGGGACCGGCGCTTTCCAGCCGACGCCGCCGCGCCGCTTCGCCACGAGCGATTTCTTTCCCTGAAAGCGTCGGCGCCCACGTCCGACGGCACACCGAATTGACATCCTGCGCTCCGGCACGGAGAATCCCGGGCGCGATGCACGATCAGCCTCTGCGCGTACACTTCATCGGGATCGGCGGCGCCGGCATGGCGACGGCGGCGGCGCTGGCCGCCGACGCGGGCTTTGCCGTCACCGGCTCGGACGCGGGCGTCTTCCCGCCGATGAGCGATTTCCTGCGCGCCAAAGGCCTCACGGTTCTCGAGGGCTACCGCCCGGAGAACCTCGAGCCGGCGCCGCAGATCGTGGTCGTCGGCAACGCCCTCTCGCGCGGCAACCCGGAGATCGAGGCGCTGCTGGACCGGCGTCTCCCCTACTGCTCGCTCCCCGACTTCCTGCGCGAACGCTTCTTCCCGGGGCGGCGGGTGACGGCGGTCTGCGGCACGCACGGCAAGACGACCATCACGACGCTGCTGGCCTGGCTCCTCGAGTCGGCCGGCCGCTCCCCGACGTTCCTCGCCGGCGGCATCGCGCTGAATTTCGACGGCGGCTACCGACTCGGCAGCGGCCAGGACTTCGTGATCGAGGGTGACGAGTACGACACCGCCTTCTTCGACAAGCGCTCGAAGTTCCTCGGCTACCGGCCGCACAACGTGGTGCTGGCGAACGTCGAGTTCGACCACGCGGACATCTTCGCCTCGATGGCGGAGTACACGCTCGCGTTCCGCCGCCTGGTAAACCTCATCCCCGGCAACGGCTTTCTCGTGGTCAACGCCGGGGATGCGGCGGCGAGCGAGATCGCAGCCCCCTGTCGCGGCACGCTCGTCCCCGTCGCGCCGGATGCCGCGGCCGCCTTCGCCTTCCCCCTCCCCGGCGCGCATTTCCGGCTCGATGCGCTGCTCGCGGCCGCGGCCGCGGCGCAGCTCGGCCTCACCGCCGAGGAGATCGCGCGGGGCATGGCAACCTATCGCGGCGTGAAGCGACGGCTGGAGACCGTCTTCTCCGCGCGCGGCGTCACGCTCTACGACGACTTCGCGCACCACCCGACCGCGATCCGCCTCGACCTGGAGACGCTGCGCGCCAAACACCCCGGCGCGCGCATCCGGGCGCTCTTCGAGCCGCGCTCGAACACGCTGCGCCGCGCCATCTTCCAGGAGGCGCTCGCGGCGGCGTTCGACGCGGCGGACGAGGTGATCGTCGGCGCGGTGCACCGCGCGGCCCAGCTCGACGAGGCGGAGCGCCTCGACCCGCAGCGCCTCGTGCGCGAGATCGCTGCGGCCGGGCGGCGCGCGCGCCACGAGGAGGACGTCGAGGCGATCGCGGCGGCCGTGCTCGCCGACCTGCAGCCCGGGGACGTGATCGCGGTGCTCTCCAACGGCGCGTTCGGCGGGTTGATCCCGCGACTGCATAAGGAACTGGAAGCATGGGCGGCAGCGCAGCCCTGAAGCTCCCCGCCGCCCTGCGGCCCGGCGACCTCGTCGCGATCGCGGCGCCCGGGAGCCCCTTCGACCGCGCGGCCTTCACGCGCGGCGCCGAGTTCATCGCTGACCTCGGGTATCGCGTCAGCTGGCGCGCCGACATCACCGCCCGCGCCGGGTACCTCGCCGGCGACGACGAGCGGCGCGCGACCGAGTTGAACTCCTGGCTGCGCGACCCGGAGGCGAAGGCGATCCTCTTCGCGCGCGGCGGCTACGGCACCTCGCGCATCGTCGACCGCCTCGATTTCGCGGCGCTGCGGCGCCACCCGAAAGCCATCGCCGGCTTCTCCGACCTCACGGCGCTGCTGCTCGCGTCCACCCGGCGCGCGGGAGTCGCGGCCTTCCACGCCCCGATGGTCGCCGCCGCGGGGAAGGACCGCCGCGGCGAGCGCGACCTGGCGCACCTGCTGGCCCTGCTCGCGGGAGCCCCGGGGCCGCGCGCGCACCGCGGGCTGCGCGCCCTGCGGCCGGGCCGTGCGCGAGCGGTGGTCACCGGCGGCAACCTGAGCCTGCTGGCGCACTCGATCGGCACACCGTTTCAGCTCGCGGCGCGCGGCCGCATCCTCTTCGTCGAGGAGACCGGCGAGGCGCCGTACCGCATCGACCGCATGGTGCGGCAACTGCTGCTCGCCGGCGTCTTCCGCGACGTCGCGGGGCTGGTCCTCGGGCAGTTCTCCGGCCTCAAGCCCGCCGCGCGGCGCGCAGTGGCCGGGCTCTTCCTCGAGGCGCTGGGCGAGCGCGCGGTTCCGGTGGTCGAGGGCTTTGCCGCGGGGCACGAATCGCCGAACCGGGCGTTCCCGCTCGGGGTTGCCGCAACACTCGACGCGGACGCCGGGACCCTGGTCTTCGACCCCTGCGTGCAAGCACCATGATTAGCTCGAAGGGAACGGGTGGGCGAGGATCGACACCGCCCCTCCGGGGAAATGGAGCTGCCGTTGGGGAGAGGTTCATACCCTTCCGCGCTACGGCCGGTTCGCAGTCGTCGCCTATCAAGGAGCCCTGCAGTGCCCAGCGGTAAAACCCTCGCCGGCCATGCCGGGCAGCTGCTCGTCGCCGGGTTCGACGGCACCGAGCCGTCGCAGGAGATCCTCGCGCTGATCGGCGCCGGGCTCGGCGGCGTCATCCTCTACCGCAAGAACTGCGTCGACGCCCTCCAGGTGCTCGAGCTGACCAACCGCCTTCAGGATGCGGCCCGCGCCGCGGGCCACCGCGAGCCGCTGCTGATCGCCATCGACCAGGAGCAGGGGCGCGTCGTGCGGATCGCCTCCGGGGTCACGGTGTTCCCCGCGATGGGCGCCCTGGCCCGGCTCGGCGACCCCGATCTGATCCGGCGGATCGCGGCGGCAACGAGCCGCGAACTGCTGGCGATCGGCGTCAACTGGAACCTCGCGCCGGTGGCGGACGTCCTCTCCGCGCCGGAGTGCCCCGTCGGCGACCGCAGCTGCGGCCGCGACCCCGCGCAGGTCGCGCTCTCGGTCGCGGCCTTCGTGCGCGGCGCCACCACCGCGGGCATGCGCACCTGCGCCAAGCACTTTCCCGGGCACGGCGCGACCGACAAGGACAGCCACGTCGCGGCCCCGCGCGTCGAGCGCACCCGCGCGCAGCTCGACGCCTGCGACCTGATCCCCTTCCGCGCCGCGATCCAGGCCGGGGTCCCCGCGGTGATGCCGGCGCACATCACGTTCCCGGCGCTCGACCCCGACGCCCCGGCCTCGGTGTCGCCGGCGATCATCGGCGGGCTGCTGCGCGGGGAGCTCGGATTCGCCGGGGTCGTCGTCTCGGACGACCTGGAGATGGCGGGAATCGCCTGGAGCCGGCCGCTCGAGACCTCGGCGATCCTGGCGCTGCAAGCCGGCTCCGACCTGCTGATCGTCTCGCGCATGCTGCTCAAGGAGCGCTGCATCCCCGGGCTGCTGGCGGACCTGCGGCTCGCGATCCAGGAGCAGACCGTAGCCGCAGAGGCGGTCACCGCCGCCCTCGGACGCGTCCGCCGGTTCAAGAAGGGCCTGCAGTGGCAGGCCGACGCCGACGCGGCCTGCACCGTGCTGCGCCACCCCGACCACCTCGCCCTGCTCGCGGAGGTACAACATCGTGTCAATTCCTGATGAACTCGCAAGCACTCGAATGAACTCCGGCCAATCTGATCACCCGGAAGGGAACACAACCACGTGATGACCACGCGTTACGATTCGGCATCCCCAGCCGCTGATCTGCTGTGACGACTTCTTGCGAAGTCGCCACCCCTGAAGCGCTCGCGTGGGCGCGCCGCGCCTTCCCCGGCCTCGATCCGACCAGCGCCCGCCCGCTGCCGCCCGCGGGCTCCTCGCGCACGCTCACCCGCCTGCTGCACACCGGCGGCAGCCTCGTGCTCGTCGAGAACCCCGTGCCGGTCACCGACGCCGTCAACGAGAATGACGCGTTCGGCTACCTGGCCGCCCACCTCGGCGCGCGCGGCATCCCGGTGCCCGGCGTGCTGGCCTACAAGCGCTCGCGCGGCTGGTCGCTCGTCGAGGACCTGGGCGATCGCGACCTCTTCACCGAAACGCGCGAAGCGCTCGACGCCGGGCGGTCGCCGGAGGCCGCCGCCGGCCGCGAGCGCGTCGCCGCGCACTACCGCGAAGCGCTCGACGTGCTGCTGCGGTTGCAGGTCGACTGCGTCGAAGGTTTCGACCCGCGCCGCACCCACAACCCGCCGCGCTACGACGCCGTCCTGATGCGCGAGGGGGAGTCCGGCTATTTCGTGCGCGAGTTGCTGCTTGGCCACCTCGGCCTGGCCGCGGCGCCCGCCCTGGACGCCGAACTCGACACCCTCGCCGAACGGGCGGCCGCGGCCGGCGCCCCCTACCTGCTCCACCGCGATTTCCAGTCGCAGAACCTGAAGCTCCACATCGGGCGCGTCTGCGTCATCGACTTCCAGGGCGCGCGACTCGGCCCGGCGCAGTACGACGTGGCTTCACTGCTGCTGGATCCGTACGTGGACCTCCCGCGGGAGCTGCGGGACGCACTGTTGGAGCACTACCTCGCGCAGTTCGTCGCCCGCACCGGTGTCGAGCGGGAGCGGTTCCTCGAGCACTACCCGCTCATCGCCGCGCACCGGCTGATGCAGGCCCTCGGCGCATATGCGTTTCTCGGGCTGCGGCGGGGCAAGCCCTCGTTTTTGGCGCACATCCCCGCGGCGCTGCGTCTGCTCGGAGAGACGCTTGCCCCGGTCGCCGGGAGCGCTCCCCGGCTCGTCGCTGCCGTCGCCGAGGCGCAACGGCGCGTGTCGGCGGCCGGGCACGCGGCGGGCTCGCGGGACACCGCCGGCCCGCCGGCATGAATGCGGCGACGGCAGCGCCGCGCGCGATGGTCCTTGCCGCCGGGCTCGGGACCCGGTTGCGCCCGCTGACCGACGCAATCCCCAAACCGCTCGTCCCCATCGCCAACCGGCCGCTGCTCGAGTACACCTTCGCGCTGCTGGCGGCCGCCGGCGTCAGCGAGGCGATCGTCAACACCCACTACCTGCCGGAGCTCTTCGAGGCGGGTCTGCGCGCGCTCGACGCCTCCGGGGTGGCGCTGCACCTCTCGCGGGAACGGCGCATCCTCGGCACGGCGGGTGGGCTGAAGCGGGCGGAGAGTTTCCTCGCCGGCGGAACCTTCCTGCTGCTCAACGGGGACTTCCTCGTTGATATCGATCTGCGGCAGGTGCTAGAGTTCCACAAATCCCAGGGAGCTGCCGCAACCATGGTGCTCGTGCCCGACGAAACTGCCGGCGTCCTCGGGGTCGACCCCGACGGGGCGATCCGGCGCTTCATCCAGCCGCGCCCGCAGGACGAACCAACCGACCGGGTCTCCTGCGGTTTCACCGGCATCCACGTGCTCGAGCCGGAGATCTTCCGGCTGATCCCCGCAAACAAGCCCTGGGAGATCAACAAGCAGGCCTACCCCGAACTCATCGCCGGCGGCCGCCGCGTCTGCGGCTTCGTGCACCGCGGCTACTGGCGCGAGGCCGGCAGCCCCGCGGGGTACCTCGCCGCGAACCGCGAGGTGATCGGCGGCCGCGCAGGCTCCCTCTCTCCCCGGCCCGACTCCGGAGCGCCGGCGCTCCCGGGGGCAGCCGTCAGCTCCCCGGTGCTCGTCGGGCGCGGCGTGCGCGTCGGGACGAACGTCGAAATCGGCCCCGAGACCGTCATCGGCGCGGAGGCGCGCATCGGCGACGGAGCGCGCCTGCGCCGCTCGGTGATCCTCGAGGGCACCGACGTGCCCGCCGGCGCGGACATCGACGGCGAGGTGCTCTTCCCCGGCGGCAGGGTCGCCGCGTGAGACGCCGCGCGCTGGTGCTCGCTGCGGCCTGCCTCGTCGCGCTGGTGCTCGCCGCACCACGAATGTCCCCGGCCGAGGGGCTCCCCGAGGGCGGGCTGTTGCACACCCCGTTCGGCGAGACGCTCGCGACGCGGCTCGTCGCCGACGGCTTCGACCGCGGCGTCGTCGAGGCGCTGCTGGCCGACAAACGCCTGGCGATCAACCCGGTGACGCTCGCCAACGCCATCGTCTATCGCGACAGCCACATCGACTGGACGATGTTCCTCGCCGAGGAGCGCCTTGCGCGGGCCCGGGCCTTCATCGCCGCCAACCGCGAGTTGCTGGGGGCCGCAGCCGCCCGCTCCGGCGTCCCGGTCGAGGTCATCGCGGCGATCCTGATGATCGAGTCGGATTTCGGCTCCTTCCGCAAGCTCCACCCGGTTTTCAACGTCTTCGTGACCCTGCTCTGGGCTGCCGACCCCGCGAACTTCGAGACCGTGCGGGCGATCATTCAGAAGCGGCTGCCCGACGTGACCGAGGAGAAGATCCGGGAAAAGACCAAGTCCAAGGCGCGCTGGGCCTACGAGCAGATCACCTACCTGCTGCGGATCGCCGAGCGCGAGAAGATCGACCTGCCGGCGCTCGAGGGTTCGTGGGCCGGAGCGTTCGGGATGCCGCAGTTCATCCCCTCGAGCTACTGGGGCTACGCCGTCGACGGCAGCGGCGACGGGCGCGCCGACCTGTACAACACCGCCGATGCGGTCTACTCGGTGGGCAACTACCTCAGCCGCTTCGGCTGGAAGGAGGGGCTCTCCGAGGAGAAGCAGCAGGCGGTGGTGCGGCGTTACAACAACAGCGAACGCTACGCGGCGACGGTGCTTGCCGTGGCGGCGAAACTCCGTGATGGAGCGAGGAGGAACCCGTGAGCGTCAGTGGCAGGCACAAGCGCCGCGAGGAGCGCAAGTTCAAGCGGATCTCGGTCCGCTACGGACATAAGGAGATCGAGCACAAGGCCGTCGCCCAGCAGATCTCGCCGAGCGGCCTGTTCCTGGCGACCAACGGGATCGTCTACACCAACGGCAGCCCGATCGTGGTCGAGATCACCGGGCCGGCGGCGGTCTGGCTCGTCGCGGGGATCGTGCGCCACGCGATCAAGGTGCACCCGAGCATGATGCACGTCGCCAAGCCGGGGATGGGTGTCGAACT
>Ga0334722_10002584_pt1 | contig 20279 bp, 18 predicted proteins | sample C3_bottom_MG_FD_207210 | JGI IMG/M metagenome (GOLD analysis project Ga0334722, IMG submission 207210) | Sediment microbial communities from Yellowstone Lake, YNP, Wyoming, USA - C3_bottom | ecosystem: Environmental > Aquatic > Freshwater > Lake > Sediment | place: USA: Wyoming | collected...
CACCGAAAAACCGGGCTGAAGTATCGGACCCGCTTCCCGCCGTATACGGGACGATCACTTTGACCGGTTTGTTCGGAAAGTCCTTTGCCTGCCCCAGCGCGAGCGGCGCTGCCAGCATCAGCGAAAGGAATGCAACCCATATTCTTTGTTTCATGTCATCTCCTCAGTTTTGCGACAAGACAAGCGGACGCATTTCGCCGCCGACACTACGCTGGTGCCAGATCTCAGACCGACCGGGGAATACGGCGGCGCGGTAGCGGATAAACCAAATTGCCGTTCAAAGGCGACTCAGCATGGGCCACAGCGCATCGGCGCCCTGCGCGGCGACAACACGGCCGAGGCGGGTCTGCCAATAGGTCTCGTTGCCGAACTCGTCGCGCCAGGACCACAGGCGGCGCGTGCTGTAGTGCAGATTGTGCTCGCGCGTATAGCCCATCGCCCCATGCACCTGGTGCGCGATTTCCGCGCCCTTGCCGGCCGCTTCGCCCACGCGCGACTTGGCCACCGAAACCGCAAACTCGTCCGGCGCGAGTCGCGACGCCTCGACCGCCGCGTCGGCGGCGGCGCTAGCCGCGGCCACTTGTCCTGCCAGCACCGCAAGCATGTGCTGAATCGCCTGGAATTTGGCGATCGGGCGGCCGAACTGCACACGCTCGTTCGCGTACTGCAAAGCGTATTCCAGGATACGCTCAAGCGCACCGGCCATCTGCACGCTCCGATACAACGCCCCCTCGGCCTCGAGGCGCGCCCGCGCGCCTTCGAAAGGCGCAAGCGCAAGCAGTTGCGCATGCTCGAACCTGAGCAGCGCCCTCGGCTCGCCGGCCAGATTCTTGTCCACGCTCACCACCGTGCCCGCAGTCGACACCAGACCCACCACGTCTTTGCCGTCGAGTTCACCCACCACCGCAGCGCGCTCGCACAGATTGCCCCAAGGCACGCGATGCACCGCGCCCGCCACGCTGCTTCCCGCCGCAGCCCGCACGAACGCTAGCCTGTCGCTCGCCCGGACCGGAGCCACGGTCAGCGCCCCCGGCGGCACCTCGATCCCGGCGGCAGCGAGGAGGCGCCCGGCGAGCATCGTTTCGGCCAGGGGCACCGGCGCGCCGTGATAGGCGCTGCGCCGCAGCGCGAACATCGCGTCCTCGAAGTCGATACCCGAGCCGCCGGCATCTTCCGGCAGCGCGGCGCGATCGAGCCCGACCTCCTCCAGCGCCCGCCACAGGCCGGCCGGCCACGCGCCCGCCTCGGCCGATTCCCGCACCTCCCTCGGGCAATGCTCGTCGAAAATCCGGTCGACCGTCTTCAGCAAATCATCGCGTATTTCGCTCATCGCAGTCCCAGCCCCCGTGCAATCATGCCGCGCAGGATCTCGCGCGTGCCCCCGCGTATGGTGAATCCCGGCGCGCGCAGGATGGTCATGCCCAGCAGCTCCGGATAACTCGCGCCGTCGCCCAGGGTGGGCTCGGTCGGTATCAGGTGGCGGAAGGTTTCCGGAATTTCGCGCTCGAACGCGGTGCCGACATCTTTCACCAAGGCCGCTTCGACGATAGGCTGCGCACCGCGCTCCAGCATGCCCGCTATCGAGGTCGACATGCGCCGCAGCGTCGCCAGATGCGCGACGAAGCGGCCGATTTCGTTGGCCGGGTGGTCGTCCGGGTCCGGTCCGAGCGCGCGGATCGATTCGAGCAGCAGTTGATAGGTGCTGAGGAAACGATCCGGACCGGAGCGCTCGAACGCCAGTTCGCCCGTCACCATCTTCCATCCCATGCCGACGCCGCCCAGGATCATGTCATCGGGCACGAAATACTCGTCGAACACCACTTCATTGAAGTCGTGGCCGCCGTACAGATTGTAGATCGGGCGCACGCTGACGCCGGGAAGCGACAGGTCCACGATGAACTGGGTCATGCCGGCGTGCCGGTCTTCCTCTTTCGGCGAAGTCCTGGCCAGCGCAATCAGGTAATTCGTTCTGTGGGCGCCGCTGGTCCAGACCTTGGTGCCGCTGATCTTCCAGCCGCCTTCGACCTGGGTCGCGCGGGTGCGCGCTGCGGCAAGGTCGGAGCCGGAATCGGGCTCGCTCATGCCGATGCTGAAAAAGCACACCCCGGCGGCGATCTTCGGCAGTATGGTTTGTTTCGCCCGTTCGCTGCCATAGCGCAGAATCTGGTGGCCGCTTTGCCGGTCTGCCACCCAATGTGCGCCTACGGGTGCGCCTCCGGCAAGCATTTCCTCGGTCACGATATAGCGCTCCAGCGCCGACCGCTCATGGCCGCCGTACTGCTTCGGCCAGCGCATGCCTATGTAGCCGCGTTCGCCGCATCTACGGCTGAATTCGGCATCAAAGGAACTCCATGAATTGCGACTGGGGGTGAACGCGCCCTTGGCCACTTCCTCCGCGATAAAGGCGCGCACGTCGTTGCGCAGGGTCTGTGCCGACGGCGGCAATTGAACCGGTTCGAACCTGAATTCGTGCATCCTCCCTCCCAAAGAAACGTTTGCCTCCCGCCAGTCCTGGCAGGCAATGAACACGCATGGCCTCTGGAAATATATCCTAGACACGACTGCAGCGTAAATATAAGATTCATGCGTAAAGCGTTTTCATATGTATGTATTTTGAATCGAAGGCAACACGTCCATCGCATCCCGCGGCAAGCCCTCCCGAATGCGGCCTCTCGCGCTCCGCAGCCCGAGATTCCGCACCCCGGATTTCCGCATTCAAATGAAGCGCGCCAACCCGGTCGCCGACCTGACCGCGCATAATGGCTGGCCATGAACCGACTCTCCCTGCTTCCTGCGGTAGACCGCCTGCTCGCCGAGCCTAGACTGATCGAACTCGCCGCAATCCACGGCCGCGCCGTTGCCAGCGATGCGGTTCGCGCCGAACTCGCCGCCGCGCGCGCAGCGGCCGTGAACGGCGGCACCCTGCCCTCCCCGGCCGCGCTGGCGGCGGCCGTCGCCACGCGCATCGAGACGAGCGCGCGCGCCAAGCTGCGTCGGGTCTTCAACCTGACCGGGACCGTGCTGCATACCAATCTCGGACGCGCCTCGCTCCCGGAGGAAGCGATCGACGCGCTGGTGCTGGCCGCACGCTCGCCCTGCGCGCTCGAGTACGACATCGATACCGGCGGACGCGGCGACCGCGACGAGGTGATAGACGAGCTCATTCGCGAGTTGACCGGCGCCGAGGCGAGCACCGTCGTCAATAACAACGCGGCAGCGGTGTTCCTGCTGCTCAACACGCTGGCGCAGCGCAAAGAAGTGATCGTGTCGCGCGGCGAACTGATCGAGATCGGCGGCGCCTTCCGTATCCCGGACATCATGCAGCGCGCCGGCGCAAAGCTGGTCGAGGTCGGCACCACCAATCGGACGCGAGCGCAGGATTTTTCCGACGCGCTCGGCGCGCGCACTGCGCTGCTGATGAAAGTGCACACCAGCAACTACGCGGTGCAGGGCTACACCCAGTCCGTTCCCGAGTCCGAGCTCGCGGCCATCGCCCACGGCCACGGCATTCCGTTCGCAGTCGACCTCGGCAGCGGAACGCTGACCGACCTGGAAAAATGGGGACTGCCGCACGAACCGACGCCGCGCGAGGCCTTCGCCGCCGGCGTCGACCTGGTCAGTTTCTCCGGCGACAAGCTGCTCGGCGGCCCGCAGGCTGGCATCCTCGCCGGCCGTAGGGAACTGATCGCCCGCATCAAGAAAAACCCGCTCAAACGCGTCCTGCGCGTCGGCAAAATCACGCTCGCCGCGCTCGAAGCCGTGCTGCGGCTTTATCGCGATCCCGACCGGCTCGCGGAACGCCTGACCACGCTGCGCCTGCTGACGCGCACGCAAGACGAAATACGCGCCCAGGCCGGACGCCTGGCGCCTGCGCTCCAGGCCGCACTCGCGGCATGGCCGGTGACCGCCGCCGTCGAGCCGCTCGCGAGCCAGATCGGCTCCGGCTCGTTGCCGGTGGACCGGCTGCCTTCGGCCGGGATCGTCGTCCGGCCGCGGGGAAAGCGCGCCGGCATACTGCATACGCTGGAGGTCCGCCTGCGCGGCCTGCCGGTGGCGGTGATCGGACGCATCGCCGATGACGCGCTGCGTCTCGACCTGCGCTGCCTCGAGCTACGGGAGGAAACGGAATTCGTCGGCCAGCTGTCCGGCCTGGGCGCGCCGAAATAACGGCAGCTCAGCAGTCTAGCGCTACTTGCCCTGGAATCGCGGCACACGGCGCAAGGGATGGGCGGAAGAGCGTGGGAGTCGAACCCACCAGAGACGTCTGACGCCTCTCACCGGATTTGAAGTCCGAGCGCCCCACCGGGGTACGATGCTCTTCCATCGCCGTAGATAGTTGCGATGCGATGTTAGCAGAGAAGAGTCTGCGCGAAGCGCAGTTCACGGCGCGGCATACGGTTGCCAATCTCGTGCCCGGACGCCACTGCCCACTGCAGGAAACCCGGAAAGCTGCAATACTTTCCATTCCTTGGCTCACCCATCCTGGCTCACGCCCCCTGCCGCGCTTGAACTGCCCGCATGATTCACTAACTATCGCCGGACCGGGGCGGCCCTTGCCGCCTGCATCGCGGCCATGATCGTTGCCACCGCGGGTCACATCGATCACGGCAAGACTACGCTGGTGCGCGCGCTCACGGGTATCGACACCGACCGTCTGCCCGAAGAAAAGGCGCGCGGCATATCCATCGATCTGGGCTTCGCGCATTGGGATGTCCCCGGCGGCGGCAGCATGGACTTCGTCGACGTACCCGGGCACGACAGATTCATCCGCAACATGCTGTGCGGCGTCTGCGCCATAGATCATGTGCTGCTGGTGGTGGCAGCCGACGACGGCGTGATGCCGCAGACCCGGGAACACCTGAGCATAGCCGCGCTCCTCGGCGTCGGCCATAGCACCGTGGCCATCACCAAAACCGACCGGGTAGCGCCGGAGCGGATTCGGGAAGTGATGGACGAGACTGCGGGACTGCTGCTGGAAACAGGACGCGAAGGCTGGGAGTTGATCCCGCTGTCCGCCATTAGCGGCGACGGACTGGAGCGCTTGCGGCGGCGCTTGGTCGAGGCTTCTGCCAGGACGCAGCGGGACTGCGGGCAGGATGAGCTGCTGACGCGCTATATCGTCGACCGTGTATTCAGCGTTCCCGGCAGCGGTACCGTGGTCACCGGAACCCTCATTGCCGGCGCCATCGTGCCGAACGACAGGCTGACGGTCTCACCGTCCGGCATTGAAGTGCGCGCGCGCCAACTGCAGCGACACGGCAAGGCCTCGACGCACGCACGCGCGGGCGAGCGCTGCGCGATCAATCTGGCCAACATCGAGCAAACCGCTTTGCGCCGGGGCGACTGGCTGGTCGCGCCGGAGGGGCATGCGCCAACCAGCCGCATCGAAGCACGCATCCAGGTACTCCCGGCGGAGAATGCCCCGCTCGGACACTGGACGCCGGTGCACGTGCACATTGGTTCGGCCGACGTGCCGGCACGCCTCGCGATGCGACGCGGCGCATCCATCGCCCCGGGCGCAAGCGCGCTCGCGCAGCTGCGCCTGGACCGGCCCGTGTGCGCCGCCCACGGCGACAGGCTGATCATCCGCGATCAGTCTGCCACGCGAACCCTGGGCGGCGGCGTGGTCGTGGACCCGTTCGCTGCCGAGAGGCGCACCGCGGCGGAACGCGCATTCACGCTGGCCGCGCTGGCGCAGTCCGAACCGAAGGCCAGCCTTGCCGAATTGCTTGCAGCCAGCCCGCACGGGGTCGATCTCGGCTGGTTTGCGCAGGTTTTCAATCGCCGCCGCGACCGCAGTGAGGAGTTGCTTGCGCCGGATGCCACCGTCTTTGGCACGGTCCGGCGCATTGCATTTTCGCCGCGCTGGCTGGCTGTCCTGCAGGCGCGCGTACTCGAGCGGCTCGCCCGCTTCCACCGGGAGCAGAGCAGCGAGGCCGGCGTGAACGCCTCCGCTTTGCAGCAGGACCTGGCGCGCGGGGTCGACGCGACCGCCTTCGCTTCGATACTGAAACGCCTCGCCGCCGAAGGCCGGATCGTGTTTCAAGGGCCGCTGGTGCAACTGCCCGGGCACGACTCCACCGACAATCCGCGCGACCTGCTGCTGTGGCAGCAGCTGCGCCCCCTGCTGGAGGATGCGGGCGCAGACATTCCGTCCGCGCGCGAATTGGCCACCCGCACCGGCCTGCCGCTGCACGTGATACGCGACTTCCTGCTTCGCAAGAGCGTCACCGGCGAACTGATCAGGGTGACCGCGGAGCGCTTTGCGCTGCGCCGGACGCTGACCGCGCTCGCGGAGCAGGCCCGCGACACGGCACAGTCCGTCCCCGGCGGCCTGTTCACTGCAGGTCAATACCGCGACCGCATCGGCACCGGCCGGAGCCTGGCCATTGAAATCCTCGAGTGTCTGGACAGCATGGAGTTGACGCACAGGGAGGGCAATCACCGCCGTTACGCCGGCGGCGATGCCCCGGTGCTGCCCGGCCCGGGAAGCCATCAAAGGAGCAAGACATGAACACCCGCCACGACATCGTGGTCATCGGCGCCGGCGTAGCCGGACTCAGCGCGGCCGCGGAGGCAGCCCGGCTCGGCCTGCGCGTTTGTCTCATCGAAGAACTCATGTTCGGCGGCCTCATCGTCAATGTGAATCATCTCCTGCCCGTGCCGGCCGGTCTGCCGGCCTCGGGCATAGACCTGGCAACCGACCTGATGACGCGCGCCTCGGACCTCGGTGTCACCAGCCTGTTTGAAACCGTGACCGGGCTGCAGACCGGAAGCAGCCTGGCGGTCGTGACAACGGGAGGTACGCACGGCGCCCGGGCCGTGATCGTCGCGAGTGGCGCGCGGCTGCGCAAAACCGGCGTCCCCGGAGAAACCGAGTTCCAGGAGCGCGGCGTTTCCCATTGCGCCGATTGCGATGCGCCGCTGTACCGCGGGCAGGACGTGGTGGTGGTCGGCGGCGGGGACGCGGCTTTGCAGGAAGCGCTGGTCCTGTCGGAGCATTGCGCCCGGGTCCACCTGGTTCATCGCCGCGCGTCGTTCCGGGCGCGCCAGGACTTGATCGCGAAATTGCGCGAACGGCCCAATATCCTGCCCAGGATGGAAACCGTGGTGGACGAACTGCGCGGGGAAGAAGCGCTTTCCAGGGTTGCGGTGCGCGCGGCGGACGGAACCTCTGCGGAGATACCTTGCAGCGGATTTTTCGCCTACATCGGCCTCGAGCCCAACACGTCCTTCCTGCCTGAGCCATTGCTGCGCGACGCCGATGGCCGGATCAAGGTGGATGCCCAACTCGAGAGCGCGCTGCGGGATGTCTACGCCATCGGCGCGGTGCGCGCGGGCTACGCGGGTCAACTCGAGGAAGCGATGTCCGACGCACGCACCGCGGTGCTGGCCGCTGCCAGGCGCTCGGGTCGCGACTAAGGTCTGTTGACATTGTTCTTTGCAACAGACATCATCGAAGCGATAATTTGGAGGTTGCGGTTCACAGCCAGTACCTGATAATTGCGTGAAGAACCGCTTCAATGCTTGATCTCCAGGCAACAGGTGTTTCGCATCCAGGCTTTTTTCCGAGCATACGATGGGGGAGGCAACTAACATCATGAGCAACACCGTCACCTTGGTAGTACCGGAAGCCCCGGGTCCCGAATCCGCGACCCTGGTCGACCGGCGACCGGTCGAGAAGACCGGGATCCGTCTCGGCGTTCTCGACAACAGCAAAAGCAATGCCGATCATCTGCTCAAGTTCCTGGTCGAGGGGCTGCTGGCGGCAATACCCATCGCATCGGTGGTGTCGCTGAGAAAATTCAGCGTCGGCCTGGCCGCCCCGGCCGCGATCCTCGACCAACTCACCAAGGAGGCGGACTACGTAGTCACCGCAATGGCCGATTGAGGGTCATGCACGTCGTGGAGTGTCCATGACATGACTGAGCTTAGAAAACGTGGTCTGGGTGCGGCCGTGATCTGTTCCGGTCCTTTCCTCAAACTGGGGCAGGCGCAGGCGCGCGTGTTCGGCGTGCCCGACCTGCCTATGATCGTTATTCCCCACCCCCTGGGCGGCATCTCGCTGGGCGAGGTCAGGAGCCGCGCCGAGGTGGCCATTCCGAAAGTCGTCGATCTGCTCAAGGAATTCGCCCGATGAGCGCTCTTGCAGCGCTGCTCAGGAACGCGGGCGCCAGCATCGAGGCGACGGACGATTTCGAGGCGATCAACGAACTGTACGGCGAGCGCGGCTGGAGCGATGGCCTGCCCATCGTGCCGCCGACCGCCGAACGCGTGGAGCGGATGCTTGCCTATTGCGACCGGCCGTGGGACCAACCGGTCGCGACCATTGCGCCGCGCCACGGCGCGGCGACGCCGCTGCGGCTCGCGGCCAACGCGGTGATGGCGGGCTGCCGACCGGACTATTTTCCGCTGGTCGTTCTAGCCATCGAGACGCTGTGCGTGGAAAAATTCAACCTCTACGGGATCCAGGCGACCACCCATCCCTGCGCCCCGCTGATCATCATCAACGGCCCGGTGGCAAAAGAGCTGGGCATCAATTCCGGACACAACGCCTTCGGATCGGGCACCCGAAGCAATGCGGCCATAGGGCGCGCCGTCCGCCTTGCTCTGCTCAACATCGGCGGCGCCATCCCCGGCCTGGGCGACATGTCGACCTTCGGCTCGCCGGCGAAGTACAGCTACTGCATCGCCGAGAACGAGGCGGCAAGCCCGTGGGAGCCGCTGCACGTCGAACGCGGCTTTCCTGCCGATGCGAGCACGGTGACGGTGATAGGCGCCGAGTGTCCGCATAACGTCAACGATCACGAAAGCATTACCGCCGAAGGCATACTGACGACCATCGCCGGCACCATGACGACCACCGGATCGAACGATGTCCTCTGTTGGGATCAGGCGGAGCCGCTGGTGGTCCTCGGCCCGGAACACGCCGCGACCGTGGCAGGAGGAGGATATTCGAAAGCCGATGCCAAGCGCTTTCTGTTCGAGCACGCGCAGCTGCCCCTGAGCAGGTTCGCCGAGAGAAATGTAGAACGCATACTGCGCAAACGCTATCCCGATCGATTTGCCGGTACCGCAGTCGACTCGCTGGTGCCGCTGGCGCAAAGCGCGGACAAATTGATTGTTATCGTCCTTGGCGGTGCGGGCAAGCACTCGGCATTCATCCCGACATTTGGATTGACGAGTTCGGTCACGCGCGCATTGAAATTGAACGACGGGCGGCTGGCGCAATCGGTGAAGGAATTTCGGCGCGCCTGAACGGCCGTTCCCCGCCTATGGGACGGAAACCCGCATGAATGTCTGGCAAGGGAACAACGACCCGGCCTGGGACCAGGCGCAGGAGGAATTGCTTGCCGCCGGCGTGACCGATGGCCTGCCGGTCACGCCGCCCACGCGGGAACGCGTCGCCCGGATGCTGGCGCATTGCGGATTCGACGCCGACGAAGTGGTGACGACCCTGCCGCCGGCATTCGAAGCGGCCACCTGGCGCGACATCGCCATCAACGCGGTGATGGCGGGTTGCCTGCCTGCCCACCTGCCGGTCGTAGGTGCGGCGGTGGCCGCGCTGGCCGCAGCCGAATTCAATCTGATCGGTATCGCGACCACCACGGGTTCAGCCGCACCCCTGATCATCGTCAACGGGCCGGTCGTCGCGGAACTCGGCATGAACGCCGAGGGCAACGCGCTCGGCCCCGGCAATCGCGCCAACGCCGCCATAGGCCGCGCGCTCAGTCTGGCGTTGCGCAACATCGGCGGCGCGATACCGGGCGAACTCGACATGGCGACTCTGGGCCAGTCTGCCAAATACACCTGCTGCTTCGCGGAGAACGAAGCGGCCAGTCCATGGCCGGCACTGCATGTCGAGCGCGGCTTTGCGCCTGATGCGAGCGTGGTCACCGTGGTCGGCGTATCCGGCTCGATCGAAGTCGTCGATTCCATCAGCAGCCGGCCGCAGGACCTTGCGCAAACCTTCGCGCAATCGATGCTGATCGCCGGCACGGTCGGCGGCGCGCAGGGCCTGCTCGGCGGCGGCGAACCGCTGATCATCCTGCCGCCGGAAATCGCCGCCGCGTTCCACCGCGGGGGCTGCACCAAGGCGCAGGCCAAGGCGGCGATCTTCGAGCGCGCGATCATGAAGCTGGAACAGTTGTCCCCGGCCGTGCGCGAGCACCTGGTCGAACTCAGGACTTCAGCCGGACAGGCTGACGTCCATGCGCCGCTGCGCGTGGCGCGCAAAGCGGATGACCTGATGCTGGTGGTTGCCGGCGGGGTCGGCGTGAAAGCCGCCTATCTGCCTACGTGGAGCGGATCGACGCGGGCCGTGAGTCGCGCCATACGCGCGCATCCGTAACAGCGTCCTGCAACAGCGGCGCTTGCCCGCGTATCGGCCATGGTCTGCATGAGGGCAGCCCGAGGCCTAGCCCCACTTGCTCACCACCTCCTGCCAGGTCGCCGGAACCTGGCCCTGGAATGTTTCCTTCAGGTTCTTGTCGGCCAGGCGCTTCAAGCGCAGCACGGTCGCTTCGGTCATGATCGGCGCTATGCCGAGGTCGTCGAGCATGGTCATGCAGTCCTGCATTTCATGCGCCTGCCTGTCGGCGTGAATTGCGCCGGAGGTGATGAAATAATTCATCATCTGCATGAAACTCCTTCCGTCCAGGCTTTTTGAAAGCGACGCATGCACCGCGTCCTCGACGCCGAGCGCGATCGCCGCCTCCATCATTTCGACATGCAGGGTCAGCACGCCTTTGGTGTAGATGCTGCGCACCAGCTTGATGGCTACGGCATCGCCGGCTGTGTCGCTCACTTTTTCCAGGGACATGTGATACGGGGTCATCGCAGCGATGAACCTGTCGCTGCCGCTGCCGCTGACGAGGATAGGCACTTTGTGCTGCAATATCCTGAGCGCCCCCATCACCCCGCCATCGACGAAGCCGGCGCCGCCCGCCCCGACGGCAGCGGCGATCTTTTGCTTGGTCAAAGGCGAGGAGCTGGAGAAATCCGCATAGAGCTTGTTCGAACCCAAGTCACCCGCTATCGCTTGAGCCGCTTGCAGCGCACTGCTGCCCGGCGTCGCAGCGATAATCACGTCCGCCCTTGCGATCACCTCCCCCGGCGCGGCCAGCAACTCCACTCCGGCCGCCGCCGCTCGTTGCCGCATCAAAGCTCCATATTCCGGAGCGTCGATCGCGGGATCGAAAGCGACCGTGCCGCGCAATCCTTCGCCCTTGAAACCCTTCGCCATTTCATGGGCCAGTTCGCCAAACCCGATAAAACCCAGTCTCATACCCACCTCTAAGAGCCTAATACAAAATGAGGGGATATCCCCTGCGGGGACACCCTTCGGGGCGTCTCCCCTCATACTCCCCTAAGTCAGAGGCCATTTCGGTAATTCTGAAATGGCCTCTAAACGTTCATTGCCGGACGACGGCTGACTCAGTCATGCGCTCGGAAGACTCAGGTCCCGGGCAGCGCCCATCCGTACCACGCACACACGGCGCGGCCCATCACCCATTGCAGATCCTCGCCTTTGAGCCAGGGCAGGTTCTCGGTGAACATGGTCACGTTCTCCATATAGGTGCAAGGCGAACGCGTCAGATCCGTGCCCCAGAACATGCGCCGGGGCCCGAAGTGGTCAAAGCACATTTTCAGGGCGTCGTGCACGTCGCGGTAGGGATAGCGCTCGCGGGACATCGACGGCACACCGCTCGCCTTCAAGGCGAAATTGGGGTACTTGGCCAAGCGCATGATCCTGGGCAGGTCGTCGGTCAGACTCACCGGCCGCAAGGGTGACAGGTTCATGTGATCGAGAGACAGCTTGAGCGCGGGATGATCCCCAAGAATGCGCTCATAGACCTCGATCAGATTCGGCAGCGCCGGCGTCATCATGGTCAAAGGCACGCCCGCATCCTCTGCCGCCTTCCATAGCCAGGCCAGCTTGCCGGTTGTCAGCCATTCTCTCTCCTTGTCGCTGAAGATGAACAGCCGGATACCCAGCATGCCGGGCGTATTGCGCCAGTTCTTGATCACCGCCGGATTCTCCGGCAGGAAGATATTGAACCGCCCCATCAGCCCAAAGCGGTCCGGATGGCGGCGTACCGCATCCATGGCGAAATCATTGGAATCGCCCGCCCAGGACGGAGGCACAATGACCGCGCGATCGACGCCTGCCAGGTCCATCTGAAACAGCATCGCCTCGGCGCTGATCGGGTAGGGCTTTTGCGGCGGCGACAGCGCGTCCTTCGGCCACGGCGTCGCCTCGGAATTCGGCGGCCAGATATGCACCTGCGCATCCACCAGGCAATCGACGCCGTAGCGCTCCTTAGTCGTCAGTCGTTTGGTTTGCATGAATACACGGCCTTATATGTAGCCTTGAATCGCTTAGCTCCGGCGGGATTATGCCGGCCGGACAGGACTGGGCGTGAGAAATATAGCCTAGGCACGGCACGAGGATCAAGATAAAATCTGCTTGTGCCATATTGTTGTATGTATGCACTTTGAGTTCACCGCTTCCCCAGGGTTTGCGTTAGAGGGGAAGGCGGCTGCCGGCAAAAATCTAGGGTCAATCCACGCATGCCATGCCACGAACGGGAGGGATCGCAATGGAGCAGAACGTAGTCAAGTCCGCCGCTCGCGTGCTTCACATCCTGGAGTTCTTCGACGAAGTGAAGCGCACGACTTCAGTGGCCGAAGTCGCCGAACATTACGCTTGGCCGCATTCGAGCACTTCCGTACTGATGCGCAGCCTGGTGAAGCTGGGTTATCTGCACTACGACGCCAGCGAGCGCAGCTATTATCCCTCGACCCGCGTTGCACTGTTGGGCGACTGGATTCAGGAAAACCTGTTCAAAGACGGCCAGCTCATGGACCTGATGCGCAGTCTCAACGACGAAACCGGCGAGACCGTGGTCCTCGCCGCGCAAAACGGCCTGCATTCGCAATACCTCCGCGTGATCCAGGGCACCAATACGCTGCGTATGCATTTGCACATCGGAACCCTGCGCCCCCTGTTTATTTCCGGAACCGGACGCGCGCTCTTGAGCCAGATGGATCCGACCACCATCCGCAAGCTTGCGCGAAAGCACAATGCAAGCGCGGACGCACCAGCGCCACTCGACATCTCGCTCCTGGTTGAGCAGGCTGCCGTAGACCGGGCGAACGGCTACGCAATGTCGCTTAACCATGTCACGCCGCGCGCCGGGTCGATCGCCATGCCGCTGCCGACGCGACCGCAGGACAGGGCGCTGGTGATCGGCCTGGCCGGCTTAAGCGACCGCCTGATAGGCAACGAGCAGCGCTACGCTGATGCCATGCGCCGCGGCGTGCGAACCTTGCTTGGCGATTGACCTTCCCATTTCTTTCTTCCGGCCATCCGGCCCAACCCAATAGGTAAACAAGACATGAGCCACGATCACCCGGTGCGATACGAACAGGACGGCGGCGTCGTCGTACTGACCTTGAATGAACCGACGACGCGCAACGCCATCTCCCCAGCCATCGTCGAAGCGCTGGTCGAATGCACCGAACGCATCAATACCGACCTGTCCGTAGGCTGCGTCATCATCACCGGCGCCGGCAAGGGATTTTCCTCGGGCGGCAACGTCAAGCACATGAAAGGCCGCTCCGGCCTGTTCGGCGGCAGCCCGGTGGACATCCGCCGCAGCTATCAGCAGGGCATACAGCGCATCCCGCTGGCGATGTACGCGCTGGAAGCGCCGTCGATTGCCGCGGTCAACGGCGCCGCAGTCGGCGCCGGCTGCGACCTGGCCTCCATGTGCGACATACGCATCGCCGGGCGCGGCGCCAGCTTTGCCGAAAGCTTCCTGCGCGTCGGCCTGGTATCCGGCGACGGCGGCGCCTGGTTCCTGCCGCGCGCCGTGGGCATGTCCAAAGCCTGCGAAATGACCTTCACCGGCGATTTCGTCGAAGCCGAGGAGGCGCTGCGCATCGGCCTGGTGTCGAAAGTGGTCGACGATGACAAGCTGATGGAGGAAGCGACCGCCCTCGCCCGGCGCATCGCCGCGCAGCCGGTGCATTCGCTGCGCCTGACCAAGCGCCTGTTGCGCGATTCGCAGCAAGCCAGCCTGGCGACCGCGCTCGAGATGGCCTCCGCCATGCAGGCGCTGGCGCAGCACACCGAGGACCAGCACGAGGCGGTGACTGCGTTCTCCGAGAAGCGCGCACCCAAGTTCAAAGGCCGTTAGATCGGGACGGCGATGCAACACGGCATCTACAGCTATCCCGCCACCAAGCGCGTCATCTACGGCACGGATTTCATCCAGGCCCTCAGGCGCGAACTCGAACTCTGCGCAGAGCGCCGCGTCTATGTGCTTGCCAGCGGCACCCTGGCGGGAAGCACCGACACCATCGAGCGTGTGCGCGAGGCGCTGGGCGAGCGCTGCGCCGGCGTCTGCGCCAGGATAGGCGCACACACCCCGCGCATCGACGTCGTAGCGGCGGCGAACGCCGCGCGCGCCGCCGGTGCCGACCTGCTGCTAGGCGTGGGCGGCGGATCGATCACCGATGCCGCCAAGATGGTCGCCATCTGCCTCGGCAACGGCATCACCGACCCGGCGGAACTTGATGCCTACCGCGTCACGGTCCGCGCCGACGGCAGCATGGACCGCCCCGGCTACAAGCCGCCTTCGGTCGCCTCGGTCATTATTCCAACCACGCTTTCGGCCGGGGAATTCTCGGCGCGTGCAGGCTGCACCGACAGCGTTCGCCAGGTGAAAGAATCGTACATCCATGCGCAGGCAGCGCCGCGCAGCGTGATCCTCGATCCGGCCGTCACCGTGCACACGCCGCAATGGCTGTGGCTGTCGACGGGAATCCGGGCGGTGGACCATGCCGTCGAGGACTTGTGCTCGATCAACAGCAAGCCATTCTCCGACGGGACCTCGTTCCACGCCCTGCGACTCCTCGCGCGGGGCCTGCGCGCGGTCAAGGCGGACCCGAAAGACCTGCCGGCGCGCCTGGATTGCCAGCTCGGCGCGTGGATGTCGATTATCGGCAGCAGTGCCGGTGTCGAAAAAGGCGCCAGCCACGCTATCGGGCATGTGCTCGGCGGCACCGCCGGCGTGCCGCACGGCTACACCTCCTGCGTCCTGCTGCCGCATGTACTGCGCTTCAACCACCCGGTGAACGCCGAGCGGCAGAAGCGGGTGAGCGAAGCGCTGGGCCGGCCGGACGTGCCTGCGGCCGAGCTGGTTGCCGAACTGATCAGCGAACTGGGCCTGCCGCGCACCCTGCGCGACGTCGGCGTAAGCGCGGAGCTGCTCGATCGCATCGCAGAAGAGTCCATGCACGATCGCTGGATCCACACCAACCCGCGCAACATCGACGCAGCGGCGACGGTGCGCCAACTGCTCGATGCCGCGTGGTGACGATTCCGCTGGTGAAGCCGGCTCTGGCATAAATCTTAGAGGCCATTTCAGAATTACCGAAATGGCCTCTAACTTAGGGGAGTATGAGGGGAGACGCCCCGAAGGTAGTCCCCGTAGGGGATATCCCCTCATTTTGTAATAGGCTCTCAGCCAGCCGCCTTCCGGTACAAACAGTAAAGCAGCGCGCGGCCGCCCTCATCCAGCCCGGTCGTCGGCTCGTCGGGCAGAAAGTGCAGTTTGAATGCCCGCAGTGCCGCCGCGGCATCCTCGGTGTCGTAACCCAGGGCCCGCAGTTGCAGCGAAACTTCTAGCGGCAGCGGCGGCGCAAACGGCGGATCGCACCACAGGCCGAATCCGCGGTCGGCGAGCGTCTTCCACGGAAAGTAGCGGCTGGGATCGGTCTTGCGCCGCGGGGCGACATCGGCGTGGCCGATGAAATTCGCGACCGGAATATGATAGCGCTGTTTGACATCCGCCAGCAGGCGCAGCAAGGCGGCGACCTGGGCTTCGGCAAAAGGCTCGTGTCCGTTGTTGTCCAGTTCGATGCCGAGCGAGGCCGAATTGAGGTCCGTATCCGCGCCCCACTTCGACTCGCCCGCGTGCCAGGCCCGGGCGCGCTCGTCGACCAATTGAATAATGGTTCCGTCGCGCCCGATCAGATAATGCGCGCTGACCCCGCGCACCGGATTGGCGAGCGTGCGCAGCGCCTGCTCGATCGTGTCGTCGCTGGTGTGATGCAGGATGACGTAGTTGGGCTTGCGCTCGTTGAAGTTCGGTGACGCCTGCCATGCGGTCGGAATACCGGCGCGCTGCGGCAGCGGCGCGCAGCCCGCCAGCACCAGCAACAACGCCAGAAAAAGTGTCCGCATCAGGGGCATGCCGCACCGCGCATCGAAGTCGGGAGGAAATTGTACCGCCATGCCGGCATACAATAGTGAAAACCAGCGAAAAGGAGGCAGGCATGGCCGAACCCAAGGAAATCAACGCGGAACTGATCGCCAGCCTGCCGGACCAAGGTCCGGTGGTGATGGTGAATCTGCTGCGCCTGCGCGACCGCGGCGCCTACAAGCGCTACAGCGAGCTCACCATGCCGCTGATCAAGGCGCGCGGCGGCACGGTGCTGTGGGCGGGCGACGGTGAAGCGGTGGCCTTCGGCGACGCCGCGGCCGACCGCTGGGACTACGTGGTGCTGGTACGCTATCCCTCGCGCGCGGCGTTTCTCGACATGATGCGCGCGCCGGAATATGCAGCGGCCAACATCCATCGCGAACAGGCGGTGGCGAAGCATGTCATTCTCGCCAGCACCGAGACTTACTCCAAGATGAGATAGGCGCGCTCAGCGCGTCTGCTCGACTCTCGCGAGTATGCGTTCGCAGCGCTGCCGATCGAGCGCATCGGCCACGCCCGCTTGCGCGCACCACGCGAGCAGGCGTTCGGCCGCGGTGACGGCGCCCGCGCTTGCCGCGCTGCTGAAGCGCTCCTTCAGTTTCTTTACCTGGAGCGCGAGCCGTTGCGGCTGAACCTCGGCCGGGCTGTCCATACCCAGCAACAACTCGAGTTCGAGCAGGCCTTCGCGCCGCGCTGCGGCACCCTGCTCGATCTGCGCCAGGTACTTGCCGGCCGCGCCCGCATCGGACAAGGCAGCCAGCGCCGCATCCCGCCGCGCCAGCATTTTCTTCTCCCATGCGGCAGGCAGGGCGGGCAGAGTCGCCCACTTTTCCTGTGCCGCCTGCGCCCCGGTTTGAGCCGGGTCAGCGCCCGCGCGCAGCAACCCGTCCAGTTCCTCGCACAAGCGCTCTTTCGCCGCCAGGGTCTGCCACACCGCCGCCTCGCGCGCGCGCACGCGCGCCGATAGCATCGCCTCCACCGCCCCCTTCGCCTTGCTGAAGCGCGATTCGAGGTCGCGCTTGTCGGGACCGGGCGCGTCGGCCTTCTGTTTCCACTGCTCCTGCAGATCGCGCAGCGCGCCGCGGATCTCCGGTTCGCTCCTGTCTGCAACCCGAGCGAGTTGTTCGGCCTGCGCGCAAAGCTCCTGCAGCGCATGGCGGTGCTCGTTCCTGCGGCCGTCCTCCTCCTTGCGCTTGCTCATGCGCGCCTCGAACACGGCATCGCAGGCCGCGCGAAACTTGGTCCACAGCGCGCGCTCGTCGCGCTGCGCCAGCGGCAGTTCCTTGGCCTCGGCCTGCCATCTGGCCTGAATCGCCTTGACCTGCGACGGCACCTCGCGCTCCGTCGCTTTGGCCACCAGCGCCGCGGCCTCATCGATCAAGGCCTGGCGCCCCGCCTTGGCGCGGTCGCGCGTCGCGGCCAGGGCGCCACGCAGCGGCGCCAGCGCCGCCTTCAATTTCAGGTCGAGCTTTTTCCATGTGCCCGGATCGACGCTGCCCAGATCGCCTTCGCGCCATCCTTGCTCGGTCTCGCGCAAGCCGCGCTCGACCGCACGCCAATCGACGGGCTCGGCAAGCAGGGTGGCCGCGCGTGCCGCAGCCGCCGCGATAAACTCTTCGCGCCGCTTGCGTGCCTCCTTTCTTTGCGCAGCGAGTTCGGAAAAGTATCTTGCCGCGGGGGCGTAGGCTTTTTCGCAGGCGCCGTCGAAGCGCTCCCACAGCGCCTTGGGCACGCCCGCATGCTGCTGGTCCAGCAGCTTCCATTCATTGCGCAGTTTCTGCACTTCGAGCGCGAGCTGCGGCGGGTCCAGGGTCTGCTTGGCCGCGGCTTCGGCGCGCTCGCACAGCTGGACGCGCGCGTTCTGCTGGCCGAACGATTCCCAGCGTTCGAGTTCGACCAACTGCTGCACCAGGCGGCCCAGGCGCTGCATAGTCGGCTTGGGCAGCACGCCGGCGGCGGCCTTGAACGACTTGATTTCGTCGGCGGCCGCACGCGCCGCCTGAATCTGGCCCGCGGCGAGGGCCAGCTCCGCCGTATGCAACAGCGCATGCACCTGCTGGCGCACCGCGTTCGCCTCCTGCTGCACGGCCTGGATCTGCGTCAGCCGGCGCTGCTCCACCAGCGTCATCGCGGCTTCGAAGCGCCGCGTCAGCTCCGGTGTGCGGATCGCGCGGGGAAGCGCCTGCCAGCGCGACGGCAATTCCGCATGGTCGATGGACGTGTCCGCGGCAAGCCGCTCGGCCTCGAGCACCAGCGCCAGGGTGCCGGCGAGCGCCTGCAGCGCCGCTTCCTGCTGCGCGATGCGGGCCTCCGCCTGTGCCAGCCGCTCGAGCGCGGCGTCGTCGCCGCGCGTACCCGCCTCGTCGCGCAGTGCGGCGAGTTCGGCACGCTGCGCCGCAAGCGCCTCCGGTTCAGCGGGCGTCGACGCGGCTAGCCGCTCCAGGCATTCGCTCACTTTTCGCTCGAACTGCACGCGCGAACGCTGTTCGCCCTGTTCGCGCTCGAATCGGGCCTGTATCGCCTGGCGCGCAAGTTCGCAGCGCGCCAGGCGCGCCGCCTCGCCGCTCATGTCCAGCGCCTGCCAGCGGCGGTTGAGCTCGATCACCGCGCTGAGTATCGGACCGGGTTCGGTCGCGAGCGCCTCCAACTGCGCGATGACGGCGTCGGCCGCGGCGCCCTGCTCCTGGCGCTGCTTGATCGCATCGATGCGCTGCCGGGCGAGCCTGGCAACGCCGTGGTCCTTGTTCTTCGCCGCATCGGCGAGCTTGCGCAGTCCGTCGGCGCTATGCACGCGCTCGGCCGCGGCGAGGCGCGTCTCCGCATGCCCGGCCGCCAGCGCGAGTTCCACCAGCGCGGCTTCGTCGCGCACGCCCGCGATCGCGCCGCGGCGCAGCGCGGCGTCCCGGGCACGGCACACCACGTCAATCCGGATCGCGTCGGTGCAGTGATCCGCAGCCAGCAGCGCGCGCGCCTGCTCGCTATCCTCGGCTTGCGCAAGCACCTCGCCCAGCGCCGAGGCGAGCGCGCGCCTCACCCCTTCATCGATTTCGGTTTCCCAGGCCGAGACCAGCGCCTGCAGAGCGCTGCAGCGGCGCGCTGCAGCGGCGCGCACCTCCGCCACCGGGTCGGCAGCCAGCAGTCGCGCCAGTTCGTCCGATTCGGGCGCGAGCGCCGCAACGCCCAGAATGCGCTGTGCCGGATCGGCGTGTTGGTGCGGGGCGGTGCGTGAGAACAGGTTGCTGATCATGGTATCGGTGCGCTTAGATGTGGTTGGGGCGAAGCTTGCGGCCGGATCAAAGAAAAGAAACCCAATCCGCGCAACGCGATGGTAACCAAAAAAGTGCACCGCCGGTGCACAATTCGCGCTCGCGGGCGTGATGCGTTCCCGCCCTCGCCGGTTCGGACAATTATCCTGCCTGCTAGTTTAACCGCCATAGCGCGGCATTGAGGACAACGGCGAACGCGACCCAGGCGGCGTAGGGAACGAAAAGCATGCCGGCCACGCGGTCGCGCCGCCAGAACACCTGCGTCGTCGCCAGGATCGCGACCAGCAGAACCACGATCTCGATCAGCGCCGCACCGATGGCGCGCATGCCGAAAAACAGGACGGACCAGGCGAGATTCAGTGCGAGCTGCAGGGCAAACAGCGTCAACGCCGCGCGGGCTTCGCGCAGCCCGTCGCGCCGCCACACCCGCCAAGCCGCAAGCGCCATCATGAAATACAGCGCCGTCCAGACCGGCGCGAAAATCCAGTCCGGCGGGTTGAACAGCGGTTTCGCCAGAGTGCGGTACCAGGTGCCTACGCTGGTCGCGGTCGCCGCCGCGCCCAGGGCGGAAACCGCGAGGCAGAGCGCGAGAAATATCATGAAAGCGACCGTGTCGCGCTTGCGGTTCGATTCACTCATAGGCATGGCCCGAGAAGTATTGTGATGACTAGGGTCTGTTGACATTCACCGCATGAGACGCGTTGCCTCCAAATGCGGATGCCTGCAAGGCGCGCGACGA
>Ga0334722_10002585_pt1 | contig 20279 bp, 13 predicted proteins | sample C3_bottom_MG_FD_207210 | JGI IMG/M metagenome (GOLD analysis project Ga0334722, IMG submission 207210) | Sediment microbial communities from Yellowstone Lake, YNP, Wyoming, USA - C3_bottom | ecosystem: Environmental > Aquatic > Freshwater > Lake > Sediment | place: USA: Wyoming | collected...
GGGGAAACGCCCGGGAGTCGTCGTCGTGCACGAGTGGTGGGGGCAAAACGCCTACGTGAAGAAGCGCGCCGAGCAGCTGGCGCGCATGGGGTACATCGCCTTTGCGCTGGACATGTACGGAAAGGGGAAGCTGACCAAGGACCCCAAGCAGGCGGGAGAATGGTCGGCGGTCTTCGGTAATGACCGAAAATTCGGGCGCGCCCGCGCCGCGGCCGGACTGGCGGTGCTGAAAAACCACCCGCTTACCGACGCAAGCCGCGTGGCCGCAATCGGGTATTGCTTCGGCGGGACCACGGTGCTGGAGATGGCGCGCGGGGGGGCCGACCTCGCGGGGGTGGCGAGCTTCCATGGTTCGCTGGGATCCCCCATGCCCGGCGAGCCGGGAGCCCTGAAGGCGAAGATTCTCGTCCTTCACGGAGGGGACGATCCTTTCGTGCCGCCGGCGCAGGTGACCTCGTTCGAGGAAGAGATGCGCAAGGCGGGGGCGGACTGGCAGGTGAACATCTACAGCGGGGCCGTGCACAGTTTCACCAACCCGGAGGCGGACGGCTACGGGTTGAAGGGGGCGGCCTACAACGAGAGGGCCGACCGGCGTTCCTGGGAGGCGATGAGGGTTTTTTTCGCGGAGATCTTCAAGTAAAAAAAGGGCTACACGAAAAAGGAAACTCAAAATAGGATAGGGGGGGTAAGGGGGAAAATTCCGGGAGCCGACGGGAGGGAAAAATGAAACGAACGGCGATCGCTGCGGTACTGGCGCTGCTTCTCGCGGGCTGCAAGGCCCCTTCCGCCAAGGAGATCAAGATCGGCCTGATCACTCCGCTCACGGGGGACGTCAAGACCTACGGCGAGTCGGTGAGAAACTCCTTCGAAATTGCGGTCGACGAGGCCAACAAGGCCGGCGGCGTGGCGGGAATGAAAATCGTCCCCGTGGTGGTGGACGACAAGAACGACCCGACGGAAGCGAGCAACGCCGCGAACCTGCTGATCCACCAGCAGAAGGTCCGTGCGATCGTCGGCTCCGTTACTTCCAAGACTGCCATCCCGGTGTCCGACCTTGCCCAGAGCGGCAAAATCCCCGCGATCACCCCTACCGCGACCAACCCCAAGGTGACGGTTGCGGACGGGAAACGGAAGGACTTCATGTTCCGCTCCTGCTTCATCGACCCGTTCCAGGGAAAGGTGATGGCGAAGTTTGCGCGGGAAACGCTTTTCAAGGAGAAGGCGGCCGTCCTGTACGACGCCTCCAACGACTACTCCAAGGGGATCGCCGAATATTTCGGCGACGCCTTCAAGCTGATGGGCGGCAAGGTGGTCGCCTACGAGTCGTACGGCAAGGACGACGTCGATTTCTCCGCGCTTCTCACGAAGGTGAAGGCTTCCGGGGCCGACGTCCTCTTCCTTCCGGACTACTACAACAAGGTTGGGCTCATCGCCAGGCAGGCCGGTGAGAAGGGGATCAAGGCCACGCTGATCGGCCCCGACGGCTGGGATTCCCCGGACCTCGTGAAGGTCGCCGGGGAGGCGGTCGAAGGGGGGTATTTCTCCAACCATTATTCCCCCGACGACACCCGCCCCGAAGTGGTCGCCTGGGTGAAGAAGTACAAGGAAAAGTTCGGGCAGACCCCGGATGCCCTCGGGACGCTCGCCTACGACGGCACCAACCTGATGTTGGAGGCGATCCGGAAGGCGAACAGCGACGACCCCGTGAAGATCCGGGAGGCGCTGGCCTCGATCAAGGGGTTCAAGGGGGTGACGGGGGAGTCCGCCATGGACGACAACGGGAACGCCATCAAGAGCGCCGTCATCCTGCAGATCGTGGGCGGCAAGCAGAAATTCGTCAAGGTGGTGAACCCCTGACGGCGGGGCCGGGTGGAAGTTTTCCTTCAGCAGGTCGTTAACGGGCTGCAAATCGGGTTCGTCTATGCCCTGATCGCCCTCGGCTATACGATGGTGTACGGCATCGTCCGGCTGATCAACTTCGCCCACGGCGATGTCTTCATGGTGGGGGCCTTCATCGGCCTGTACGCCATCGAGAGATGCAACCTCCCCCTTCCCGTCATCTTCCTCCTGGCGGTCTTCGGGTGCGCTCTCCTGGCGGTCGCGATGGAGCGGGTCGCCTACCGGCCGCTGCGGGGAGCGCCCAAGATCGCGTCCCTCATCACCGCGATCGGGGTGTCGCTGTTTCTTGAATACTTCACCGCCCTGCGCCAGGTCTTCGGCCCGAATTTCTATTCCTTCCCCCGGCCGTTCGCCGTGTCTTCCTGGGAGGTCCGCAACATCTCGCTGACCAACATCCAGGCGATCATCTTCTTCGTCACGATCTTCTGCCTGGGGCTGCTGCAGTTCATCGTCCACCGGACCCGCCTGGGCAGGGCGATGCGCGCGGTCTCCTATGACCACGTGACGGCGGGCCTCATGGGGGTCAACGTCGACCTCGTGATCTCCCTCACCTTCGGGCTGGGGGCGGCACTGGCCGGCGTGGGCGGGGTGCTTTACGGGATCGCCTATCCGCAGGTCAACACGTTCATGGGAGTCATGCCGGGGCTGAAGGCCTTCACCGCCGCGGTCCTGGGAGGGATCGGAAGCATCCCCGGGGCCGTCCTGGGGGCCCTGATCATGGGGCAGTCGGAAACCCTGACTTCGGCCTACCTCTCCTCGACCTACCGGGACGGGATCGCCTTCCTCATCCTGATCCTGGTTCTCCTCCTGCGGCCCACCGGGATCCTTGGGACCTCCCGGACGGAGAAGGTCTGAAAGGGAACCATGAAGGCGCTTCTCCAGCCGGCCAGGTTCCTCGCACCCTTTGCCGTCGCCGCCGCGTCGGGGACCTTCCTTGCGGCGGCCGGCGCCGTCAATCCCTACTGGATCCAGATTTTTCAGCTGGCCTGCATCACGGCCGTTTCCGCCCTGGGACTGAACGTCATCTACGGCTTCACGGGCCTGTTCTCCCTGGGGCACGCCGCTTTCTACGGCATCGGCGCCTACACCGCGGCCTTCCTCATGAAATCGTACGGAGGGGATTCGCAGCTGTTCTTTCTCGCTTCGCTCCTGGCCGGCGGGGCGGGCGCCGCGCTGGTCGCCTGGCTGGTGGGGCTTCCCGCCTTGCGTTTGACCTCGGACTACCTGGGCATCGCCACGCTGGGCTTCGGCATCATCATGAAGGTCCTCTTCGACAATGCAGACAGCTTTCTCCCCCAGCTGGGAGGCGCGAGGGGGATGACGGGGATCGCGAAAATGACCGGATTCGCGTGGGCGGTCATGTTCCTCGGGGTCTCCCTCCTCGCCGTCAGGAACCTGATCCATTCCAGCTACGGACGCGCGCTCCTCTCGATCCGCGAGGACGAGGTCGCCGCCGGATCCATGGGGATCGACACGTTCCGTTACAAGATGGCCGGTTTTGTCATCGGCTGCTCCTTCGCGGGGCTCGCGGGGGGGCTTTACGCCCACCTCTACGTCTTCCTGCACCCCAGCAACTTCGATTTTTTCAAGTCGGTGGACGTCCTCATCATCGTCGTCCTGGGGGGGCTCGGCAACATGAGCGGAACCCTGATCGCCTCCTTCGGGTGGATCTTCCTCCTGGAGGGATTGCGCGTGATCCTCCCCCCCGGCTACATCGAGCTTCGCTGGGTGCTGATCCCCGTTCTCCTGATCGTCACGATGCTGCAGCGTCCCCAGGGACTTTTCGGCATCCGGGAATTCCCGCTCCTCCGGGGCGATCCCGAATGATCCTTCTGGAGGCGCACGGGCTGGCCAAGCGCTTCGGCGGGATCAACGCGCTGAACGGCGTGGATCTGCATCTCCGCGAGGGGGAGCTGGTGGGCATGATCGGCCCGAACGGCTCGGGAAAGACCACCCTGTTCAACGTGATCACGGGGATCTACCGGCCGGACCGTGGATCGGTCGCGGTCGAGGGGAAGCCGATCACGGGGCTCCCCCCCCACCGGATCAGCCGGCTGGGGATCGCCCGCACGTTCCAGAACATCCGGCTGTTCAAAAACCTTTCGGTGATGGACAACGTGGGGACCGCCTGCCATTCCCACGTCCGGTACGGACCCGTTTCCGCCGTGTGCCGCGCGGAGCGGTTTTACGAAGGGGAGAGGGAGCTCCGGGATAAGGTCCTGGACCTCCTTTCCCTCTTTTCCCTGCAGGACCGGAGAGGTGAGCTTGCGAAAAACCTCCCCTACGGCGACCAGCGGAGGCTGGAGATCGCCAGGGCGCTCGCATCGGAGCCGAAAATCCTCCTCCTGGACGAGCCCGCCGCCGGGATGAACCCTTCCGAAGTCGGGAAGCTGATGGAGTTCATCCTGGAGATCCGGGACCGGCACCGCCTGACGATCCTGCTCATCGAGCACCAGATGCGGCTGGTGATGGGGATCTGCGAACGTCTGGTCGTGATGGATTTCGGCGAAGTGATCGCGCGGGGAACGCCCCAGGAGATCCGCAGCGACCCCCGGGTGATCGAGGCGTATCTCGGGCAGGATTCTTCGAAGGGAAACTAATATGAAGAACAGGTTGATATATTGGTTCTAACTATCGATTATATAAACGTATATTACGGAAATCTACACGCCCTGAAGGACGTTTCCCTGCGCGTGGACGCGGGGGAGATCGTGTCCCTGATCGGGGCCAACGGAGCCGGGAAGACCACGACTTTGAAGGCCGTCTCGGGCGTCCTCCCGTCGCGCACCGGAAAGATCGTATTCGACGGGAGGAATTTGGCGAGCCTTCCCCAGCACCGGATCGCCCGGATGGGGATTTCCCACGTTCCGGAAGGACGCGGGGTCTTCGCCAACATGACCGTCAGGGAGAACCTGGACATGGGCGCCTACACGCGACGGTCGGGGCGTGAGGTGGCGGAGAGCCTCGATAAGGTCTTCGCGCTTTTCCCCAGGCTCGCGGAACGGTCCGCCCAGCTGGCGGGCACCCTTTCCGGCGGGGAGCAGCAGATGCTGGCGATCGGGCGGGCCATGGTGGCCAGGCCCGCGCTGATGCTGCTGGACGAACCCTCCATGGGGCTGTCTCCGCTGCTGGTCAGGGAGATCTTCGACATGATCACGGAGGTGAACCGGAGCGGCGCCGCCATCCTGCTGGTGGAGCAGAACGCCTGCATGGCGCTCTCCGTTGCGCACCGGGTCTATGTGCTGGAAGCCGGCAGTATTGTCTTGCACGGAGCCCCGGCCGATCTGCAGAATGATCCCAGGGTCCAGGCGGCCTATCTTGGCGACGTGTCGGGGGGCGGGTGACATGACGATGGAGCGGGTTTTGTGGTTCGACGAACGTATCCGCGCCGGGCATCACCCGGGTTCCGGGACCCTGGCCGCGCATTTCAAGATCTCTCTACGAACCGCACAGAGGGACGTCGAGTTCCTGCGGGACCGCCTCCAGGCGCCCTTGCGATACAACACTGCGGCGAGAGGGTACGCCTACGGCGATCCCGGGTTCTATCTGCCCCAGGCCTTCTTCCGGAAAGACGAGATGATCGCCCTCCTGTTCGCCAGGCGCCTCTTCAAGGAGATCAAGTCTCCGTTGAAGGAAGAAGCGGAAGCGATCTCCGCGCGGCTCGACGGACTCTTCAAGGTCACCGCGCTGGAGAACGTGGAAGAGGCGGTATCCTTTGATATCGGGCGGGGGGCCGAAACGTCCGGCAAGGTATTTTTCGACCTCCTCCGCGCGATCGCCCAACGGAAGCTGGTCCTTTTGCAGTTGGTTTCCTCCGACGAAGGTGAATCCGCCGAGCGGGAGATCGAGCCGCTGAAGCTCCACTTTTCCCTGGGGGCCTGGCACCTCGTCGGGGTTTCCCGGCGGCGGAAGGGCGCCTGTCTTTATCCCCTGGGGCGCATCCGGCGGGTCGAAGTGACGGGGCAGCATTTCGTGCCGCCGAAGAAGCCGATCGATGCGGACATCCTGGTCCGCAAGGGAATCCGTGGGGGAAAGGTCCGGAACGCACGGATCCGGTTCGGCTCGAGGAAGGCCGCGTGGGGATCCGCGCAGACATGGCACCCGAACCAGCGTCTGCAATTGGAGCTGGACGGGTCGGTCGTTCTCGAGTTGCCGGAGGCTCGTGTCCTCGAGGTACTCGGGATGGTTCTTCAGCAGGGCGGGGAGGTCGAGGTGGCGGCGCCGAGGGAATTGCGGGATGCCGTCCAGGCGGAGATCGACCGGCTTGCGGCCGCCTACCGGTGAGAGGAAGGTTTCGGGGGACGTCCGAAGAAGGCCTCCTTCTTGAAGAGACGGAAAAGCGCGAAGATGGACGGAAACAGGAAAAGCGCGCCCGCCGCCAGGGCGATCAGGATCGCGCGCAGCGTCGCCGGCGGCGAAGCGGCCGACGGGATGGAGAGGTCCGGGCGGACGAGGAAAGGGTATTGCGCCGCCCCCCACCCGACAAGGATGAGCGTCGCCTGCGCGGCCACGCAAGCCCGCGCGAGGCCGTAGGCGCGCAGGAGCAGCGCCACGTGCGCGCCGAGAGCCGCCGAGGCGACGAGAAACACGACCCCCGCCGACCAGTCGCTCCCCAGGAGAGCGTGGAAGAAATCGGGCGCCCCCCTCCGCGCAAGGAGAGGGACGGCGACCAGGAGGCCCGCTATCGCCCCCGACGACCACAGGGCCCGCAACCGGAAGTCTTCCCTCAGGTCCGGGTCCTCCGTCTCGAAAATCAGGTAGACCGCCGCCAGGGAGGAAAAGACCGCGAGCGTGAGGAGCCCCACCGCGAGGGGAAAAGGCGCGATCCATGCCCGGGAGGCTCCTGCCGCGGTCGCCGTTTGCGCCCGGATGTCGCCCGAGGAGACCGCCCCGATGATCACGCCCAACAGCATCGGGGTGAGGAGGCTGGCCCCCGCGAAGAGCGTCCCCCATCGGCCCCGCTTCCCTTCCTCGTGGAGATGATAGTGGTGGAAGGCGAAGGCCGCTCCCCTCAGCACGATCCCGGCGATCATCAGGGTGACCGGGACGAAAAGGGAAATGGAGATGACGGCAAGCGCCCGTGGAAAAGCGGTAAACAGGACCACGACCGCGATGATGACCCAGATGTGGTTCGTTTCCCAGACGGGACCGATGGCGCGGGCGATGAGGAGCCTCCGGGCGGCAGAGCGCGGCCCCCGGCTGAACAGGTCCCAGATCCCGCCGCCGAAATCGGCCCCTCCGAGGAGGGTATAAAGAATCAGGGCGGCCAGGATGCTTCCTGCGGCGAGAGTCGGAAGATCGGGCATGCTCACTCCTTCGCCGCGCCGCCGGCGCTCTCTTCGCGCGGAAAGGAAGGGCTTTGCGACACCTCCCGGCGGAGCAGCCAGACCGCGGAGATCCCGAGGGCCAGGTAGAGCGCGGAGAAGAACGCGAAGGGAAGCAGGAGCCCGCTCACGGGCGTCACCGCGTCCGCGGTGCGCATCACCCCGCGGATCACCCACGGCTGCCGTCCCAGCTCCGTGACCGTCCATCCCGCCTCGACGGCGAGGATTCCCAAGGGGCCGCAGAACACGACGGCAAGCAGGAACCGGGGATGAAACAGCTTCTCCCGGCTCCAAAGCGCGCACCACGCGGCGAAAAGCGAAACCGCGGCAAGCGCCGATCCGCAGGCCACCATGAGCTGGAACGCGAGATGGACCGGCAACGGGTTGGGCCGGTCGGCGCCCGGGAACGCATCCAGCCCTTTGACCTCCGCATCGGCGTCGTGGAAAGCGAGAAGACTCAATCCCTTCGGGATCTCGATCGCATACCGCGTCGTTTCCTTTTCCCTGTCCGGGATCCCGCCGATGCGCAGGGGGGCCCCCCGCTCGGTCCGGAACTGCCCCTCCAACGCCGCCAGCTTGACCGGCTGATTCCGCGCGATGAACCGCGCGTTGAAATCCCCGCTGACCGGAAGCAGAACGGCGGCCGCCCCGCCCACCGCCAGCGCAATGGAAAGGGCGTGCCGGTGGAAGAGGTTCTCCCGGTCGCGAAAGAGCTTGTACGCGTGGATCCCCGCGACCGCGAACCCGGACGCCGCGAAGGCGGCAAGCGTCATGTGGACGGCCTCGGTGGGCCAGGCCGGGTTGGCCATGGCGGCGAGCGGGTCGATCGCGACCGGTTTTCCGCCTTCTAACAGGAACCCCGCCGGGCTGTTCATCCATGCGTTCGCCGCGACCACGAGGATTCCGGACAGGACGCCCCCCAGCGCCACCGCGATCCCCGCGAGGAGATGCGCCACGGGGTGGACACGGCCCCACCCGTAGAGGTAAATGCCCAGAAAGATCGCCTCCGCGAAAAATGCGAAACCCTCCAGGGCGAAGGGGAGACCGATGATCCCCCCGGAGAACTCCATGAACCGGGGCCACAAGAGTCCCAGCTCGAAGGAGAGGACGGTCCCGGAAACCGCGCCCACCGCAAAGAGGACGGCGGTCCCGCGGGCCCAGCGCTTCGCAAGCTCCAGGAAGACCGGTTTCCCGGTCCGCAGGTGGGCCGCCTCCGCGATCACCATGAGAAGCGGCATCCCCATCCCCGCCACGGCGAAGACGATATGGAAGGCGAAGAACATCGCCATCTGCGCGCGCGCGAGCAACAGTTCGGTCAAGGGATCCTCCGGCCGCTATTCTACCTTACCGGAGGATTACGGACGAGGACGGCCGACGGGGATCGGATCGACCGCCGGGGGGATCTGCCCCGAGAGGATGTCGATCAGGCGTTGATGAAACGCCCGCTCTTCCTGCGCGCCGGGCGCGGAGAGCAGGCTCACCCGCACCTTTTTCCCCACGGGGAGGAAGTGCTGCTCGGCTAAGCAGGTACGCACCATCTGCCGCGCCGCCGCACGGACAAGGTGCCCCTCCTCGGAGTTGCCGGCGGGGACGATGACGACCACGTGCCCGCGTTCGCGGACCGCCCTGGCGGACTCGGCGAAGGAGTTGAGCGCCTTGCCGATCTGGACGAGAAACCCCTCCCTCTCTTCGGGACTGAATCCGGGCACCGGCTTGCCGGCCGTCGAAGTTCCCAGGCAGAGGACCGCACCTGCGGGAGGGGATCCCCCGAGGAGGGTATTGTCCAGCCAGGGTTCGAGGAGGCGGGGATCCGTAAGGTCCAGGTCGCGGGAGATCTTTTCGGCGGGGCGGCGCTTGGCGCCGATTCCGGAACCGGGCGCCGGCCTCGAGATGTCCACCCGGCCGGGGGCGGAAGGGTGCTCCAGCAGGGAGGTGACGACGGCGCCGGCGCCCCGCAGCGCTTCGGTCATCCCTTCCGCGTTTCCCGCCCGCACGCCAAGGGAAAGGAAGAGAAACGGCTCGCCGGACAGGTTTTCCCTTTTTCCGGGGAATTCCCCCGGGAAGGAGGAAAAGGAGGGAAGAGAGGAAACCCCGATGAATCGGTCTTCGAGGAACCGCGCGTTCTTGGCGGCGAACAGCACGGCGTCCGCCACCTGCTCGTTCGTGGGCGGACCCGAAGGGACGGTGGCCCCGAACCATTCCCGGATGCGGTCGAACCACGATTCCAGCTCGGCGCGCCTTGCCTTCGACAGGCTGCTCCCACGGACCGCTGAAAGGAAGGCTTTCGCCGAGGATTCCCGCTCCGGAGGCGGAAGAGACCGGTCGAAACAGCGAATGAAGCTTTCCTGCAAGGTCTTTGTCTCGGCGCCCCGCAGATCCCGCAGGGAGCCGAACTGCTCCGCGAACTTGCCGGCGTAGTTGCGCATCACCCAGTCCATCCGCGGCCCCGCGATGAGACTGGGGGCGACGTCGGCGATCCGGATGTTTTCGTCCGCGAGGCGGGCGCCAAGGGAAAGGGTCAGCCCCTTGAGCAGGATCTTGGAGACCGTGTAGATCGTCCGGAAGAGGTAGGGATGGTCCGCGTAGTGCGTGGACACGTTGACGATCGTTCCCCCGTCCGGCTGGTTCTTCATGATCTCCCGGAGGAGGGAGATGGCCGTCCAGGGGCCGAGAAAATTGGCGCGCAGCACGGCGTCCCAGCTCTGCCGGTGCTCCCGCAGGACGTCGCCGATCAGGGAGAAGTCGCCACCCGCGCCCGCGTTGTTCACGAACGCATCGATCCTCCCGAAGCGGTTCCGCGTCTCCTCGATCAGGGCCCGCACTTTCTGGGGGCGGGAGACGTCCGCGTCGATCCACAGGGACCTGCCCCCGGAGCGGCGCATCGCCGCGAGCGCGGCGTCCGCCGCCGCCATCTCCGCGCGTGCCTTTTCGGCCTCCTCGGGGGAGGCGTCCGCGACGCGGGGACGGCGGCTGGCCGCCACCACGGTTGCCCGTTCGGCGGCGAAGCGCAGGGAGATCTCCTTGCCGAGATTGCGGATGCCGCCGGTCACCACGACGACTTTCCCGGCCATGGAGCCGGAGACCTCGCGGGGCTCTTCGGGGAGGAGAGCGAGGCTGTTCTGCTCGTCGGGGAGGAGGGCGGCTCCCGAAACCTGTTTCCCCTCCTCGACGAGCCAAAGGACCGTCGCCGCGGTCTTCGCCGCGTTCGCGTTCTTGTTCCTGCCGTCCGTCCTCCCGGGGAGGATCAGCCCGATGTTGATGTCGCTCACGTGCGCAGGCGCCGTGCCGTCGGCCTGCGCCTTGCGCATCAAGGCGCGTTCCATGGATTCGGTGGCCACCGCGGGGCGCAGCATCGCCTGGAACACCTGGACGAGGTGCCGTTCCCGGATGGAGGGGACGCCCGAGAGGTCCGGCCCCACGATGGAAATGGTGCCGTCGGTCCCGTCCCGGTCCATCCGGCGCTCCGCCTGCCAGCAGAGGAGACGGGGGATGAAACCGAACCGGTCCACGTACGCGCTCCACTCCTCGAAGGGAAGGTGGGTAAGGGGGCGCTTCCAGTCGACGTTGCCGGTGAAATGGAGGAGAAGGTCGACGCGGGGGAGCCGATCGAAAAGCTCCTGTACTTCCGCCGGCCGGGAGAGGTTCACGGCGGAAACCGTTGCCATCCCCTCGCCTCCCGCGGAGTTGATCTGGAGGGCGAGCTGCTCCAGGTCCTCGGCGAGGCTTCCGGCAAGGACGACGTTCGCCCCGGAGCGGGCAAGCGCTTTTGCGGACGCTTCGATGAGCGGGGCGTCGCCGCCCGTGAAACCGTGGAGGGCGACCAGGGCGACCTTCCCCACCAGGTCCGGGTACCGGGTGAGAACGCCGGGGGACGGCAGGACGCCCGGCGGCTGCTCGTAGGTCACGCCGCCCATGGGGAGGCGCTGTCCGCCGATCGTGCGGCGGAACACGATATTCTGGACCTCGAGCGCCACTCTCGCGAAATCCCGGGGCTGCACGAACTCGTGCCCCACCGTCCGGTCGAGGGTGTCCCGCTCCAGCGCCTCGGGGGACACCTTTCTTCCGATCCGGGCCCGCGCCCGGGAGCCCTTGTCGAAGACCCCGGCCCCCCTCTGGATGCGCTCGGTCGCCACGGCGGCCGGGTTCAGCGACAGGACGGTGATGTTCCGGTCGGCCAGCATCCAGGCCAGGTAGTCGCCGAGGGCCAGCTTGGCGGATTGGGCGGACGTGTAGGGAAGCCGGCCCGGGTAGGCGTGCAGAACGTGCCGGTGGATGCTCTCGCTGTAGAAGGTCCCCACCATGACGATCACCCCGCCCCGGGGCTGCGCCTCCATCAGCCGCGCGGCCTCGAGGCTGGCAAGCCATGCCCCCGTAAGGTGGATGTTCACCGCATCCCGGTACGGATCGAAGTGTTCTTCCCGGTACGCCGAGCCGAATTCCACGGGGCCGGAGACCCCGGCATTGTTGTAGAGGACGTCGATCCGGCCGAGCTCGCGCTCGATCCGTTCGAACATCTCGCCGACGTACTTGGGATCGCTCACGTCGCCCTGGACGATCAGGGTCTGGTTGGTGAGGCCGAGGAAGCGGATCAGGTCGTCCATGTCCGCCCGGGTCTCCTCCAGGGGGGCCGGCCGACGCCCGGTGATGACGACATTCGCCCCGCTCCGGGCGGCCTCGAGCGCGATCGCCCTTCCCATCCCGGTGCCTCCCCCCGTGATGACGACCACTTGTCCGGCGAGCGAGGTGTCCGGGTACCGGACATAGTTGTAGGAGTGGGTCCGGGAGACGACGCGGCGGATGAGATGGCTGGCGCGGGCAGGGTTCGTTTCCTCTCCGAGAGTGAGGAAGAGATTGTAAAGGGGGTCTTTTACGCCGCTCGCTTCGCAGAAGGCCGCGATCTGGTTCCGGGTTTCACCGGGGAGGGCCTGGAAAAAGCGGTAGCCTTCAAGCGCTCCTTTCACTGCCACGGCGAACTGCTTGTCGATCTTGAGCTTTTCCTCCGGGAAAACGCCGTCCCGCACGAACCGGCAGGCCATGAGGGCGGAGATCCCGTCCAGAGCGCTCCCGGCCGACATCCCGGCAAGCAGTGTCTCCACGAACGACTTCTCGAAAACCCAGTGAACCCGGTCGTGGCCGTCGATGAACTTCGCCGAAGGGCGTTCCAGGTCGACAAGGACGTGGATGCTCCTCGGGGCGCCTCTTTCCCCCAAGGGGTCCGTGCCCGCATCGCCGCCGTTGCCGGGGGAGAAGGCCTCCCGCTGCTTCCGCACGGCGTCCGCCGCCGCATGGAGCAGGCCGGCGAGTTCCCGCGCCTTGCGGCCCGCCCAAGGCTCGACCCGGATGCCGCCGCTCTCCATCCGGAGACCTTCGTACGCCGGGTCGGCGTCCAGGGCGCAGGAGCGGATGGCCAGCCCGATGAGGGCGTCCGATTCCTCCCGGACGCTTTCCGGCGTATCGGGCGAGAGCGCGACTTTGCGCAGTACCTGCAGGGCCCGGTCGGCATCCCCCTCGTCCAGGGCTTTCCGCCCCTGGGCGATCTGTTCGCGGGCGATCTCCTCACGCGTTGCGGCCAGGACCGTCTCCACGAGTTTCCGGTAGTTCACCCCCATGGCGCGGGCGCGGGAGACCACCTCGCCGATCCTGCGGTCGTCGGAGCCGAACGCCGCGGACAGTTCGTCCATCCGGAACTCGTCCGGCTCGTAGGAAGTGCCCAGGATGCGGTCGAAGTAGGCGAAGTCGCGCTCCCGGCCGGCCTCCTCCGCGATGAAACGATTGAGGTCGCTCACGTCGCCGCCGTCCGGTGCGGGAGGAGCGGCGTTGTACCCCGATTCGCACAGCACCGCCACCATGTGCGGCATCCCGAAGACCCACTCCACGACGGGGTGGAGGATCGCCTGGAGGAGCACGTGCGGGCGCGTCCGCGTTTTCGAAAGGAACGCCTTCGTGAGGAAGATGCAGGGCACGGCGTCCCCGCCATCCAGGAGCCGCTTTTTCCCCAGCCACAAAAGTTCCTTCCCTTTCCTGACGAGGAGGACTTCGCAGGTCGGTCGGGCGTGCTCTCGCGGAAAGCCGGTCTGCTCCTCGAAGTCGACGACCGAGACGCGGATTTCCCCCTTCTGGAGGAGGCGGGCGACCCGTTCCCCGATCTTCCCGCGCGCAGCGGAGACGAGGGAACCGATGGAATCGGGGACGGTGCGCTCGCGCAGGAGGGAGAGGATCTCCTTCATGGGGGCTGCGGGAAGGTCCGAAACTTTCCCCTCCGCCTCCTTCTCCAGGATCAGGGCGGCGATCCGGCCGATCTCCTCGAAAGCGAGCGGGCGGTCTCCGGGAGCCTTTTTCGAAATCGGATTCGTTCCCGTCATTTCAGCCTCCGGGGGCGGGAGAAGCGTGAGGAAAGAAGACTGGCGGGGATCCTTGTCGAGGAACCGGCGAACCCATTCCTGGCCCGCAGGGGAGGCGGCCGCTTCCCCGAACGCCCGGGCGTCGTTGGCGAGGCCCGCGGCGAATCCGTTGTCGTATCCGTACCGCATCGCCTGCAGGACCGCCTTTCCCGCGGCCCTGCGCGCCGCGCGCAGATCCCCCGCGCCTGCGGCATCCGGATCGGGTGCGGAAAGAAGGTTTTGGACCTCCGGCCGGGCGAACAGCCGGGCGAAGGCCTCCCTCTGTTTTGCGCCCGTTCCGTCCCATTCCCTGCGCGCCAGGGATTTCCTTCCCGAGAGAACTTCCCGCGCCAGCCGGACGGCGCGGTCAAGCGCGGTCGAGGACGGACGGAATTCCTCCGCAAGCCCGATGTCGACCGCCTCGTGTCCGTCGACGGGCTCCCCGTTGATGCACATCTCCGCCGCCTTCCAGGGACCTACCAGGCGCGGGAGCCGCTGCATCCCCCCGTAGCCGGGGATGATGCCGAGCTTGACCTCAGGCTGGCCGAGGCTCGCGTTCTCCGTCACGATCCGGTAATGGGCGCTCATCGCCAGCTCGTTGCCGCCGCCGAGGGCGAACCCGTCGACCACGGCGATGACCGGCACGGAAAGGTTTTCGAGCTCCGAGAAAACGGCGATATTCTTAGCGGCAAGCGCCGCGATGACGTGGCCCGGCTTCGCGAGGAACTCCTTGACGTCCGCCCCGGCGACGAACGACCTTCCCGCGCCGGTGACGACCAGGGCGCGCACCGGCTTTCCCTCCACGGTGCCGAGGTCGCGGATTTCCCGCACGACCGACGCGAGCTGGGAGAGCAGGTCTTCGCTGAGCGCATTCAGCGCGTCGGGCCGGGTCAGGGTGAGCACGGCTACCTCGTCCAGCAGGCGGAGGCCGACGAACCGGTTCTGCGCGGGATCGGCGACGCGCAGCTTTTCGCCGAGGAAAAAATCTTCGTATTCCGAGATCGACCGTCCCGGGCGATCCGCCTGGACGAGGGCGACGCCCTTGGGCTTCCGCATCGTGCCGGAGAGCATCCTCTGCTGCAGCTCCGGGAGCTTGGAAAGCGTGGTCACCTCCAGGTCGTCCTGTTCCATCGTGAGTCTGCCTCCGGCGAGCAGCCGGAGGACCTCGATCGCCTGCGACGAGTTGTACATGTGGGAGCCCAGGATGGAGAGGTCCGACGCCCCGCGGACGACGATATAACCGCTCGGCATGGCGTCTGCCTCGTCGTAGTCGCGAAGGACGAAGGAACTGAAATGCAGGGTGCTCCGGTCCGGGCGCTCGACGACGAAATCCGGGCTCACCCTCGGCCCGAAAATCCCCCAAAGCGCCTTCCCGAGAGCCTGCGCATGTTTCGTAAAACCGGTGGCGTATTCCGGATTCAGTCCCCCGTCCGCGGTCAGCGGGTCCGGCATGTCCTCCGGCAGGGTGAAGAGATCGCGATCGAGGATGTTCTTCGGGGAGATCCCCATTCGCTGAAGTTCCGAGATCCCGCGTTTTTCCTGTTTCCGGGAAGCGATGACCGCCACCTCGGCCCCCCGGGACAGCGCGGCGCGGGCGAATTTCCGGGCGTAGGCGTCGGCTCCCCAGATCAAACCCCGTCGCCCCGGCGGAAGACCGATCTCCCCGAAGATCGACTCCGGGCTTCCCTTGCGGAAGAGGATCTGCTTCTGCCGCATCCAGACCCAGCGGGCGTCCGCCACGAACCGGCGGCCCTGGTAGAAGAACGTTTCCTTGTACTCGCCCCGAAGCCCCGCCCCGGTGGCGCCGAAGAAGGCGAGGCGCCCGTTTTCCGACAGGACGGAAACCAGGAGGGGAAAGTTGGCGCCGCCGGTGTGTTCGAAAATCGCGTCCACCGGGCGTCCCTGGTTCGCTTCAAAGACCGCGCGCCGGAACGGCTCGGTCCGGGTTTTCCATTCTTCGTAATCCGCGTTGTGGGGAACGGCGCCGAAGACCTCCCGGGGGATCCCCGTGCGGTCCACGAAAACGTCCGCCATCCCGCGGCCGATCAGCGACCGGGCCAGGTCGGGGTTGGACCCCACAAGAATGACGCGGGCCCCGAGCGCCTTGGCGATCTGCGCTCCCGCGAAGCTGGTTCCTTTTCCTCCCCCCATGACCAGGACCGATTCGCCGGGGGACACCCGGAGCCGCTCCACGACGGCGCGATACGCCGTCCCGAAGGTGAGCAGCATGGCGGCGAGCCGCTCGGGAGTATGGCGCCGCAGGGACCCGGGAAGAGGGATCGCCCGTTCCTCGTCCAGGACGGCGAACTGCGCGTTGAACCCGTCGTGGGTCTCGTACCCCCGGATGTTCCTCCCGGTCCAGGAATCCAGGAGGACCGCCTGCCCGGCCTTCACCCGGGTGACGGCGGGGCCGGCATCCACCACGATGCCGAGGGCGTCGCTGCCGGGCACGTGCAGCATCGCCGGATCCCCCCGCCCGAACACGGGGACCGGAAGCCCGAGGGACGCGAAGTTGGTGTTGAAGTTGGGCCCCGTCGCCAGGATGGCCACCAGGACCCGTTTTGCGTCGGAGGGACGCAGGCGCGGTGCGGGGATCGTTTCCTGCCGCAGCGCATCGGCAGGGGGACCGTAACGGTCGCGGTGGATCGTGAGCGCGATCATTTGTTCGGGAAGGGGCGTTCCCAACCGGGGCGGGGTGCCAAGAGGCAAGGGGCCGTCAGCGGGTGGATTCGATCCGGTCAAGAGGTTTCCTCCGGAAGTGGATTGAGCGGCCTGGCATTCGCCCGAATATCGCTGCCTTTTTTGGATTCCAGGCAGTTGATTTCGATTCCTCGGATCCATTAAAATATAAAAAGAGCGAGAGGGAAAGGGGGATTGGCGGTAACGCCCGGACCAACCTTCCTGCGGAAGGGGGTCGCGACGATGGATTTCCTGTTCGGGGTGTTCTTCGGAATCGGATTCGCGGTGATGATCGTGATGATCGTATCGGTTTTTCGGGCGATCTGGGAGGGGAAGAAGGAGCGGGAGATCTGGAAGGGGTTGAGCGGAAAGTCGTCGCTCCTCCGGAAATAACCCGGTTTTTTCCCAAATTGAAGAATCGTTTACCCATGTGCAAGTTATCCACACGGAATCGAGAGAGAAACCTATCGATAATCGATTGATTTTTCATTTTTATCCCCAAGGGTCCGATAATTGCTTTAAAATCTTCCAAGGTTTGCATCTTGTCTGCGGAAAATGTATGAATCCGCACGGGAAGACAGGCACCCCATGACACTGTGTGGCTATCCCGTTTATCGGATCAGCGCTGCCGGGAACGATGTCGTGCGCGTCGGTTCGATCCTGGAATTCCGCCGGAGCCGTCGGAGCATGAACCGGCTTGGCCTGGCCAAGCTCGCGCAGAAACTGTTCGCCCGGGGGCCAGGCGACATCATCATCGTCGGCTCCGATTCTTCGCTGGAACGCGAGCAAATCTCCAGGGAGTACGCGATCACCCTTTCCGCCGGTTGACCAGAATTTCATTGACAACCCGAGGCAATTCCATTAGGTAGAAGACGGTTCATTCTTTCGGTCCCCAGTCCGGACGGTTCACCGCGAGGAGTCGGCGCGCGGCGTTTTGTTTCATCCTGACGGGCCGAACGCGGCGGGGCAGCGCATCGCCCCAAACGATCGACCCGACGGGTCGAAACAAAAAGGAGAGCAGCATGGCAACAGGAACGGTCAAGTGGTTCAACGACGCGAAAGGGTACGGCTTCATCACGCAGGACGAAGGCGAGGATATCTTCGTGCACTTCAGCGAAATCTCCGGGGACGGCTTCCGGTCGCTCGCCGAAGGGCAGAAGGTGGAGTTCGAGGTGACCGCCGGCCCCAAGGGGAAGAAGGCGGCGAACGTCCGCAAGGTCGTGTAACCGTAACGCCCGATTCCGCACGAAAAGGCGCCCCGGCCCCGGTCCGGCGGCGCCTTTCTTTTTCCTTCCCCCTTTGTTAGATTGTGAAAAAAATCCCCCCGCGGTGGTGCCCAATGTCCGGCTCCCTTACGCCCCTTTTCCGCCCGGAGCGCGTGGCCGTCGTCGGCGCTTCGTCCAACCCCGAGAAGATGGGGTTCCAGATCTTCAGGAACATCGTGGAGGCCGGCTTCCGGGGGGAGATCCTTCCCGTCAACCCGAAAGGGGAGACGGTCCTGGGCAGACGCTCCCTGAAATCGGCGGCGGACCTCCCGGCGGGCACCGACCTGGCCGTTCTCATCATCCCGGCGAAACTCGTGCCGGGGACTCTTCTCCAGCTGGGGGAGCGGAACGTCCGCGCCGCCATCGTCATCAGCGGCGGCTTCGCCGAATCGGGCGAGGAGGGGGCGGTTCTCCAGGAGGAGCTTGCCCGGAACGCCGCGCGATGCGGCATTCGCGTCGTCGGCCCGAACTGCCAGGGGGTCAACTACCCCTACCACGGCCTGTGCGCGTCGTGGCCCCTCATCACCCGGAGAGGCGACATCGCATTCGTGTCCCAGAGCGGCACGGTGGGCGCGGCCATGATCGACTGGGCATCGGAGGACGGGCTCGGATTCTCCGCGTTCGTGAGCATGGGAAACCGGGCCGACGTGGACGAGGCGGACCTTATCGAATTCTTCGCAGAAGACCCGAACACGAAGGTGGTTTCCCTCTACATCGAGGGAGTGAAGGACGCGGGAAAGTTCCTCGCCGCGATCCGGAAGTGCAAGAAACCGTTGGTGATCTTCAAGGCCGGGCGGACGGAGCGAGGCAGAAAGGCAGCGGAATCCCACACCCGGTCGCTCGCCGGCAGGGACGAGATCTACGACGCGGTGTTCCGGCAGTTCGGCATTCACCGGGCGTCTTCCCTGGAGGATCTCTACGATTTCTCCAAGGCGCTCGCCTACCTTCCTTCTCCGGCGGGACCCAGGATGCTGATCGTCACGAGCTCGGGGGGGTCCGCCATCATCGCCACCGACGTTGCGGAAGAGGAGGGATTCCGGGTCACCCCCTTGCCGCCGGAGCTTGCGGCGCGCCTCAAGGAAATGCTTCCCGCGCATTGCATTGTCGGAAACCCGCTGGATCTCACCGGCGACACGGACGCCGCGCGGTACAGGAAGGTCCTGGAGGCGTCGGAGAGCCATTACGACGTCGTCATGCCCATCTTCGGCGACCCGATCCCGGGGGCCAGCGAGGTGATCACCCCCGGCCGCTGCGAACTCGTCGCCTACCTCGGCGGAGCGGATGTCGAACGGGCGGAGCGGGCGCTGCTGCACGAAAAGAAGATCGCGGTGTTTCCGACCCCCGAGCGGGCGGTGCGCGCACTTTCCTGCCACGCGCGCTTCCACCGGGAGAAGTTTCCGCGGGACTCCGGAACACCGGATGCCGCGAAGACGGAAACGGACGGACGCAAACCGCTCACCCCGGTCGAATCGATGCGCCTTCTTGCGGAGTCGGGATTTCCGGTGATCCCCTCACGGCACGCGAAAAACGAGGAAGAGGCGGTTGCTGCGGCCCGCGGGATCGGTTATCCCGTAGCGGTCAAGATGAACTCCCCGGATGTCTCGCACAAAAGCGACATCGGCGGGGTGGTCCTCAACGCGGCTGACGAGCCGGCCGTCCGGCAGGCCTGTCGGAACATTTCCCAAGTCGTGAAGCGGGCGGGCGCGCGGGACGAAGGCGTGCTGGTAAGCGCCATGGCCTCGCCGGGGCGGGAGGTGATCGTCGGAGTGATCAGGGACCTGCAGTTCGGGCATGCCGTCATGTTCGGGATGGGGGGGGTCCTGGTGGAGGCCCTGAGGGATGTCTCGTTCCGAATCGTGCCTTTTGCGGAGAAGGATGCGGCGGAAATGGTCGACGAAATCCGGGGAAGCCGGTTGCTGCTGGGGTACAGGGACGGAAAGCCCTCCGACGTGGGCGCCATCCGCCGGCTTCTCGTGCAGGTTTCGGATTTCGTGGCGCGGCACCCGGAGATCGAGGAACTGGACCTGAACCCCGTCATCGTCCACGAAAAGGGGCTGCTGATTGTGGACGCGAGGGTGGTCCCCGCCGGTGGGGCGTAGATGAGGATTCGCGTCGGAGTGCCCCGGGAGGTCAAGCCGGGGGAAAACCGGGTGGCATTGACGCCGCACGGCGCGGAGGCGCTTAAAGGTGCGGGGGCCGACGTGCGGGTCCAGGCCGGAGCCGGCGAGGAAAGCGGCTTTCCGGACGCCGAATATGCGGCGGCGGGTGCGAGGGTGGTCCCTTCCGCGGTCGAAGCGTGGGAGACCGACCTGATCGTCAAGGTCAAGGAGCCGATCCGGCAGGAATTTCCCTTCCTTTCGGAAAAATCCGCCCTCTTCACCTATCTTCATCTGGCTGCCTTGCCGGAGCTTACCGACGCGCTCCTGGAACGCCGGGTGACGGGCATTGCCTACGAGACGGTTTCCGAGGGAGGGAGACTGCCGCTCCTTCGTCCGATGAGCGAGGTGGCGGGAATTCTCGCTGTGCAGGTCGGCGCGCGGGCGCTGGAGAAATCGTGCGGGGGCAGGGGAGTGCTGCTGTCCGGGGCCGGCGGGTCGGCACCCGCGCGGGTCGTCGTGATCGGCGCCGGCATCGCGGGAAGGAATGCGGCGCGAACCGCCGCGGGGGTGGGGGCCGACGTGGCGATCCTCGACCTGTCGCCGGAAAAACTGGCGTGGGCGGCCGGGGAGATT
>Ga0334722_10002586_pt1 | contig 20278 bp, 21 predicted proteins | sample C3_bottom_MG_FD_207210 | JGI IMG/M metagenome (GOLD analysis project Ga0334722, IMG submission 207210) | Sediment microbial communities from Yellowstone Lake, YNP, Wyoming, USA - C3_bottom | ecosystem: Environmental > Aquatic > Freshwater > Lake > Sediment | place: USA: Wyoming | collected...
CGGCAGGCCGCGGCCTGCCGTTTCTTGTAAGACAAGCTGGCGGCGGGGCGACCCGTGCGGGTGCCATAAAGGGAAAAAGCCGAGTATATAGAATTAACACCCGATAAACCGGCCGGTGGCCGGGCAGGGAGCCGGAAGATGGGCAGGACCATCCAGACCGAACTGGGCAACATCGTGATTACGGATGAAGTAATTGCCACCATTGCGGGTATGGCGGCATCCGAATGTTATGGTATCGTGGGCATGGCGGCCCGCCGGTTGCAGGACGGTCTGGCCGAGCTTCTGGGGCGTGAACACCTCAGCCGTGGCGTGCATGTCACCATGAAGGGCGACAATGTGGCCGAGATCGGCCTTTATGTAATTGTGGGGTACGGCGTACGTATTACTGAGGTCGCCAGGAACGTGGTGCAGCAGGTACGGTATGCAGTTGAACAGGCGGCCGGCATCACGGTAAGAGACGTCAGCATTCACGTCCAGGGCGTCAAGGTTTACGAGCGCTAGAGGCCAGGTGCCGGGAGCCAGGAGGGGAGAACACATTGGATTCGTCGACTGTGGACGGCGAGCTGTTACGCCAGATGATCCTGGCCGCGCAGGCATCCCTGGAGCAGAATAAGGAACGCGTCAACGCCCTTAATGTTTTCCCCGTGCCTGACGGCGATACTGGTACCAACATGTTCCTGACCATAAGCGCGGCCGTGCGGGAGGTCAACAAGGCAAGAGGCGGGACGGTAGGGGAGATTGCCCACGCCATTTCCATGGGATCGTTGATGGGCGCCCGCGGTAACTCCGGTGTAATACTGTCACAGCTTTTCCGCGGCTTCGCACGCGCCATGGAAGGCAAGATCGTCATCAACTCCATGGATTTCGCCCGCGCCCTGCAGGAAGGTGTCGATACGGCCTACCGGGCGGTGATGCGGCCGGTGGAAGGTACGCTGCTCACGGTGGCCCGGAGCGCGGCCCGGGCGGCCGTGGCGGCCGCGCGCCGGGGCGCGGCCATGCGCGAGGTCCTGGAGGGCGCCATCCGCTCTGCCCAGGACACCTTGAGCCATACGCCGGACATGCTGCCCGTCCTGCGCCAGGCTGGGGTGGTGGACGCCGGCGGGCAGGGATTCATATACGTGCTGTCTGGCTACATGAACGCGGTGCAGAACCAGTCCTTGCTCGATTCGCCGGACATCAGCGACCTGGCGCTGGCCGCGGCGGCCACTCCCCAACCGGCTACCGCGCCCGTGATCGAGTTCCAGGTCACCGACGAGATCAGTGACATCAAGTTCATCTACGACACAGAGCTGCTGTTACGCGGCCGGGCGTTGCCCTCCGATGAGATACGCCGCCAGCTGGGCGAGATCGGCGATTCCGTCCTTGTGGTGGGCGATCCTTCGCTGCTCAAGATCCACGTGCACACAAACCATCCCGGCGAGGCCATAGAACGCTGCCTGAAGCACGGTGAACTCGTCGAGTTCGTCATCAAGAACATGAGAGAGCAGCACGAGGCCCTGCTGGAAAGGGCGGGTACCCAGGCGCGCATGGGTGCGGCCGCACCGGGGACGGCGGACAGGGCCAGGCAGGAGGGTGCGGCCCCAGTACGCCCCACCCTTACCGGTACGGATAAGGCTTACGGAATCGTATCGGTGGCGGCGGGGCAAGGGCTGGCGGAGATCATGAAGAGCCTGGGCGCCGACGTCATCGTGGGCGGTGGCGATACCATGAATCCGAGCGCGGCCGAATTGCTGGCGGCGGTGGAAGAGGTGCCGGCGCGGGTGGTATTCGTGCTGCCCAACAACAAGAACGTGATCATGGCTGCCCAGCAGGTACAGGCCCTGACCCAGAAGGACGTGCGCGTCGTACCCACCCGCACGGTCGTGCAGGGGCTGGCCGCCCTCCTGGCCTCCAACCCCAAAGAAAGCGTGGACGATAACTATGCTCGCCTCACCAAGGCCATAGACGGGGTGAAAAGCGGCGAGATCACGTATGCTGTGCGGGCGGCGAAGTGGGAGCATGGCGACATCAGGGCCGGCGACATCCTGGGCCTGTGGGAGGACAGGATAGTGGCCGTCGGGCGTGACATCGCGGACGTGGCCATCGCTCTCATCAGGCTGATGATCGGGAAAGACAGCTCCGTCCTGTCCCTTTACTACGGCGAGGACGTGACGGCCGCACAGGCGGAAAACCTGGGGGCTACGCTCCAGGCGATGTTCCCGGATGTGGAGGTTGAGGTGCATGCCGGGGGGCAGCCTCTGTATTACTACTACATCTCCGTGGAGTGATATTTATCCACCGGGATATCGCTGCCCCACAGGACCCTTTACGCCGCCCCTTACGCGTACTGCCGGGTGTGGGCCCGTCCCGGCAGCAGTTGCTGGCCAAAATGGGCCTGTTCACGGTCCGAGACCTACTGTACTATCTTCCCTTCCGTTACGAAGACCGTTCCCATCCCACCCCGCTTGGTGACCTGACACCGGGCGATAACGTGGTCGTAATCGGCAGGATAGTGGCCGTCGCTGACCAGAAACTGCGCGGGCCGAAGGTCACGCAGGTTACCCGGTTAACATTACGGGATCGCACGGGCCAGGCGGTGGCACTGTTCTTCAACCAGCCATATCTGGCCAGGCAACTGCGCCCGGGGCAGGCCGTCATGGTCATGGGGCGGGCGGACCGCCGTTTCGGGGGATGGGAGATCTCCGCCCACGCCTGGGAGCTGTGGGAGCGTGACTCCGCGCATGCCGGACGCATCGTACCTGTCTACCAGGTCACCGAGGGCCTGTCCGTGCGGGCCTTACGCGGGCTGATCCGGGCCGCCCTGGACGCGGCCCTGCCGGGCCTCGTGGACGTGCTGCCAGAGCCCATGCGGGCGAGACTCGGCCTGGCGGACCTGGGCTCTGCCCTCGAAGCCGTACACTTTCCTGCCGATATCGCCAGCGCAGAAAGAGGCCGCCGCAGGCTGGCCTGGGAGGAACTGTTCCTGCTTGAGCTGGGTCTAGGCATGACCCGCCAGTACCGGCAGGCACGGGAGGCGGGAGTGGCCCACGCGCCCGACGGGCCGCTTGTGTCGGCTTTTTTTGCCTCCCTCCCGTTCACCCTCACGCCCGGCCAGGCGCGGGCCTGGCAGGAGATCCGGGCCGATATGGAATCTCCCGCGCCTATGAACCGGCTCCTGCAGGGCGACGTGGGCAGCGGCAAGACTGTGGTGGCGGCAGCGGCCATGGTCAAGGCGGTGGAGGGCGGCTATCAGGCCGCTATGATGGCTCCTACCGAGATCCTGGCCGAGCAGCACGGGCTGACGCTCTCGCGTCTGTTTGCCCCACTGGGCATCGAGGTACGGGTGCTCACCGGCTCGCTGGACGGGCGGGCGCGGGAGGAGAGCCTGGCCGCCATCGCCGGCGGCGCCATCCCGGTGGTGGTCGGCACCCACGCTTTGATCCAGGAAGCCGTGACCTTCGCCAACCTGGGCCTCGTCATCACGGACGAACAACACCGTTTCGGTGTGCGCCAGCGGGCGGCCCTGCGGGCGAAGGGAGGCGCGCCGGACGTTTTGGTCATGACCGCCACGCCCATTCCGCGCACGCTCGCCATGACGGTGTTCGGCGACCTGGACGTAAGCGTGATCTCCGGCCTGCCGCCCGGCCGCCGGCCTGTGCAGACCTTCTGGTTCCGACGCGACCAGCGAGCGCGTGTGTATCGCGGCCTCGCGAAGGAACTCGATCGTGGCCACCAGGGCTATGTAATTTGCCCGCTCATCGAGGAGTCCGAAAAGTTGCAGGTGCAGGCGGCCGCGGAACTGGCCGCAGAACTCCAGGCCGGCTACCTGCGGAACTACCGGGTGGGGCTATTGCACGGTCGTATGAATACCGCCGAGAAAGCCAGCGTGTTCGAGCGATTCCGCAACGGAGACATCCAGGTGCTCGTATCGACCACGGTGGTGGAGGTGGGCGTCGACGTGCCGAACGCTACCATGATCGTGATCGAGGAAGCGGACCGGTTCGGTCTGGCCCAGTTGCATCAGCTACGGGGCCGGGTCGGCCGCGGTGCGGCGCCGTCGTACTGCGTGCTGGTGGCCGACCCGCAGTCAGACACGGCCCGGCAGCGCCTGGAGACCATGTGCCGGGAACACGACGGGTTCCGCATCGCCGAGGCCGATCTCGCCCTGCGCGGGCCCGGCGAGGTGCTGGGCACGCGCCAGAGCGGCCTGCCCGACCTGCGTGTGGCTGACCTGGTGCGTGACCAGGAGCTTCTGGTACAGGCACGCACCGAGGCCGCCGGCCTGCTGGCACAGGACCCCGGACTGCGCGGCCACCCGCTCTTGCGCCAGGCCGTGGTGGACATGTTCCGCGACCGCGCCTTTTTCGCCAGCATCGGTTAGGCCGGACTCGCCAGCCGGGGTCGTTCTTTACAATCCGATCGATCAGTGCTCTCATCAGCGTGGTCGTACTAGCATTGATTTCCACTATGAAGCGCATTCACCGGGGCAGATGTTTCGCAACTGTCGGGCCTCGACCCGTCCGGGTCGCCGCCCATTATGTGCTAGCATTCGAAATCATGCGCGAGAGAACAATGATAGTGAACCAAATTGGCCACACCGAAGAGGGGGTGAAACAATGGCACAGGGGCAGAGAACCAACCGGGCTCTGGTACCGCAAGCCAGGCAGGCCCTTGATCAGTTCAAATATGAAGTGGCGCGGGAGATCGGCGTGACGCCCCCGGCCAGCGGGTACTGGGGCGACCTGCCGGCCCGGCAGTGCGGGGCAGTCGGTGGTAACATGGTGCGGCGCATGATCCAGGTGGCCGAGCAGAACCTGTCCGCCACGCCCACTCCGCCCGCCGGCACCACCCGGTAGCGGAGACGACGCCATATGATGCGTAGACGCCTGCCCCGGTCCGGGCGGGCGTCGCTGTTTGTATACCTCTTTTCACTGAATGTACTGGGCGAGGTCCTCGTCCGTGATGTCCGGGTGTATGGCGCGCGAGATACCGCCAGAGATGATCCTGGACATCTGGTCGATCATCACGTCGATCTCCTTCGGCGTGACCACCAGGTCTCCCACCCGTGCGTTGATCACCTCATTGATCAGGTCGTGACGGTCGCGATTGCTCATGCCCTGCAGGGGCTGATACGGGGTCTTGGACCCGCCGAAACGTTCCATCACCATGTCGATGGTGTTCGAGACCAGGGTGGCCGCGTGCACCACTGTGGGGACTCCCACCGCGATCACCGGCACGCCGATGCTTTCGCGGTTGATGGGCATGCGGCGGTTCCCTATCCCCGAGCCGGGACTGATACCGGTGTCCGAGATCTGGATCGTGGTCAGCAGGCGCTCCACGTTCTGAGCCGCCAGGGCGTCGATGGCGACCAGCAGGCCGGGACGAACCCGGCTCACGATGCCCTGGATGATCTCGCCGGTTTCGATGCCAGTCAGACCCAGGACGCCCGGGGCGATCGCGGCTACGGGTCGCAGCCCGCCTCGCAGTTCTGGTGGCACGTAATCCCAGAGGTGACGTGTCACCATGACAGCGTCCACGATCCGCGGCCCCAGGGCGTCCGGGGTGGCGTTCCAGTTGCCCAGTCCCACGATGAGGATGACCTGTTCCCGGTTCGGCGGCAGAAGAGCGCCGAACTCGCTGGCGAACACGTCCACCACTGCGTTGTCGATGACCCGGCTGCGTTGTCTCAGCCCCGGGCATTCGATGGTGATGTAGTGGCCACGGGCCTTCTGCATGATCATCTCGCCGCGGTCGTCCAGGATATCCACGCGGGTGACCCGGCAGGGGCCGCGCACCTCTTCCATGGTTACGACGCCAGGGAGTTGCTTGGTGCTGCTGCCTCCCGCGAGTTCGTGTGCTTCCAGGGCGAGATCGGTATAAGGCGACCGTACCGGCGTGGGAACGGCCGGTTCTCGCTGGATCTTTTTCAGGTTGCCCTGGCCGGTAGTGCTGTACAAGGATTTCACTCCTTCTGGCTACCGGGTGCGCGCTGGATCGGGTGTACTCACCAGCACTTGGTATGGTGCCACGCCAGGCATTTGGGTATGAGCCTGCGGGTGCAGGACAAAAAGAAGAGCGGTTGATGCAGCGTCGGCATCAACCGCCTGGGAGAGGAGAAACCGGAGGAAGAGCCTATGGGGGAGGGTAAACCCTTCAGCTCTCTCGGTAACGTATGGTTGCCGGCAAAGCCCTGTCATATGCACCGGCCTATAGTGGTAATATGTACCATAACCCGCGTCGATCGAGGCAGGGAATCCATTAAGCTAGTAGTATCTTTTGTCGAGGAATGGCGATACCTGTACGGAGGTCCGTTTGCGTGCGCGTCATCGGCGGCATGGCCAGGGGACAGCGCCTGATCGGCCCGCGTTCGACCGGCACAAGGCCCACTTCCGACCTGGTGCGGGAGGCGCTGTTTGACGTGATCGGCCCCTCCGTGGCCGGGACCGGGTTTCTCGATCTTTACGCCGGCACGGGTGCCGTCGGTATTGAGGCCTTGAGCCGCGGGGCACGACGCGCCGTTTTTGTCGAGAAAAACCGCCGCCAGGTGGAGGTGATCCGGGACAACCTTGCCCGTACCCGCCTGGCCGGCCGGGCCGAGATCCTGCCGCTGGACGTGGCCAGGGCCCTGGCCGAACTCGCGAACGACGGCCAGGAGTTCGAGTTCGTGTTCATGGACCCCCCTTACCGGGACCCCGCCCTGCCGGAGGTGGTCGCCATGGCGGGAGGAGCGGTGGCCCAGGACGGATGGCTCCTGGTGGAACACTCACACGGTACCGAGTTGCCTCCACCGCCGGGGTTTGGGATTGTGAGGCGTCTGCGTTACGGGGATACCGGTATTACGATCTTCCAGCGCCACAGGGAGGCCGAAATAACGTGAGCATGGCGTCGTTTCCGGACGGGGCAAAGGTGGCCTGCTATCCGGGGAGTTTCGATCCCGTGACCAACGGGCACCTGGACATCATCAACCGCGCTAGCGGGTTGTTCGATTACCTGGTGGTGTGCGTCCTGCATAACCCCGGCAAGCAACCCCTGTTCACCACTCCGGAGCGGGTGCAGATGCTGGAGCAGTCCTGCGCCGGACTGAAGAACGTGCTCGTGGACTCGTACGACGGGCTTCTGGTCGATTACCTGCAGAAAAAGGGCATCCGTGTCGTGATCAAGGGATTGCGGCCCATTTCCGATTTTGATTTTGAGTTTGAGCAGGCGCTCATGAACAAGCGCCTGGATAATGCTGTGGAGACGTTGTTTATGGTCACTAGTACCACCTATTCTTACCTGCGGTCGTCCCTGGTCAAGGAACTCGCCCGTTTCGGTTCGTTCCCGCCCGGACTCGTGCCGGTGCACGTGGAGGCGAAACTGCGGGAGCGCTTCCGCGCCCCGGAGAGACAGGCACCCGCAGGCACGGGAGGCCCTGACCTTGCCTGAGAACGAAGAGCAGGCCGTATTCAGCCTTCTTGACGAGATCGAGAACCTCGTGGAGTCGGCCCGCACACTGCCCATGACCGGGCGGGTCCTGGTGGACCGCGACGAACTGCTGGGGTTATTGGGAGAGCTGCGGCACGCGTTTCCGCGGGAACTGGGCGAGGCCCGGTGGCTCTTGCGCGAACGGGACCGGGTGCTGTCCGAAGCCCGGGCACGGGCAGACCAGATCCTGGCGGAAGCCCAGGAACGCCTGGAGGCGGCGGCGCGGGAGCACGAAGTCTACCGCCGGGCGGAGGAGCTGGCTGGTGCCCTGCTGGGTAAGGCACGGAAGGCGGCCCAGGAGATTCGCGATGGGGCGGACGCCTATGCGGACGAGGTCCTGGCGGGGCTCGAGGCGATACTCCAGAAGTCCATGGCCCAGGTCGGCCTCGGTCGCCGCGAACTGGCGGACCGCCGGGCGGGGCGTGGCGACGCTTCCGGGGAGGACACCGGGCCTACGCCTTCCACTCCGTCCACCTGACGCCGCGGAAAAGCCCGCCGGCCACGGCGGCGATCAGGAGGCCGGCGCTGGCAAGGCCGAACATGCGGGTGCTGTCCCACAGCCGTCCGGTCCAGGTAACGCCCGGCATGGACACGACGGCGGCAGCCGGCAGGTGAATGTGGGTAAGGTAGATCCACGTGAGCCATCCGGCCAACACGGCATGCACGACGCGGGACAGGACGTAAGGATACAGCCTGATCCGCGTGCCCTGGACGATGGCGGCCACCTGGCCCACCACCGATATACCGCTCCAGGCCGTGATGGCGCTGGCGGCCACGACGCGGTCCACCAGCGGGGCGGCCGCCTGGCTGACCACCTGGTTACCGATGCTGATCTCAAAAAAGCCGGCGATGAGGCCGGGGGTCAGAGCCGGGTCGAGGCCGGCCAGCACGGTGACATACCTTACCCCGGAGGCTACCAGGTCCACCAGGCCGACAGCCCGCAGCACCTGGATGACCACCGAGAACAGGATGATGAAGCCGCCGATCATGAGGAGGGTGTTGACGGAGTTCTTGACCGCGTCGCCCAGGAGCTGGCCGAACGCCCGCCCGTCGCGGCTGCGGGCGGCGTAGAGGGCGTCCGCCGCCCGCCGCAGGAGGGTGCGACTGCGCTCGCCGGTGCCTTCCGGAGGAGCGGTAACCGGGGCCCCCGGGTCGTGGAACCGTAACAGGATGCCCACTCCCAGGGCCCCCAGGTAGTGCCCGAACATGATAGCCCCGCCGGCGGCCGGGAGGCCGAACATACCGGTGGCCACCGCCCCCGACATGAACAACGGATCGGCGGTGTTGGTGAACGACATCAGGCGCTCGCCTTCCACTGAGTTGCACAGCCCCTCACGGGTGAGGCGGGAGGTGAGGACGGTGCCGATCGGGTATCCCGATGCCAAGCCCATGGCCATGACGAACGAGCCTGTACCGGGCACGTTGAAAAGGGGCCGCATCAGCGGTTCCATGAGCACCCCCAGGAAATGCACCACGCCCAGGCCCACCAGGATTTCGGAGCCTATGAAAAACGGGAGCAGGGCGGGAAATACCACATCCCACCAGATACGCAGGCCGGCCGTGGCGGACTGGAAGGCCACCGCCGGGTACAGGATGACGGAGACCACGAGCAGCGTGGCCAGGATCGCGTACAGGTAGGACCAGCCGCGCCGGGCCGGAGGGGAAGAGGGACTGTCGCCTGCCAAGTCTTTCGCCTCCGCATGGCATTCTATGGCCGGTCCGGGCCGGGTATAACTCGCGGGCAGGAGATGATATGAACGTGACGGGACCGAGGCGCCTCTCAACCCTGATACTGCTGGTGGCCATGGGCTGGGCGGTGTTCGTCCTGCCGAAAGGACTCGTGGTGCTCTCACCTGGTCCGGTTTTCAACGCAGGCGAGGTGATATCCGTATCCGGATATCCCACCCCGGGGACGGGAAAATTGATCATCACCACAGTGGCCGTGCAGTTCCCGGATTTCCCCGCCGTGGTGCGGGCGATCGTTGATCCCCGCCAGGAGCTCGCTCTGAAAGATAGCGTCATCCCGTCCGGGATGAGCGTGACGGAGTTTGAGGAGAGAGCGCGTGGCCAGATGGCCCAGGCCCAGCACGACGCCCTCGAAGCTGCCAGGACATACCTGGCCGGGTGGGGCGGCGTGGCCCCCGGGGTGTCCGACCGCGATGTCGCGTTTCGTGTCGCCGACGTGGGCGGTCCCTCGGCCGGCCTGGCCATGGCCCTTCAGATCGTGTGCGACCTCACGGGGCAGGACCTGGCGGGCGGGCGGGTGGTGGCGGTCACCGGGGCCATCACGCCCGCCGGGGACGTGACGGCGGTGGGCGGCGTGGCCCTGAAAGTACGCGCGGCCAGGGAAGCGGGGGCCACCCTCATGCTGGTACCGGCCTCCGAGGAGCCGGAGGCGGCCAGGCTGGCGGGCGGGATGAAGGTGATCGGGGTACGCTCGCTGGCCCAGGCCGTTGCCGTCCTGCGGGCCTCCGGCCGGATCCCGCCGGCCACAGCGGTTTCAAACGCGGTCTTGTCGGCTTGTGTACAGGTCTTGCCTATGGTAGTGTAAACTGCGGTCGTCCGGCCCGGCGAGGTGACAGTATTGGAAGTCAGTGTGGGCAGGCTGAAGCGCCATCCAGAAGAAGTAGCCGATTTTCATTTCGAACTGGCGCCGGGCGACCCGGAAGCCGGAGATCTGCACCTGCACGGTTCCGCGCACGTCAGCGGCACTGTCACAAACACCGGCAAGTCCATGCTGGTGCGGGGCAGCATCATGGGTGAGATTGTCCTCACGTGCTCGCGGTGTCTGGACGAGTTTGTGTACCCTTTGCACCTCGAGTTCGACCAGGAGTTCCGCGAACTGGCCACTTCCGGTCCGCCCGGCCTGGAAGATGACTTTATGACTTATAATGACGACGTGTTGAATCTCGCTGACGCAGTGCAACAGACGATCTGGCTGAACCTGCCCATGAAGCCGCTGTGTCGGCCCGAGTGCCTGGGGCTGTGCCCGGTCTGCGGGCACAACCTGAACGAGGGCCCCTGCGGTTGCGAGCCGGCCGTGGATCCCCGCTGGGCGCCACTGGCTGACGTCAAGCTCCAGCCGCGGCGTCCCGGCCAGTGAGGGGCCATGGGACAGGCACGCCTGGCGGTCTAGAGGAGGAGGAGAGTTCCGTGGCAGTACCAAAGAAAAAGACCTCAGCATCAAAGAGAGGCATGCGGCGGGCGCACTCGAGGCTAGACACTCCAGCGCTCGTGGAGTGCCCGCAGTGCCACAAGATGAAGCGGCCTCATCACGTGTGCCCGTTTTGCGGATATTATGACGGCCGCGAGGTGGTCGCGGTAGAGTAGGCAAATCGCGGATGTGGATCAGATCAGCAGGCGGGGAGAAAAGTGCCCGCCTTTTTTGTTTCTTGTAATGAAGGAATTCAGCATGACTCGTCAAATAAGGGCATATCTTATGATCTGCTCACATCAGTTCCCGTGATGAGCTACTGGAGGAGGAAGGTATGGACACGGCCGGTGTTACCAAGAGAAAACCGTATGCCGCCATCAGGTCCAGGCGGCAGCGGCAGCGCCGCCTCCTGGCCAGGATCAAGGCGAATCCCTTCCTCACGGACGCGGAACTGGCGAGGCAGTTCGGAGTTAGCGTGCAGACCATACGGCTGGACCGGCTGGCCCTGGGTATACCCGAGGTCCGCCAGCGCATGAAAGCGGTCGCGGAACGCGTGTACGGGAAGGTAAAGTCCATGGGCAGCAGGGAGATCGTGGGGGAGCTGATCGATCTGCAGCTGGGTGAGCGCGGCATTTCCATGATGGAGACCACCCAGGACATGGCTTTCGAGAAGACCCAGATCGTCAGGGGCCAGCACATCTTTGCTCAGGCTGACTCGCTGGCCATCGCCATGGTGGATGCGGACGTGGTGCTCACCGGCCTCGCCAACATCAAGTTCAAGCGCCCGGTGCGGGTGGGAGAGCGCCTGGTGGCCAAGGCCGAGGTCATCCGGCGCAAGGGCAATAAGTTTGTCGTGCTGGTGGAGACCATGGCCGGCACAGACAAGGTCTTCCGGGGGAAGTTTGTGGTGTTTGCCGTAAAGGAGGGGGAATAGCATGCGGCTTGCCCTTGACGCCATGGGTGGTGACTACGCACCCGCCGAGGTCGTACGCGGGGCGGTGGAAGCGACCGGGAGTGGTGAGTTCGCGGTGGTGCTCGTGGGGCGGCCGGAGGAGCTGGAGGGCGCCCTGCGGGCCGCGGGAGCGCCGGCTTGGCACCAGTGGCCAGCCGGTCAGGCGGGTGAGGCCCTGCCGGACACCGGTTTATGGGTACTCCCCGCCTCGGAGGTCATCACAAACCACGAGCCGCCGGCCCAGGCCGTCCGGCATAAGAAGGACGCCTCGATGAACGTGGCCATGCGGCTGGTCAAAGACGGTACGTGCGACGCCTTCGTGTCGGCCGGCAGCACGGGTGCGGTGATGACCGCGGGGCTCCTCACACTGGGGCGGCTGCCGGGCGTCGACCGGGCGGGGATCGGCACTGTTCTGCCTACCGCGAAGGGAGGCGGTGTGCTCGTGCTCGACTCGGGAGCGAATATGGACGCCCGGCCCGAACACCTGGCCCAGTATGCCGTCCTGGGGTCCGTCTACGCAGAGCTGGCCCTGGGCGTGGCCAACCCGCGCGTCGGGCTTCTGAACGTGGGAACCGAGGAGGCAAAGGGAAACGAACTCACCAGGCAGGCGTATGGGCTTTTGCAATCGCTGCCTATCAACTTTGCCGGCAATGTGGAGGGTAACCAGATACATAGCGGCGATTTTGACGTCGTGGTATGCGACGGCTTCGCCGGGAACGTGGTGCTCAAGCACACCGAAGGTCTCGCACTCACCCTCATGTCGATGATCAAGACCGAGCTCACAGCCGGTTTCGTCTCCACCCTGGGGGCGCTGATGGCCCGAGGCGCCTTCCGGCGGCTGCAGAAAACCCTCGATCCCCAGGAGTACGGCGGCGCGCCCATGTTGGGCATCGACGGGGTGGTGATCAAGTGCCACGGTAATTCCCGCGCCCGCGGTATATACAACGGGTTGCGGCTCGCGGCCAGGGCCGTGGCACGGGGCGCCGTCGCTGAGATGCGCAGGCGCCTCGCGATGTTTTCGACCGGTCCGAACCGGTCGCAGGAGGAATGAATACGTTGCGATCTCAGTCTACCGGCGTACGCATTGCCGGGCTGGGCAAGAGCCTGGGAGAAAACCTGCTGACCAACCAGGACCTCGAGCGCATGGTCGATACCAGTGACGAGTGGATCCGCACCCGTACTGGGATCGGTACGCGGCATATCGCCGCCCGGGGTACGGCCACGTCCGACCTGGCGCTGCGGGCGGCGCGGGAGGCCCTGACCGACGCCCGGGTGGCACCTGCGGACGTAGACCTGATCATTGTGGCTACCGTGACGCCGGACATGGCGTTTCCTTCCGTGGCGTGCCTTTTGCAGGCGGAACTCGGGGCCACCCACGCGGCTGCCTTCGACCTCTCGGCAGCTTGCTCTGGTTTCCTGTACGGCCTGGACGTGGGTTCCCGGTTCGTGCAGACCGGGCGGTACCAGCACGTGCTCGTCGTGGGGGCGGAAACGCTTTCGCGCATCACCGACTACACCGACCGGCGTACCTGCGTCCTGTTTGGCGACGGTGCCGGGGCCGCGGTCCTCGCTCCCGGCCCGGAGGGCAGCGGGCTTCTGGCCAGCGTGCTGGGGGCGGACGGCGGCGGGAAGGACCTCATGTACCTGCCGGGCGGGGGGTCGCGTCACCCGGCCAGCGTGGAGACCGTGCAGGCCGGTCTGCACTACATCAAGATGAACGGGAACGAGGTATTCAAGTACGCGGTGCGCGTCATGGGGGACGTCACCTTGCAGGCGCTGGCTGCCGCAGGGCTGGATGTGACGGACGTCGACCTCTTCGTGCCGCACCAGGCGAACTACCGCATCATCGACGCTACCGCCCGGCGCCTCGGGCTGCCGGCGGACAAGGTATTCGTCAATATCGAACGCTACGGGAACATGTCGGCGGCGACCATCCCGATCGCACTGCGGGAGGCGCAAGAAGAAGGGAGGTTGAAACAGGGGGACGTGGTGGTGTTGGCTGCCTTCGGCGGAGGGCTGACATGGGCGGCCAGTGTACTGCGATGGTAGTGTGTTTTTCCAGCCAGACCGGAGGGAGGCGAAAACTACATGGGAAAGGTACGGATTGTCACCGATAGCACGTCTGACCTGCCGCCGGAACTCGCCCGGCAATACGGGATCACGGTAGTGCCCCTGCGGGTGCACTTCGGGCCGGAGGAGTACCTGGACGGCGTGGAGATGACCTCGCAGCAGTTTTTCGAGAAGCTGAAGTCCTCACCATATCACCCGAAGACGTCCCAGCCGTCCCCGGCCGACTTCGAGGCCGCCTACCGGCGGCTCCTGGAGGAAAGTGCCGACCCTATAGTTTCCATTCATATTTCCCATAAGCTTTCAGGGACCATCCAGTCGGCAGAAATGGCGAAAATGGCCCTGGGCAACCCCGACATCAGCCTGTTCGACACCATGTCGGCCTCCATGGGGATCGGCGTGCACGTGCTGGAAGCGGCCCGGGCCGCGCAGGCGGGGAAATCCCGGGAAGAGATCCTGGCTCTTCTGGAGAGACGGCGCGGGAATATGCAGGTCATCTTTGCGGTGGACACCCTCGAGTTTCTTTACAAGAATGGCCGTATCGGCAAGGCCCAGGTATGGCTCGGAACCGCTATGAACATCAAGCCCATTCTCAAGCTGGAAGACGGCGAGGTCGTCCCGCATGAACGGCTGCGGGGCCAGAACCGCGTGATCCCTCGGCTGGTAGAACTGGTGCGAGAGGCCGTACCGGCCGGCGCGACAGCCCACGCCGTCGTGGTACACGGCGACGTGCTGGCGCGGGCGGAGAATCTGGCCGCGGAACTCCGGGCGGGTCTGGGCATCGCGGACATCGGTGTGTTCATACTGGGTTCCGTCATTGGTACCAACGTCGGGCCCGGCACCATGGGAGTGGTGACCTGGTGGTAATATCCAGGAGCGTGGGGAGGAGCTGTCTTGGCTAAGGTCGCGTTCCTTTTCCCCGGCCAGGGTGCCCAGTATCCTGGCATGGGCCGTGCCCTGGCAGAAGCGTTCCCTGTGGCCGGCCACATCCTCGAACAGGCCAGTGAGGCAGTGGGGTGGGACCTCCGGTCCCTCTGTTTTGAGGGACCGGAGGCGGAGTTGGTCAAGACCGAGTACGCCCAGCCTGCCATCCTGGCCGTGAGCCTGGCGGCGGCGGCGGTGGTGCGGGAGGCGGGCATCGAGCCGGAAGGGGCGGCGGGCCTCAGCCTGGGGGAGTATGGTGCCCTCACGGTGGCCGGGGCCATGCCTTTCCCCGAGGTTATCCGCATCGTGCACCTGCGCGGCCGGTTCATGCAGGAAGCCGTGCCCCTGGGCGTGGGTGCCATGGCAGCCGTCATTGGGCTTGATCGCGAAGTGGTCGAGGCGATCTGTCTCCAGGTCAAGGACCACGAGGTGGTGCAGCCTGCCAACTACAACTGCCCGGGGCAGATCGTGATCGCAGGCCACACGCAGGCCGTGGAGCGTGCCATGCGCCTTTGCCAGGAGGCCGGAGCCAGGCGGGTCACGCGCCTGGCGGTCTCCGCACCCTTCCACACTCCGTTGCTCGCACCCGCTTCCGCGCGACTGGCCGAGGTGCTGGGTCGTATCACCATAGGGAACCTACGGATCCCGGTCGCGAGTAACGTCACGGGTGACGTGATCGATGATCCCCGGACGATTGCGGACTTGCTGGTGCGGCAGGTGGCCAGTCCCGTACGTTTCGAGGATAATGTGCGCGCCCTCGGGCGCCTGGGGTTTGACACGTTTGTGGAGGTGGGGCCCGGCAAGAGCCTGAGCGGGTTTGTCCGGCGCATCCTGCCCGGGGCGCGCACGTTCAACGTGGAGGACACCGCGTCGCTGGAAGCCACCCTTGAATCGTGGAGGGGGGTTTGCTAACATGGCGATGAATTTGCGGGTAGCCCTTGTCACTGGTGCGTCCCGCGGCATCGGACGGGCGTGCGCCCTGGCCTTGGCTCAAAGCGGCCACCGGGTCGTGATCCACTACCAGCAGGCGGAAAGCCTCGCCATGGAAACGCTGGACACCATCACCCGGGCAGGCGGGGAAGCCATGGCCGTAGCGGCAGACGTTCAAAACTCAGCGGACGTCGACAACCTCGTCAAGACCGTCATGGATCGCTGGGGTCGTATTGACGTACTGGTGAATAACGCTGGCATCACCCGCGACGACCTGGTCCTCCGGCTAAAGGAAGAGGATTGGGACGCGGTAATCAATACTGATCTCAAGGGGGTGTTCCTGGTCACGAGGGCGGCGTTGCGCCCAATGATCCGCGCCCGTTACGGCCGTATCATCAACATCTCCTCTGTGGCGGGGCTCACGGGCAATCCGGGGCAGGCCAATTACGCGGCGGCCAAGGCCGGGGTCATCGGCTTTACCAAGTCGCTCGCCCTGGAGGTGGCCAGCCGCAATATCACCGTCAATGCGGTGGCCCCCGGGTTCGTGGAGACCGACATGACTGCGGCGCTGCCGGAGGCGGCCCGCGCCCGGCTGCTGGCCGCTATCCCCATGGGCAGGCCCGCCCGGCCGGACGAAGTGGCATACGTGGTCAGCTTCCTGGCGTCCGAGCAGGCATCCTACATAACGGGTCAGACTATAAACGTTAGCGGTGGCTTAGTTACTTGAACGCTGGAGGTGGTCAGGTTGTCCAAATCACAGGATGAGATATTCCAGGAACTGCGTTCTATCATAGCCGACCAACTCGGGGTGAAACCGGAAGAGGTGACCATGGACTCATCATTCACTGACGATCTCGGTGCCGACTCGCTGGACATCGTAGAGTTGATCATGGCCCTGGAAGAAGAGTTTGGCCTGGAGATACCGGACGAGGACGCGGAAAAGATCGTGACGGTCGGCGACGCGGTCGACTACGTCGCCAGTCATGCCGGTTAAAAAGCCAGGCGCGCGTGTATTTGACCATACGCTTACCCGGAAAGCCCGCGCTCAAGTGGGCTTTTCGGGTTTGAAAAGCAGGAGCTGGTACGAATGGCAGAGAGAGTGGTGGTCACCGGCCTGGGCGCCGTGACCCCAGTCGGTATTGGGGTAGAAGAGTTCTGGCAGGGGCTGGTAGCGGGACGGTCGGGTATCGACAGGCTGGACTGGCTGGTGAAGGCGGGTTATGAGACCCAGATCGGGGGATACGTTGCCGGTTTTGACCCCCTGCAGTACATGGAGCGGAAGGAAGCCCGCCATACTGATCGTTTTGTACAGATGGCTGTGGCGGCAGCCGACATGGCGGTGGCCGACGCCGGGCTGGACTTCGGCCATGAGGACCCGGAGCGGGTCGGTATTGTTATCGGTTCCGGCATCGGCGGCATCGGCACCCTGTCAGAGCAGCTGGCCGTACTGAACGAGAAGGGGCCTGCCCGCGTCAGCCCGTTTCTCATTCCCAGCATGATCATCAACATGGCCCCGGGTTACCTCGCCATCCGCTACGGAGTGAAGGGCCCGAACACCTCCACCGTGAGCGCGTGCGCGTCGTCCGCCAACGCCATTGGCGAGGCCTTGCGCATGCTGCAGCGGGGCGATGCGGACCTCGTCATCTGCGGCGGGAGCGAAGCCCCTCTTGTGCCCATAGCTTACGCCGGATTCATATCAATGCAAGCTCTGTCGAAGTGTAACGACGATCCCAGGCGGGCGTCCCGGCCGTTTGACCGCAACCGGGACGGTTTCGTGATGGCGGAAGGAGCCGGCATGCTGGTGCTGGAGACGCTCACCCATGCCCGGGCGCGGGGAGCGCGGATAAGGGCGGAAATGGCCGGCTACGGGCTGACCGCCGACGCCTACCACATGGTGCATCCTGACCCGGAGGGCGACGGGGGGGCACGCGCCATGGCCCTGGCCATGGCCGACGCCGGGCTGTCGCCGGCGGACGTGGATTACATAAACGCCCACGGTACGAGCACGCCCCTGAACGACAAGATCGAGACCATGGCCGTCAAGCGCGTGTTCGGCGAGCACGCGCGGCGCGTGGCGATTAGTTCTACCAAGTCCATGACGGGACATCTTTTGGGGGCAGCCGGGGCGGTGGAGCTGATTGCCACTGTGCTGGCCGTCGAACGTGGTGTCATTCCGCCTACGATCAACTACGAGGAACCAGATCCCGAATGCGACCTGGACTACGTCCCCAACACGGCCCGGCAGGCGGCGGTGCGGGCGGCATTATCCAACTCCTTCGGTTTCGGCGGCCAGAACGTGTGTCTGGCCGTACGGGGTTACAGCGGATGAGCCCGGACCCAAACGGCTCGCGCCTGGAAGCCCGGCGCCTGCTGGAGGAGGACACGCTCTTCCTGCAGGCAGTCACTCATCCTTCCTATGTGCACGAGAACCCGCAGGACGAGACGGGTGACAACGAGCGCCTGGAGTATCTCGGCGATGCCGTCATAGGGCTGGTGGCGGCGTCCATGCTCTATCACGCGTTCCCGGATGCACCGGAAGGGGATCTCACCCGGCTGCGGGCGCGGCTGGTACGGCAGTCCTCCCTGGCCAGGCTGGCGCGGGAAATCGGACTGGACGCGCTCCTGCGGCTCGGGCACGGGGAGGAACTGACCGGCGGACGCGAAAAGGAATCGGTACTCGGTTCGACGTTCGAGGCCTGGTGCGGAGCTTATTACCTGACCCACGGGTTTGCGGCCACCATGGGATTCGTCACTGGGATGCTGAAGCCGCTGCTCGAGGAAGCCCTAGCAGACACCGAACCCTTCGATGCCAAGGGCAGACTGCAGGCGCTGGTCCAGTCCGCAGACTCCCCATACCCGGGAGCCGTAGTGGAATACCGGGTGGTGCGGGAAGAAGGCCCCCCGCACCAGAAGCGTTTCTGGGTCGACGTGGTTTTGAACGGCTCGGTCGTGGGTTCCGGCGAGGGGCGGAGCAAGAAAGAAGCAGAAGAGAAGGCGGCCCAAGCGGCCCTCAGTGGCTTGGGCGGCGCATCCCATCAGCAACCGCCCGCGCAGCCTCCCGGGCTCTAAATCTCCAGGAACGGTGGACGGCCAAGGGTGTTTCTCAAACGGATCGAACTCATAGGCTTCAAGTCGTTCGCCAGCAAGGTAGTCATCGATCTGGCCCCTGGGGTGACCGCTGTCGTCGGTCCGAATGGCAGCGGTAAGAGCAACCTGGGCGACGCCCTCCGGTGGGTGCTCGGCGAGACCACTGCCCGCCCGCTGCGAGCAACCCGGGCGGAGGAACTGATCTTCGCGGGATCGGCGACCCGCAAGGCCCAGGGCATGTGCGAGGTCACGGTCACCCTGGACAATTCCCACGGGGAGTTGCCCATCGCATTCAACGAAATCAGTATCACGCGCCGGGCGTTCCGGACCGGCCAGGGTGAATACCTCCTCAATGGAACCCCGTGCCGGCTGAAGGACATCCAGGACCTTCTGGCCGGCACGGGCCTGAGCCAGGGCGGCTATGCCCTGGTGGGCCAGGGGGAGATCGACGCGCTCCTGGCTGCCCGTCCGGACGAGCGCCGGGCCTACTTCGAGGAGGCCGCCGGCATCATGCGTTACCGCCGCCGGCAGGCGGAAGCCCTGGACAGGCTGCAGCACACCGAGCAATCGCTCACTCGCCTGCGAGACATCCTCGCCGAACTCCAGGCGCAGATGGACCCGGTCAGGGAGCAGGCGGAACGGGCCGCCCTATTTCTGGAACGACAGCGCGAGCTCGATACCCTGCAGCTGGCCGTGTACGAACACGACCTGCGGCGGCTGCAGGCTTCGTCCGCAGCGGTGCGGTCGGAACTACAGGAACTGGCGGCAGAGATCGCCGCGGTCGAGCGGGCCGGGGAAGATCTGACGGAGCGCCTGGGTTCGGCCGGTACGCAGGTGGAAGAGCTGGAGCGGGAAATTGCTTCCTGGCGGCGGGCGCTGTCCTCGGCCCGCCAGGAGAGCGAGCGGGCGGCGGGCGATGTCCGGCTTGGCCGGGAGCGGCTGGACCGGGCGACATCCGACTTGGCCCGCTACCGCGAGGAAGAACGTACTCTCAAGGACCGCCAGCAGGGACTGGCAGCCAGCGAGGCGGAATTGTCCGCCCGCCATGCCTCCTCGGCCGCCGAACTCACCGACCTCCAACAGGAGATAGCCACACTGTCCGCACAGATTGATGGGGAACAGGCCGCCCTGGTCCGGGCGCGCACCGTTCTCGAAGAAGAAAACCGCCAGGTGCTGGCCCTGGGTCAGAGGCTGGCGGCGCGGCGCCAGGCACTGGCTGCCGTCGACCAGGAGGGCGAGGCGGCTGGCCGCCGCCTGGAGGCGGTGGAACGCGACCTTGAACGCGCCTTGGCCCGGCAGGCCGCGCTGCAGGAGGAAAGGCAGCGGGAGCAGGCGGAGACCGAGGCGGTGCGGAGGCGGCAGGAGGAACTGCACGCGGCCGTGACGGCGCTGGAACACGAGGTGCAGACCGGGCAGGCTGCCCTGGAAGAGATGAAGGCGAAAGTCAGCGCGATGCGGCAGGAACTGGCGAAGCTCGCCTCCCGGCGCCAGGCGCTGGCGGAGCTGGGCCTGGCACCTCGCCCGGAACAGGCCGGTGCCAGGATGCTGGCGGAACAGGCCCGGCTCACCCGTCCCGAGGTGCCGGGCGTGCTCGGGCTTCTGGCCGAACTCATCGACGTGGAGGAGGCGGGCCGTCCCCAGGCGGAAGTCATGCTCGGGGACCTGGCTTACCTCGCGGTAGTGGAGGACGCGGCGGCGCGGGAGCGGGCACGGGAGTTCGT
>Ga0334722_10002589_pt1 | contig 20267 bp, 7 predicted proteins | sample C3_bottom_MG_FD_207210 | JGI IMG/M metagenome (GOLD analysis project Ga0334722, IMG submission 207210) | Sediment microbial communities from Yellowstone Lake, YNP, Wyoming, USA - C3_bottom | ecosystem: Environmental > Aquatic > Freshwater > Lake > Sediment | place: USA: Wyoming | collected...
CTCGGGTGATGGCAACTGGGTGGCGTACGGATTGTCGTTTACCAACACCGCGACGGCCGACGCCAAGCCGGTTCAGCATCTCTTGAATCTCACGACCAATCAGGATGTCGAGATCCCGAACGCGACGGGCGCGAGGTTCTCTTCGGATTCAAAATGGGTGGCCTATTCGGTCGACCCAAGTGGAGGGCGCGGCAGGGGCGGGCGCGGAGGACGTGGGGCAGCAACCGGATCGACGCCGACCCCAGCCGTCACTCCCGCAGCTCCGGGCGCGCCTGGCGGCGGCACCCCGCCTGGTGGTGACACCCAGGAACCCAGCTCGGGCGCTCAGACTGGTCGCGGCGCGGCAACGACACCACCGACGCCTCCCCAACACGTCGACCTTCGCAACCTCGCTACCGGCACGATTCAATCGTGGCAGGAGGTCGAGTCGTTTACGTTCTCTGCAAACTCGAACTTCCTGCTGCTGCGACGTCGAGCAGCAGGCGCAGGCGCTGAGGGAGGCCGAGGGGGAGCGGCCGGCGACACCGGAGGCGCCCCGGGCGGTGCTCCTGCAGCGGCGGCCGGCAGCGCGAGCGCCGAGGCCACGACGGGTCCGCGTGGCGTCGATGTCACGCTCTACAACCTCAAGGCCGGGCGTGGGCAGCACATCGGCGGCGTGGGCGACATCGCCTTCAACAAGGAAGGCGAGCTGCTCGCCTACACGGTTGACGCCGCGCAGAAAGACGGCAACGGTCTGTTTGTCATCGACCTGAGAAATGGTCGCGTGCATACGCTCGACAATGCCGCTCGCAACTACAACCGCCTCACATGGAGCGAGGACGGCACGGCGCTCGCCGTGCTCAAGGGCGCCGATGTCGACAAGATGCGCGAGCGCGACAACCAGCTCATCGCGTTCCCGAACGTTCAGGCGGCGCTCGACGCCGAACCGAAACCGGCAATGCTCGATCCCGCCAAGACAGCGGGCTTCCCGAAGGGTTGGGTCGTGAGCGATCGCGCGACGCTCACCTGGAGCGACGACAAGAAGCGCGTCTTCTTCGGCATCAAGGAGCAGGTGGCTGCGCCCGACACGAGCCGCCGCCGAGGCACCGATGAACTCGCTGACGTTGACGTCTGGAACACGGGCGATGAGCGCATTCAATCGATGCAGATGATTCGCGCCGAACAGGATCGCAACTTCACGTTCCGCCAGGCGTTCGACGTGTCGGCCGCGACGTTCGTCAAGCTGGCCGACGCCACCATGCGGGATCTGGACGTCGCGCCGGACGGCCGCTGGGCGGTCGGTCGCGACACCAGGGGCTACATCTCGGACTACAAGCGGGCCGCCGCCGACATCTACCGGGTCAATACCACCACCGGTGAACGCACGTTGATGTTCAAGAACCAGCTGATCAACACGTCAACGGGCAATCACACGTACGGCATCTCGCCCGATGGCCACTTCTTCCTGTACTGGAAGGACAACAAGTACCAGGCCTATGATCTCGACACGGCAACCTCGCGCACGCTTGGCGGGGCGACCGCGCCGAGCTTTGTCGACACGGAGTTCGATCACCCTGGCCCGCGGCCATCCTACGGCATTGCCGGTTACACGAGCGACAACAAGTCGGTGATCGTCCAGCACCGGTACGACTTGTGGCAGATGCCGGTTGATGGCTCGGCCGCGATCAATCTCACGAGCGGTGTCGGCAGCAAACAGGAGATCCGGTTCCGCTATGTCAGAACCGAACCGCTCGATCCGCAGGCCGGCGGCCAGCCCATTCCTGGTGGACCTGGAGGTGGCGGTGGCCGCGGCGGCGCGTCATCCGCACGCGCGACCATTGATCTGACCAAGCCGATCACGCTCTCGGCCTACGGCGAGTACACCAAGAAAGCCGGCTTCTATGAGCTGGCCGGCGGGCAGTTGAAGGAAATCGTCTATGAAGACGCCTCCTTCAGCAATCCCGTGAAGGCGGCCAAGGCGGACACATTCCTCTTGACGCGCCAGACGTTTGTCGAATTCCCCGACCTGCGCGTGTCCGGTCCCAACTTCAGGGACTCGAAGAAAATCACCAACGCCAATCCGCAGCAGGCGGAGTACCTCTGGGGTCATCGCCTTCTGTTTGATTTCAAGAACAAGGAGGGTGTGCGGCTGCAGGGCATTCTCGCGATCCCCGACGACTACAAGCCGGGCGAGAAGCGGCCGATGCTGGTGAATTTCTACGAGAAGAATTCACAGAGCCTGCATCGCTACAACGCGCCGAGCTATCTGACTGGTATGGGCTCGTCTCCCATGCAGGCGGTGAGCGAGGGCTATGTGACGATGCTGCCCGACATCTACTTCCGCACTGGCGCGTCACACAGCGACATGCTCGAGTGTGTTGAGGCGGCGGTGCGGAAGGTGATTGAGATGGGGTACGTCGATCCCAAACACATTGGGATCAATGGCCACAGCTACGGTGGAGAAGGCGCGGCGTTCATCGGCACGCGCTCGAAGCTGTTTGCCGCGGTCGGGATGGGCGCCGGTGTTACCGATCTCACGGTAGACTTCAACCAGAACTGGGGCTGGTCGTACCAGGTGACCGGCGGCAGCGGCGCCAACGGACACGACTACTATCTCTTCAGTCAGGGACGAGAAGGCGTCTCGCCGTGGGATAAGCCCGACATGTACCGATTCGAGTCGGCACTCACGCACGTGCCGCTCGTGACGGCGCCCTTCCTCATCATGCACGGCACAGCCGATCCCACGGTGTCGTTTACCAACGGCCTCGGCTTCTACAACGCCTTGCGATACAACAACAAGAAGGCGGTCCTGCTTGCCTACCCCGGCGAGGGCCATGGCCTGCGCGGCGTCGCCAATCGCAAGGACTTGACGATCCGCTATTTCCAGTTCTTCAACCACTTCTTGAAGGGGGCGCCGGCGCCGACGTGGCTCACCGACGGCATCCCGTTCCTCGACAAGGATGCGAACCGCGATCCGAGGACCGTGAAGTAGCTGCTGACGGGAAACAGCCGACGAGCCGGTCAGCACGGGCTGATCGGCTCGTTTCTCGCGTCCGGGAGGTTAGACGAGTTCTGTGGTGCCCGGCGTCGCGACCGGGTCGACGGGGTTCGGGCCGAACTCGTACTTTGCCGGAGACAGGTCCAGCTTTGATGAGGTCATCGCCCAATCCCACGACATCGCCCGCCCGGTGTAGGCGCTCATCCGCCCCATGATGGCGCACATCGTCGATTCCGCAATCTGTCGGCCCTCGTTGAGCGGCTTGCCGCCGCGGATTGACGCGATCAGATCGACGTGTTCCACCTCGTACGGATTGCGCTCCTTTGCCGTAAACGTCCACGGCTTCTCGCCGGTAATCTTGCCCGAACTCCAGGCCACTCCCTTGGTGCCGACGATCCGTTCTTCCACGCGCTCCGCGCATCCCTTGGTTTGACGGCAACTGCTTGCCACGCGCACGCCGTTCGGATACTCGAATTCCACGAAGAAGTGGTCGAAAATGTTCCCGTACTCTGGCGCCACCCGCACTTGCCGCCCGCCCATCCCCATCACGTTCTTCGGTGTCGCGCCCATGGCCCAGTTGATGACGTCGATGTTGTGCACGTGCTGCTCGACGATGTGATCGCCAGAGAGCCAGGAGAAGTAGAGCCAGTTGCGGCACTGCCACTCCATCTCCGTCATGGTGGGCTGACGCTGCTTCACCCAGAGATCGCCCTGGTTCCAATAGCACTGCGCCGAGACGATGTCGCCAATCTGACCGTCCTGGATGCGCTTCATCATCTCCAGGTAGAGCTGCTGATGGCGTCGCTGCGTGCCGGCGACAATGGCGAGACCCTTCTGTCTGGCCAGGTCGGAGGAGGCGATGACCGATCGCACGCCGACCGGATCAACCGCGACGGGTTTCTCCATGAAGACGTTCTTACCTGCCTCGACCGCGGCCTTGAGGTGTCGAGGCCTGAATCCGGGTGGCGCCGCCGTGACGATGAGGTTGACGTCGGGGCAGGCGCAGACGCCGAGATAGTTGTCGAAGCCGGTGAACCTTCGGTTGACCGGCACCTTCACCCGGTCGGGGAACTCCTTTGTGAGGCGCGCGAGGGAACTGTCGAGCCGGTCCTGCACCAGGTCTCCCATCGCGACCACTTCGATGCCGGGGGCAGCCCTCATGCAGTCGATCGCCGCGCCGGTGCCGCGGCCGCCGCAGCCGATGAGGCCAATCTTGATCGCGTCGGTCTCGGCGGCGAACAGGCCGAGAGGATGTGGGATGGTCGCGGCCATCGATGCCGCTGCCGCCGTCTTGACGAAGTCTCGCCGTGTGACCGCTGTGGTGTGTTCCGTGCTCATGTCTCTTCTCCCTGAGAATCCCGACTCCCGAATCCCGCTCGTCCGCCGTAGCCCGACGACGCTCGATGAGCCAAATCGGGCGATGGCGGAAATCCCGAATCCCGGCCCTGCTCAGAACCCGTCGCACGCGCGATAAGCGTCGATCACCGCCCGCTCGCCCTCTTTGCCTGGCTTGCTCTGGCCGTGCTCCATGCAGAGGACGCCGTGGTAGCCCTTGCCGTGAATCCACTTGAAGATGTTCCGATAGTTGATTTCGCCCGTGGTCGGCTCGTTGCGGCCGGGATTGTCGCCAAGATGGAAGGCGCCGATCTCGTCCCACGCCGCCTCAATATTCGGGATGAGGTTTCCCTCGGTGATCTGCTGGTGATAGATGTCGTTGATGATCTTGCAGGACGGGCTGTTGACGGCCTTGCAGATCTGGTAAGCCTGCGGGATCCTGGTGAGGAACAGTCCAGGGTGGTTCTTCGGGTTGAGGGGCTCGAGGACGATCACCAGGCCGGCAGGCTGGCAAATGTCCATGCAGGCCCGCAGATGGTCAACGACATTGGCCGTCTGGTACTCCCACGCGAGGCTCTCGTCGAGGCGCCCCGGCACCACCAGCGCCTGTTTGCAGCCAGTACGCTTCATCGTCTCGACGCCGTCGCGCATCTTCTGCAGAAGCGCGTCACGGACCTCCTTGTCGCGCGTCACGAAGCTCTTCTTGCCGAACTCGGCCAGCAAAACGAACGGGCCGAGCTTCATGTTGCGTCTGGCGAGTTCACGTGCGATGAGATCTTGCTGCTCGATCGGCCTGGCCATCATCCCGTTGTCGAACATCGCCGTGAAGCCTTCGTCCGACGCGAACTGGATCTGCGCCAGCGGATCGGTGCCCGCGTGGGTTTTGAACTGCCCGAAGCTGGGCGCGTAATTGAGCCGGAACGTTCGCGCGGCGCGCACTGGCGGCAATTGACCGGTGGCCTGGCCCAGCCACGTGCGCGGCTCGCCCGGTCTCGGATTCTCGAGGCCCTTGAGGAGGGTTGGCGTCGACGAGAGGGCGACGGCTGATGCCAGGCTTCGTGATATGAAGTCTCTGCGTTTCATGGAACGCCACCTCCTGCCGCGCCTTGACGGGCGGCACTTCGACCTTAGCGCATGTGCGTGAGCGACGCGATGGGGCACTGGGAAGCGGACCGTCGAGACGTCGACCGCATCGCGGGCATAGTACGGAGGACGTCCCCTGGTGTCAACAGCAGCAGCAGACGGCATCGGGGCCGAGCCACCCGCCTGCAAGAATGTCGTGCGACATCGTTCTTCTTGCAGGAGGCACATATGTCGCAGCGTTTTCCGATCGCACTGGCGCTTGTTGTGGGAATTCTCGCTTCCGGCCATCTCGCCGCGGGATCCCGCCCCGGGGCTCCCGCCGCCCGAATCGACATCCTCGTGGATGGGGCGTCCCGCCCCCAGTACGCTGCTCATGGCGCCTGGTACGTCGAGGCACTCAAAGGGAGGTCGTACTCGATTCGCATCACCAATCCCTACCCGGTGCGCGTGGCAGTCGCACTGTCGGTGGACGGACTCAATACGATCGATGCGCGACACACGACACCCGCCGACGCCCGCAAGTGGGTGATCGAACCATTCGGGTCCGTGACGATCAGCGGCTGGCAAACCAGCATGTCCGATGCGAGGCGTTTCGAATTCACGACCGAAGCCCGGTCGTACGGCGCCCGCCTTGGCAGAATCGAGGATCTCGGCATCATCTCAGCGGTGTTCTTCCGCGAGCGGCTGCCTAAGCCCATCCCGGTGACCGCGTGGGCCGATCCGAGCCCGGCCCCCGGCGTGCCACCTGTTGGGGAGTCGCGCAGTGCGGCGGGCGCTGGCGCTGTCGGTTCAGCCGGCGCATCGAGCGCACCGGCCGCGCCGGGGGCAGCGGACTTGGCGAAGGCCGCTCGTGCAGCCGCACCTTCATCCGCGGCAGTTCCTTCGAACGAATATGCCGCGACGGGCATGGGGGGGTACATCGATCACTCCGTGACGGCGGTGAGCCTCGACCTCGAGGATTCGCCGGCGGCCTCAGTGTCCCTTCGTTATGAATATCGCGGGGAACTCGTTCGCCTCGGCGTGCTGCCCGCGTCGCACCCCAACAACGACGTCATGGATCGGCGGGAGCGGGCGCGCGGGTTCACGCCCGGCTTCTGCCCGGATCCGAAGCGGTAGGCGAGTGTCAGCGGTACGTCTGATTCTAGACAGTCTCCACGACGGGGATGCGCACAGCGAGGGCTGCTACAATGGACGGGCGTCGGTCCCAACTCGGGACGCACGTGCCAATTGAGCAGGATGGAACCCTCCTACCGACGAACTGTCGTGGAGTCCTTCGATGGGAACCAGCATGTCACCGTCCAGAATGTTTTCGAACACGCCAATTCGCTTGCTTGTCATTCAGTGCGTACTCCTCACCTCGCTCCTTGGTGTTTCCTCCGTCGTCAGCGCAGCGCCGACTGATCCGCTGGTCCTGGTTATCCATGGAATCGGCGGAGGCAACCGCGAGGAAGGATGGTCGACCGGGATCGCCGACCGTTGGATGATTCCCGTCAAAGAGATCACGTTCCGGCAGGAAGGCCGCGATAAGACGTCCCTGACCGACTTCGCCCAGAAGTCCGGTGAGTGGGCGCTCGAGGTTCAGCGGCAGATCAAGGAGGCCGTCGAGGCCAACCCCGGCCGCAAGCTGATTATCGTGTCCCACTCGTGGGGCACTGTCGCCACCAAGATCGCCCTGGGCGGCGGCCTCACGAACGGAGGCGACGTGCCGAAGATCGACCTCGGCGGAGTTGAGGTGGAGGAGTGGATTACGCTCGGTTCGCCGCTGGGGCAGGCCGAGTCGACGGATGTGGTCGGCCTCATGCTTCAGGAGCGGGTTCAGCTTCCCCAGGGCAAGCCGTCCATCGTCAGGAACTGGACGAACATCTACGACGAGGCCGATCCTGTCTCCCGGCTCTCCCACAACCTCGAGGGAGCTGAGAATATCGGCGTGTCGAAATCGGGGTGGTGGTTCGACGTGACCGGTCTGACAGCGCACACGGGCCTCTGGAAGAACACGGCTGTGTCCCGCTTCGTCCAGCAGAAGTTCTGGCGCCTGGCCGACGAGCCCGCGCTGCCCGCGTCAAAGTCGCCGACTGCATACAAGACTCCGACCGACTCACAGGTCCCCGAATCGACGAAGCCCTCGAGAGCCCCAGAGACCACCAAGGCCCCAGAGGCTGGCACTGGTCAGGTGGATCAGCGTTATCAGAAGCTCGCCGGTGTGCTCATAGAGGTCCACAATCGCGACTGCGCGGCGCGGAGGGCCAAGTGGGGAGGCGACTACCGGATCGAGTACACCGTCAGTCCGGCGCCCCGGCAGAAGAATGGCAGATGGTACGTCGTTGCCGCGTGGAAGCTGCTCGAGAAAGCTCCCGGTCGCGACAACTTCTTCCCGGTGTTCGAGGCGGGCGACGCGGCCAATCCGCAGTGGCTGGACGAAGCCGCTATCGTGGCGTTGGCCAAGCAGTGGGGCGTGCCGTGGCAATAGAGATACAACTGATTGCACACAAATAACTTACCGGTAGCTGGTCTCCGCCACAACTGCTTGACAGGCACCCGCCCTCGGGCGCAATCTCTGAGTGGTTTCAGGATTTTGCCCCCGTCTGCCTGGTCCCATGCCCCATCGACACGCGCTACTGGCGCCATCAGCAGAGGGCCACATGCCTGTTGGATCGTTTCGAACCTGCATCGTCGCAGGGGCATGCATGGTCTTTGGCAGCGGTGCCATCGCCCGCGCACAGTTGCTGGACACGAGCTTCAATCCGGGCGCGAACGGTCCCGTGTCCGCGATTGCCATGCAGGCGGACGGGAAGATCCTGGTTGGCGGCGCCTTCACGATGCTCGGCGGTGGCGGCACTGGGACGATCCAACGCAAGTATATCGGCCGCCTCAACCCGGACGGCTCGCTCGACGCGGCATTCAATCCCGGTGCGAACGGCGGGGTCAGAGCGATTACCGTGCAACAGGACGGGAAGATCCTGGTCGGCGGCTACTTCACGATGCTCGGCGGTGGCGGCACCGGCGCGACGTCGCGCAGCCGGATCGGCCGGCTCGACGCGGACGGCTCGCTCGACGCGACGGCGGGCGTCTTCTACTGGCAGCCGGCGCCGGGCTTCCTGGGGAGTTTCGATCTCGAGTTCGTGCGGCGGGACACGCTTGTCGTGTCGCCAGAAAGTGCAGGCGTCGTCGCGGCGCCTCCAGCGCTAGCGCGCGCGGATGTGGGCGATGGGGATCGCTCCGGCCGGTTCTCTGCCCGGCAGCCCACGACGGGATTGGTTGAGAAACCATCCCCTGCACCTGCGCCAGCCGGAGCGAGCGCGGTCCGCGTGCGCGTGGTAGTCGGGCCGGCCATGCGGGCCGTGATCGACACGCCGTCCGCCGACTCCGTGGTGGAGCAGCCGTTCACGCTCGCGGGCTGGGCGCTCGACCTGGCTGCGACGAATGGGACGGGCGTGGACACAGTGCACGTGTGGGCCTATCCCGCCACTGGCGCCGACCCCATCTTCCTCGGCGTCGCGGCTTATGGCGACAAACGTGCCGATGTGGGCCGGATGTTCGGCGAGGCGCTCGCGGACGCGGCGTACGGGTTGACCGCAGACTCCCTGCCGCCCGACACCTACGACATCGTCGTATACCCCCACCGCGCCAAGACGAACACATTCGACGGAGCGCAGATCGTGCGTATGACTGTCAGGTAGAGCATTCGGCAGGACGGGATCCAGAGCCCTGATTTCGAGTTGCCACTCAATTGAGGAGCGTCGTATGCTGACGAACCGTTGTGTGCGCAGACTGAATCACTTCCGCTGCATTCAGGCAGTCTCTGTCATCACGCTTGCCATCGCGACCGGATCGACGACGGCTTTCGCGCAGGCGCCAGCGTATACATTTCAAACGATTGCCGGTTTCGCGCCTGGATCGCCATTCTGGTATGCCCACGCGCTGGCGGTGGATGGCACCGGCACAATTTACGTCTACGATTCAAGTCACTTCGTGATCCGCAAGGTCACGCCCCTCGGCCAGGTCAGTACGTTTGCGGGCGGTCCCGAGCAGTCCGGCACTGCCGATGGCACGGGGACCAACGCGCGGTTTGGTCTGGGGTACGGCATCGCGGTCAACAGCGCCGGAAATGTCTACGTCGCCGACACCGTCAACGCGACGATTCGCAAGATCACCTCCGGCGGCGTCGTCACGACACTGGCGGGTCTGGCCCGCGCCAGCGGCTACATCGATGGCACCGGCAGTGCGGCGCGCTTCGATTGGCCGCGAGGCATTGCTGGCGACAGCGCGGGCACGGTGTACGTAACCGACCGGAGCAATACGCTGCGGAGGATTACACCTGATGGAGTGGTCAGCACGCTTGCCGGGCTGGCCGGTGCCACCGGCCACGTCGACGCCGTCGGCGGTGCGGCGCGATTCTCGTCAGCAGGTGCCCTCGCTGTCGATGCCAGTGGAAACGTCTACGTCCTCGATGCGTCCTATATCCGAAAGGTTACGCCCGACGGTACGGTCAGCACCTTGGCAGAGGGATTCCTCTCTCCGAAGGGCTTTACCATCGACGGCAGCGGTACGCTGCTCATCAGCGACAACTGCCAGATTCGCAAAGTCACTTCGGCCGGCGTCGTCACGACACTGGCCGGTCTCGCATGCAGCCAGATCGATAGTCCATCGACGACGGATATCGGGTCTCCTGACGCCATCGGCGCCGGCCTCGGCGGAAAGGTCTATTGTCTGTACTCCAGTGCCCCGGCTGCCACGCTTCGCGCAGTAGCGCCGGACGGCACCGTAACGACACTTCTTGCTGGCGGCGGCGGCGAACCCGGCATTACGGATGGCATCGGCCAGGCGGCGCGGTTCTACTTTCCGAAAGGCATGGCGTTCGACCGGGGAACGATCTTCGCCGTCGACGGCATGTGGCTTCGGACCATCACACCAACGGGAATCGCGAGACACATCCAACTGACCGACGGGACGCGAGGAGTTGCCACTGACGCCGCCGGGACACCGTACGTAATCGTAGGGTGCGGGATACAGAAGGTGACAGCAGGGCGCGGCACGGATCTGGCGGGCGCGACATCGAGCTTCTGGCCAGGATCCTGCGGAGCCGCGGATGGCGTGGGGACTGCAGCACGGTTCAACAATCCGGTTGGCATTGCCGTCGATGCGTCGGGCAACGCGTATGTTGCCGATACCGGCAACCACACGATTCGGCGGATTTCACCTGAAGGCGTGGTGACGACGATGGCGGGGGCGGCCGGCAGCACGGGAATCGCCGACGGGACGGGTGTGTCCGCACGATTCAACTCCCCGTCAGGCATCGCGGTAAGCACTTCCGGCACAGTGTACGTCACGGATGCCGACAACCATACGATCCGCGCCATCACAGCGGCTGGAGTGGTGAGCACGTTCGCAGGCTTAGCGGGCTCGGCCGGAAACGCCGACGGGATGGGCGGTGCCGCACGCTTCAATCAGCCGGCTGGCCTCGCGATTGATGGCAGCGGGACCTTGTTTGTCACAGAAGCTGGCAACTCCGCGATCCGCATGATCACACCATCCGGCGAAGTGATGACGATCGCTGGCGCGTCCGGCTTCGTCGGAACGACCGATGGCGGCAACGATACCGCGCTCTTTTCCTCGCCCCGCGCGATTGCGGTTGACGAGACTGGCACGCTCTACATCGCCGACACCAGCAACCACACGATTCGCATGGGACTGGTCGGTCTGCCAATCGGCCCGACCATCGCGACCGATCCGGTGAGCCAGACTGCCAGGAGCGGCCAGACTATCGAGTTCACGGCGTTGGCAACCGGCAGACCCCAGCCTGGCTATCAGTGGCAGGTATCCGCCGACGGGGGAGCTTCCTGGGCCAATCTCACGAACACCAGCCCGTACACCGGTGCAACTCAGCCGACGCTCACCGTGTTTGGCATCACCGGAGCGCTCAACGGTCTCCAGTATCGATGTGTTGCCAGCAGTCTCAGTGGGACGGCCACGACGGCCGCCGCGACGTTGAGGGTTAACGCGCTGACGATCACGCCATGGGCGCTTCGGTTCGGCGCGACGAAGGCCGGAGCGGACGGTGACCTGACTGCCGTGACACCGTCGCAGTCCGTGGCCGTGAACTTCATCGGGTCAGCTCCCACGTGGATCGCTTCTGCGGATAAGGCGTGGGTCAAGATCACGCGAGGCTCTGGAATAGGGGCGGGGACGTTTGCCATCGGTATCGTGAACCCGGACAACATTATCGGCAGTAGCACGGCGCTCTCGGCCACCTTGACGGTATCGGATGCAGCCCTGGGGCTGAATGCGACAATATTGATTTCGCTGAGCGTGCAGATGAGCGGCATAGGGGCGGCCCCGTTCGGCGTCTTTGACACTCCGGTCAATGGCGCAACGGGATTGCAGGGCTCCTTTGCGGTGACGGGGTGGGCGCTTGACGACGTCGGCATCGACCGCGTGGAAATCTGGCGCGATCCTGTGGCGGGGGAGACGACGCCTCCGTATGCTGGGTCGGGCCCTGGCACCGGGAAGATCTTCATTGCCAACGGGCTCTTCATCACCGGGTCTCGGCCGGATGTGGCCGCGATCTACCCGGGGTATCCCTTTGCCACGCGCGGGGGCTGGGGCTACCTCCTGCTCTCGTACGGACTGTGGGCGCAAGGCAACGGCACCTACAAGCTGTATGCGTTTGCGTACGACTTGGAGGGCCAGAGCACGACGCTTGGCACCAAGACGATCACGGTCGACAACGCGCACGCCACGAGACCCTTCGGCGCGCTGGACACCCCGACGTATGGCGGCACGGCGTCGGGGGCATCCTGGAATTACGGGTGGGCACTCACGCCGAACGCCACGCCGGCTTGCACGATCACGAATGGCAACGTGTCGATGTCAATCGATTCAGGTCCCCTGGTGCCGGTGGCTTACGGCGATCTCCGGACAGACATTGCTGCGGCGTTTCCGGGCTTCTCAAATGGGCCCAACGCGGGCGGGTCGTTCTTGATCGACACGACGACGATCTCAGACGGGATGCACCAGATCGGATGGCTGGTATATGACAGTTGTGGCCGGGGCGATGGTGTCGGCAGCCGGTTCTTCACGGTGCAGAACGCGGCCGCGGGCGACCGACGTCAGCCGGGGCTGAAGCCCCGGCCTACACAAATGCCAGAGGCCTCTCGCCTTGATGTAGGCCGGATCTTTCCGCCTATGCGCACGGCGCTGCGGCGAGACCTCGACGACGCTCGAAGAGCGGAGTCGGGCAGACCCGGCGATCAGGCACGGGATATCAATCCGTCTCAGGTCCCTGGCGCGGTCGCCGTCCGCCAACTCGGCGGCGAGTGGCAGAGCGTGGCGCCGTCGTCGGTCGGCTGGCACGTGATCGAGGTTGCACAGGACGGCCGCATCGAGGTGCAGCTGCCGCCGACGAGTGGTGCCGGCTACGCGGGCGGCCATGTCGTCGGTGGCGAACGCCGCGCGCTGCCGCTGGGCTCGTCGCTCGACGCGACGGCGGGCGTCTTCTACTGGCAGCCGGCAGCGGGCTTCCTCGGCAAGTATGACCTCGCGTTTGAGTCTCCGAACGCCGACCCAGTGCGCGTGCGCGTGGTAGTCGGGCCGGCCATGCGGGCCGTGATCGACACGCCGTCCGCCGACTCCGTGGTGGAGCAGCCGTTCACGCTCGCCGGCTGGGCACTCGACTTAGCTTCGACGACGGGGACGGGTGTCGACACGGTGCATGTGTGGGCGTATCCCGCCACTGGCGCCGACCCCATCTTCCTCGGCGTCGCGGCCTTTGGCGGCGAGCGCCCTGACGTGGGCCGGATGTTCGGCGAGGCGCTCGCGGACGCGGCGTACGGGTTGACCGCAGACTCCCTGCCGCCCGACACCTACGACATCGTCATCTATCCGCACCGCGCGAAGACGAACACTTTCGAGGGCGCGCAGATCTTGCGCGTCATGGTGAGATGACACCAGCCAACGACGCTCCGGCATCGAAGGGACGTGTCGCGTCGCTCCGCTTGGCCGAGTGCGCGTTATCGTGAAGTAGAGCGCGCCCGATCGTAGCGCTCCTTCTGGAACCGGTTCCGGCGGCGACGGCTCGGGGTTGGCCCGTGCCTGCTCGCCGAACCTGTGCCTGGAGCCCTTGCTCAGGCCCTGCGTCCCATCATCAGACTTGTCGGTCCCGCGAGACCGATGCGGCTGATGTCCTGGAATCCCGCCTCGGTCATCCACGCCCGATACTCATCCTCGGAATAGCTGGCCCCTGCCGCCGTTCCGACCAGCATGTTGAGCGAAAAGAGCGCGCCAGCCTTGGGCGCAGTCTTCGCCTGATTGAGAATGAAATCCTGTACCACGATGCGGCCGCCGCTTCGCAGTGCGGCGAAACACCGCTTCACCAAATCGCGATTCTCGCCGGCGCTGAGCATGTGGCAGATCGCCGAAGCGAGCACCAGGTCGTAGCCGGCGCCGAACGCGTCGCGGCACAGGTCGCCGGCGTGGGTCGTCACGCGCGAATCCACGCCGGCTTCGGTGATGTACGCGCGCGTCATCGGCAGAACGGATTCGAGATCGAACACGTCGGCATGCAGCGCGTCGCTCGCTTTGGCGAACGCGATTGAGTACGCGCCTGAGCCACCGCCGACGTCGAGCATGCGCGCGATGTTCGCCGTACCCACCGCCGCCACGACCGCACCGGCCCGCTCGGTCGCGTTGCGGTGCATGGCCGCGATGAACCAGCGCGTCCAATCCGCGTCGCGATCGGCGTCCCCGGCCGATCCCGAGCGCACCGCATCTGTGAGCGTCGACCAGCGGTGCCACAGACCGACGTGGTGCATCATCGCCGCGCGGGCGTCGCGTGGCCCGTCGGATGTGAGAAAGCGCTTCGCAACCGGCGTCACGCTGAATACGTCTCCTGTCTTGATCAGCAGACCCAGCGCCGTCAGCGCATTGAGGAGCATCTCCGTCGCGCGTTCGTCCGTGCTGATACCGCTCGCCACTTGCGTCGACGTCGCACCAGCCCCGATCGTCGAGAATACGTCGAGTTCGATCGCGCTCAGCACCACCCGGCTCTCCTGGAACCCGCGAATCATCTGCGTGAGGTCGTCGGGTACGGCCCCGCTGGCCTCGCGTGCCCGTAATCCAGCGAGGTACCTGTCACGGTTGATCCGAATCTCGTTCTCTAGTGCCGACGCGTCCGTGTTGACGAGCCTCTCCACGGGCTGGCCCTGCTGGAAGTGGCTCTCCACGATCTCCGGGATGTCCTCCGGTCTGACCCCTGAGTACCACAGGCCTTCCGGATAGACGACCAGATTTGGACCGCGTTCGCAGAGACCAAGCGATCCGCACGTGGTCAGCTGGACCTCGTTGACGAGACAACGCGCGGCAAGCTCCTTCCTCAGCGCGTCGATGGTCGCCGCTGATCCGCGGGCGGCACACCCCGGCACGCCTTCGGGTTTCTGCTGGTCGCATGCGTACACGTGAAGACGAAATGGTTCCATAACAGTCAATTATGCGCCCCAGGATTCCAATGGCAAGGCTGGATCGAGCAGGACGGATCCAGGAGGCCAGATCCTCGGACCTTTGCTTATCAGAATTATTCATACCAGCCTGACGTAGTTTCACCCGCTAGATCTCGTCCAATCGAGCCGCTAAGCTCCTACCTGTTGTATCAGCTACCCGCATAATATGCGTCGCCCGCTGCGCAGGAGCGTCCCCGCGTCGTTGTGTATGGCCGTTCCTCGTAGCCCTGATGCTCTGGGAGACAGATCATGGCTAAGCCACCCACCGCACGACACGCGGTTCTGTTGGTCACGGTTCTGGCGGCCACTGCCCTGTGGGCGGCCGACCCTGAACTTCGCGCAGCAAGCTATTCGCGGGTGGACGATGCGGCGCGACTTGGGAGCGCCGACAACACCGTCGCGGGCGCCATGCGCGATGACGTGAAACCGCCAGGATCTCGCCAGAATGGCGCGGCGACGGCAGGAACAGCCGGCAAGAGCGCTCCGTCGAAGACCGCGACAGCGCAGAAGACGGGCTCCAGGCCAACGCCCCCGATGATGACCGCTCAGGAGATGATGCGAAGGCGCGTCACGCCGAAACAACGACAGGCCGCCGGCGATGCCCGCCGCAGGATGACGATGGCCGCCGACGCCGCAGGACGGGTCGCGATGTCGACGGACTTGAACTCCGACGCGAGCGGAGCGCTCGTGCCCGACTACTTCGGAGCGACGCCAAACTCGGCCTGGACCCAGCCACTCACCAAGTTTGTCGACACACTTCCGGACTTGAAGGGGCTGCTCGCCACAGCGGATACGACGACGTACCCCGGGTCGGACTACTACGAGATCGAACTGGTTGAATACAGCAAATGGCAGTTCCATAGCGAACTTCCGGCGACGGCAAAGCTCCGCGGCTACCGGCAGACGAACGTGGCTGGCCCGCTTCCGAATCCGAGCTACCTGGGACCCTTGATTCTCGCCACCAGGGGACGGCCGACGCGAATCAAGTTCACCAACAATCTGCCGACGACGGCGAACGGCGGGAACCTGGTCATCCCGACCGATACGAGCATCATGGGTGCAGGCGCCGGGTACGATCCGGCGAGTGGCCAGTCGAGTGTGTATCCGCAGAATCGCGGCACGCTGCATCTGCATGGCGGCTTCTCACCCTGGGTCAGCGATGGAACGCCGCACCAGTGGGTGACCCCGACGGGCGAACCCGGACCGCTGAAGACGGGCGTCAGCACGCAGAACGTTCCCGACATGGACCTTCCTCCGGGGAACTCCATGACGTTCTACTGGCCCAATCAGCAGAGCGGCCGGCTGATGTTTTACCACGACCATGCGTACGGCATCACCCGCCTCAACGTCTACGCCGGGGAGGCTGCAGGATACCTGCTGCGGGATGTTGTTCAGGACGATGCGCTGGCTGCCCTTGGGGTTCCCGGCACAATTGGATCCAGTTCAGCCGCGACAGACTTGGCACACCTCATCCCTCTCGTGATTCAGGACAAGACCTTTGTCTGGGGAACCGCGCCAGCCAAGTGTGGCGGGACGACGCCAGGCACCGGGACCTTCGCGACTGACCCGACCTGGTGCGACCCCAAGTTCAGAAGTTCCTGGGGACAGAGCGCAGGGAGTCTCTGGTTCCCGCATATCTACATGCCCAGCCAGAACCCCTGGGATGAGACCGGGGCCAACGCGATGGGCCGTTGGGACTACGCGCCCTGGTTCTATCCGCCGTATGCGGGGCTGTTGGATCACGATCAGATTCCAAATCCGTACTTCAACTCGACCACCGCGCCCTGGGAGCCGCCCAGTATCCCGGCCGCACCCAACCCGTCGCTGGTTCCGGAAGCGTTCATGGACACGCCGATCGTCAACGGCAAGGCGTATCCCACGCTCACGGTCGACGCGGCGAAGTATCGGTTCCGCATCCTGGCGGCTGCCAATGACAGGATGTTCAACCTGTCGCTGTTCGTTGCTGCCGACAAGAGATTCCCGACGACCTCAGGGACAACGGGCGCGGTGCTCTGTCGAGGCGAGGGAACGCCGGCCAACTGCACCGAAGTGAAGATGGTGCCGTTCAATGCCACGCAGAACGGCGCCACGCCGTTTCCTGCTGCGTGGTACACCGCCAGCTTGCCATTTCCCTTCGACAATCGGGACGGCGGCGTGCCCGATCCCACAACGAGGGGACCGGCCATGATCCAGATCGGGAATGAGGGTGGGTTGCTGCCCGCGCCGGTGGTGATTCCCAACCAGCCGATCAACTACCAGCGAGACCGCAGAAGCGTCGTGCTTGACAACATCAAGGAGCACGGGCTGCTGCTTGGACCGGCGGAGCGCGCCGACGTCATCATCGATTTCTCGAAATTCGCCGGGTCGACGCTCATTCTCTACAACGACGCCCCCGCAGCCCTCCCGGGCGGGGACCCGAGATTCGACTACTACACTGGTGATCCTGACGAGACGTCATCTGGGGGCGCGCCGCCCACACTTCCAGGTCAGGGCCCCAATACACGGACGATCATGCAAATCGTCGTGCGCGGGGCAGAGGGAGATACGCAGGTCGATGCCGTCGATACGGCGCTGTTGAACACGTTGGCGGGCCCAACGGGGTTGCCGGCCGTCTTTGCGTCAACTCAGGACCCGATCATCGTTCCGCAGGCCGCTTACAAAACAGCGTACCCGTCAATTTCGTCTTCGGTCGACGTCGCTGGGTCCAACATGTCCCGGCTCTCGGATACCACGCTGAAGTTCCGACCTGTCGGTTCTTCGACGGATCTGACGATTAGGCTGATGCCCAAGTCGATCAACGAGCAGTTTGAGCTCGAGTATGGACGGCTGAACGCGACACTGGGTATTGAGACCCCGGCGTCCAACATTCTGGACCGGGCGAATATCGGGTTTGGCTACGTCGACCCGGCCACTGAGATCATGGATGCGTCGGCGACGATTGCCGCGCCCGCACTTGGCGACGGAACCCAGATCTGGAAGATCTCCCACAACGGCGTGGACTCACACGCGATTCACTTCCATCTGTTCAATGTTCAGGTGATCAACCGGGTGGACTGGGACGGAGCGATCCGCCTTCCGGACGCCAACGAGCTGGGCTGGAAGGAAACCGTCAGGATGAACCCGCTGGAAGACATCATCGTGGCGATGCGTCCGACCGCGCCGAAACTCCCGTTCGGGCTTCCCGACAGTTTTCGTCTGATGGACGTCACAACGGCCCCTGGTACCAGCATGCAGTTCTCGGGGACGGGCCCCGACGGAAACGCGGTGACCGTGACAAACACCGTGGTCAACTTCGGCTGGGAGTACGTGTGGCACTGCCACCTGCTCGGGCACGAAGAGAGCGACATGATGCGGCCGATCGTGTTCAATGTCGCGCGCGCCCTGCCGCCCGCTCCCGCCAACCCAACCTACGCGAAGAACGGGTCCCGAATCGTCACGTTGACGTGGACCGACGCCACGCCATTCAACTACTCAACGGGGCTGCCCGCATCGACCTTGGGCAATCCGGCCAACGAGGTCGGGTTCCGGATAGAGCGGGCGCCCGTGTCTGGCTCTGGCACCGTGGGTACCTATACGGGGGTGCTGAATCCTGATTCGAGCGTCGCGACCACGCGCGCCAACAGGACGTCGTGGACCGCGCTGGCAGCCGAACCCACGGGATCCTGGAGTTATCGAGTGGTGGCCTTCAACGCGGCTGGTGATGGCGCGTCTGCGGGCGTCCTCTCAGCGCCAGGTCCATCGTCTGCGGTGAGTGTGAGTCCGACGGTGCTGCACTTTGCGGCGATCAAGGCCGACGCGTTGTCGGCGCTGACCAGTGTGACGCCCGCGCAGACGGTGACGGTGGCCTTCGCCGGAACGCAGGCACCCTGGGTCGCGACGGCTAATCAGACGTGGCTGCAGGTGGGCAACGGTTCTGGAGCAGGGGCCGGCCTGTTCACGGTGAGCATCGTCAACCCCGGAAATGTCATCGGTGGTTCTGCCGCGTTGAGCGGAACGATTACCGTGACCGCTTCGACCGCGCCCAACTCGCCGCTCTCGATTCCGGTGACCTTGAGCGTGTTACGTTCGGGTGCATCGGCGGTGCCATTTGGGTCGTTTGACAGTCCGGCTGCCGGTGCAACCGGATTACAGGGGTCGTTCGCGGTGACAGGCTGGGCGCTCGACGACATCGCGGTCGATCACGTCGAACTGTGGCGCGACCCGGCGGCCGGGGAGCCGACTCCGACGTTTGCCGGTTCCGGCCCCGGCAACGGCAAGATCTTTATTGGCAATGCGTTCTTCGTCGCGGGAGCGCGGCCGGACGTCCAGGCGCTGTTCCAGGCCTATCCGTTTGCGGATCGGGCGGGCTGGGGCTATTTGTTGATGTCTTGGGGACTGTGGGGCCAGACCACTGCCACAAGCACGATCAGCTACAAGCTGTACGCGTATGCGTTCGACGTCAACGGACAGACCGCGCTGCTTGGAAGCAAGACCATCTCGGTCGATAACGCGCATGCCACCAGACCGTTCGGTGCAATCGACACGCCATCCTACGGTGGGACCGTGTCGGGTGGCATCTGGAACTACGGATGGGCGTTGACGCCTCAGCGCACGCCGCCGTGCACCATCACCAATGGCAATGTGCTGGTGGGGATTGACTCGGGCGCCTTGGCGCCGGTGAACTACGGCGATCTGCGGACCGACATCGTGGCTGCTTTCCCGGGTTTCTCCAATAGCGCCAACGCGGGCGGCGCGTACCACATCGACACAACGACCCTCAGCAATGGAACGCACCAGATCGGCTGGCTGGTGACCGATAGCTGTGGCCGTGCCGACGGTGTCGGGAGCCGGTTCTTCACCGTGCTGAATGCCGGTGCGGATTCGGCAACGCCGGGTCTGCCTGCCCTGAGCGTAGTCGAAGGGAAGGCCCGGTCTACACTGATGCCTGAGGCCTCCCGCGTTGATGCAGGCCGGGGCTTGAGCCCCGTCCTTCGACAAAGCTCAGGACGCCCCGAGCCATTGTCGAGGGGCGGCGATCAGGCGCAGACTTTTGTGTCCGTGCGCCACCTGGGCAGCGAATGGCAGAGCGTGGCGCCGTCCTCTGACGGCTGGCACGTGATCGAGATCGCACAGGACGGTCGCATTGAGGTTCAGATGCCGTCGGCGGGTGACGCCGGATACGACGGAACTCACCTGGTGAGTGGCGAACGCCGTGCGCTGCCGCTGGGCTCGTCGCTCGACGCGGCGTCGGGTGTCTTCTACTGGCAGCCTGCCCCGGGGTTCCTTGGCAGCTTCGATCTCGTGTTTGCCCCGGCTCTCGATCGCCGGGCTGGGGAGGGCTCGTCGGTTCGCGTGCGAGCGGTGGTGGGACCGCCGATGCGTGCGGTGATTGATGCGCCTCG
>Ga0334722_10002590_pt1 | contig 20252 bp, 13 predicted proteins | sample C3_bottom_MG_FD_207210 | JGI IMG/M metagenome (GOLD analysis project Ga0334722, IMG submission 207210) | Sediment microbial communities from Yellowstone Lake, YNP, Wyoming, USA - C3_bottom | ecosystem: Environmental > Aquatic > Freshwater > Lake > Sediment | place: USA: Wyoming | collected...
GATCGTGAAGCGCTGCATCTGACATTCGTTGGTGCAGCCCTTACAGGTGAACTCAGACATCTGGTAGTTCACCTGGTCAATCGCGAATCCCCGGAACGAGGTGGCCCGGCCGTCCTTCATCTTCTCGTTCGCCAGGTGGGCCACACCCAGCGCACCGATGACGCCGTTGAACGGCGGTACGATGACGCGCTTGCCGATGATGGCGCTCATCGCCGCGGCGACGGCATCGTTGTACGCGGTACCGCCCTGGAAGAAGACCACGTCGCCGATCTTGCGGCCCCGGACGACGCGGTTGATGTAGTTGGTGGCCACCGAATACGCCAGCCCCGCCACCACGTCCCTGAGCACCGCCCCATCGCGCAGTCGATTGTTGACGTCGCGCTCCATGAACACGGTGCAGCGCTCACCGAGCTGGATGGGAGCCTCGGTGGACATGGCCAACGCGGCGAATTCGCCCTCAATCCGAATGCCCAGTTCCCGGGCGCGCTCCTCGAGAAAGCTGCCCGTTCCCGCCGCGCAGGCCTCGTTCATCGCGAAATCAACGACGATGCCGTCCTGCAGGCCGATGAACTTGGCGTCCTGGCCGCCGATTTCGAAGATGGTGTCGACGCCAAGACCGAGCAGCGTCTTGTCGAGGATGACCGCTCCGGTCTTGTGCGCCGTGATCTCGTCCTTGACGGTGTCGGCGCCAATCAACTCGGCGATCAACTCGCGTCCGGATCCGGTGGTTCCGACGCCACAAATGCGAATCCGATCGCCCAGCGTCTCGTGAATCCCGCGCAGCCCCGTCGCCACGACCTCGATCGGCCGGGCGTTGGTGCGCAGGTACATCTCCTTCAGCACGGCACCCTCGCCGTCGATCACCACCAGATTCGTGCTGACCGATCCGATGTCGATGCCGAGATAGGCATCGACCGTCCCGTGCAATTCCTCGATGGGCTTCGCCTTCAGATGGTCCCGCAGCAGCAGGACATTGTCGAGCGACAAGGCCGGTGCGCGCTGGAACTGGTGAGCGCTGGCCTCATCGCGTGCCAGAATCAGCGGAGACACGGGGTCGGTCGAGCCTCGGGCGCGGTCCGATGCGAGCAACGCCGCCCCAATGGCCCCGAACGCGGCGTGTTCCGGAGGAACCACCAGTGTGCCTGGCTCCCAGCCGAACACCCGCTCCAACGCTCGCGAGACCTCGGTGTTGGCCGCGACGCCTCCCACAAACGCAATGTCTCGATCGAGGGCGCGTCCCCGGGTGATCGCGCTCTTGAAGTTGCGTGCGACCGCCTCGCACAGCCCCTTCAGAATCTCCTCGGGAGCGAAGCCCCTCTGCTGGGCGTGCACCATGTCACTCTTCGCAAACACCGAGCAGCGCCCGGCAATCTGCGCCGTGCGTCGGGCCGTGGCGGCAATCCGCCCGGTGTCCTCGATGCGGAACTGAAGCCGGCCGGCCTGCTGGTCGAGAAAGGCCCCGGTGCCGGCCGCGCAGTCGCCATTCGTATTGAAGTCCGAAACCCGAAGCCGGCCACCCTCGCCGTGATTGTCGAAGCGGACGTACTTCGATGTCTCGCCACCAATCTCGAACAGGGTCCGTACGTTCGGCAAGAGCGCCTCGACCGCGCGCGCCGCCACAAGCACCTCGCTGGCCGGCGCAATCTGGAACTCGCGGGCGAGCATCTCGGCTCCCGCCCCGGTGCCCGCGACCGAGCCAAGCGCGGTCCGATCGATGGCGCTGAGCAGGCGTTCAAGAGTGGCGTGCGCCTGGGCCGCCGGCGTGCCCGAAATCCGCACGTACGGACCCACCGAGAGCCGTCCCTGGCCGCCAGACCCGTTCTGCAGGGCGCGCGGCGGTTGAAACCCGTGGCTGTCCGTCAGCCGCTGAAGGTATTGGGCATCCTCGAGCGAGTCCGAGAAGACGGCAGTGTTGATGCTGACCGATCCGACATCGATCCCGATATGTATAGCCATGGGGCTGAAGAAGTTTCCAATGGATGACTCGCGCGGCCACCCGATGTGCCTTCAGCACTCGCCGCGGACGAATAATCAGCATACCAGATCCGTCCGAGTTCGTCTGGGGTCTCCAGAGGCGTCAAATCGGCCACACCACCCGGTTCTTGACACCACGATCAACCCGGACGCACGATCAGAGGTGCGGCGGTTCCCCCAAACCGTCCACTCCAGCGGTGAGCAAGACGGGGCGGGCCCGCCGACACCGCTCGGCCGAGTCTTCGCTGCCCGGTTGGATCGAAAGGCGCATGATGAAGACGTTTGCCATCAAAGTCGATCCACTCACCAACGAGGAATACTGGGAAGTGTCGCTGCGCGGCCAGCAGCTGCTCAGCGACCCCTTGCTCAACAAGGCGTCGGCATTTACGGAAGAGGAACGGCTCGCGCTCGATCTGGTAGGCCTGCTCCGCTCGGGAGTCTCCGAGCTGGAGATGCAGGAACAACGGACGCTTGAAGCTTACCGACGGAAACCCGACGACGATCTCGAGAAGTACATCTACCTCCAGGGTCTGATGGACCGGAACGAGGTGCTGTTTTACCGGCTCCTGGTGAACAACCTCCCGGAGTTGGTCCCCATCGTCTATACGCCGACCGTCGGCCAGGCCTGTCTGCAACTCAGCAAGATCACACGGCGGTACCGCGGCGTCTACATCAGCCCCGACAGCATCGGTCGCATCGACCAGATGCTGCAGAGCGTCTCGCTGCCCAGCGTCAGCCTGATCGTCGTCACCGACGGCGAACGCATCCTGGGACTGGGCGACCTGGGCTCCGACGGCATGGGCATCCCGGTCGGCAAGGTCAAACTCTACGTCGCGGCAGGCGGTCTGCATCCCGCCTGCTGCCTCCCGATGTGTCTCGACGTCGGCACCAATAATGAGGCACTGCTCCGTGACCCGCTCTATCTGGGATGGAAGCACCGGCGACTCGATGGAGACGAGTATTGGGACTTCATCGAGAAGTTCGTGCTCGGCGTGAAGCGCAACTTCCCGGAGGCCCTGGTCCAGTGGGAAGACTTCGCCAAGCACAAGGCGTTTACGCTGCTCGAGCGCTACAGGGAGCGGATCCTCTCGTTCGATGACGACATCCAGGGCACCGGCGCGGTGGCGATCGCGACGATCATGACGGCCATGCGCATCAAGAACACTCGCATCGCCGACGAGCGATTCGTGATTGCGGGCATGGGTCAGGCCGGCGTCGGCATCAGCATGAACATCCGCGCGTTGATGCAGGCCGAGGGACTGAGCGACGACGAGATTCGGCGCCGGATCTTCGCGATCGACGTGCCCGGCCTTCTGATGAGCGACACGCCGGGCCTCTCGCGATGGCAGCAGACCTTTGCGCAGAACCGGGACGCGGTGGCGGGCTGGACGCTTCGTTCTCCGGACCGCATCGATCTGGGGGACGTGGTCGCCAACGCGAAACCTACCGTTCTGATCGGCGTGACGGCTCAGCCAGGACTCTTCAGCCCGGCCATCCTTTCGACCGTGGCCCGGAACGAACCGCGCCCTCTCGTGCTGGTGCTCTCGAACCCGACCAGCAAGTCGGAATGCACGCCAGACGACGTGGCCCGCGCGACCGATGGACGGGGCCTGATCGCGACGGGCAGCCCCTTCCCGGAAACATCATGGAAAGGCCGGACCATTCAGACGTCGCAGTGCAATAACCTGTACATCTTCCCCGGCGTGGGTCTTGGTGCGCTGGTGGCGAAGTCGCCCAAAGTCACACACGCGATGTTCTTCGCAGCCAGCCGGGCTCTGTCCGCCATGGTGACGCCGGCACAGGAACAACAGGGGTGCCTGCTGCCGCCGATGGACGATATCCGCGCAGTGTCGCGCGAGGTGGCAAAAGCCGTCGCCATCGATGCGCGCGATTCGGGACTGGGACGGCTCATGGATGATCAGAAGGTCGCAGCGGTCGTCGCAAAAGCTCAATGGGAACCGTGTTACGCACCGTACCGCCCCGGTCGGCCTATTTCATAATATGAAGATCTGTATCGTCACCGAGTACTACTACCCACTCCTCGGGGGAATCAGCGAGCACGTGCACAACACGGGCTTGCAGTTGCGCCGCATGGGCCACGAGGTGTGGATCATGACGTCCAACCAGGACCGCCGCAACGGCAACGAGGCGTACTGGCCGGTGGACAGCCCCTTCAAAATCGTGCGGCTCGGGCGCGGGTACCTTCTGCCGTCGGGCGGCTCGATGGCCAGTATCACGCTGGGCTTCAAGAAGATGGTGATGGAGATGCGCTCCTTGATGCTGAAGGAGCAGTTCGACATCGTGCACGTCCACTCACCACTCGTCCCGACGCTTCCGCCTATCGGGATCATCGCGGCGCCGTGCCCAAGTGTGGCGACCTTTCACAGTTCATTTGGCTACTACCGGAGCTACTGGGTGCTGCGGCACGTGCTCCAGCGCCAGTTCCTCGACAGGCTCGACGGACAGATCGCGGTGTCGCAGAGCTGCATCCGCGCGCTCAATCCGTATTTCAGGACGAACGCCCGGATTATCCCGAACGGCATCGACCTGGAGGCGTTCTCGCCGGCCGCTCCGAAGCTCGCGAAGTACGACGACGGCAAGCTGAACCTCCTGTTCCTGAGCCGGCTCGAGCCGCGCAACGGGCTCGACCTCATGCTTCGGGCCTTTGATCTCATCAAACGCCGACGGGCGGACGTCCGCCTCGTTGTCGTAGGCGACGGACCGGGGCGCGCGGCCGGCGAGGCCATGGTGCCGAGAGAGTACGCGCAGGACGTCGATTTCGTCGGGAAAGTGCTGGCCGAGCGGCCATCGTACTATCGGACCGCCGACATTTACTGCGCGCCGATCAGCAAGGCGTCGTTCGGCATGACGCTGCTCGAGGCCATGGCGTCAGGGACGCCGATCGTCGCCACCGAGAACGAAGGCTACCTCGACCTGCTCGGTCCCGAAGAAAGCGTCCTTGTGCCGCACGGCGACCCCGTGGTGTTCGCCGAACAGATTCTGCGGCTGCTGGCTGACAAGGAACTTCGCCTGAAGATGGGACAGGCCGGGCTGGAAAAGGCGGCGCGGTTTGCGTGGCCGAAGGTCACCGAGGAGGTGGTCGCCTTCTACGAAGAGATCCTGAGCCGTCCGCGGAGAATCCGGGGAGTCCCGGCCCACAGTCCCAGATGATCTATCGCGTCATCGCTCTCGTCTCGCTGGTCCACCTTGGCGTGGCCATGGTGGTAGGCCGCGCTGCGAGAGCTTTCTCGATCGTGCCGGCCCTCGGGTTGGGACGATGGATTGCGGTCTTTCTCGTCGTCGATGCGGTCGTGCTGTACGCCATGCTCGAGCGCCGAGCGCCAATCTTTGGACGTATCCTCTGGCGAGGGCCCACCAAGAGTCCGGTCGTGGCATTGACCTTTGATGACGGCCCGAATGAACCCTACACCTCGCGCGTGCTCGACGTACTCCGGCAGGCTGATGTGAAGGCGACGTTTTTCCTGCTCGGGGCCAACGTCGAACGCCACCCTGAGACCGTCGGTCGCATCCTCGGCGAGGGGCACGATATCGGTAACCATACCGTTGATCACGCGGTGTTGCCCCTGCGAGGACCTGGCCACATCCGATCGACGATCCGCGGAGCATCCGACATCATTGAGCGGGCCTGCGGCGTGCGCCCACGCCTGTTCCGGGCGCCGCACGGCTGGCGCAATCCATGGGTGGATGCGATCGCCCGCCAGGAGGGCTGCAGGCCTGTCGCGTGGACTCTCGGCGTGTACGACACCGCCCGCCCGGGATCAGATCGGATCCGCCAACGGGTGGTAGACGGCCTTGCGAATGGATGCATCATCCTGCTGCACGACGGGCGCGGCACCGAGGTGCACGCCGACGCCAGCCAGGTCGTTGACGCCCTGCCCGGCATCATCGACGAGGCCCGGAGGCGCGGATTCCGGTTTGCGACCCTCGGCCAGTGGACCGACGGAGACCAGGCCCGATGAAGGCGCGCGCGAGTCTGATTGCGCTGGCGATTGCGCTCGCGGTGATGGGCGTGGTGCTGTCGCGCCTCGACTGGCTGGCGGTCGTGGAAACGTGGGCGCGCGTGATCTGGCCGTGGGTGCTCGCGACGGCCATTGTCAATGTCGCGAATAGCTGGCTCGAGGGGAAGCGCTGGGGGACGGTACTCGGCGCGAGCGATATTGTGGTGCCCGCCAGCACGACGTTCTGGGCCATGCTCGTCGGCACGGTCGGCAATGTCGTGCTGCCGTTCAAACTGGGAGAAGCGGCACGGGCGTGGGCCGTCGCGCGGCTGGCCAAGGCGCCGATTGGCACTGTCGCCTCCACTGTGGTGCTCGATCGCCTGATCGATGTGGCGGCCATCGTCATCCTGCTGATTGTAGTGCCGTCGGTGGTCGGCCCGGTGGTCGGCGTCAGCCTGCCGGCCCCTCGCACGCTGCTCATCGGGTTGGGCGGCGCGTTCGTCGTCCTTGCACTGGTGGCGGCCGGATGGCGGCTGCTTCGACGCCGCAGAACCAGGAGCGGGGCCGGGGCGTTCGGGCCGCATGTCGAATCGTTTGTCCGTGGTCTGGACGCGCTCAGAAAACATCACATACTGGCACAGGCGGTCGCCTGGGCCCTGTGTTCCTGGTGCGCCCGCATCGCGCTGGTGTGGATGATGCTCCTCGCCTTCGGCCTCGACTGGCCGATCATGAAGGCCGCCATGATTCTGCTGATCATCAATGTCAGCATTGTCGTGGTGGGAACGCCGGGCAACGTGGGGACGTTCGAACTGTCAGCCGCTGGAGCGCTCAGACTGTTTGGGGCCACGCCGGAAGTGGCGATGAGCTTCGCGGTGATTCTCCACCTCGCCGAAGTGGTGCCGACGGCGGTGCTCGGCGCGTTTGCCATCTGGAAGTTCGGGCTCCGACTGCAGCGCCCCGAAGTCTAAAACCAGTCCTGGACTGATTTATCCCGAACGGTAGGTGGAAATCAGTCCTGGACTGATTCTTCTAGCGCGTCAGCGCGCGCACGGCCGCGTCGATATCCAGAAGATTGTCGAACACGACGTCGGCGCCAGCGGCGTGAAGCGCCGAGCGATCGTAGCCACCGGTCGCCACGGCGACGCAGGCGACGCCGGCCTTTCGTGCGCTGTCGACATCAAGCGGCGTGTCGCCGATGATGATCACGTCGGACCGTTCCACCTGCGGGCAGCCCGCGTCGGCCGCGCGCGCCATCGCCACCGGCACGAGTTCGTGGCGAAGGGTTGCATCCCCGCCATAGGCTCCGCACCGGAACTGGCGCCAGAGATCGAAATACGTCAGCTTGATCCTCGCACCGTCCAGATAATTGCCCGTCAACAGACCGAGAAAGACCGAGTCGGTCGTCGCCAGGCGGTTGATCAACTCGGGAACGCCCGGCATGACGCCTTTGAACCAGCGGCGGGGTGTGCCGTCCGTCGGCTCCGGAGCGGGGGCGAGGACTTCTTCCTGGAGCAGCGCGACGTAGGCGGCGTTGAAATCGGCAAGGTGCCCTGCTGTCGGTGAAACGCCGAATGCGGCGAGCGCATCCGACAGAATCGCCGGGTCGGTGCGTCCCGCCATCGGTACGCCTCTGAAGGCATCGGGAATGCCGAAGACGCGCTCAAATGCGCGGTTCATCGCGCGCACGCCGGCGCCTCCCGTCAACACCAGGGTTCCGTCCACGTCGAACAACAGCAATTTCACGGTGTCATGCCTCGAAGCCCTTCGGCTCACGAGTCCTTCAATGATGCCGTTCGCTCAGGATTTCGTGCCGAGCGAGCATTCGTCACTCGACCGCCTCGTCACTCTCGGCGCGGCCATTGCCGACTCAGAGCACTCAACATTCGCCGCCAGCGGGAATCGCTGAGCAGTCGCCCCGTGGCCGCATCGAGCTTGAACACCTGTGGGGCGACGATGCCGGCGAATTCCTCGTCGGCCGTCAGGGCAAGCAAGGGAAGCTGCCGGCTCCGCGCCACGCCTGCGATCAGGCGGCCGAATGCCGGTGCGTGGTCGGCGGCCAGCACGTTGGCATGTTCCAGCAGGAGCACGCGCGGCGTCGAGGCGAGAGCCCGAGCCAGATGGCACCTCGCGCGGTCGGCGGCATTCAGATCGCCCAGCCGCGTGTCGAAACAACTTGGGGGAAGGTCCACCTCCGCCGCCAGACGCCGCACCTGGCCGAGCACGTCATCGGGAATCGGGTCGATCGACAGGGTGAACGCCGTCGCGATGTTGGCCACCAGGTTCAGATCGTCGACCAGCACCGCCCGCGACGACACCAGGCCGAATCGGTCGAGCGCGGCCAGCCAATCGTCGGCAGCCACCGTCGCCGACGTCGCCTGTCCGAAGACCGTGATAGCTCCTGCGTCTGGCAGCGTGGCGCCGGTCACCAGGTTGACCAGCACTTCGGCCGACGGGCCGTCCATGCCCGTGATGGCCACGCGCTCTGCGGCGCCAAGCGAGAGCGACAAGAGCCGAAGCGGGCGTAGCCCTCCGAATTGCTTCACCAATCCGGCGATGTGGATGACAGGTTCGGATGCACTCATGACACGCCGGCTCGACGGCACAGGTCGTCGAAATCACGACCGGGCGTCACAAATCGGCCGAGGCCGCCCGGATGGTGCGATTGATCACCGTGATAATCGGACCCGCCGGTGATCCCGAGGTTCAACTCGCGAGCCAGCGCGCGATAGCGACGGGTGTCGGCATCAGAGTGGTCGACGTGGTAGACCTCGATGGCCCCGAGACCGGCCTCGGCGAGGCTGGGGATGAGGTCGTCGATGCGGGTCAGACCTGGATGTGCGAGCGACGCCAGTCCCCCGGTCTTTCGGATGATCCGGATCGCGTCCTCGATGCTCGTCCCGTCCCGGGGGGCAAACGCCGGACTCCCTTCGCCCACGTAGCGATCGAAGGCATCCCTGCGATCCTCTGCATGGCCCGCATCGACCAGCGCCTGGGCGATTGATGGCCGCGACACCGGGTTGTGCCCTGCCCGTTCAACGATCTGCTCGATGTCGATCGAGGCGCCCATGGCGGCCAGCCGCCGACCGATCACCCGTGCGCGACGGATCCGGTCATCGCATTGTGCCGACAGAAACGCCGTGAGCGCCGGGTCTCGATCGTTGATGAAGTACCCGAGCACGTGGACGTCCCTCTCCTGCCACACCGCGGTGATCTCGATGCCAGGCACGACAGACAGACCCGATCCGATGGCGGCGTCCTCGGCCGCGCCCACGGCGTCGACCGTGTCGTGGTCGGTCACCGCCATCACCGTCAGGCCGGCCGCTGCACATTTGGCCACCAGGGCCTCGGGCGTATCGACGCCGTCGGAGGCCGTCGTATGCAGGTGGAGATCAATCAGCGGAGATCGGCGGCCCGCAATCGGGGTCGCGTCGGAGTTCGGCACGGCCTACGGCCGCCGTCGGGCGACGCGGGCCCGGCGCGCGGCGCGCGCAACGGTCTCGCGCTTGGTCAGCGCGATGTATTCGCGCAGGAGGAGATCGAGGTGCCCGCGTTCCTCGTCGGCAAATTCCAGGAAGATCTGTTTGCCGGTCGAATCCTCGAAACGCTCGCCATACCGCTTGAAGAAGCGGTGCGACGTCCGCTCGCAACGAATGCCGATCTTGAGCGCCTGACGATCGTCGACGCCGCGCGCCACTTCTTCGGCCGCCGCGGCGAACAATCCGTTGGCGGCCCCCTTGAAGAAGAGGAACGTCGGCCGCGATTCGAGCTGCGGATCCTGCTGGAGCAGCTTCTGATATCGCGATTCGAGCGCCGTCAGATGGTCGCGCTCCTCGTCGGCCAGTTTCTGGAACACCCGCCGGCCCCGTGCGTCTCTCGTCATCCTCGCGGCACGCGTGTAGAACTCCAGGCCGCTGCGTTCAGTGGCGATGGCGATGCGTAGCGCGTCGCGCGCAAATACCATTTCGCTGGTGTCGCCTTCGGCCACCGCGGGTTTGCCCGTGCGGCACTCGTCGCAGGTGCCGTAGATCTGCAGCACGCTCTGGCGGGCCCCGAAATTCCGGGCCGCCGCCACTTCCTCGATGAGCGCTTCGATGTCGGAGCTGAGGAACTCGAGCGAACGATTGCAGGTCTTGCAGATGAGGTGGAAGTGGCGCGGATGCCGGTACGAATGCTCAAACCGGAACCGGCCTTCGCCAAAGTCGACCTTGCGCGCGATGCCCGCGTCCACCATCCATTGCAACGTCCGGTAGACCGTCGCCCGGCTGATGCGTGAATCCTCCCGGCGGATCAGATCCACCAGGTCGTCGGCAGACAAATGCCCTTCGTGCTTGAGAAACACTCCGAGGATACGCTCGCGTTTGCTCGAGCGCTTCCCCCCTGGCATGGCGAGGCGCGAAACATCCGGCACGACGAGATCAGCTGGCGTTGACATCGAACGTGCCCGCCCTGGCAATATCGAGTTTAGTCGGCGCTGAACGACGAACCGCACCCGCAGGTCGACTTCGCATTGGGATTGCGGATGGTAAACCCGCCTCCCGTCACGCTGTCGACGAAATCCACTTCCGCGCCGGTCAGGTACCGGGCGCTGATTGGATCAATGAACAACTTCACGCCGTTCGACTCGAACGACTGGTCGCTCGGGCCCGGGCTGTCTTCAATCATCAACCCGTACTGAAACCCGGAACAACCGCCTCCCTGGACGAACACGCGAAGTCCGCTCTCTGCCTTCTGCTCTTCGGCCAGCAACTCGTTGATCTTCGTGGCGGCCGATGTGGAAACGTTCACCATTTTGGGGCTCCTAAGTCAGTAGTCCATTCACCTTCAGTCAATTATAACGTGACCCGAGACGACCAGGGGAGAGGCCGGAGCCTCTGGCGCAGGCCTCGACGCACGATATCATGTTATCTTACAGCAGGTTAGCCCGTTCGACCTGGACGCTCACGCGCCATCGTATCCCGCCCTTTGGAGTCGCCGCCGTGACCCACGAATACCCGTTCTACCTGGCAGGTCAGTGGGAGAAATCCTCGCGCCCGCTCACCGTCACCAATCCCTATGACGACTCGGTTGTGGCCACCACGTGGCTCGCGGATGAATCCAACGTGGAGTGGGCAACCGTGGCCGCCGTGGAGGCTGCACCCGCGATGCGTCAGTTGCCGGCATACCGACGCGCCGAAATTCTCATCAAGGCGTCGGCGGTATTGACACGGAGGCGCGACGAAATCGGGCAGGCACTGGCGGGTGAGGCCGGCAAGCCAATCCGGGACGCCCTGACGGAAGTCGATCGGGCCGCGATGACCTTTCACGTGGCCTGCGAGGAGGCCCGTCGGCTGGGCGGCGAAGTGCTTCCGCTCGACCTGGCCGCGCACGGCAGGGGCCGCTTCGGCATTCTGCGCCGGGTCCCGCTGGGACCAGTGGCGGGAATCTCACCATTCAACTTCCCGCTGAACCTGTCGGCACACAAGATCGCGCCTGCCGTGGCCGCCGGCAACACGATGGTGCTGAAGCCCGCCTCCAAGACGCCGCTCTCAGCGCTCTTTCTCGCTGCAGCGCTCGACGAAGCCGGCCTCCCCAAAGGTGCCCTGAGCGTGCTGCCGATGTCGCGCGAATTGGGTGACCGACTGGTGACCGACGCGCGGTTCAAGCTGCTGACCTTCACCGGATCGTCGCCGATAGGCTGGGCGATGAAGGCGCGCGCCGGAAAGAAGAAAGTGCTGCTCGAACTGGGCGGCAATGCCGGCGTCATCATCGACGCGAACGCCAATCTGCCGTACGCGGCACAGCGCGTCGTCACCGGAGGATTTGCGTACGCTGGCCAGAGCTGCATTTCGGTGCAGCGGGTCTTCGTGCACGACGACGTCTACGACGCCGTTGCGAAGCTGTTGGTCGAGCGAGTGTCGAAGCTGGTCGTGGGCGATCCGCTCGATCCGGCCACTGACATCGGTCCCATGATTGACGCGGGTGAGGTCGATCGCATCGAGCAGTGGGTCAACGAAGCCGTGGCCCAGGGCGCGCGGGTATTGATCGGCGGTTCACGCATCAACCGGTCGACCTTCGCTCCGACGATTCTCGAAAACGTCCCGGAGCGTTCGAAGGTCTGCGCGCAGGAAGTCTTCGCGCCGGTGATTGGCTTGTACCGATTCAACGACTTCAACGAGGCGATGGCCGCGATCAACCGATCGGACTTCGGGCTCCAGGCCGGCGTCTTCACCAACGACCTTCAGCACATGCTGGCGGCGTACGATTCCATCGAGGCCGGCGGCATCATCATCAACGACGTGCCGACGTGGCGAGTCGATCACATGCCGTACGGCGGCGTCAAAGACTCAGGCACCGGCCGCGAAGGCCCGCGCTACACGATCGAAGAGATGACCGAACCCAGGCTGCTCGTGATCAACCAGGCGATGGCGTAGCAGCGGGTCTCACGGCCGATCCTCGTGGATAGTCAGCGAGGATGGCGCCGGAACGCCTGTCAACGAGCACCAGGGCGGCGCGCCCAGCGCCGACATTCAACGTCACCAGCCGCCCCGTCGATCCGGTGGGCTTGAAGCTGACTGGCTTGGGCTGCTGACCGGATGATTCACATGTGATGGTAAACAGCGTGGAGTCGCGGTACCGCGCTGGGTAGACGAGAACGGATTCATCGTCGGCACTGACCATCTCTGCGGCCGGGCTGATTCCTGCACTCTGGAGCGCAAACCGGTACACGCTCACAATGAAGTCGTTGTGTTCAGCCAGTTCGAGCGGTGCGGCAATCCAGTGAACACGACCCTTGCCAAGGGGGAACAACCGATACCCGCCACCCTCAGTCAGGCCTTCTCCCGTCGATGTCTCGAGGCGGTGCAACTTCTCGCCGCGGTATGTCAGCTTCGCCCGGCCCGAATCCCCCGCCACCCACTCAGTGGACATCACCGGACGTACAGAGGCTGGCAGGCCGATCTCCTGCATTCGCCCTGTCGGGATCCAATGCTCGTCCTCATCGAACGGCCCGGTTACCAGCAACGTGGTCCCCTGATCCACCCACGCACGCAGGTGCGCCCACGCCTTCCTGGTGAGGATCCGCGGCGATGGCAACACGATCAACGTCGGGCGTTCGGGCCACGCGTCGATGTTGAATTCGCCGACCGCTGCCATCGGCACGCGGCAGTGATAGTGCATCACGCGCACGGCGCGCTTCGTCGCCTCGGCTGCGGTCGTCCTGACGCTGAACTGATTCGACTGCGGAATGACGAGCAGCACCTGCTCACGCTCGCGGCCCTCGAGATGCGGAGCGGCTTCGCGGACAAAGGCCGTGACGCCGCGCCACGCGTCGAATTCGGGCTTGATAGTGCCGTCGGGCCTGAGCAGGCCGATCGCGGCTTCGTTGTCTGACGGCATGTAGGGATTCGTATTCCAAATCCAGTTGATGTACCCGGCGCCGCCGACGCCGATGGCGAGCGCCAGCTTGCGCTCGAACAGATTGCGCACGTCCCCTTCACTCCTCCACGGACGACCGTCCGCCGTCTCGTAGAACATCACGCCGGTTTCCTGAACGAGATTGGGTTTCGCCGGGTGCTTCGACACGACCGCATCCCAGAGCAGGTCGTCGTTGTACCACCAGGTGTGAATGCTCGTCAGGTCGACCGACGGACCGAAGAAGTGATTGGATGGGCGCTCGCCAGTGCCGCCCTCATCCTGACCAACCGTGATCAACTGCGTGGATGATCCCGCGGCGCGAATCGCCCCTGTCACCTCGTCCACCCACTCGCGGAACATCTCCTGCGCGAACAGGCGATAGTCGAGCGCTTTCAGCGGCCGCGATCGCCCGACAAGATTCGAATCGGTGAAGTCCGCGGTCCGAGGCAACCCCAGACCTTCCCCAATGGTCCCGCGCCACATCTGCTGGATGGTCGCCTCGCGCTCCTCGGCGCCGGCAGCCGGATACCGGGCCGCCAGCCAGGACGCCCATCGACGCCGCTCGTGTTCGTCGCCGTTCGGACGGGTCAGCCACAACTGCTCCGGCGAACAGAACGACGGCTCGTTGATCAGGTCCCACGTCACGTGGGGCATCGCGCGGTATCGTCCGACGATGGCCGTAATGAATCGCTTCTGCGCCGCTGTCGCCTTGGGATCGAGATAGGGATTGGTCCCGCCCCACATGGGCGGCACGAACGCGAAGAACGTGAAGCAGACGCCGATGTCGTGGCGCGATGCGGTGAGCATGAACGCGTCGAGGGCCCGCAGCGCGGCATCGTTGATGACGCCATCGTCGGCCATGTACCTGGACCAGCCGGTCCAGATCCCCGTGCGCACGACGTTGACGCCTGCGGCGCGCATCGCGTCGAAATCGCGATCCCACACGCCGGGGTTCGGTTCGAGCAGAAACCGCCGATGAACGTCGGATGCCATGTACGTGGTGCCCGTTACCGGGAACGGTTTACCATCCCGGCGGAGGCTGACGGCGTCGGCCGTGACTGGAGTGCCGCGAGCGAGAACGGTTTCGTCGAACACCCAGAAGCCGGTCGAAGCCTGAAGCTCGGGGTGCCCGGGACGCGTCAGGCGACAGTCAACGCGGTAATAGCCAACGGCGAGCGCGCTAAACGTGTCAGTTCTCAGGACCGACGGGCCTCGGCCGTTCACCGGCCCGCCTCCGTTTGCGGCAACCATCGCGCCGCCGCCGATGATCTGAAGAGCGACGGTTCCGTCGAGCAGCGTGTCGGCGGCGAGCCCGGGACGGACGATCTCCGTCGTGACAACCAGCGGTTCGCCGCCGCGGTAGCAGGCCAGCGATGGCCGCACCAGCAGGCGCTGGCAACCGGCGGCCGCGGCGGCCGTCAGCGCTCGAATCGCCTGTGCCGTCACTGAGCCGGTGCCAGTGACAAAGATCCAGCGGCCTCCAGTTCGCTCCCCGCGCATCCGATCCACCAGCACCACCGGTGCGGAGATGGGCCATCGCAGATCGGCGTTGCGGGCATCGGTATCAACGCGGATGGCCGACAGCAGCGGATCGAGCACCGCTTCGCGAGGACCATCGGATCCATCCTCGGCAGGGAACTCCTTGGCATCGGCAAATCGAACATAGAGCGCGAACGCGCCAGTTGCGGTCACTTGACCAGCCAAGGCGGCCGCAAACGGATGCCGCGCCGACACCTCCCACTCGACTGCCGCGGGAATCTCGAGCGGAAATGCCTGAGTGATACCGAGGTTCTGGTGGTAGACGGTCTGTCTGACCTCGGCGCGCCAGGCACCTGCGCCGCCGACAACCGGCACGGCAAACGGCACGCCACCGAGATTGACCCAGTTGCCGCCGGCCCAGAGAAAGCCGCGTATCGCGCTCCAGGCCCGCTTGGGGAATGCGCTGCCGTACGGGGTTACCAGCACATCAAAACGGTTGCGTGTGAGTTGGGCCGCGAGCGCGTCAACACCTAGCCAAGCGGCGTCGAAGTCGGCGAGCGCTGATCGAAGTTGTGGCTCGGGCACGGGTTGCGCGTCGACGCTGGGGAAGCCGGGCTCCAGCAGCACAGCGATGCGACGCCTGCCGGCCGGCGTCGCCTGCAGCAGTTCGCCGACAGCATCGAGACCTGATGCCTGGATGCCAGTGACGAGGGCTGCGCTGCCCACGGTGTTGAGAAACGTTCTTCGATTCATGGCAGGCGGCGGCCCTCCCGGGGTTCGGGATTCGGGATTCGGGATTCGCGGAGGCACGAGATCCGGAACTCGGCCAGCCTTGCCGGCTGGAGTCCTGTTACGTTCCGGCATTTCCCGACGCCCGACGCCCGAATCCCGTCATTTCGTATCAGACATCGACGGCGGCGCCTGATCCGGCGCGCTCGCCCACTTGCGATTCGGCTCCGGCCCCATCGTCAGACGGAGCGTGCCGCCCGCCGTGATTTCCTCGTGCCGAATCCAGCAGCGATCGAGCGGCTGGCCGTTGAGTTGCGCGCCCTGAATGTAGATGTTCGCGGTCGACAAACCCGCGGCCTGGATCTCGAACGACTTGCCGCCCGCCAGTTCGATGGTCGATTTGTCGTGTAGCGGCGCTCCAAGCACATAGACACCCTCGGCAGGGTTGACCGGGTAGAACCCCACCGCGCTCAGGACGTACCACGCCGACATCTGGCCGCAGTCCTCGTTGCCGCACAATCCCTCGGGGCCGGTCTTGTACAGCGTGGTGCAGATTTGCCGGACGCGGTCGGCCACTCGCCACGGCGCTCCCGCGTACGCGTAGAGGTAGGCGATGTGATGACTCGGCTCGTTGCCCTGGGCATACTGGCCGATGAGACCCGAGATGTCAGGCGACGCGTTGCTGCCCTCGATGATGGATGGCTGATCGAACAACTCGTCGAGCTTGCGCACAAAGGCATCGGGCCCGCCCATCAACCCGATGAGGCCGCGCACATCGTGCATCACCGACCAGGAGTGCTGCCAGGCGTTGCCCTCGGTCAAGTCGCTCTTCTCATGCTGGGAGAACCGCGGGGAGAACGGCGTCCGCCAACTGCCGTCGCCGAGCCGGCCGCGCACGAACCCGGTGGACGCATCAAAGACGTTCTTATAGAACCCCGCACGGGCCTCGAACAGCCGCCGATCGGCGGGGCGCTCGAGCTTGGCCGCCAGCCGCGCAATGCAGGAGTCGTCGTAGGCGTACTCGAGCGTCTTGGACACCGATTCGGCTTCTTCATCCGCTGGGATGTACCCGCGCGTATTCGGCGGCTTGAGCCACCTGAGTCCGCGCGCATCCTGGAGCGCGCTGACCTTCATCGCCTCCAAAGCCTCTCCGCGATCGACGGTCGTCAGGCCCTTCATGATCGCGTCGACGATCACGGGCACGGCGTGGTACCCGATCATCGTGTTGGTTTCGTTGCCCCATAACGTCCAGACCGGGAGCAGACCGCCTTCGCGCGAAAACGCCATCATCGACTGCACGAGATCGTCGACGCGCTCGGGCTGGATGATGGTCAGGAGCGGATGCAGCGCCCGGAACGTATCCCACAGCGAGAACACCGTGTGGTTCTGGAATTTCGAGCCTGCATGCACCTGGCCGTCCGGGCCACGGTACGCCCCGTCGACGTCGCAGAAGAGGCTTGGAGCCAGCATCGAGTGGTAGAGCGCGGTGTAGAAGACCGTCTTCCGAGACTTATCGGTGGTTTCGATCCGGACACGCTCGAGCCGACGTTCCCACGCTTCTTCGGCATCGCGGCGGTACACCTCGAATTCCCACCCGGGCGCCTCCTTCTCGAGGTTCCGGCGGGCGCCGTCAATGCTGGTTGGCGACAACCCGACCTTTGCCATGATCGGATCGCCGGGACGCGATCGGAACCGAAGCAGCGCTTTGACCTTCTTCCCTTGGGCCTGTTTGCGCTCGTTCGAGAAGTCGCCGTCGGCGCCAATGAGCCACGAGTAGATCGGCGCCGAAAAGCGAGCGACAAAGTACACACGCTGGTCCTTGGCCCAGCCGGTCGAATAGCGATAGCCGGAAATCGTCGTGGGCCCTTCGATGGAGAGCTGCGTATCGACGGCCTGATCCCAATTGATCGCAAAACCCAGGTCGAACACGAGTGCCGGCAGCCGCGACGGAATGTACCGACGGAACGAGTACTTGTGGAGGCCGACCCGCCGGGTCGCCGTCAATTCGGCGTGGATATCGTCAGTGGGCAGTTCAACCGAGTAGTAGCCGGGCGTGGCGCGTTCCTTGTCATGGGAAAACGGCAGCCGGAAATCACCTGGCATCGTCGAACCCGACGCGAGCGGCGTCACGAGCAGGTCGCACAGATCGCCAATTCCGGTGCCGCTCAAGTGCGTGTGGCTGAAACCGGCAATCTCGGTGTCGGAGTAGTGGTACCCCGCGCACCAGTCCCATCCCTGTTTTCCGGAGTCCGGACTGAGCTGCACCATCCCGAACGGCACGACCGCGCCGGGGAAGGTATGGCCATGGCTGCCGGTTCCAATAAAGGGGTCCACGAACTGCGCCAACTTCTCGCGGGTGTCGTCGGCCTTGGCGGGGGCTTCCTTGCCCTGTTGCCAGCCGTCCACCGCCGGCCCGACTGCCAGCAGCGCGCCCGTCGCGCACGCGCCCTTGATCAGGTCTCGTCTGGTTACCATGGCGTCCTCATTTGCTACTCTAGTGTACTGGGTCTGGCGGGACGCGAACGGATGTAGAATGCGCTGAATTCTCCATCCGCTGGAGGTCCGATCGATCACACGGCGGGAACAGCGGTGAATCGGGAGCTACCGACATGGCGCACACGCATCACGATTTGAAGCAGAAGACCGTCGCCGATCTGCGCGACGTCGCCAAAGACATCCAGCATGAGGCCGTGCAGGGCTATTCGCAGATGAACAAGGAGCATCTGCTGGTCGCCATCTGCAAGGCGTTGAATATTCCCATCCACGAGCACCACGACGTGGTGGGCATCAACAAGGCCGAGCTGAAGGTCAAGATCCGCGCACTCAAGAAGGAGCGGGATGCCGCCATCGAAGCCGGCGATCACGCCAAACTCAAGGCCATCCGCAAGCACATTCACGGTTTGGATCGGCAGATCAAGAAACACATGATCTAGCTCCCGTTATAGACTAACGGGTCATGTGCGGAATTTTCGGTATCGTCACCCACGACGACCAACCGCTGGGCGAAACTCTGCTCGGCGCAGCCAGGCGACTCTCCTACCGCGGGTACGATTCGGTGGGGGCCGCGACCATTGATCGCGACGGCCACATTGATCTCCGGAAGGATGTCGGCAAAGTCGACGAGGTGGCGCCACGACTCGGATTCGCCGCGCTTCGGGGTCGCCGCGGCATCGTGCAGCTCCGGTGGGCCACGTTTGGCGCCCCGTCGCAGGTCAATGCCCAACCCCATCTCGACAGCGATGGGGACCTGGTGGGCGCCCACAACGGCAACGTCGTCAACAACGTCGCGCTCAGGCAGGAGTTCATCGCGGAGGGCCTGACAGTCCGCTCGACCAACGACGGCGAGTCCTGCGTGCACGCCGTCGAGCGCTACCTGAATCAGGGCCTCGACATGGTCGAGGCGATTCGCCGCGCCTACCACGTGCTCGAGGGCGACTACGCGTTTGTGATTGCCTCGATCCACGACGACCGACTCTATGCGTTCAAGAAGGGCTCCGGCCTCGTCGTGGGCCTGGGCGAGGGCTTTACCTGCTGCTCGTCGGACCTGCCCTCGCTGCTGCCTCTGACCAATCGCATCGTGCGCCTGCGCGACGGCGAAATCGTCGTGCTCGAGCCCGAGGGCGTCAGCCTCTTCAGCGTCGCCAACGGCGATCGCGTCGATCGCGATCCGGAAGTGTTCACCCAGGGCATGGACGCCGCCGTCAAAGGCGGCTACGCGCACTTCATGCTCAAGGAGATTCACGAACAGCCGGCTGTGGCCCGCGAACTGCTTCACCTGTTCGACGCCTCCCGTCACGTGGAGATCATGGCGTCGGCGATGCGGTCCGCGCGGCATCTCTACTTTGTCGGCTGCGGCACCAGCTACCACGCCGGGATGGTGGGGGCCGTCTACTCGGCCAGACTCGCGGGCCGGTCGGCGGTTCCCGTGCTCGCGCCGCAGTTCGTGGCGCAGTACGGTCCCACGCTGTCGAAAGACGATGCCGTGGTGTTCGTCAGCCAGAGCGGAGAGACCAAAGACGTGCTGACCGCCCTCGACGTGGCCGAGCGCGCGGGCGCCAGGTGCCTTGGCCTGCTCAACGTGCTCGGGTCATCGTTGGCGCACCACACGCAGGCCTACCTGCCGCTGGCCTGCGGATACGAAATCAGTGTGCCGGCCACCAAGACGTTTCTCAACCAGGTGCTCGCCTTCCTCTATCTGGCGATGCGCGTCGGCGGCCACGACACCAGAACGCTGCGGACCGTGCCCGACCTGCTGGAGCACACCATCGCGGCCACCGAGTCCGACGTGGACCGCGTGCTGCCCAGCGTCAACACCAGAAGCGATCTCTACACGCTTGGCTACGGTCTGACGTACGGCATCGCCCTCGAAGGCGCCTTGAAACTCAAAGAAATCACGTACGCCCACTGCGAGGGCATGCTGAGCACCGAGTTCAAGCACGGTCCGCTCAGCGCTGTCGACAAGGGCTACCCGGTGATTTTCGTCGTCGGTCCAGACGACGTGCCGCTGCTCATCAGCGCCATCAACGAGGTCACCGTCAGAGGCGGGCACGCCATCGCCATTGCCGAGCCCGACAGCCGCCTGAGCGGCAATGCGCACGATCTTGTTGCGCTTCCAGCCGCAGGGGCGTTGACCAATCCCCTGCTGGCGACGATTCCGCTGCAGATGCTCTCCTATAAGATGAGCATCGCCCGCGGGCACGATCCCGACTTTCCGAGAAA
>Ga0334722_10002591_pt1 | contig 20252 bp, 18 predicted proteins | sample C3_bottom_MG_FD_207210 | JGI IMG/M metagenome (GOLD analysis project Ga0334722, IMG submission 207210) | Sediment microbial communities from Yellowstone Lake, YNP, Wyoming, USA - C3_bottom | ecosystem: Environmental > Aquatic > Freshwater > Lake > Sediment | place: USA: Wyoming | collected...
GTCGCGGAAATGGCTCGCGGGGGCGGCCTGATCACCCGGGAAGATCTCGCCAACTACGCCGCCGTCTGGCGGGAGCCGATCCGGATCAGCTATCGGGGCCACACGATCTACTCGATGGGGCCTGCCTCATCCGGCGGTGTCACCATGGGCGAAGTCTTCAACGTCATGGAGGGGTACGCGCCCCTGCCCTCGTTTGGGTCATCCGCTCTCCTGCATCGAGAGGCGGAGGCAATGAGGCGGGCGTTCACCGATCGCAACACCTACCTCGGCGACCCTGCCTTCGTGTCGAACCCGGTCGACCGGCTGCTCTCCAAGAAGTACGCCGCGGAGCTGCGGAGCACGATCGGCGAGCGCGCCACCCCCACTCCCGCTTTCGTGCCTGCTTCACGCGGAGGCACGTCCACGACCCACTACTCGGTGGTGGACGCGGAAGGGACCGCGGTGAGTTGCACGACCACCCTCAACGACAGCTACGGGAGCGCCGTTACCGTCACCGGCGCCGGGTTCCTGCTCAACGACGAGATGGATGACTTCACGACCGCGCCGGGGAAGCCCAACATGTACGGCCTGGTGCAGGGCGAGGCCAATGTCATCGCGCCGGGCAAGCGGATGCTGTCCGCGATGGCGCCGAGCATCGTCGTTGATTCCTCGAACTCGCTCTTCATGGTGCTGGGAACGCCGGGCGGGCCCCGCATCATCACAATGGTCTACCACGTCATCTCGAACGTTATCGATCACGACATGACGCTGGCCGACGCGGTGGACGCGCCGCGGCTGCACCACCAGGGGCTGCCGGACACCGTCAGGGTCGAAGCCGCCGGCTTCCCCGAGGCGACCCTCGACAGTCTTCGCGCGCGCGGCCACCGCGTCTCGAGCGGCGGCCGCTGGGGCGATATCGAAGCGATCATCCGGACGAAGACAGGATGGCAGGGGGTCAGCGACGGCCGGAGAGGGGGTGGCGGCTCGGGGTACTAGATCCGTCAGCTCTGGGGCTCGAACGGCTGGTCCAGTGTGAGGGTGACCGCCGTACCCTGGGGAAGCACGACGTCCCGGTCCTTGGTCTCGACGGCGCGCTGGGCGCCGATGGCGCCGCCGATCAAACCACCGATGACCGCGCCCGTGCCGCCGCCGCCGATGACCCGCCCCACCACCGCCCCGGCGCCGGTGCCGACGCCGACCTTTGCGATGTCCCCGGCGTTGGTGGACCGGCCCTGCAGGGTGGTCTTCAGGCCCGAGATCGAAGCCACGATCGGCTGTGAGGTTCCGTTGATCAGCACCGCCGTCGGTTTCACCTTCAGCGTTCCGGTACTGTCCCCCTTGTTCTCCGACTCATGGAGCGCCGTCACGGTCAACGTCACCTGTGCGCCGGCGGGAATGACGACGCGGCCCAGCGAGTCCTTCACGTCGATTGAAACCTGCGCGGTGAACAGGTCGCCCACCTTGTTCTTGTTCGAGCGAATCTCCGCGTCGGTCGCCGCCTGGAAGGTCGCGCCTGCGGCGAGACGCTTGGGCGGGGGCGGCTCGGGGGCCGCGGCCGGGACGGCTGCCTCGGCGGGAGCAGGGGCGGCGGGAGCGGCCACGGCAGGCGCAGAGGCGGCCGGTGCAGGCTTGGGTTTCGGCCTGGGCGCCGGCGCGGGTTTGGACGCGGCTTCCGGGGCTGGTGGCGGGGTGGGCTCAGCGGCGGGCGCCGGCGCGTCGTTCAACGGAGCGGTTGTGTCCACCGGAGCTAGCTGCAGGTCACGAGGGAGACTATCGGCCGACGCCATCTCCCGTTTGTCTCCGCCGCCGCACCCGGCCAGGGACAGCGCCGCAACGGCGGCGAGCATTCCCTTTGACATCATTTCCTCCTGTTGGCGTGACTTGCCGGGGTCTCCTTCGGCGAAGACATTCCAGACAAGCCTATGAAAGACCTGCGCTCCCTCCTGCCGTACCTCAAGCCTTACCGGTGGACCTACCTGGCCGGCATGGCGCTGGTTGTCGTCTCCAACTTCTTCAATACCATCGGCCCCCGGTTCATCGAGCAGGCCATCGACGCTCTCCGCAAGGGCAGCCACTTCCATGAAGTGCAGGTGGCCATCGGAATGCTCCTCGCCGTCGCGCTGCTCGGCGGCATCGCCCGCTTTGGCATGCGTGAACTCCTGAACAGCGGCAGCCGGAGGGTCGAAACCGACCTGCGGGACCACCTCTTCGTCCACCTCCAGGGAATGTCGGCCGAATTCTACGACCGCTTCCCCACGGGGGACGTCATGGCGCGCGCGACCAACGATCTTCTCGCGGTGCGAATGGTCGCCGGCCCGGCGCTGATGTACCTCGTGGATACTATCATCAGGGCGCTGCTAATTGCACCCGCCATGGGCGCCATCAGCCCCCACCTGACACTCCTCGCCCTGCTCCCGATGCTCGGCCTTCCCGTGGCCATGGTGGTGCTCGGCCAGAGGGTGCACCGCCGTACCGAGGCGATCCAGGCCCAGTTCAGCAACCTCACGAGTCACGCCCACGAGAACCTGTCGGGCGTTCGCGTCGTGCGGGCCTATCGCCAGGAGGCGGCGGAAATCGCCCGCTTCCGCGCGCTCAGCGAAGACTACATGGGCCGCAACCTGAAACTCGCCAGAGTCCAGGGGCTGTTCTTCCCGGTATTGACGCTTCTCGGCGGGCTGGGCGCGCTCACGGTGCTGTACGCCGGCGGACGCCTGGTCATGGCAGGTACGGTGACGGTGGGTCAGTTCGTCGCCTTCGGGATCTATCTCGGCATGCTGGTCTGGCCGATGATCGCGCTGGGGTGGGCGGTCAACCTGGTTCAACGCGGGGCCGCCTCGATGGGTCGGATCAACCAGCTCTTCCGCGAGCAGCCGGCGATAGTCGGCCCGTCCGATCCGATTCCGTTGCCTGCCGCGCACGGCGGGCGGAGGGTGGAATTCCGGGAGGTGTGGTTCGCATACCCGGGCGCCCGGGATCGCGGGTGGGTGCTGCAGGACATCTCGTTCGTGATCGAGGCCGGCCGTTCCCTCGCGGTGGTCGGCGCCACCGGCGCCGGGAAGTCCGCGCTCGTGGATCTCCTGGTTCGAGCCTACGACCCCGACAAGGGCACGATCGGGATCGACGGGCAGGACATCCGCCGGCTCTCCCTCGCCGAGCTGCGGCGCGCGGTTGGCTTTGTCCCCCAGGAGACTTTCCTGTTCAGCGAGACCCTTCGCGACAACGTGCTGCTCGGCTCACCCGACGACGGCCGGCTGGAACGGGTGGCCGAGATCTCCCAACTCGCCGAGGCCCTCCCCGTGCTCCCTGCCGGCTATGACACGATGCTCGGCGAGCGAGGGATCAATTTGTCGGGGGGACAGAAGCAGCGCGCGGCGATCGCGCGGGCTCTCGCACAGGATCAGCCGATCTTCGTTCTCGACGACGCGCTCAGCGCGGTGGACGCCCAGACGGAGGCCAGGATTCTCCACGCGCTGCGCGGCGCGCTCCAGGGACGCACCAGCATCATCGTGTCGCATCGGTTGGCGGCGGTGCGGGAAGCCGACTGGATCGTGGTGCTCGATGGAGGCCGGATCGTGGAGCAAGGCACCCATGCCGAACTGATCGCCGTCGGCGGTCGCTACTGGGAGCTGCTCCGCCGCCAGCAATTGGAGGAAGAGCTGGAAGAAGAACGGGTGGGGTGAGTGCTGGTGACTATCAGCCCATTCAGATCTGCTCCCTGACGAACGTCGGGGTGAACTGCTGGAGCCATCCCGCCAGCCGGGTGAATTCGCCGGTGACCATCAGGATCCCCACGAACACCAGCAGCGCGCCGCTGACCCGCATGACCCACGGCAGATACCGCCGGAACCGCTGAAACCAGCCCAGGAACGATTCCAGCGCGAACGCCGCGAGCAGGAACGGGACGGCCAGCCCCGCGGAATAGGCAACGAGCAGCAGCGTACCGCGGGCAAGATCGTCCGACGTGGCGGCTAGCCCGAGAATCGCGCCGAGCACCGGCCCGATGCACGGCGTCCATCCGGCGGCGAATGCCATCCCCACCAGCATCGACCCCAGGTACCCGACCGGCCTGTCTTGCACCTGGACCCGGCGCTCGAGCATCAGGAAGTCCGCCCGGATGACGCCCAGGCAGACGAGGCCGAACCCGATGATGAGTACCCCGCCCGCCCGCTGGATCCACACCTGATACTGATTCAGTGCTCGGCCCAGCGCCGTCGCGCTGGCCCCGAGCAGGATGAAGATCAGCGAGAACCCGGCAATGAAGAGGACGGCGTGAAGCAGCGCCACCCGCCGCCGCCCGGCGACCTCGGCCAGGGTCATGCCGGTGAGAAATCCGATGTACGAGGGGACCAGCGGGAGCACGCATGGCGAGAGGAAGCTCAGAAGGCCGGCGGCGAAGGCGACGAAGAGGCCGAGACCCGCAGGGTCGGTCACAGCGGCGACAATTCGCGCTGGCGGCAGTCCCGGCAGACGCCGTAGACTTCGACCCGGTGGCGCTCGTGCTGGAAGGCATGCTCGTCGGCGATGATGGGCAACATTCGTTCGAGCCGCTCGTTCTGGAACTCGACCACCCTCCCGCAGCGCTCGCAAATGAGGTGCTCGTGGTGGGCCTGCGCCGGCATCGGCTCGTAGCGCCTGAACCCCTCCCCGAAGTCATGGGCACGAACGAGACCGCTCTGCACGAGCACCTCGAGGGTCCGGTAGACGGTGGCGACGCCCACGTTCTCCCCCCTGGACTTTAGCGCCTTCCGGATTCCTTCGACCGAGGGATGGTCTTCCGAGAGGAGCACGACCTGGGCGATGAGGTCCCGCTGACGGGTGATCGGCTGGCGATGGTCCCGCAGGTACCGGCGAAACCGATCGAGGAGCGCCGCGCTCTCCCCTCTAGCGAGGCGGGCCATCGGCGGGGGCGACGGAGGAGACCGCGGCGAACCAATTCTCGGGCGAGACGGAGAGCGGAGGCTGCTCGTCGTCGGTGCGCCGGTGGGCCTCGTGGAGGAGTCGGTCGAGCGCCTCCACGGGCCCGCTCCCGACTTCCTCCACTGAAGCCTCGAACTTTCCGCGCTCCTTCCCCTTGATCGCCAACATGTACCGCGCGGTGTAGATCCTCCGCCGGTCGCCGTCCACCCGGGCGAGAACGGCGGTGCCCCACTCGCGGCCATCGCGCCTGAGCGGGGAGAACACCCAGACGGCATCCACCTCGGCGGGCGGCACCACCGCCGCGACCGCCTGCGCCAGGCGCACCCACCCCGGGCCGGCGCCCGGGAGGGTCACGCCGAAGCCTGTTCCCATCTCTCGCAATAGAAGCGGAGCACGTGCATGAAGTCCTGCGCGTTGGTCACGACGCCGTAGGCCTGATGGGTGCCGCGATCCCTGAGCTTGTTGACGACGAACTCGGTCTGATCGACGCAGACCGTCATGAGCGGCTGCGGGACGCCGAGGGTGTCGAGGTAGAACGCCGGCAGCATGTTGCCCACCGCGATCGCGTGGAGGGCGGTCGCCACGAAGATCGCGCCGGTGGCCTTGACGGTGTGCTCCCGCATCGCGTCCTGGGCGGCGAGCGTGTCGCTCAAGACGCCCGGCAGTGGTCCGTCGTCCCGGATGGAGCCGGCGAGAACGTAGGGCACTTTCCTGGTCACGAGCGTATGCATGATGCCGCTCCCGATCAGGCCGGTCTCGACCGCGCGCTCGATGGAGCCGGCCGCGCGCACCCGGTTGATCGCCCGCATGTGCAGACCGTGACCACCTTCGGTCGGTTGGCCCGTGTTGCTCATCCCGAGAGTGGTCCCGAAGATTGCGGCCTCGATGTCGTGCACGGCGACTGCGTTGCCCGCCAGCACGGCCTGCACGTAGCCCTTCCGTATGAACCACTCAAAGTCGGACCGTGCCCGGGAATGCACGAGGGCCGGTCCCACGACCCACACGAGGTAGCCGCTGTTCCGCTTCTCCTCACCCACCCGTGCGGCGAGCTCCTCGTAATTGACCGGGCGCTCGCGGCTCACTTCGGTGGACATGAAACGGAACTCGTTGGCGCCGTGGCCGCCGCCGAGAAATCCCTGGGCATGCACCACGATGCCTTCGGTGCCGTCTTCCGCCTCCCCCATCGCCACCAGCTCGCCCTTGCCGAGCCGCCTCGGCTCGACCGTTTCCAGACCTCCCCGTCGCCGCGCCACCACGCAATCCATCCGCGGGCGGACCGGCGCGAGCCAGACCCCATCCACCTTCATGTAGGTGGGAAGGTTCGAGGTCGAGAAGAAGCCCTCCGGGAGGACGCCGTCGGCAGGAAGCGGGGCAAATCGCGCGTCCGGGGCGCCCGCGAACGGGGGGAGGGAGAAATCGGGCGGGGCCGAGCGGGTGTCTGACATAGGGGCGGAAGTCTAGGCGGAGGCCCGGGGCGATTCAAGCGCCGTCCCCAAGCGATGCGAGGTGCGATTATTTTCAGGACAACCGCAAGGAGAAGAGCATGCCTCGTCGCTCCGTTCTTTCAGTGCTCGCCTTCACCATGTTTTGCGCCGCTCATGTCCAGGCCCAAGTCCCCGCCGGGCCGGACTCGCTCCAGACCGACAGTACCCGGGCTACGATGCTTCCGGAGATCAGGGTCACCGTCACCCGGACGCCGGAGCCGCTCGATCGCGTCCCCTACGCAGTCGGCGTCCTCGGCAAGGGCGAGTTCCAGAGAGGGCAGCAGACGATCGGGCTCGATGAAGCGCTCAACAACATTCCCGGGGTCGTGGTCTCCAACCGATACAACTTCTCCCTCGATCAGCGCATTTCCATCCGCGGCTTCGGCAGCCGCTCCAACTTCGGCGTTCGCGGCCTCAAGGTCCTGCTCGACGGCGTGCCGCAGACGCTCCCGGACGGGCAGAGTCAGTTGACCAACATCGAATTCGGCGCCGTCGGCCACGCCGAGGTTCTCCGAGGCGCCAGCTCATCCCTGTACGGAAACGCATCCGGCGGCGTCGTCTCGCTCCAGACCGAACCGGCGGCCCCGGGCCCGTTCGCTACCCGGATTCGCGCCGAGGGCGGCACCGGAAAGCAGAGTAACGACGACTTCTACAAGTGGCAGAGCTGGACATCGGGCCGGGCCGGGAACGCCCGCGGCACCCTTTCGCTCTCCCAATTCAAGACCGACGGCTACCGCCAGCACAGCGCGGCGGAGGTCCGCCAGCTCAACGCCGGGATCGACTACGCGTTCTCTGGCACGACGGCCGGCACCCTGCGATTCAGCGCGGCCGACGACCCGACGGCCGAGAATCCCGGGGCGCTCACCTGGGCCGAGTATCTCGCGAATCCCGACTCCGCCGCAGCCAACAACATCCGCCGCGGGGCCGACAAGGACGTGCAGCAGCAGCAACTCTCCCTCGGCGTGAAGCACGTCGGCCCCGGCGGCGGCGAGATCGCCGTGACGGTCTTCGGCGTCCTGCGCAATCTGAAGAATCCGCTTGCGGCACCGCCGCCAAGCGGCCCCGGCCCGACGATCGGAACCTATGTCACCATCGATCGCGTTGTGGGAGGCATCCGCGCCAGCGGCAGCCGGATGCTCGGCTCCGGCGCTCGCGCGCCCCGTCTCACCGCGGGAGCGGATGTCCAGGGAATGCGCGACGACCGCCAGAACTTCCGGGCGGACGGCGGCGTACCGACGGACAGCGTCCTGCTCGACCAGCGCGAGAAGGTCACGGAGTTCGGCCCGTTTGCGCAGGTCCTGTGGAGCCCCGACGAGCGGCTCCTCGTGAGCGGTGGCGCGCGCTACGACTGGGTGCGCTTCGACGTCACCGACCACCATCTCTCCGACGGGGTGGACAACAGCGGGGCCCGCACCAACTCCGCCCTCAGCGGCAGCCTCGGCCTGAGCTGGTCCGAGGGAGAGCTCTTCATTCCGTACGCCAACGTCTCCACCTCCTTCGAAACGCCGACGACCACCGAGCTGGTCAACCAGCCGAACGGCTCCGGAGGCTTCAACGATCAGCTCAAGCCGCAGCGAGCGGTCAGCTACGAGGTCGGCGCGCGGGGCCGGCCGACAGCCCACGTCGCTTACTCCGTAGCGTTCTTTCTCGGCCGGATCAAGGACGCGATCGTGCAGCAGCAGGAGGTGGGAGGCCGGGCCTACTTCGTGAATGCGGGGAAGACCCATAACGATGGGGCGGAGATCGGCCTGACGGTGACACCGGTGAACGGCCTGACGCTGAGCGGAGCGTACACCTACGCTCACTACCGGTTTGCCGACTACAAGATCGTGTCCGGCACCGTGGTGGACACCCTCGACGGGAACCGGCTCCCCGGCGTGCCGGACCACTTCTGGCGATTCGGCCTCCGCACGGCGCTCCCCCGGGGATTCTATCTCGACGCCGATCACACGATCGCCTCGTCGGTCGCCGCCGACGACGCCAACAAGATCATCGTGGATTCGTGGGGCGTCGGCGTGACCAACGCGCGGCTGGGGTGGGGAGGCGGCGCGGGCACCGTGAGCTTCGCCCCGTTCCTGGGCGTGAACAACGTGTGGGACCGGCAGTACGTCGGGTCGGTCACCTTGAATGGTACCGGAGGCCGGGTCTATGAGCCGTCGCCTCGCCGCCTCGTATACGTCGGCATGGAGATCGGCTACCGGACGCGCTCCTGATCTAGAGCAACGTGACGGGATCGCGGTCAATCGCGACCCTCACGCCGTCACCCCGAGCAAGGCGGCGCGCCGCGTATCGCACCACCCGCCCCAGCACCGGCGATGGCCCCTTCAGCAGCACGTGCCAACGCCACCGGTCCTTGATCCGGGCCAGCGGGCACGGAGCGGGCCCCAGCACCTCCATCGGCAGCGTGTGCTTCGCAGCCAGCGCAAGGCACCACTCGGCGACATCGGCGGCGCGCCTTCCCACTTCCCCCTCGTCGGCCCCGGACACGATGACGTTCACGAGGTGGGTTTCCGGCGGATACGCTGGCGCCTCTCGAAGCGCGCGCTCCTCCGCCACGAACCCTTCCGTGTCGTGATGTGAGGCCCGGACGAGGGCATGATGGGACGGGTGACGCGTCTGAATGAGTACTCGTCCTCCTTTCGGCCCCCTGCCCGCCCGTCCCGCCACCTGAGCCAGCAACTGGAACGTCCGCTCCGCCGAACGAAAGTCCGGCAGATACAGCCCGGTGTCGGCGTCCACCACCCCGACGAGGGTCACGTTGGGGAAATCGAGCCCCTTGGCGATCATCTGGGTGCCGATCAGGAGATCAACCTCCCCCGACTCCACGAAGGCGAGGATTCTCTGGTGTGACCACCTGGCGCTGGTCGTGTCGAGGTCCATTCGCGCGACCCTGGCGCCCGGATAGCGTTCCGCCAGGAGCCGCTCGAGCTGCTGGGTGCCGAAGCCACGCATCTGCTGGACCGGGTGGCCGCAGGCGCGGCACGTCGGCGGCAGTCGCTCCTCGTGCCCGCAGTAGTGGCATCGGAGCCCGGGAGGCGACTGGTGCACCGTGAGCGATATGGTGCAGCGCGGGCACTGCCAGACCTCGCCACAGTCGGCACACTGCAGGAACGCGGCGAAGCCCCGCCGGTTGAGAAGCAGGAGCGCCTGCTCCCGGCGGGCCAGCGTCTCGAGCACGGCCGCATCGAGCGCCTCCGACCAGCCGAGGGGCCCGGTGCCGGTCACTCGGGGCGCGACACGCAGATCGATCAGCTCCACTGCCGGCATCGGCCGAGCGCCGATGCGCTCCGGCAAGCGGAGAAGACGGAGCCCCTGAGGTGTCCGCGCCATGGTTTCCAGCGACGGCGTCGCGCTCCCCAGCACGAAACGCGCCCCTTCGAGCCGGGCTCGCACTTCGGCGACGTCCCTGGCGTGATAGCGCGGCGCCTCCCCGTTCTTGTAGCTGGTCTCGTGCTCCTCGTCGAGCACGATCAGGCCAAGATCACGGACCGGCGCGAAGACCGCGGACCGCGCGCCCACCGCCACCCGGCGCTCCCCCCGGCGAAGCATCCGCCAGGCGTCCGCCCGCTCGCCGTCCGAGAGCGCGCTGTGCAGCACAGCGATCTCCCCGCCGAAGGCGCCGCGAAGGCGGCTGACCGTCTGGGGAGTCAGCGCGATCTCGGGGACCAGCACGATCGCGCCTCGCCCGTCCGCGAGGGCACGTCGTACCGCCTCGAGGTACACCAGCGTCTTCCCGCTGCCCGTCACGCCGAACAGCACCGCGCCCCCGCCGGGGTCGAGACCCTCGATGCCGGCGAGCGCATCGGCCTGGGCCGGTGTGAGCGTATCGGGAGGGATCGACACGGGTGAGTCCGCAAACGGATCGCGCACCCGCTCGGCAAGATGGATCCGGATCAATCGGCGCTGTTCGAGGGATCGAAGCACCGCCGCCTTGAAGCGGAGCTGCCCGGTGAGATGAGCGACCTGAACCACGCCGCCGAGCCGCTCGATGGTGTCGTACAGCCGACGCTGCACCGGGCTCCGCTTGAAGAGCTCGCGCCGCTCGAGGAGCGTGGGCGGATCGAGGCCGGTGAGCGTGGCCACGCGTTCCGCCGCCGCATCGGCGCCGGTGTCCGGCGGCTCCACCCGAAGCGCGACCGCACCGACGCGTGCCAGCCGGTCGAGCACCTCCCACAGCGGCTTCTTGAATGCCCTCGCCACCGTGGAGACGGGCACCGCCCCCCCACGGCGCTCCAGCCATTCCAGCACTTCGCCGGCCAGGCCGCCGGTGGACACCGGCACCCCGGTGGGAGACACGAGCACCCGCGACGCCCCCCACATCCCACCCGGGAGCGCGGCCCTGAGAGCCAGCCCGAGCGGGGCGCCGTAGTAGCCCGCCATCCACTCGACCGTCGCGAGCAGGCCCGAGGACAGCGCGGGCTCCGCATCGGGCGCCGCAAGGATGTCGCGCGCGGCGGACTCCGGAGCCGGGGCATCCACGGCGACGGCGATGCCGACCAGCTCCCGTCGGCGGACCGGGACCACCACGCGCGTGCCGGGAACCACCCGGTCGCCCAGCGTCTCGGGGATTCGATAGCTGTACGGGGAGGCGAGAGGAAGGGGGAGAGCGACCTGGGCGAAGCGGTCGCTCATTTTGCTCTGACGCCCAGCCCGGGACCGTCCGGCAGGGCGACCTGCCCCCGGCTGATGGTGGCCCCGACGAAAGGATCGTTGGCGAGCAGGGCGGCGCCGTCGAGGTCCACGATGTCCACCAGCGGCGTGAAATGCGCGGCCGCGGTGATGGCGAGCGAGCTCTCGATCATGCAGCCGACCATCACGATCATGCCGTGCGCGCGGGCCACGGCAACCATGCGGATCGCTTCGCGGAGGCCGCCGCACTTGGCCAGCTTGATGTTGATGCCGTCCACCTTGCCCACGAGCGGGGGAATGTCCGCCGCGGTCTGGCAGCTCTCGTCGGCGATCACCGGGATCGTCGCCCGCCGGGTGACCTCTCCCAATCCGTCGAGCTGGTCGGGAGGGAGCGGCTGCTCGAGCACCGTCACGCCGTACTCCTGGAGCACCGGGAGCATGGCGATGGCCTGCTTCACCGTCCACCCGCAGTTCGCGTCCACCCTGATCTCGCGATCTGTCGTTTCCCGTATGGCCCGCAGGATCTCCACGTCGTGATCGGTGCCGAGCTTCACCTTCAGGATGGGATACTCGGCGGCCTCCTTCACCTTGGCGCGGATCTTCTCGGGGGTATCGAGCCCGATGGTGAACGTGGACCGCGGCGCCTTGGCGGGATCGAGTCCCCACATCCGGTAGAGCGGGATGCCGAGACGCTTGCCGGCAAGATCGTGTAACGCGGCGGACAAGGCGGCGCGGGCGCCGGCGTTGTAGCGCATGATCGCCGCCAGCCGCTGCTCGGTGTCCTCCAGATCGAACGGGTCCGACGGGAGGGCGCGCTCGAGATGAGGGAGCGCGGCCATCACCGTGGCCGCGGTCTCGCCATAGAAGCTGCTGGGCGCTGCCTCACCCCACCCCTCGTTGCCCTCGCCGTCGCGCAACCGCACCCACACGGTCCTGTACTCGCTCCGGCCTCCCCGCGCGATGATGAACGGGTGCGTGGTGCGCAATTCCAGGAACTCGGCGTTCATCTGCAGGCGGTCGGCCACGGCTTCCTCGTCGGCGGGGTTTGGGGGAGGGCCCGCGAGGGCGGTCTGTAGACTAGGCGAGGGCGCCGAGGTGCGCCAGCACCCCGTCGGCCAGCCGGTCGGGATTGTAGCCCCCTTCGAGCAATCCCACGATGGGCGCCCCGGACATGCGCTCCCGTAGCCGGTGCGTGAGATCGGCAAAGTGCTCGGGCTCCAGCGTGAACCCGCCGAGCGGGTCGTCCAGCATCGCGTCGAATCCGGCGGAGATGAGAAGGAGGTCCGGCGTCCACCCCTCGGTGGCGGCGACGATGGCGCCCCAGAGATCGGCCACATACAGCGCCGGGGGTCGGCCCGGCCCCCGCGGCACATTGAAGACGTTGCCGACGCCTCGCTCGTCGGCCATCCCGGTTCCCGGATACCAGGGATGCTGATGGAGCGAGACGTAGCGGATCGCCGGATCGGCCTCGACGAGAGCCTGCGTTCCATTGCCGTGGTGCACATCCCAATCCACGATCAGGACCCGGCCCCGCCCCAACCGCTGCGCGTGGCGGGCGGCCACGACCGCGTTGTTGGTGAGACAGAACCCCATTCCGCGGGCTTCGAGGGCGTGGTGCCCTGGCGGCCTCACCGCCGCGAACGCGTGACCCCTGCCCTCGAGGGCGGAATCCACCGCCGCGAGGGCCGCCCCCGTCGCGCCGAGAACGGCCGCCCAGCTCGAGCCATCGAGGATGGTATCCAGAAACAACGCGCCGCCTCCCCGTGCGCTCATCGCCTGCAGGCTCTCGAGGTAGGGGCGCGGGTGGACGGCCAGGAGCGGCTCGATCGGGGCGGCGCTCGCCTCTCGAATCTCCGCGACGCCTGCTAAGCGGACCTTCTGAAGCAAGACCCCGAGGCGCTGGGGCGTCTCGGGGTGGTCATGGCCAGGATCGTGTCGAAGGCAGTCGGGGTGGGTGAAGAGCAGCGGCGGCACGGCGGCCGGATCAGCGAACGGGCCGGCGCCGCCGGGGAAGCACGATCAGCGCACCGTTCGGCACCATCCCGGCCTCCGCCAAGGAGCGGGACTCGTCCAGTAACTCGGCGCCGCGGAACTTGAGGAGGTACCCGTCCGGATCACCCTGCACCTGGGCCGCCTCGAGCGCCCGCTTCTTGACGTCGGCGAGCGACGTGGCCGCCGGGAACTGGAGCGACACCTCGTCCCAGGTCTCCTCCACCATCACCCGCACGGGAAGAGGCAGGCTCACGCCGCCGTCTCCGAGGGAGTCGGCAACGTCGAGAGGAAGCGGTCGAGCGGTTGATCGAACAGGAGGGTCGAGGCGCGCACCCGGGTTCCGGTGGCTGCGGCGATCACGGCGATCGCCACCTCCTCGCCGCCCTGCCCCCGGAGAGTGAGAAAGTTGCGCCCCTCCTTTTCCGGGAAGGCCGCCTGCATCGGCACCCGCTCCGTGAAGAAGGCCTTCGCACGCCGCAGGACCTCCGCGCCGTCGAGCGTGGTGACCACGTCGTAGACCATGAATGGCTCAGTGGGTTGAGGAGTCGGGACGCAGCATCCGGATGGCGATCCCCGTCGGTTGGCCCGGCACCGCAACGCTGCCCACACGCTTCCGGGCCCGGATGTCGATCACATCCACCGCTCCCGGATCGGAGCCGACCGATTCGCAGGAAATATATGCGTAGCGCCCATCGGGCGAGTAGGCGATGCCGTGCACCACCTTCTTGCTGGTAGGGATCCTGGCGAGCTCCGCGAGTGACGTCGCATCCACCAGGCTCACGCTCTGGTCCTTCTTGTTGGTGACGATCACCACCTTGCCGTCCGGCGACGGCTCGACGTTGTACGCGCCATGTCCCACCGGCACCTCGCTCTCCTTCGCGAGCGACGCGGCATTCCAGACCTGGAGGGTGTTACCAGTGTTGCAGGCCACGTACAGTCGCCGGTCGTCGGCGGAGACCGAGACGAACGTCGGCGCGCAGGCGGCGGACGCCATGTCGGCCATCGAGTGGGCAGCTCCTGCCGGCGTGCGCCGGAGCACCTTCAGCGTGCCCACGTCGAGCTCGAGGATCTCGTCGCTGTGCATGCAGGAGACGTAAACCCGCGTGCCGGCATGATTGACCTTCACGCCATGCGGCATGTCGCACGCGGGAATGTCGGTGATGCGGGTCATCGTCGGAGTGTGAATGACAGAGACTACGTTGGTGCGCGGATGGTCGCCGTGAAAATCGGAGTTGGCGACAAACGCATACACGCCATCCGGCGTCAGTCCGATGGTCGTCGGAAAGAGCTCGACCGGCGTGCGGCCCAGGACGCTGTCGGACGCGGCGGCGAGCTTCCAGAGCGAGCCGTAGGGGGTGCCGTGAGCGACGGTGACGTAGTAGCTCAGGCCATCGCGGGCGACGGCGATGTTGTGCGGCCCGTCGATATCGGTCGGCATCAGTCCCACCGGCACGACATGATCGACCGCGAGCCCGCCGGCGGCCGGCCGGAGCCAGGTCACGATGTCGGCCGACTCGCTGACCACGCCAACCTCGTAACCGGGGCCCGGCAACTGCGCCGCAAGGACGGGCGGGGCCAGCAGGCAGGCGAGCGCGGTCGCGCGGATCATCGGGCCCCCTGTTGAGCACCCACCTGCACCACGGCCTGGAACAGGCGGCCCGGATGAAGGAGGGTCAGGAGACCCGGTTTGCGCCGGAGCACCAGGACCAGGTCGCCCGGAGGTGATTCCGCAGCCCCGGCCACGGTCAGGAACGCCGGGAGGGTGGCGCCGGGCGGGACGATCGTCCGGTACTCTCTCCCCTTCCAGGCGAAGGCCACTGCCTCGGGGGCGGCCCCGACGACACGATCCAGAAAGACGTCGTCCTCGACACGGTAGGCGCCGTCCGCCACGACCTCTCCCTGGAGGAAGAATCCGGGGTCGAAATCATCACCGTCGTGGCGGGCGAAATTCTGCTCCACCGCCCAGTCGAGGTCCTCCAGGTCCGGCCGCCTGGCGCGCCACTCGAGGTGGTGCCTTAGCTCGTGGGTGAGGGTTTCCCACGTCTCCTCCCGCCAGTCGAACCCCGGCGTCAGGTGCGCGAGGGCCGCAAACGATCCGTGGTAGAGAACGATACGGCTCTGCACCGCCTCGGCGGATCCCCCGTCGGCTTCGGGAAAGGGGACGCATTCGCCAAGGGTGAAGATCCCCGACCTGTCGGGATGGGCCACCGTCCGGGGCGAGACCGTCACCTCGGCGATGCCGTCGAGGAATTGGGCCGGCAGCTCTTCGGACAGCCGCCGGACCATCTCCCGAAAATCGTCCAGGCGCATCGTCACTCCCCGCCGAGCCGCTCCTCGATGTACCCCGCCACCTGGTCCACACTCACCCGCTCCTGCTTCATCGAGTCGCGGTGCCGCACCGTGACGGTCCGCGCCGCGGTCGTTTCACCGTCCACCGTGACGCCGAACGGCGTACCGGCTTCGTCCATCCGCCGGTAGCGCCGGCCGATGGCTCCACTGTCGTCGTAGAACACCGGAAAGCGGCGCTTGAGGTCGTGATAGAGTTCGGTGGCGAGCTCGGGCATGCCGTCCTTCTTGACGAGCGGAAAGACCCCGGCCTTGATCGGTGCCACGGCCGGGTGAAGCCCGAGCACCACCCGGGTTTCGCCTTCGACTTCCTCCTCCCGGTAAGCATCGACGAGGAGGGTGAGGGCGACGCGGTCGGCGCCGGCGGATGTTTCCACGATGAACGGCAGGAAGCGCTGGTTGGCAGCCTGGTCGAAGTAGTCGAGCTTCTTGCCGGAGTGCTCCTGGTGGCGCCCCAGGTCGAAGTCGCCGCGATTGTGGATCCCCTCGATCTCCTGCCACCCGAAGGGGAACTCGTACTGGATGTCGAAGGCCGCGCGGGCGTAGTGCGCCAGCTCATCGGGACCGTGCTGGTGCCACTGCAGCTTTGCAGGCGCCAGCCCCAGGTCGTGGTGCCAGCTCATGCGCCACTCCCTCCACCGCTCGAACCACTCGGCGTCGGTGCCCGGCTTCACGAAGAACTGCATTTCCATCTGCTCGAATTCCCGGGTGCGGAAGATGAAGTTGCCGGGGGTGATCTCGTTGCGGAACGCCTTCCCGATCTGGGCGATCCCAAAGGGAATCTTCTGGCGGGCGCTCTGCAGGACATTGAGGTAATTGACGTAGATGCCCTGCGCCGTTTCCGGGCGAAGGTAGACCACGGCCGCCTGCTCTTCCACCGGCCCTACGAACGTCTTGAACATGAGGTTGAACATGCGGGGCTCGGTGAGCGTCCCCCGGGTTCCGCAGACCGGGCATTGGGCGTCCGGCTGGCCCGGCGTGCCCTTGATCCGGGGGTCGTCGGCCCGGAAGCGATTCTTGCAGTGCCGGCAGTCCACCAGTGGGTCGGTAAACCCTGAGACGTGACCGGAGGCCTCCCAGACCCGGGGATGCATCAGGATGGCGGCATCGAGCCCCTCGATGTCGTCCCTGGCGTGGACCATGGCATGCCACCAGCGGTCCTTGACGTTCTTCTTGAGCTCCACGCCCAGGGGACCGTAGTCCCACACCGATCCGAGGCCGCCGTAGATCTCGGAGGACTGGAAGACGAAGCCCCGGCGCTTGCAGAGCGAGACCAGCTTGTCCATCAGGGTGGTGTCAGCCATGGAACGGGATGCCGGTGAGGGGGAGTGAAAGGGAAGCGAGGGATAATAGGGTGAGGAGGCGTCTCAAGGAAGCGTCCGGTCCCCCTGTTCCCGCTGGGTTCGGGCCGGGTGCAAGGATCGGCGCGCGCTGTCGCAAGCTGCAGCCTGGAGCCCCTTCGTCAAGAAGTCGAACACACCGATAACTCAATAACCTATAATGGCTTAGCCACTATCACGCCAAGGGCGCGACAATTGCTCTTTTGCGACACCGAAGCGGCGCCCCGTCGGACGAGCCGCGATGACAACCACCCAGAACGAGGCCCAGGATGGCGAAGCGAGCCCGACCGATTCCGGATGACCGCGGATTTTCCACTCTCGAAGTCCTGCTTGTCGTGGCCATCATGGGCATCCTGGCCGTCATTGCGCTGCCCCGGATCGATCTCTACCGGATCCAGGCCAACAGCGCCATCCAGATCATGGGCACCACCATGGTGGCCGCCCAGCGCGAGGCGCTCACCAAGCAGCACGACATCATCCTCACCTTCGATGTTCCCAATCGTCGGATGCGGATCATCTGGGACGCCAACAGCAACAGCACCATCGATGCGGGCGAGCGAAGCCGGTCCGTCCCGCTCGACGACCGCATCAGGTTCGGCCTGGGCGGCGCGCCGGCCCGGGCCTTCGGCGCCGCGCCCGTCAACTTCACCCGGACCATCAACGGCCTGCCCGCCCTGATCTTCCACCGGAACGGGAGCGCCAGCGGCATCGGCGGTTTCTACGTGACGTCCTCCCGGGCGGTGCTCGACGGCACTGCCAAGTGGAACCGGGACACCCGGGCGGTCGAAATCGTCCGCGCCACGGGCCGCACCGAATGGTTCAAGTACAACGGCACCGCCTGGATCAGGGGGCTCTGATGCGACGCTCTCAACCCAGCCGGGACGGCTTCACGCTGGTCGAGGTGATGATCGCCATCATCATCCTCGGGACCATCGTCCTGACCATGGCGACCTCGGCTTCGCGGTACCTGAGCGTGGCCACCAAGCAGAGGCAGCGGGTCCAGGCCAGCGCCGCCGCGGAGGGCCAGATCGCCCTGGTGCGCGTGTCGCCGACCTACGACTCGCTCACCGTCCGGTTCGACAGCACCAAGAGCAATACGCCGGCCCCCGGCTATACCCGCGTCACCAGCGTAGTACGCACCGGGGCCGGGACGACCAGCGACCTCACCAAGGTCACCGTCACGATCACCGGTCCGCTCCTGGCGACGCCGGTCAAGCGCTCGATCACGATCGCCGCCCCATAAGCGAGGAGCAGGAATGCGCACCAACAAGGGATTTACCCTCGTCGAACTTCTCGTGGCCATGGTGGTGTTCGTGGTCGTGCTCGGCGGCGCCATGAGCTTTCTCACCGCCCAGTCGCGGACCTTCCGGCGCGGTTCGGACGACATGGCCGTGCTCCAGAACATGAGCTTCGGGGCCGACAACCTCGACGGCCAAGTCCGCACCGCCGGCGCGAACACCGTCGACGCCCAACCGCCCGTGGTCTACGCCAGCGCCAACACCCTGTCGTTCAATGCCGATTACGTGGCCAACGATGCGGCGGACATCAGCGCCGTGTACTACGACCCCGATGCGGCTGTCGCCGAGGTGGAGGCGTTGAAGGTCGCCAATCAGATCGTCATTCCGGGGTCGGCGCCGAACTTCGCCTATCCCACCTCCGACTACAACACCACGGCCGGTACCGCGAGTCCGGCGGAGCTGATCACGCTCTTCTTCACGCCCGACCTCGAGACCGCGCGCACCGACGACTTCATGCTCATGCGCCAGGTGAACAACAATGCTCCGGAAACGCTGATCCGGCAGGTGCTGCCCGACTCCACCAACCTGCCGTTCTTCCGGTACTACATCCTGCGCCCGCCGGCGGCAAACCTGCTCCCCAGGCTCGTCCTGGTCCCGGCCGCGGAGCTGCCGGCCTCCCACGCACTGGCGACGCACGGCAACGCAGCCGATGCCGTCACCAAGATCGACAGCCTTCGGGCGGTGCTGGTGAGCTATGTCATCACCAACGGGCAAACCGGCTCTCTCGAACGGACCCAGCGGATCAGCCTGAATATCCCGTTGCCGAACATGGGCGTGAAGCTCCTCAAGATCTGCGGCAGCGAGCCGATTCTCGGCACCGGCCTCGTTGCCGCGTACCAGCCGCTGACCGGCCAGGTGAGGCTCACCTGGGTGCCAGCGTTCGACGAGAACTCGGGGGAGAAGGACGTCGTGCGCTACGTCATCTGGCGGAAGAAGATCACCGACGCGACCTGGACCGATCCGCTGACCTCCGTGGCGGCCGGCCAGGCGAACTACACCTACGACGACGGCCAGGGCCTCCAGGCCGCTACCACTTACCAGTACCAGCTCGCGGCGCAGGACTGCAGCCCCAAGCTCTCGCCGCCCGTGTTGTCGAACCAAGTCGCGATTCCGTAGCCGTGACGACCACCAGGAGGAACCATTCGATGGGAACGGCCCGTACACCCACGGCTGCCCGGTACGACGAAAAGGGCATCGCCCTGCTCACCACGATGTTCGTCGGCATGGCGGTCAGCGCCATCGCCCTCGCCGGGGCATTCTGGATCCTCAACTCGCAGCTCATCCAGAAGAACGGCGAGCGCGCGGCCATGCTGAACGACGCCGCGGTCGCGGCGGCGGAGGAGGGCCGGAGCAAGCTCAACGCCACCCCGGCGGTCTATCCCGCCACCGGGTATTCGCAGCTGGACACCAACGGCGTGGTGAAGGATGGAGCCGGCGTCGTCCTGCCGGGGCTCACGAAGAACACGTTCGCCGGCCCTGACGGCATCACGTCGGGCCAGTTCGGCGTGTTCGGGACGGTCATTGCCGTGGTCACCGACAGCTTCGGCAACAAGGTCGTCCGCCGGCTGCAGGTGAACCAGGAATCGTTCGCCAAGTACGCCTACTTCACCACCATCGAAGGCAATATCGTCTTTGCCAACAACGACCAGATCCGCGGGCCGGTGCACTCGAACGATCAAATCAAGATCGATGCCAGCGGCGCCTCCTTCTTCGATCAGGTCACGACGGCCGCGAGCAGCATCTCGGGCCAGAGCAACGGGGTCTTCGTGAATTTCCCCCCCAAGCTCAGCGTGCCGGCGATTCCCCTGCCCACGACCCAGGCGTTCACTGCCCTGCAGACGCGCGCCACCAATGCCGGGATGTCGTTCGTCGGCAACACCCTCGGCAACGCCCCGGGCGAAGCGGCGGTGCGGATCGAGTTCGTGGCCATCGACCTCAACGCCGACGGCGACTCGACCGACGCGAACGAAGGCTTCATGCGGATCTACCAGGACAACGCGCGCCCCTGGTACGTGGCGGGCACGGTGTCGGGCAACCCTGGCCCGAACGGCGACATCCGCCGCTCACCCAACTGTGGCGTGCCCATCAAGGGCGCCGCGGTCCAGCTCGGGAACTATACTGTGGCCACCGACGCCACCTGGAATGGCGGAGCCCCCGTCAAGTTCCGCACGGCCGCCGACACCAACCCGGCCGGTGCCGCAAACGCCGCTGCCACCACCATGCTCAGTACGGCGGGCAGCAGCTACCGCTGCTATCTGGGCGGCGAT